>Ga0209376_1000599_pt1 | contig 39146 bp, 30 predicted proteins | sample GraSoiAngelo_134_FD_185891 | JGI IMG/M metagenome (GOLD analysis project Ga0209376, IMG submission 185891) | Grasslands soil microbial communities from the Angelo Coastal Reserve, California, USA - 14_0929_05_30cm (SPAdes) (version 2) | ecosystem: Environmental > Terrestrial > Soil > Grasslands ...
GCGGGACCACATAATGTTCCCGCCCGCCGAGTTGAGAACAAAGCCACATTAGCGAGTCTCAGGCAGGCGAAGCCAGCGTTTGTAACCCGGCCACGAAACCGGACGGCGCTTTCCCAGACAATACATAATTCCCGCCAAGGCTTGCCGCCACCACACGGGTTCGCGAATTATCCACGACCACCCTCGCCTGGCCGCGTAACGGAACTGGGAAAACACACGCCACCCAGCCACTCCGATAGCAAATGGAAAAGGACATCGGAGCAACGTACTCCACAATTCATTGCGGGCATGGCGATGATGATTCCGCAGTTCGCTGCGCACTTGCCTGGAGTAGTGGTGACGGATCGTGACAATCGGTGAAAATAGCACCTCGTAACCCGCCGCCACACACTGGAGCGCGTAGTCTGGCTCTTCATACATGTGAAAAAAACGGGATTCAAACCCTGGCAGTTGAAGATAAGTTGACCGCCGGAGAACTGCTCCGGAATTGGCAAACGAACGTGCCAAATGTTCCGCACCGAAATTCGGCTGTGTAAGCGTCTCGGGATATTCATCCGTGCGCTGAGGAAAATGCAACACCGCAAGTTGCGGACGCTGCTGAAAGATTGGGACGAATCTGGCAATACAATCCAACTGCTCCGGATAACTGTCATCATCCAAAGCCAGCACCAGGTCTCCATGCGCTTCGCGCATCATCCGATCACGCGAAGCAACGGAACCTTTGCCCATCTCATTTATAAACAGCCGCACGCCCGGAACGTCGCAGCTCGCCACCTTCACAGTCTCATCCGTGCAGCTATCGGCCGTGATGAGCACTTCCAACGGCGTTGGATTCAACTGCCCCAGCACCCGACAAGTTTTCCGCAATTCCTCCGCACGGTTTCGCGTCGCGATCATCACGGAGACGGTCATGGCAATTCGTCACGGCCAGATTCCGCAACCATGAAGTATCTGTTTTGCAAACCGCACATATGCCGCTTCCAAATGCCGCGGCAGCACCGATTCATCAATTTTTAGCGGCCTGACGCCATCGTCAAACAGGAATTCTTTGCTGTTTTTTATAGTTTGTCGCCAACCTTCCGTGTCTTCCTTCCAACCCTCAAAACCACGCTCGCGGTTCTCTCTGCGAGCCTTCCAACGCGCCTGCAATTGTTTTGGCGAACGACAAGGATAGTGCTTATAAATGATGCGCTCCTTTGCAATGGTGCCGGCGTGGCGGGGCCACGCCCAATCTTCATTCCAAATCAGACCATCTCGATATCGAAAGGCACGAGGTTCGGACCAGGCCACATAATAGTGCCGCAACAAAGGCATAACCCTCTCAAAGGGCAGGGAAAAATCTATGCCGCCAACATCCTTTTCAGTAAGAACGTATTCGGCCATGATGCCCCAGACAAGGTCCTCCCCCCTGGGGACGCGGGAAAAAAATGCTTTGGGATTTCCAACATAGAATTCGTCTACGTTAAGCTGTAACCACCAGTCTCCGTTTGACGACTGATGTCGAAATTCATTGAAGACTTCCGCCCGCAATCCCTCCCTGAACACCTTTGCGTCTTGTTTCCATGGGATGATACCGGAATGGTTCAGTTTTTTGACCGACTCCCAGGTTCCGTCTGTGCTTCCACCGTCATACACATAAATAAAATCAGCCCATTTGATGGCTTCTTGCAGGCAAACACCGACAACGTCTGCCTCATTCTTGCATAACGCAATACAATGTATTTTGAAATCGGCCTTCATACACTTTCAACTGCGAGACAGCTCAATATCCACTTCTCTTTGTCGCCTCGTGTATAAGCCCGAATTCGGCCTTCAACTCCGGTGTAAGTTTCTGGTTTCGCCACGGCGCAAGTAGCAAATGTTTGATCCGACGCTTAAGCGTAAACTGGTGAAAGGCCGCATACATATGATTGACATGGCCCGTTACATAAACGGCTTTCGGTTCATAAATTTTATCCACCTGAAGCCCCTCCGCATCCATCGCAGCTTCCACCAAGTTGTGCTCCTGGTCACATATCCTTTTAGTATAGGTTTTGCCCAGGTATGCCGGGAACAACCGCTTATCGAATCGCCAGACAAACGCACTTTCGCAAACCTGGTTAAAGCGGGGCAGCAGAGTAAAGTGTGACGAACCTTCTCTCCACTGGTATCCCCTCTTCAGGCAGAACGCATCAAAAGTCGGGCGTTGATAGACATATGAGGTCAGGGTATTGCTGATGAGGTCGTCCGCATCCACAAGCATCACATATTCTGGGGAAAGGTCGCGGGCAGCATCAAAAGCCTCAACTGTCTTAACACCTTTGTCCCGCTCCTTAGCCATGGCATCTTGTTTGTCCGGCTTTGGCTGCTTGGTTTCCAGAAAAAGGTATCGCTCATCGTTGAGTTTCAATGGCGGACGATCCTGGCAAATAACTATCGCCCGCAAGTCTCTATCCGGATTGCCAAGGATAGATCCGAGCGTCCGCTCCAGACAGGCAACCGCTTTTTGCCAGTCGTTTGCCACTCCGTCAGCGATAAAGGGTATGATGGCTAATAACATGTCATTTCCAATGTGTTAACAAAGTGATTAAGGTAGCCCCTTAACTGTTTTTAATAAGCCTCTTCTATAGCCCTCAAACAACAAACGGTCCTTCAACGCCTTTTTGTATGATCGCCATGATGCTACGGCATGGGGCAGTTGCGGCACCATCCGATGAAGCGAATGATAGTGTCGCATCTCGGTTAAGTTCAAAACCGATCGCCAAAGGTGGTAATTAGGATGAATCCATTCGCCAAATAGGTCCCAAGGCTTGGGATAATCGACAAAGTGCAATATTTTGCCCTATAAACTATCAACGGTTATCATCGACGGCCAATTACTTCGCCAGTTTGCGATGTAGTTAAACCGTGTCTCCAGCTGATGCCACGACCCGCGCAGGACATAGTTCAGGGCCGACTGGTCCCGAAACATTGCCGGCCCATGGCTTAAATACTCGACACAGCGTTCGGTGACTTGTTGACTTTGCCACGCGTTTCGATCAACCAGCATGACACCGGAGTTCAGGTAAGGTCCGTCCACACCTTTGCCGAGCAAAGATGCCAAGGCGGAATCGGCAGACGACTGAATAGTAGCCTCCGAAACGAACGCTGCAGGACAGCCCTGCAGATCAATTTCCCACAATTCATGAATAGATAGGTAACAAACAATATCTACATCGAGATAAATGAAGCGCTCCGCGGTGATCGCTTGCGGAGCCAATAATCGAAACACGGCAGCACCACTATCTCGAAGCGCTGGATACTCGCGTAACATGGCAGCGTCTGCGCGATGAGTTTCTAAAACATACGGATGACGCGTGGCGTCCAGAGTCTTCCGTAAAACGCTCAGATTCTCTGCTGTCAATGTGTCCGTAAAAACGTGGAAATGTAAATTCCGCTCCTTATTTGTGTAGTTCAACAATACCGATAAGGCAGCCACATGAAGACCGGCTATCACATTTTGATCGGCCCCGAATATAACATGCAACCCGCTTTTCATTGGTGATAGTGAGGCTTCGGCGCTGTCAGAGTATTGGGAGTCATCAATGTCACTGTTCGACGCTAGTTTTTAGCCAAAGAACGTCACTTGGCGACCGACAACAACTCTTGGTATAAGGCAGCGTAGCGCTGCGCCATCAGGTGGTCGCTGAAGTGAGCAAGGACACGCCGCCGCGCAGCCATGCCCATCGCCTGACGTTCAACGGGATGTTGCCACATCCATTGCAGCATTCGGGCCAGTCCTGGTACGCTTCCAATCTCCGGCTCGAGTAGTCCCGTTCCACCATCCACGACTACGTCGGTTAAACCTCCAGCCGCGTAAGCAATTACCGGTGTTTCACACGTCATGGCTTCCAGCGCTGTATTCCCAAAAGTCTCTGCCCGGCTGGGGGTGGCGAACACGTCCAAGGCTGAATAGAACAAGCATTGAAGTTGAGGACTATTCAGAGTTCCCAATTGGATGGTTTCAATCCCGCTGGCCGGAGGCCACTTCCCTGCGCCAAAGGTCAGTAGAAGAATTGTTTGTGCCGGCAGAACTTTTAAAGCCTCGAGCAATCGACCCGCCCCTTTTCGTTCCTCGGAAAAATCCACGCACGCGAAACCGACCACGAAACGGTCATCAGGAATCCCAAGGGCACGCCGAGCACAAAGCTTGTCAACGGGCGTGTATTCCCCGACATCCAGACCGTAGTGAATCGTGTGAATTGACTTTGCGTGTTTAGCAAGTCCGGAACGGCGGATTTGTGAGGTCGTCCATTCGCTGTTACCCACCAAATGCAAATTGATCTTTTTATACCAATGCGCCTTGACGCGAAAAAATTTATGCGTGGCATCATGGCGATGTGGCCGTTTTTGTTGCGGACAATTGCCGCACGTCTGGGTAAAACCCGCGCATTCTCCGGGGTAATGGCAACCGCCTGTAATGGGAATCAGATCATGGAGCGTCCACACCACCGGCAATTCTGGAGGCAGTGAACCAAAAAAACTGGGTAGATCCAGCCATCTTGCCACCCAATGGAGGTTGACCACCCTGGGTAGTTTTCCGGTGACCTGAATCGGCGTTCTCCGTATCCAGCTTGGGCTGGTGACGAAGCCTCCTGGCGCTTCTTTGCGGCTACGCCAACTCACGGCAAGGGCAGCAATGTTACGCCAGAAAAAGGAGCGATTCTGGAACACAGGGATGAGGCTTGGATCGTTGGAATCACCCGACCCATAGTAGAAGCGACTGTCAACGCCCCTTCTGCGCAGCGCCTGGTGGAGGCGAAGGCCGGCAATATTGGCGCCGCCCCCCAATCCTGCGCCTAGGTGAGCTACGGTGAGATTATCTGTCACTGATCAGTTTGGTCGAGAGGTTTGGGCAGTTTAGACTTCCGCCACCTTTTCAAGGGCGACGAGGTTGGGGCAATAACCCCAGACTTGATAGTTCTTTTGCCTTAGGATCCGCCGGCAGGCCAGATTGGTCCCGGCGTGGTCATCCACGTCGTGGAACAAGATGATCCCGCCGGGAACAAGCAAACTGCCCCAGACTCGAAAATCGAACCAAGTGTTGATGTAATCGTGTATGGCGTCCACAAATATCAAGCTAAGACGTGTGCATGAAAGTTCTTTTGCCGCGTCCCCCGAAGAACGCCTCAGATACACGACGTTGGAGAATGGGGAGGTTCGTTTGCGAAATACTTCGAAGGCTTCATTGATACCAGGAAACTCATTTTCCTTGTGTGGATCTATGGCATAAACTCGCCTGACGGTGTGTCCCGCCAGTGCGGCGGTTGTGATCCCCCGCCAGGCACCGATTTCGGCAATTCCCTCCGACATTTTCTCGGTATGCGTCAGAGCGCTAAACAATATCTTCCGTTGCCCGGTAGTGACCGCCGTTTCTTCGATCGCTTCCCCGCGTGCGGGTATGTGCTCGATGAGCTTGTCCTTATTGAGGCAGCGGTCGATTGGCTTGTAGCTTAGCTTTCCCAATAGTTCACCAAACTCCAGGGGCAGCCTCCAGGCGACCGCACGCAGGAGACGCGGCAGTTTCCTCAGTTCATTTGGATCTCTGAACTCTCTCACGGTGGTGCCTGGTTACGGCAGATCGTTAAATGCACCATGATAATTTGCAATTGGCGAGAGTTAATAAGGCGTTGCAATCGAAAACAAGGACGCGTGTGCAACCGCGCTAGACTGGTCGCCTGGCAGCGGCAGTTCGAAGCGCAGCTAGAAACTGCGATTGTATTCTATCGGCATTAAAATCCGTCATTGCCGCCTCACGCGCGCGGGCGCCAAGACGTTGCCGTTCGCACCTATCCAGGTTCTCCAGGGCCGAGACCAAATCGTTCGGGTGAGATGAAGTAACACACAACGCACTCCGCATGGGTCGCGCCCATCGAACAGCCGAGCAATACTCTGGTCCCCAGATGACGACTGGCTTGCAGATCTGACTGTAGTCTACCAGTTTCGAGGGAAAGCTCGTCTCCATTTGGCGCCGCATAGAAGGGTCGAAACTCATGGCGACTAACAAGGCATCAGCCGACGACAACCACTGATCTAGTTGCTCGTCGCGCGGGACAAAATCGCGCCACAGACCGCGGATTTGCATTTCCTGCTTGAATGCCGACGGCCATCGCGGGTTATAGCCTTGGACCTCAAGACGAATTCTCGGATGGTTCTTTGTGACGTCCAGAGCTTGTTGGAGCATGTGGCCGTAATCGGCGAGATTCCCCAAATAAATTATTTTCAGTTCGCGACGATCCGGATCAAAATCGACTTCATCGTTATTACAAATCGGTTGGCGATAAGGCATTGGATAGAGAATCTGTGCATTAGGATGTTTACCCAGGCTGGCGAGCATACCGGGACATATGCAAAGCGACGTGGTCGAGCTTCGATGCAGAGCGCGAAATTGTTCGTCTAGGCGCGGTTTGAGCCACACATGAGCGTCGACAAAATCCGGCCACCAATCGTGAAATAGGGATACCAACGGCAGTTTCCTCGCACTGGCCGCTTTTGCGGCAAGCTTCCAAAGCTCGCCATGCGCAACGGTCATGATCAAATCTGGAGCATAATCTCGACAGATCATGTCAACCGCATCTGCATCCACTGGATTACAGAATTCTTGACAATCTAATGCCCAGCGGCGGAGCGGGCTCTTAGTTAAGCGTTTAAGGATGCGCGAGTAGATTCGATGCCGCAAGACTTTGTGCGGAAAGCCGGGAGCCGGTCCGTCGCTCACCACGAGGATGTCCATGCTCGCCGCGTCATGCAGATGCCGATACAAAACGGCGTTGCCACCCATAAAGTTCCTTGGTACAAGCGATGAAATCAACGCGACCTTCACGTTAATGACGTGAGCTGCTCATAAAGCTTTGCGTAGGCCTGAGCCTGGTGCTGAAGACGGAATTTCTCTTCGACGACTCTTCGAGCATTGGCACCATACTGTTGCCGCAAAGCAGGAGTGCCCAGCATTTCGGCTAAAGCGTCGGCAAGCGCCGCAGCGTCAGCAACTGGACAAAGCAACCCTGTCTCGCGATGCCGAATGATATCCGTGATACCGCTAGTGTTAAAACCGACTACGGGTATTCCACACGCCATAGCCTCTAGCGCAGTCTGACCGAACGCTTCCTGAAGGGATGGAATCACGAACAGATCGGCGGCATTGTACACGGCAGCGAGCAAATGTTCACTTTCAATGGCACCCAAGTGTAAGCCTGCATTTTGCAATTGCTTCGGTGGATGGCCGGATCCAAAGGATAGCAAAAATGGGGCTTTTTTCAGTTGGCCGCAGGCACGAATTAGATAGTGCAAGCCCTTACGTTCATCTTGAAGCGAATCCGCCCCAAAAACGACAATCGAGCTTTCAACTGGAAGCCCCAACACTGCACGGGCAGTAGCTTTGGCCATCGGACGAAACACGTTTGTATCTAACCCGTAGTGGATAACACTTACCGATCTGGATTGGAGCAGTGAACTGCGGCGTGCCTCCGCTGCGAGCCACTCACTATCCGCGACAAAGTGAATGTTGGAACGCTGTGAGTACGAACGCATTTTACGGCCCCAGACAGAACGTGAAAGGTCATGATCGTTGCGGCTGTTGAGTTGCGGGCAACTCCCGCAGCGATCCGTAAATCGATTGCATCCCATAGTGTAATGACACCCACCAGTGAACGAGTTCATGTCGTGCATCGTGACGACGATCGGAACGTGCGCTGGCAGCTGTTCAAAAAGCGCTGGCTGATCCACGAATCCAGCGGCCCAATGTAAATTAACGACGTCGTAGTGCTCAAGGCCATCTAATTCTGAACCACCGTGTTCTGAGCGATCATCAGAGAAAGGCCGGTCGCGTGGCAGCGAGCGGGCTTGCTGTTGCATCCAGAAGCGGCGCCAGAGACGAGGCAGGCGAAACCGCCAATTCGCTGGCGGCACGAATACATCCACAGCATCGGAATCCGAGTACTTCAGGCGAACACGCATACGCGATACAACGCCAAGGTGCAGCAATCCAAGGTGAAGACGCCACGCAGCAATGGCGGCGCCTCGATTCCGATCCTGAGTACTGAGGTGAGCAACCTTCACCGAACAAAACAAGTATCAAGGACCTTGCGAACGGCTGCCTTGGCGCGGAACTTCCGCAGGAAATACTTTCCTTCGTTCGTCAAACTGTGTGTGCCACAAAAATGGAGGAAACCGGCGCGTTCTTTTTTTGCGGCCGAAGATGAGGTAAACAATCTCTGGTAGCGTTTCTTGTATTCTTTGAACGCTAGGCAAAAAGACGAAACATTTTCACTTCCGAAATCGAATTCCCAGGAAGCAAAGGTCCAGCCGACCTGCTTCTTCAATACTTCAAGCAGAAGCTGTCCATGCGCCTTTGCCAGGAGCTCAGCCGATGTCAGATTTGGAAAAGCTTGCTCAAGGGCGTCCATGTGCGTTTGAAACGGGATACGAAAAAAGAACGGCGAATGGGGAGAACGGGCAACCCGATTTCCATCACACCCGCTGTAGGTGAACGCCCGAATCATTGCACCAAAATCAAAACAACAAATTCCCAGTTCGCGGGATAATTCGTAGCCCAGGATTTTAGCGCCTCCTCCCAATGACAAAAAAAGTGTATCAAGTCGATGCTCTCTAACGAACTCTCGCAGATCCTCTTTCACCAGGTCCAGATTAGCGTCCAGGTTACGCCCATCATCGCGAACTTGATGATAAAAGATGCGTGCCCGCTCAGGCCAGTACTGCACACTCGCTTGCTTAAACTCAGGCTTCTGTGACAGAAGTTCCAGCACGCGCGCCTCGGCGCCAGCAAACCCAACTCTGCGGTGCTGGCAGTAAGGCTTAAACTCGCTCTCCGTCCACGTGAGAAACACGAGCGACGCCTCTTTTGTCGGATTGCGATAAGAACCGGCCGCCCTCTCGAGGGCTAACCGAGGAACCAAATGCTCATTTGGCCAATTTTTCTCGTGGAGATCCAGGTAATCAGCTCCTTCGTATGCTTTGCGCAATCGCGCTGCGTGCTTTGCGCTCAGGCCGGGATTGCACCAGGCCTGAGTTCCGGACACGGGCCCGTCTCCAAACTCGATTGCATCAAGCTTGTCGTGTTGCTGAGCCAGCAAATAGACGAGCTCCATGTCTCCCATCCGCAAGAAACAAAATGGCCGTCTCGTCCGCATCAACTCCGACAAGAACTTGGCTTGGTTTAGCCGAGCGTCATAGCCATCATCCTTTTTGCCAAACATGTTTCCGCATGGCGACGGGCAGCTTTGCAAAAGCTCTTCGTGAAAAGTCATGATTTCATCTTAGCCGGCGGGATGCTAGCGTAATAGGGTTGGTTGGATGATTCGTGCCGATAACTTTCTAATACAGTCAACGACCTCCTTAATTTCGCATTTTTTGAACCAACGGCCGGCTTCCACGAACTTACATTAAGTTTTAGACCATCAATACGACTTGATCGCTGCGGGTGTTTGGAAACCATCAATAGCCTGCAGGCTTTCAATCGAATACCATGAGCGACTCTTTAACTTCTCGCTTTTTGCTGTGCGCCAGCATGGATTTAGCAGCCTCAAAAACGGTCTGGTCATCGAGGTTCTTCATGCAACTAATGTTATTCGGACATCCGGTATACCAATGACCAAGGGGCGTCTTATTGTGGCAGAACAGGCATGGCACGTCGCTGAACAAGCCAACCGCAGGCGAATCGGTGGGTAGCCGATAACGAGGGTTCACAGGTCCAAATAAACCGACAACAGGTGTGCCGACTGTTCCAGCCAGATGCACAGGACCTGAATCAATGGAAATAATCAAATCGCAGATGGCAATCAGCGCCACTATTTCTTCCGACTTAAGCCGGTTGGACAATGATTTCACACCGGTCAGGTTATCGTATTCAGAAGATCCGTCGCCTTTATTAGTTCCGAACTGGATAATTACGGCATCATATTCGGAGTGAATTTTGTTTATGAGCTTTTGCCACTTGGAGACATCCCACGTTCTCACCGGCCAACTTGGACCTCCATTGATACCAATGATTAAACGGTTTCCAATCATATCTTCGGCCAACCCGTAGGCAGTTCGAGTTTTTTTGATCAGGCTGGATGATGGACACAGGCGGGGTTGGCGCGCAGCAACAGTAAGCCCACAAGAACCAGCCAGATCATCTGTAAGATGACACGTCGCCCCGGATGTTTTGAAACGCTCGTCGGTCGTTTTTGGGTTGTAAATTGTGTCCACAAGTCCAAGAACATTAAAATTGTCGGGCATGGAGAACGGCCAACCCCATGATCTACTCCCGAATGCCAAGTCCGCCGCCCTGGAAAGCAAAACCATATCCCGATACACTGCCGCAGTGACAAAAATCATTAGCCTTTGGGGATGGCGCTTCCGGATCTCGCCGCATATGGGCAAAGTGCAAACCACATCTCCTAATGCGCCGCAGCGGCAGATGATAACAGCTTTCTTTCGGTGCCGGGCGCACTGAAAAACCAGCCAGGTCTTGAAAGGAATGAAACGAATCCATTCACGAACACCTATCTTGAAACCGACGAATTTGCGCCACCATGGCCTGAGCGCGAAACGCAGCGGGCCGGGCAGAATTGAAAGCACAAATTGTCGAAAACTAATCACAATGGCACGGCGGAGAGGCCGCCCTACGATTTCCAATACGCCAGGTCCGTTCCTTCGATGCGGACGAGATTTCTACCCAGCGCGCGCCACTCCAAGATGAATTTATTACACCCGGGTGCATTCGGTTGCAATCGTTAGATGCACAACCGGAATCTGACTCGATTGTTCGCGCGTCAGCGGTTGATGACGATTGGCGGCCGATCGTGCGGCCACGTACGCTGCCCGGCTGGCGCGGCCCAATGTGCATGGGCCTTCCTGAAACCCGCGCAGCAGAGCGGCAATGTTGAGTCCCTGCAACGCTTCCAGATATCGGTTCATGGCACTTTCAGCCCGCCAACAAGGAAAAGCCCATGTTCAGTTACATTCACTTTGCGATCACCGCAACAGCGAGCCGAGTCCGACAAGCGTTACAAGAGCCGAGTCAAACAGCGGGTAATGAGAAACGAATCTACGCCGCCGGCCTAACGCGCCCGATCAACCGCCTCAGCCGGGTCCGAATGGCTAATGCCATCGTGAGTTGGTTCCAATGGTTGACACACCAATATCCTCCATAGGCGGCCCAACCCAAGGCCAACACTTTCAACGGCATCAACCGCACCAGCCGCGAGGCGGATTCCCAGTATAACCATCTTGCCTCCCGATACTCTCCGCGCTCTGTGAGGCTGCGGAGCGATGTCCACCAGACTTGATATTCCCGCGATCTCAAGAGCCGGTGATAGCGGCCGCCCAAATGAGAGTCTAAAAGGTCAATCGCCTTTTGATTGCACTGTAGTTGATCTGCGGCCGACTTGGTGGTCCAGATGCCTCCTGCGTGGATCCGATAGCAAGACACGACTTCGCTTAAATAACCGACCGGGCCTTTTTCCGCATAAAGTGCAAACACACAGGCATCCCGAAGCATCACCAAACCATTGAGCCAATCCGGAAATTCCACGAATTTCCGCCGCAGCAGCATGCTGGTGGTGTGCATGGGGTAGCCCGTCAGGAAATCAGCCAGGTCATATTCCGGCTTGAGCACGGCCGGTTCCAGCACTCCGGCATCTTTTTCGGCACCATCGCTTGAAGTGGTAACGAATTGGGTCTTGGTTCCACACATGGAATAGTGCGGGTTGGCTTCCATCAAGGCCACTTGCTTTTGCAATTTTTGTGGCGTCCGCCAATAATCGTCGCCTTCCAGCCAGGCAATGTATTTTCCCCGGCAAGCCTGCCACACCGCTTCGTAGTTCCTGGCCATGCCCAGGTTTTTTTCCGGCAGGAGGGCGCGGATCACGTTGGGATATTTCCCGGCATACGCTTGCACGACTCGCCGCGTGCCGTCCGTGGAACAATCCTCTCCGATCACCAATTCCACCACAAATGCCGTCTCTTGCATGAGCACACTTTCAATCGCCTGGACGATGAACTGCTCGTGATTGTAAGTGATCATCGCCACGCTGACCGTGGGCCGGTCGCAGGCGGTTTGTTCAGCAACGCGGATCATGCATTAATGTTTTGAAGGCTTGACTGCCAGCAGTTCTCTATGCTTCTGGCGATTGAATCTACCGGAAAGCCGAACTCGCCTGGGAGAGCGATCCGGGTACTCGGTAGACACCGATCCCAAAGCCGAGCTCGCCGCCGACCACGCGCTCCTTGGTTTCGTGCTCGGCAGTGAACTCCCGCCAAAAGCGCGCGACACCCTGCGTCCACTCTGCCGGATTCGGAGAGATATCGTGGAACGCAATAAGTCCGCCGGGAGCGACTAGTGCCGAGTACATGTGAAAGTCTTGCCACACCCCGTCGCGAGAATGGTCGCCGTCAATGAAGAGAAATTCGACTGGGCGACCGGCGAGCAACGCCGCGACACGCCGGAATGTGGTTTCGCTGTGCGAGTCCCTGCCCATCAGCAAGCTCACGCGCTGCGCGCCCACGGCGAAACCTCGGCGGACGAGGGGAAATGCCGACCAGACGCCGAGACGACCGGGTGGTCTAGTGTCGATTGCAAAGAGATGCGCATCGGGAGCGGCGGCGCGCGACCACAGGAAGAACGTGCCACCCAGGTCGAGTCCGATCTCGAGCACGACGCGCGGTCGTGCCGCCCTAACGAACTCAAACAGCCACTGGATCTCCTCGCGTTTCTGCGCGATTCCGCGAAGGCGTACGCCTCGTCGAAGGTGGCGTTCTGCGCGACCATGCGCACCCGACGCAGCTGTGCCAAGGCTGCGGCGTAAAGACGCGGTGCCTGTCTCAGCCGCCGAACTGACGGCCTTATCCGAGCCGCAAATGCGCTACGCTTTAAATAGCCGACCACATCCTGTAAAAAGGTTCGAAATTCTTTACGCCAATTTATCTTCACCTTGCCCTCGTCTTTGTGAAGCACAGTCATGCGTCCAAACGCACGAGTCCTACCCCCACCAGCTCTGCCAACGTGTCCGATGAAAAACGCATGACAAAATAGGGTAGTCACATTCGGTCTGCAGTCACCGCAACAGCGGACGTTTCATTACTCAGATCGATGAGCTTGTCGCAGCCAGCCACGGCGCTGAAGCGGTGGGCAACGGTCACGATAGTTAGTTTGCCCGATAGATTCCGCAACGCCTCGATCAGCTTTGCTTCTGTAGCAGTATCAAGCGCGCTGGTCGCTTCGTCCAGAAGAAGCAGCGAAGGCCGGTGATAAAGAGCTCGGGCCAAACCGAGACGCTGGCGTTCTCCCCCAGAGAGGCGAATACCGCGCTCTCCTACACTGGTCTGAAATCCGTCCCGCAGCTCGCCGATAAAATCCAGGATCTGCGCCATGGCACAGACTTCTCGCAGGCGTGCATTGTCGATCTCGTTGTCCGGTACCCCGAGCGCGATGTTGCGAGCGATAGTATCGTCGATAAGAAAAATTTCCTGCGGGACATAGCCGATCGTAGCCTGCCACGAAGGGATCAGTTCGGGAGTAAGCGGCTGGCCGTCAATGAGCACCCGTCCGCTGGTCGGCCGATGCAATCCAAGCAGGAGGTCGATCAAAGTTGATTTACCGGAACCGGTTGGACCAATGAAGCCGATCGACATGTTCTTTTGAATCGTGATCGAGAAGCGATCAAGGACGGGCCGATCATTACCCGGATAAACGAAAGAAACCTCATCCAGCCTGATGGCGTCCGCCCACTCCATCGGGCCCAGTTTACTGAGCGAAATTTCGGCATTGTCCGATTTTTCATCTCGTTCCGCAGCAGCAAATTCCTCGAAGACCTCGTCCAACGCATACCGCATGGAAGTAAACTGCGTCACCTGGCCATAAAGGAGCTGCAGACTTGGAAGCAGCCGGTAACCGGCTACCGCCATGACGCCAAGGTTTGGAAGGATATCGGAAAAATCGCGTCCCCGGACCGCTAGGACTACGACCGCTAGCACCAGCCCGCCAAATGCGAGTGGTTCTATCAGGTAACGAGTGCTATTGGCGATAATGGGCACCCGAGAAGACATTTGCGCGACGACGGCGGAGTGGCCGGAGAACCGGCTGAGAAAATGTTCCTCGGCCCGATGCACTTTGATCGGTTTGATCCCGCCAAGCATCTGCTGTGCCTCACGGTACGATCCAGCGAAAGCAGTTCGAAAACCCTCGTTAACCTCCTGGCGTTTCCGCGCAAGGAGACGAAAAATAATTAGATAAAACGCGCCGAGCCCCAGTGCAGCGAAGATGGCAATGACGGGTTGGACGAGAAAAAGCGTGATGAGCAGGAGTGCCGCGGTTAGAGCACGCGCTATGCTGTCCAGCAGTGGAAGCAGAACACCGACGGTGTAATTCCCCACGTCGCCCATTACTTTTCTAAGCAGGTCGCCAGAATTGCGTTGGAGGAAATAGCCGTACGGCTGCGCAGCCATTCTGCGTAAAAGCCGGACGCGCAGCCAGTGAGCGAAACTGTTCGCGTAACGGGTGCGCGCATATTCAGCCAGCAAGTTAATGGCGTTCGAAAGAAAGAGTCCAACGATGGCAATAACACCGGCTGTTATGAGCAGTTCTCGATTACTCATAGGCGGCAGTAGCGCAAGGAAGCGCACGCCGAATTGCGAGTGGCGGATCCGTTCGGGATCGGACGCGATGGCTAGAAAAGGAAAGATCGAGGTGACGCCGATCACCTGGAAAATCCCCTGAGCCAGCGAGAGGAGGAACACCAATGCCAGCTTCTCTCGCCCGTAAGGACGGGCGAGGAAAAGAACGCGCCGGATTAGATCGGAAACGTTATAGAGGAACGGAGGCAAGGCGGTTCGTCAGGGGTTAGAAGCTAACTTAAGTCAGAAATAGCCGACTCCGCTCGTTCTTTCTGACATAACAACGCGTAATTGCCGATCCAGTATCGCTTCCAAAGCGGCGCCGTTACACGCGGCAAGACCCCCATCGTTAGGTGCTTGATCCAGTGCTTGTGCCGCCGGAGAGCGTCTTTGTTGGCCAGAAAACGCACCGTCTCCGCAGATGCCCAAGAAGCGTAGTGCCTGGAGTCCACGATATTCAAATGCCTGCGTAGTACGGCTGAGAGTGATCCCCGATTGAAAAATTGCACGTGCCCAGCGCGGTTCTGGTATCGGTTGCGAAAAAGATTCTTTAGCCGCGATGCAGCCAAGTCTTCCAGCGGGCATTCAATCACTGCAAACCGAAAGTCAAGATTCCGAACTAGTGCAGCAAGGAATTTATCGGGGCTTTCCAGGTGTTCAAGAACGTGACTTACAACGACCACGTCGAATGCGCCGGAGACTGGCTCTTCAACGATATCCGCGCGCAGCACCTCGACATTCGTGAGATTCCGTTTCATGTAATCAGTTGCGTCAGTTGAATAATCTACGGCAACATAGGCGTCTGCGAAATTCCGGCGCTGTAACTCGGCGATAATGGCGCCCGTGCCCGCACCAAGTTCGACTATTCGCTTTGGGTGACTAATCCGTGGCGAGACAAGCCGCTCGATACTGTTCGCCTTTTCAACCGCCCCAATGGCTAGCCATTTCGCCTCCGCTTCCAGTTGTGCACTGTAGACGGCGGAATACTGATCACGCCCGCTTCGCATGCCGGCTAACATCAAATTCGGCGTCCCAATGTCCAGCTTCGATGACGATTTTGCGAGCGGCATTTATCGATATGATGGTTTAAGCATCGCCTTGCGGCTCACCCAGTGATAGCTATTGGCGCGATGGATCTGAGCATTTACGATAACAGCGATTTTGATCGTGGTGCGCCACGGTGGAAAGAAGCCGTTTGGACGCTTGTCCGTTTTCTCTTTTTCCAAAACGCGTTTCCATGGCCGTCACTTCTGCGTTGCGCGCTGCTGCGCACGTTCGGCGCAAAAATCGGCCGCGCCGTGGTGATCCGCGCAAACGTAAACATCTCATTTCCGTGGCGGCTCACAATTGGCGACCACGTCTGGGTTGGTGAAGACGTGGGCATCCTCACGCTCGCGCCAGTGACCATCGAATCGAATGTTTGCATCAGTCAGCGCGCATATCTTTGCACAGGCAGCCATGATTTTCGACGGGAAGATTTCAAACTGCAGGTTGCGTCGATTACGGTTCGTGAAGGCAGTTGGATCGCCGCCGCCAGTTTTATCGCACCCGGCGTCGAGATCGGCTCTGGCGCCATCGTTTCAGCAGGGAGCGTAGTATTTGAAAACGTCGCGCCGGGAACATTTGTGCGCGGGAATCCTTCCACGTCTGACCTCTGACTTCTGATTAGTGATCTCCGATCTCTGATTTTCTATTTTAGCGGCAGCGTCTTCCGCCGCCCATATCGCGTGATGAGACCCGGCAACTGGCGCAGAATGAAAACGCGTAGCTGAGCAACCATGCGAAAAAGCCACCCGGGGGAAAATCGCCGCATGACACGAGCTGCAATTAACATTGTAGCGCGACAATAGAGACCGCGCGCGAGCAGCGGTTTCACCATCCAGGGAAAATTGTCACGCGCAGCGCGCCTGATGGCTTCTCCATCCAATTCGCCGTCTCGCTGAAAGCGGGCGACGAGGTGACCCAGCAGGGTGCCCAGGGGAATTTCGCCTGTGTGTGCGCCGGTCCAGAAATGAAAGACACGCACTCGGCCACGTAGCATCGTGGTGAAATGCATGGCACAGTTATCCCCGTCGGGCAGAATTGCCACCTTGGCGATCCCGGTAGCTAGGACGCTGTTTAGAACCGGTTGATCCAGCCAAAATCCAATCGACAGCGCCTGTTGCCAACGGCGATGCCACTCTTGGTAAAAAGCGTGTGCTGCCGGGGTGTCACGAACAAAGATTACACCACCGTTAAAGTAGCGATCAGCTTGGAAGTGCCACCCCAGTTCCGCTCGCAGCATTGCAACCTGAGGTAATTCGTCCGCTGGAATACCGCCCGGGTTCCAGTCGCGGGCCAACGCCAGATCGCCTCCTTCGGGCCAGCCTCGGTCGAGGGGCTGCACTGCGATCGCGTCTGAATCCAGATAGAGATAGTCGCCTTTCACTAGCTGGCGCAAAACCGTTTTGATGTGACGGCTACTGATCCGCGGGTCGTTACTTCCAGTTGCATACACAATGACGTCGCTTGCGATTTCGCGCAAAGCGTGGCCACGCCGCTCGATGGCCTGCGCCGTCGGTTCGTCGGTGGCCAGGACTATGCGTGCCCGCGGATGGAGCCGGCGGACGGCCAATGCGGCTACAGCCGCCATGTCGGCATGAAGTCCGAGGTCCTTTGCTGCGACTACGAAGCAGATGGCCGGCGTCCTGTCCTCCCTGCCAATTGGAATCGCGGTTCCCATCGGTGTTATCAAGGCGGCGAAAGTCGGTGCCAAGCGCCATCGCTTTCAAGGTCCAACCGGCCGTTTCGCGGTCGCTTCTTCGTAGAGCTTTTTGATTTTTGTAACTCCGTCGTTGTGATACCAGCCATTGAAAAGGAGGATGTCGCCAGTGCGCACGGCGGCGACCAGGGCATCGTGATCCTCAGGGCGATCGCCATCAGGTGCCATCAGCACGCTAAACGCGTTTGGGTAAACAAGCCGTGCACCCACCGGCGTAGAGGTTACCTTGTGATGCATATAGGAATTAAGCGGCGCCGAGTAGGCGAAGTAACGCATCGACTCGTTTTCGGGAATCAGCAGAACATCGGGATACGCGTCGGCGAGGGCCTTGAAAACATCAGGATCAAGGGATTCTCCTGTAACGACGACCGTTGAATCGATGTAAAAGAGCGTGCAGCCCCACCGCTTTTTGGCATAAGCCAGCTTGTCTCTAAGAACCTGCGCTGCGTGTTGATTATCAGCCGGGCCTTGCACCGGCTTGCCATCGATTATCGCGATCTGCTGCGGGCGAAGGCATACTCCCACTTTAAGCCCCGCGGCGCGGAATTTTTCGAAGTATTCGTCGATGGCGGTCATTCCCAGATCGTCCTTGAACTCAGTTTCCAGGGCGAGAACCGGCGTAAGGCGGGGGTCGCCGTAATAGCACGACCGCAAAAACTCCTGCCCTTCAGGGTCCCATGTGATCATTCCCTGCGCGTTGGCGTCCTTTAACACTTTGACGCTATTATCCGCCAGTTTTAGCAGCGCGGTGCGAAACGCGCCTTTGCCTGCGTCGGTTGTGATATCGATCTTGCCTTCGTTCATGATCCAGCGGCGCGGATTGGTTGGGACGTTGATGCCTGAGCTGGCCAGGTAAATCGCGCCAATTGGGCGGCGATCGTTCCAGTTTATTTGGAAGGGATACTTCTTGGCGTACCGCTCCAGAACGTCGCCCGACAGACTCTGCACGCGCGAGCCTTCCGGCCCGAAGCGCAGCGAAACATTAAACGTTTTCGATGCGCGCGGCTTAATGTCGTGACAAGTAATTACGAATGGATAGGTAGTTCTGGCCGCGGGATTCGTCGAATGCAGCACGCCTACGGAACATTCCAGATCATCGCTGCAAAAGTTGAGCGCGCCGGTGCCGTAATCCGCCCGGACAAGCGGCACAACAAACTGTGGATCGGCAGCCGAGGGAACCGAGGGATATTGGTGTAAATCACTCGCGGTATCCTTGAAGCCGAAGCCGAACATTCCCGCCTCAAGTGTGCCCCCTCCCGGAACGCTGGGGAAATTTAAATCCATCAAACGGAGCGAGAGCTCATCGATCTCTTTCTCACCTGCATTCGAAATCTCAATTCGCATTGTCATTTTGTCGCCTTGCTTGCCGTAAACGCACGAGACGCGTCCCCATGGATAAACCAGATCGACTGCATCCCTCTGTTTGTTCGGCGTCGGAATGGGTGACGACGCGTGAGAGAGAAGCGCGTCAATCGCCGCGCTAAGAACGGATTTCTCCAGCCGCAACTCTCCGCTTCGAGGCGAATCGAGAAACGATTGGCCGTTGAACGAGAGTGACTCGAGGCCGCGATTTCCAACAGCGAAATTCAAGCCTCGTTTCGGAGCGGGAGATTCAACGACCGCTGACGTCGCGGTCTTATCTCGCTGTGATTCTGCGTTCGCCGGGCTCGTGACCGCGAAAACGGTCGAACCAAAAAGCAGCAGGAAAACACTAGTGAGTGAGGAGTGAACAGTGATGAGTGACACCTGATAGGGAAATGTGAAGAGTTGGGAAAGTCCAACAACGTATTCGACTACCTACGTCTGACTACTGACTTCTGACCCCGGATCTCTGTCTCAGCGGCAGTACCTTCCCCCGGTATCGCGTGATGAAACCTGGCAACCGGCGCAGAATGAAAAGACGTAGCTGAGCAACCATGCGAAAAAGCCACCCCGGGGAAAATCGCCGAACGTCATCTTTCCCAGTGGCTTCGAATCGGGAACGCCTTCCCGCGTCGGTCCAGCCTGAATGTTATGAAGAACGATCGAGCCTTCGATTCCCGTTCTAGACTCGGGCGTCGGTGTTGGCTGCGTTTCGACCTGGGTGTCGCAACAAAATAGACCGAGCAGCATTGGAATTAGTTGGAGGAATTGGTGTTTGTTCACGGATGAATGTGCGTGTAACAACGACTGAAACTTTACACGGTGTCAGCCAGGAGTCATCTGATTCGCGCTCACGACAACGATGAAAAAACTAACTGCTTTTCGGCTGGCCTGGACGGCCATCGTTGTCGCGGCAACATCGCTGCCTTACTTGCTAAACTGGTTCGCGACGCCGGCTGGTTACTATTACACATGGATAATCCCTCCATATCCTGAGGATTCATTTGGTTACATGGCATGGGCCCAGCAGGCCGCTCATGGAGCATGGTTGTTCACGATCAAATACACCGCCTTGCCGCACAAAGCTTTCCTGTTTCATCCATTCTTCCTCTTCAGCGGTTGGATGAGTGCGCTCTTTTCCGGCAACATTGGCGTCGTCTTTTTGGTAATGAAAGCCATAGGTGTCGTCCTATTCTTCGTCGCATTCTACGCTTATGTCGATTTCCTCGGTCTTGACCCGATTCAATCAACCGCTGCTTCTGTTCTTGTAGGTGTTTCCTCGGGCCTTGGAGGAATTCTGGCGTTCAGCGGTCTGGTCAGTCGCTCGTTGGCGCCAGCAGACCTTTGGTTGGTGGAGATGAGCACCTATTGGTCGCTTCTTTGGAATCCACTATTCCCTTTCTCGCTCACCCTGATGTTGCTTTCCATTTATTGGCTGGATCGGGGAACGCGTGAAGCTCGCTCATCCGATCTGTGGCTTGCCGGCCTGGCCACAGGAGTAATGGCCTTGATCCATCCCTATTCATTGCCGCTTCTTTTTGCGTTCGCGATTGTCGTTACCGTCATCCGTCGGAGAGCAAATGCTTTTGGTTACTTGTGCCGCTACTTCGCACTCGCCCTTCCGTTTGTGACCTACGTGACGGTAGTGTCACAGATCAACCCTCTCGTGGCCAGACATAGTGCCTTGGGTGAAATGAAGAGTCCGTCGCTGGTAGTTTACCTCCTCGGATTTGGTCTGCCTTTGTTCTTTTGCCTGGCTGCTCTGATGGCAAAATGGACGCCTTTGTTCAAGCGTTACTATCAGGTCCTGCTTTGGTTCTTTCTTTCCGTCGTATTCGCTTACCTGCCGTTCTGGTTTCAGAGGAAGCTCGTCTTTGGCGCGCATGTGCCGTTGTGCATCTTGGGTGGGATCGCCTTCGCCATGCTTCTCGGCTGGTGCTCTCGGTCCACAACCCGCAGATGGGTTGTGATCATTGCGGCTGTTATCGGTCTGCCTTTGCTTGTCGCAACTCCCATCTACCTCTTCGCCAGCCAAGCCAAGATAGCACGGGCGAACGCGGACGGAGCTTACTATCTAAGCAACGAGAAAATGGAAGGCCTAAGATTTCTCAGCACGCACAGCGATCCGAATGACGTTGTTTTCGCAACCATCGCGACGAGCCGTTTGATTCCAGCCTTCGCTGGAAACACGGTGGTGTGGGGACACTGGGCCATGTCGATTGATCTAAAAGAGCGGAGAGCATGGCTCGGAGATCTTTTCAAAACGGGATCGAATTGGGATGATGAGGATAGGTCCCGCGAGTTTTGGGGAACCGGCATCCAATACATTTTTGCCGATGGCGAAATCAAGCTGGCGCTCGAAACCTATCCGTTCATGTGGCGGGTCATTCTGAAAGAGGCGGAGAAGGTCTTCGAAAACGATTCGGTCGTGATTTACCGGCGGCGGAAAGCATCATAGCCTTCGGAGTTCGCAATGGGGGTTAGTTCAGTAAACACTTGATCTCATTCATTCTGCGGGCGTCGAGAAAAAAGCTCTGGCAGTGTTGCAGACTTTTGCCGGTGGTTTTGAGTCGGGCCGAAGTGAGGGCAGTGCTGGAACAGTTCCCGGGGCAATATCGATTGATGGGGCGATTGCTTTATGGCTACGACATTCGCACAGTGCAGGAACTACTAGTGCACAAAGATGTAAGCACCACCATGGTCTACACTCACGTGCTCAACAGGGCCCGGCACGTCTGATCTCTGACATCTGACCTCCGATCACTGACCTTCGATCTCTGATCTGCGCCTCAGCGGCGGCAGATTCTCGCCATATTTCCAGATCAGCCACGGGACTTCAAACGTGCGTGTCAGGCGTGGAATGAAAATTCGCGGCCGCTCAATTAATCGTAAAAGCCAGCCGAGGTAAAAGTGGTCCGCCCAATCGGGAATCACAATCTGATCGCCTGTGATGAAGCCAAGCGCTGCACCAGTGCAATGGATCGCTGGCCGATAAGATAAATTTTCACGAAGATAATACCCCAATTTTTCCTGAGGCCCAGCGCCGACCGCAATCAGCACATGCGCCGGACGGCGGCCCTCAATGAGCGCCAGAAGATGTCGATCTTCGATTTCGAATCCGTAATGCGGTGCGACATAACAGTTGTCGATCTTGACCGTAAAAGCTTCGCGGTGCGACCAATCCACCAATTTCCGTCGCGCGCGCTCGTTAGGCAAAACCCAGAAAATTTCTGTAGTCTCTCCGTCTTTCAACTTTGCGAGCAGTCGTTTCAGATATTTAAGACCAGAAATGCGCGGCACTTTTTCACGTCGCAACAATCGCCACATGACGATCATCAAACCGCTATCCCCCATCGCCAGGTCGGCCGCGACCATTGCCCGCCGATACGGCTCGTCGTCACGCAGCCGAGCGAAACAGGTCCCCGATGGGGCCACGAGAAAACCACCATGCCGAAGCATCAACGCGACCGCTTGATCGGCATCCCCGTTAAAGAATTTGATGCCGAGAATTTGGCGCGTCACAGCCATTAACCAAACATCCAACGTCCAAACTCGAATATCGAACGGAAACCGGAAATCGTTCCACTATTCCCGGACGGGCAGCCTTGTGCACGCCAAAGCCGCTACGGCGGAGGGAGGCCGCCCTTCCAGCAGAACCATTCCACGTTTCGCTTTGCACTGAGATTTGATGAACTTTCCCTCCATGCAATCAGTTGCCGCGGAGCGATCGGCCCATCGACGGGATCGACCCTTCTGAAAAACTGGTCTGCCCGGACGATTGGCTCTCCTCGTGCTGACGGCGCTTTGGTTTCTTCTTTGCAAACAACTTAGCGGCGAATGGTCCGACGCAGACACGACGGGCGTTTCTATCAAGCAACACGCATGTCACGTCTGCCAGAATCTGCCAAATATCACATCCCAATCGGGAGGTTCAAAGTGCCCAAGACCAGCCTCCGGATGCAATGTAAGCTCGCCGAAAACCGGCTTTCCCGCATCGTAAAGATCAACGCGAAGAAAAGGCTCCCGATCCGCGAGTCGTTCCGCAACGTGACGCATTTCGTTGAAGCACTCCGGACGAGCAATAGCGTGTATACCATTTTTTGGGCAAGCATACTGTAGCGCCATCGGCAGAAGATTGAATTCTCTGTCATACAGCGAACGGGTGTGCTTTGTGAAACGATCAAAATCCACCTGCACTATCTCAGCCCGACCATAGAAACAAAAGAACTTGTAGTCCACCGGCACGATACCACCCCCGCTGTCCACAAATTCCTCGACAAACAAGCGCGGCTCAATCCAGCGATACTGCCACTCAGCAAAGTGAACAGAATGATTATCTTGCAGCCACTGCTGCGTCATGCGATGTGCAGCGTCCCAGTCGAATTGCAGCGCATCGGTCACGACGATATTGGTGCCGGAACCGTGGTTAGCTTTGACAACAAACCTGCTCGGCAACCGTTTTTCTTGCGCGCGTCGGATATCTGTGCCGATCCAGAACACCTGGGTTAGGTGCTGTGCTCCGACTTTGGCAGCAACGTATTCACGGACCGCAATCTTATCGGCATACACTATATGACGAGCTTGCCGGCTGAACAGCTTTGCGCGCTGCAACCGCTCATTGAACGTGCGCGGTCGCAAAAGATGGGGACCACGATCAAAAGCCCTCCGGTACGTCGAACATACCTTCCAAACATCTGACGGCCACAGAACAAGGTCGATCAGACATCGACCAGCCGGGAATCGCGCAATCCGCGAGCGCTTGAGATGCAAACCTAGCGCCGTTAACAAGCTGCACGCGCGACGTCCGAATCTGTGCATGACCGAAAGCTAACTCCTTTTCGGTCCGCATCCATCAGGCCTTTCCCTACGGAAGAATCTAAATCTTCCGGCGCCCGCATAGCGCCGCCACAGAAGCCCATTTATGATTTACCTTCTCTCATCTCCGATCGCTGAGCTCTGATTTTTGAGCAGCGGAGCTGGTCGCATCCAGCATCTGCGAAATCAGAGATCAGAGGACCGATGGCTCGGTGTCAGTAGAACTCGGTGTGACCGTCGAAATCCTCGGGTGCGTCACGAGCAGCCTGGAGTTTTTCGAACTCTTTGATGTCGCTTAAGTCTTTATCACGCTAAGGCAAAATCGAACGCTTTAATATCCCAGCTTTTCCAGGCATCACCTCAACTGCTTGATCGACCTCTCCATCAAAAAACTGATGCCGAGAATCTGTTGCGACGGATAATTTTGAGCTGATTCGCGTTCCGCTCCGATCTCTTCCACAGGTTCCCAAACGTAATCGCGTTTTCGAAACGCGAGAATGTGAATATGATCTCGCGAGTTGACATCTATCCTCACAGCTTCCGAGCCTACCGCGCTCGCGCGGCGGAGCGAGCTCGCCCTTCCAGCAGAACCATTCCACGTTGGCTTTGCATTGAGATTTGATGAACTGTCCCTCCATGCAATCAGTTGCCGCGGAGCGATCGGCCCCATCGACGGGATCGACCCTTCTGAAAAACTGGTCTGCCCGGACGATCGTGGCTCTCCTCGTGCTGACGGCGCTTTGGTTTCTCCTTTGCAAACAACTTAGCGGCGAATGGTCCGTCAACGAGCAATACAAGTTTGGGTGGTTCGTTCCCTTTTTCGGCCTCTATCTTTTTTGGCTCCGCTGGCAAGACAGGCCTGAGCCATCTCCACCGCGCAAAACGCTTCTCCCCTGGATTCTCATCGGCGTTCCCGCGCTTCTTCTCCTTTTGCCGATTCGTCTTTTTGAAATCGGAACGCCAGAATGGCGACCGCTCGGCTGGATCCACACGGCCTCGGTCGCGGCGCTGACTCTCTTATCCATATGGTCCGCTGGCGGAAACCGGTGGCTCCGCCATTTCGCCTTTCCGATCGCATTCTTTTTCGTCGCAGTGCCGTGGGTAACGCCCATCGAAGTTCCCATCATCCAGGGCCTGATGCGCGCGGTCGCCGGTGTGGCCGCGGAGACGGTCACGCTGTTTGGAATTCCTACGCATCTGGAAGGAAACCTCATCCGGGTAAGCAGCGGACTTGTCGGTGTAAACGAAGCGTGCAGCGGCGTGCGTTCGCTGCAAACCGCGCTGATGATTGGTCTGCTTTTCGGCAAACTGAAACGATTGTCGGTCTTGCGCTGCTTCGTGCTTGCTGCCGGCGCAATCGCGATTGCGCTCACTGCTAATTTCTGTCGCGCGGTCTTTCTCGTTTGGATCGCGGCCACGGAGAATATCTCAGAAGTCAACCGCTGGCACAGCCTCGCTGGTTATACCATCGTCGGTCTTGTTTTCGTTGGCACATTGCTTCTCACGGCACTGCTGGGCAGGAAGAGGACAGAGGTCAGCGGTCAGTGGCCAGTGGCCAGAAATCAGGCCTCATCACCATTCCGCAATCCGAAATCCGCAATCCGAAATTCAGCTTCCTCCTTCATCCTTCCTACCTCCTGCCTTCTTTCCGTTCTTTGCTGGATTGTGGCGGTCGAGCTCGGCGCCCATCTTTGGTACCGCGCGCACGAGAGCAATCTTGTCACGACCACCGGTTGGAACGTGCAATGGCCGGCGGCCGCCCTCAATTTTCGCAAACTGAAGATTGACGAAGAAGTGCGCCGCCAGCTTCGTTTCGATCAAGGACATGGAGCTTCCTGGACGTTGCCCGCCAGTTCGCCGGCCACATCGCCTGCATCGAGCTCCAAAACGATTGTTTGTCTTCTATATCTTTTTCACTGGAACCCCGGCCGAAACAGCGCGCTTCTGGTTAACTTACACCGGCCAGATGTCTGTTTGCCTGCGATCGGCTGGAACCAGGTGGCGGACACAGGGGTACGCGATTATCCGGTTACCAGCTCGTTTGCTCTGCCATTTCGCCATTTCGAATTTCGTCGTGACGCACCTGATAATTCTGGCCAGCAGGTTGCACACGCGTTCTATTGCTTGTGGGAAGACCGTGCGCCGAGCCGTTCTGGTGCTGACTCGAAACTGCCACAAATGGCGTCGGCCCATTCATCATGGACGCGCGACGAGCGCATTCGTGCGGTCCTCGAAGGGCGGCGACATTTAGGCCAGCAGGTGATGGAAGTCGTGTTCATCAGCCGCGAACCAATCCCGGCAGCGGACGTGGAATCGCAATTTAGCGACCTGGTCCGCGACGTCGTTTCAGTAAACCCTACCAGCGAATGAGAATTGTAGGGCGTCTGTGTCAGACGCCAGGGAATTAGGAGGCGTTTCACAGAATGGCGCCGGCGGACGCCGAGCGACATAGACCGGCAGGCTGGAGGCTGAGTGAGCGGGAGCGAACGAATCAAACGCCCTACAATTTCAGCCCCAGGAAAAAAATCTTAAAAAAAGTCTTGCGATGCCAGACACGATTGATAAAAGAGAGCGCGACTGGTGACATTAGTCACTGAGAAGGCAGAAATTATGAAATTGAAAAAACGAGTTTTCCCCTCCCGCACATTTCGTTCGCTCTTCGTTGCAGTGGCGGGCGCGTTGATCCTCACGGCCGCTTTCGTCCCCAGGGCGAATGCTACGCTGCTGGTTTATTTTAACTTTGAAGATGCTACGACAGGCGGTGCCCCGGATTTTAATGCCGATGTTGTTGGTGCCCCTGATTTTAATCCTGGAGGAGGACTACAGTTTACGACGATCACGACCAATTACGCAGCTGGAGCATTCGACAGCCGGGCCGGGCTAACGCTTAATAGATCCGCTGGTGATATCGACATCACCGCCAATCAAGCGGTCGCGTTCAGACATAGCAGTCAGAATAATGGCACGTGGATTCAGTTTGCTGTCAATGCGACTTTCTTTCAGAACATGACCTTGACCTACGCGACGAATAACAACGGCAACGGCTTTGGCACTCAGAGCTTTTCGTACAGCACTAACGGAGGAGCGACTTTCACCGCTGCCGGTTCGGTGTCGGGTTTAACCGGGACTCAACTCGTAACTTTCGCCGTCCCTACCCTGGCTAATAACCAGCCCGGGCTCGTCTTGCGTATAACCTTCTCGTCGGGGCAGTCAAGTGGCAACGATATCCAGACCATTATCGACAACATCCAGCTGAATGGCACCGTAATTCCTGAACCCGCCACCGTCGCAGGCGGGCTGCTCGGCGCCTGTGGGCTATGCTGGCATCAGCGCCGGCGGCTGATTCGCCTCGTCCGTTTGCGTCGCGCCTAGGGGCATATGCGCGGACGTGGTCTGCCGCGCTTGATCCTCGACGTAGATAAGCTGAGCGTCTATCGTGGCCAGGCAGCCGTCACATCCCCTCGCATCTGAGGACGATCTCGACCTGACGCCGCCCGAAGAGCGTCGGGCGCGCCGCCTCAGGCGGCTATTTTTCCTGGCGATTGCGGTGGTGGCAGCGCTCGGCGCTACACTGTACTTCGCCGCGGCCCCGGTTGGCGGAGCAATCAAGTCCTGGCAGTCTCGCCGACTGGCGCGTCAGGCTTTCGCGATGATCGACCGAAAACAATGGACCGAGGCCAACGCCAAAGCACGCGACGCGTACCTTCTGCGCCCCAATGAACCGGAAGCTTGGCGCGCTATCGCGCGGCTGTTCTACCGCACGGGGCAAGGGACAGCAGCGCTGGAGTGGTGGAAGAAAGCGGACGAAGAACGTCGCCTTACCATCGAAGACCGCCGTGACTTTGCTGCGGCTGCTCTCGCGGCCGGGGAATTGGGGACTGCCGCAAAGCCGATTGATGCGCTGCTTACACAGCGGGGCGGTCCGGCACCGATCGATATCCTGCTCGCGGGCCAGCTCGCCGCTCGGCGGAGCGACGGAGTTCTCGCAGTGGATTATGCTGAACGCACGCTTGCTAACAAGCGTGCAACACCGTACGAAATTCTCTCCGGTGCAATCCTCATCGTATCGGTTACAACGCATGATTCGCCTCCTCACATTACTGCATGGAAACGCATCGAGGATCTGGCGCGCGATCCGCGCGATGCAGCGTCGCTTGATGCGCTGGTGTTCCTCGCCCAACAGCAATCGCTGGCGCCACCCAGCGGAACTCGCAATAATACTTCTTTTTCGCTGAGCGTTCTGGCGGCTCAACGGCCGCTCGCGCCGTTGGCGAGCGATACTTCTTTATCGCTCGGTCCCGGCAACGCTACCGTCCAACCCGCAAACACGATGGGGCTTCTCGAAATAGCAGATGCTCTGGAAAAACATCCTGGTGCACGCCCTTACCACAAGCTGTTGGCACTGGAGCTTCGCGCCCAGCACGATCCGGCGCTCACGGATCAATATGTTGGGGACGCAGTCGGGGGCTTCGGCAAACCAGATGATGAAACTCTCGCTGCGCTGGCAGGGTGGCTTAACAGGGTTGGCCGCTCCCAAAAGACTTTGGAATTGCTGCCTCTGGATCGGGCGGTACAACGCCAGGATCTTTTTCTGCAGCACATTGATGCTCTCGCAGCGCTCGAACGCTGGGACGAGGTGAAAGAGGTATTGAGCAGGGAACGGTTTCCGCTCGAGCCAGTTCTCCAACATATGTATCTCGCCACAGCACGGACACGCCTCGGTGAAGCGACTGCCGCAACGAATGAATGGCAACGCGGGCTGGAAGCCGCCAATACTCCCGAGAAGTTGCTTGCCCTTGCAAGTTACGCCGAGCAGAACCATGCCAACGATATCGCTGAAATGGCCTATGCCGAAGCGATCAGGCTCGCGCCTAAAGGTCGCTCCGCTTACGCCGGGCGCCTTCGTGTCTCGGAAGCAGCGGGGCATACCGCCGAGGCGCAAAGTGTGGCGGCGGAGATTGTCCAGCTTTGGCCGGATGACGCGGAAGCGCGAAATCAGGAGGCTTACCTGCGATTACTGCTCGGTGCATCGGATGGCGCGGCTGAAGCCGCGGAGCGGCAGGCTCAGGTTCTTGTCGCTCAGGAGCCGTGGAACTGGGCAGCCCGGGCAACGCTCGGGCTGGCGCGACTTCGCTTAGGTCGGAAAGAGGACGCCCTTGCGGCATTCCGCGGCGTGCGGGCAACAGGGTCTGAACCTCCCGGTGCGCTCGCGGTTCGTGCTGCCGTTCTGGCGGTGAACGGCTACGAAGAAGGCGCGCGGGGCGATGCGCGCAACCTTGGAGCGGAACAGCTGTTGCCGGAAGAGCGAGCACTTATCGCTCCGCTGTTGGTTGAGCGGAAGCAATGAGGCACCCCACGCGGATTTTCATTTCTTTGCCGGAGTCGTTTTCCGCAGGGCTTGCAACTTTGTCAGATTGTTTTGGGCAACGATATCGTTGGGGTTGATCCGTAGGGCGGCTTTGAGTTGCTCTATCGCCTCGGAAATTCGACCCATCTGTCCCAGAGCAGCTCCCAGATTACTATGCGCGTCGGCATAATTAGGATTGATCCGCAAAGCCTGCTTAAATTGGTCTATTGCCTCTGAAGTTCGGCCTGTTTGGAACGAGGCGGTACCCAGGTTATTGTGCGCGTCGGCAAAATTAGGTTTGATCCGCAAAGCCTGCTTATATTGGTCTATTGCCTCTGAGGTTCGGCCTGTTTGGAACAAGGCGGTGCCCAGGTTATTGTGCGCCTTGGCAAAATTAGGAATGATCCGCAGGGCCTGCTCATATTGGCCTATTGCCTCTGAAGTTCGGCCCGTTTGGACCAAGGCGTTGCCCAGGTTATAGTATGCCTCGGGATTATCGGGGTTGATTCGCAAGGCTTGCTTAAACAGGTCCATTGCCTCCGGAATCCGGTTGGCCTGGTACACGATGTTACCCAGGTTATTGTACGCCATCCAGCAACCGGGATTACGGGCAACAGTCGTTTGATAAAGCGTTTCGGCGTTGGTATACATCCGGCTTTGCTGCCAGGTGACGAGGAACAGTACTCCAGCCAGCAGCAGGGTAGTTCCACGCTCCAGCCAAGCTTGCCAAGATTTGGATTGTCGGGCCAGTAGGACGATCCCACTGGCGCAAGGCGTGATGATTCCCAAGCAAGCCAAATATTGCCAGTGATCGGCTACAAACGAATAGATGAAGAAAAAAATATTGAGAAAACCCAGCGAAGGCAACAACAGGAAAATATAGACGAGCACTCCCGCCAATGGAGCTCGGGACCATCGCCGCAGACTCCATAAAATTCCCAGCAATCCCAGGACAGCGAGCGGAAAGAGATACTGCCACGCCACGGCGGCGTTAATCTCCCAACGCGAATAAACGAACATCAGGTTCGACGGCCACAGCACTTTCCCCAGTTGAAACCAGAAAGCCCGGCCAGCTATGAGGCAGCGGTCCACCAGGGAAAAATCCAGGGTTCTAGCTTTGTAACCCATGTTACTGTATTCCACCCAGGAGGTCATCAACCCCGCTGCCGCCGAGAGGAAAAAGAACGGGGCCAAGGGCACGACATCGCGCCGCCAGGAGATCGCGCCCCGTTTCCACCAGAAAATCACCAGCAAGGCCAACGGCAGCGTCACAATGGCGGTTTTACTCAGCAATCCCAAAAGGAACAGGCCGAGGGCCAAGGCGTAACTTCGTCTGCTTCGGCCCTCGTCAAACTTTAGATACCAGAGGGTCGCCGCCAAGCCAAAGACTCCGGAGAGCGTGTTCTTACGCTCCGTAATCCAGGCCACCGTTTCCACATTCACCGGGTGCAGGGCAAAGACGATTGTCGCCAGCTCTGCTCCCGGAATTCGCAAAAAACGAAGGATTTTTAGCACCAGCACGACACAGCCGATGTGCAGAAGAAGATTGACCAAATGATAGCCGGTGGGCGAATCGCCCCAAAACCTTTGCTGGAGCCAGTAGGAACTATAAAGAAGAGGATAGTATTGGTGGGTTGCCAGTGGCTGGAACCAGATTCGCCTCAAACCATCCAGGGAACGCAACTCGGGACTCGTGATATTGACGTCGTCATCCCATAAAAGTCCCCCGTGCCAGGCGGGCTGATAGGCCAGCATCGTGACCACCGCCAGAATCAGGCAGAAAAACCACTTGCGTTTCCACCAACTCATGACCGAAGAGTTGTCCGGAGAAATTTTCTCAGATTGGGCCCCTGTCGTTTCGACAACCTCTGACAGTCTTTTCTTCTTTTTCGAGCGTATTGCCATGGCCTGCACCTTTGTCCTCCGAAAGAGAGGACATTGGCAAGTCCATCCTTATTTAAGGGATGGTTTTGCTTTCAGAGGGAGGAAATAACAGGTGGCGCTGGCGGCGATTCGGGCTGAGTTTCAGGTTGTCAGTGAGGTTTCAGGCGTGAAAGCGTCAGCATTCCTGTGTTGTTGCTTTCTTGACTCACCTATTCCTGATCATCTCAGTCGCCGTCCGCGGTGGGCCTGAAAATCTTTAAAAAAACGCTAACAAGTAACGTAGAATATAGTATAGGTGCGGTCATGAATATCCAACTCCGAGGCATTTTGATGACTGCGTCGCTTGCGTTTGCGCTGGCGATTTGGTTCCCAAACAAGGTCAGCGCAGACGAGGTCAGACAAGCGAAGGTGACTCAAGTCATCCAGGACGTTCGAATCCTCCCATCGAATGCATCACCGCGTCCGGCTGTAGTAAACGATAATGTTCACCAGGGTACGGCAGTGCAGACTGGCACCCAGTCCCGGAGTGAGCTGACTTTTAAGGATCAAACGATCACGCGTCTCGGCGAGAAGACGATCTTTAGTGTGGGCGAAGGGGCACGAACCATTGATCTGGGCAGCGGTCAAATTTTGCTTTATGTGCCGAAGAAATCCGGCGGCGCGAAGGTCAAAATGGGGCCCGTTACCGCAGCGATCTCCGGGTAAACAAATTTCCCGCGAGGAAGCTGACTGCATCATTCGAGCGGCAACCGCCGCGGATCGCGAAGCGGCCACGCCGCCGTTGGCGCTGTGCGTCATTGTTAGGGCGCATCCACTTCGATACGATGGTGAGTGACCGTTCAAATTCGGACTAAATTCGCGTCTCTCCAGTTTTGCGCAATACGGAGAAAGAAAGCTTGCGCCCACTTCGGTTTACCTTAACATCGGGACCCACAGCCTTAAAAAGGTTAAAAAAAGGCTCAACAAATAATGCGGCATGTAATATTAGCACGATCATGAATATCCAATTCCGAGTCATTTTGACGATCACGTCGCTTGCGTTTGCGCTGGCGCTTTGGCTCCCAAACCAAGTCAGTGCGGACGAGCTCAAAGAAGGCAAGGTGACTCAAGTCATCCAGGACGTTCGAATCCTCCCATCGAATGCATCACCGCGTCCGGCTGTAGTAAACGATAATGTTCACCAGGGTACGGCAGTGCAGACCGGCACCCAGTCCCGGAGTGAGCTGACTTTTAAGGATCAAACGATCACGCGCCTTGGCGAGAAGACGATCTTTAGTGTGGGCGAAGGGGCGCGAACCATTGATCTGGGCAGCGGCCAAGTTTTGCTTTATGTGCCGAAGAAATCCGGCGGCGCGAAGGTCAAAATGGGGCCCGTCACCGCCGCGATCACGGGCACAACCATTCTTGCCAGCGTTGATCCCAGCGGCGTCACCACATTCATAGTACTCGAAGGAGGTGCGTGCATATATTTAGATCGTGTCGGACAATCGCTTTTTGTTGGCGCTGGCCAAAAGCTGACTTTTGATCCGGTCGCTAACAGGTTGGAAGACCCCGTCAATGCCGATCTTAATCAGGTACTCACTTCGCCACTCATCAAAGACTTTCGGCGCTTGCCGAGCGCGCCTTTAATCGAGCAAACAATCCAAAATCAGCACCGATCTGCGGGCTGGGCAAACGGCAATGATGCCTTGGCGCGTGCTGTCCGAGTGGCAGGCGCCAGCAGCGTAGAGACGGCAACACCTGAGCAATTTTTGCGAGCGCTCAATTCGCTTTTTGTCCGGTCAACTGCACAAGAGATTTGTGAGTACGTAGGGGCGGCGGTACGGGCCCGGCCTGATCTGGCGCCACGGATTGTTGTCGCCGCTCTTACGGTTAGCAGGGTCAGCCCCCGCACAGATTTTAAAGATTTTAAACAACCGGTCGGTAAAGAACTTTCCTGTGAGCAAGTGGACTGCATCATTCGAGCGGCAATCGCCGCGCATCCTTCAGCGGCCAGAGAAATTGTCGATGCCGCGATCGCTGCAGCACCTTTACTGCGCGATTGCATTGTGGCGGCCGCAGCTCAGCCCTGTCCGATGGCGAACGCCTTCCCTCAACCGCGGATCATCACTACGCTTAATCCAAGCAACTTCGTCCCTCCGCCAGTTGTTTCCCCCGAACAGCCTCCATCGTCGTCATCATCATCAGGTGACTAGCAGCAATCAGGCGGCAATCGGTCCGTCGATTGCGATCTGAAACTCTCCATCAGTTTTCAGATGTTCGATACGGCGCTGTTGCCCGATTGTCGCAGCCCAGTCATCGTCAAGAGCGGCAGAAATCCCTATGCGGCACGTGAGATCCCAGCGGCCATTTTGATCACAAGAGGCTGGTGACGTTCGATTGCCTTCTCGATCTGGCTACGTGTCACTGCAAAGAGCATTGTAATTGCTATTAGCAAGTTGATCGCTCAACGGCGCAGGATTGGTTTTCACGGGTCTTGTAATTTCTCCCTGATCTCAGACAACTCGCATCAGGCGTCCTATCTACAGCGTTGCGGCTGAGGACAGCCGCCTCTACAGTTCCGCCCTATGCCGTATAAAAACGTCACGCAGCCATCCGGCGAGAAAATTTCTATCGATAAAGGAACTCTCCAGGTGCCCGACGAGCCGGTGATTCCCTTCATCCGTGGGGACGGCACCGGGCCGGATATCTGGGCAGCCAGCGTTCGTGTCTTTGATGCAGCGGTCGAGAAAGCGTACAGCGGCAAAAAAGAGATCGCGTGGTTTGAGGTATTCGCGGGTCAGACGGCAAAAGACAAATTCGACGAATGGTTGCCTGATGACACGGTGGAAGCGTTCCGTGAATTTTTGATTGGCATCAAAGGGCCGTTGACAACGCCGGTAGGGGGCGGCATTCGTTCGCTTAATGTGGCGCTCCGTCAGCTTCTCGATCTTTTCGTATGCCTGCGGCCGGTGCAGTACTTCAAAGGCGTCCCCTCGCCCATCAAGCATCCGGAGAAAGTGAATATGGTGATCTTCCGGGAAAATACGGAAGACATTTATGCGGGGATCGAATACGCCGCGGGCACACCTGAAGCGCAAAAGATGCTCGATTTTTTCCAGAAAGAATTTCCGAAGCAGTTCGATAAAATTCGCTTTGGCACCAGGCAGAAGGCGGCCGATTTCTGGAAAAAAGTCGGCGCGCCGGAAGGCGACGATGTTTGCGTGGGGATCGGCATCAAACCGGTCAGCCGCGCGGGCAGCGTACGCTTGATTCACAGCGCGATTTCCTACGCGATCAAGAACCACCGCAAAAGCGTAACGCTCGTCCACAAAGGCAACATCATGAAGTTTACCGAGGGCGCGTTTCGCGATTGGGGATATGAGATTGCGAAGCAATATTTCGGCGCGGAAGAAATCGACGGCGGCCCCTGGTGCAAAATTCCCATGGGCAAACCGGGTGCGGGCATCGTGATCAAGGACGCGATCGCCGATATCACGCTTCAACAGGTGCTGCTGCGGCCGGAAGATTTCGACGTAATCGCAACATTAAATCTAAACGGCGATTACTTGAGCGACGCGCTTGCCGCGCAGGTGGGCGGCATCGGCATCGCGCCCGGTGGAAACATCAATTACATCACCGGCCACGCGGTTTTCGAGGCGACCCATGGCACCGCGCCGAAGTACGCAAACAAGGACAAGGTAAATCCTGGCTCGGTGATTCTCTCGGGCGAAATGATGTTCCGCTACATGGGCTGGACGGAAGCCGCCGATCTGATTTTGAAAGGATTAAACGGCGCGATCGCAAGCAAGCGCGTCACTTACGACTTCGCGCGCTTGATGGAGGGTGCGACCGAAATCAAATGTTCGCAGTTCGGTGACAACGTGATCGAACGCATGTGAGTTCCGGGGAACGCTAAGATCGACGTCTAATTCTGAATCCGAATCCTTGTCGGCCGCATCCTAATCTTCGACAACGCTTATGAATCGATTTGCAATTTATTTTTCTGTTTTAGTTGCTGCAACGACCGTCGCCTCAGCAGAGAACCGCAACATCACCGAAAAAGATCTGTTCGATTTTGTTTGGATCGGCGATCCGCAAATTTCGCCGGATGGAATGCGCATTGCGTTTGTGCGCGTCACAGTCAATGAAAAAAAGGAAGGCTATAACACCTCGATCTGGTCTGTGTCCGTCATTGGCGGCGACGAGCCTCATCAATTGACAAAAGGTGATCACGACACAGCGCCGCGCTGGTCGCCCGACGGAAGATTTTTGCTCTTCTTGCGCGCCGCAGAAAAGGACGGCAAGCCGGAGCCGCCTCAACTGTCGATCTTGTCGATGGCGGGCGGCGATTCATTTTCTTTTACCGATCTGCCGAAAGGGGCCGGAAACCCGGTGTGGGCATCGGATGGCAAAACGATCGCGTTCACGAGCGAGACAAACGCAGACGATCTCGCCAAACAGGAAAAGAAAAAGCGCAAAGAAGAGGAATTAAAGAAAGCGATCAACGAAAACTCCCCGTCACCGCGTACGGCCGGGAGAAGTGCGAATAAGACAGCGCCAACACCGAAGAGCGCAAGTGATGCGACCGCAAAAAAAGCGGAGCCCGAAGGGGAACACGAGAGCGACACCCGCGTGATCACGCGCGCGATCTATCGCGAAGATAATGAAGGTTATGCCGACCCGAAGCATCCGCAGCACATCTGGATTGTCGCGGCGCCACGCAGTGCGGACGAGAAAGTGCAGCCAAAACAACTGACTTCCGGCCGATTTGATGAAGGCAGCATCGTTTGGTCGAATGACGCCGCGCAGGTCTATTTCACCTCACTGCGCGTTGACGAGCCGTATTACCAACTGCCGCGGACGGAGCTCTATTCGATCCCCGCCAGTGGCGGACAACCGACAAAGCTCAATTCGATCGATATGGAAATGAATAATTTGTCGCTCAGGCCGGACGGGAAACAGATCGCCTTTATCGCATCGACAACGCAGCCGATCAACTCCTACACCCAACCGGACTTGTGGATTGTCGATCTTACCCCGAACGCAAAGCCGCGGAACCTGACCGCGAATTTCGATTTCGATGTAGGCGATGGTGTTTTCGGCGACAACGCAGCCCCGCGCGCTGGAGGCGTAAATATTCCACTGTGGACGCCGGACGGGCGCAGCTTGATCGAGATTTGCGGAAAAGAAGGCAAAACAATTCTCGCATCGTTTGATGTCGAGAGCAGCGGAGAAACCGATCTCACGCACGGAAACCAGGCAGTGCTCCGTTTTTGCGCGCCAGCAGATCGATCGAAAATCGGTTACACGCTCTCGAGCCCGACGCGAATAAACGATCTCTTTATCACAGATCGCATCGGTGGCGAACCACGCCAGCTAACGCACGTCAACGATGCGCTTTTCTCACAGCTCAATCTCACCGATCCGGAGGAAATTTCTTACAAGACTTTCGACGGCAAAACCATCCAGGCGTGGGTGCAGAAACCACCCGACTTCGATCCGGGAAAAAAATACGCCTTAATTTTGAACATCCATGGCGGGCCGCACGCGGCTTATGGTTATATTTTCGAGCACGAGTTTCAGTGGATGGCAGCCAAGGGTTACGTAGTGCTTTACCCGAATCCGCGCGGAAGCACCACGTACGGCCAGGACTTTGGCAACACCATTCAGTATCATTATCCGGGCGACGATTATAAGGATTTGATGGCCGGCGTGGATGACATGGTTCGCCGCAGATACATCGATGATAAAAGGCTTGGTGTGACCGGTGGGAGCGGCGGCGGATTGCTCACGAACTGGGTTGTGGGACAAACGAACCGGTTTGCAGCCGCTGTCTCGCAGCGCGACATCGCGACTTGGGAAGCTTGGTGGTACTCATCTGACTTTACGTTATTTCAACCGAACTGGTTCAAGGCGCCGCCGTTCGATGACGACCAGGACTTCAAAGCGCGCTCACCACTCACGTACATCAAGAATGTGAAAACGCCGATGATGTTCATCCTCGGCGAAGCGGATTACCGAACGCCCCCCGGCGCGGGGGGTGAGCAGATGTTTCGCGCGCTTAAATTCCGCAAGATACCGGCGGTGATGGTGCGGTTCCCCAACGAATCTCACGAACTTTCGCGCTCTGGCCAGCCATGGCACCGCATTGAGCGTTTGCGAAATATCGTGGGCTGGTTCGACCACTGGCTCATGGGCGTGCCCAAGCCGGAATACGAGGTCGCGCCGCAAGAAGAAGCGCCAATCAAGAAAGGCAATGGAGCCACCGAAAATGGCGAATGACGAAACTCGAACGACCAGACAAGCCACGCGCCGTTCTTGTCATTTGAGCATTTGTGCTTCGTTCGTCATTCGTCATTCGAGCTTCGTCATTTTGGTTTCAAATCGTAGACCCAATTCGTTCGCACAATCGCAGCTAAGAAGTAGCGACGAGTTCTGCTCAGGGACATCGAATTACTCTGGGCGAATGGGTTAACTCCTGCTTTGTGCCGGCAATGCGAAGATGGATCACGTGTGAGCGGTGATCTCTGAGTTGCAGCGGTGTCACAATGTGAAAGCCATGCCGGCCGTTTCCATAACCTGCATCCGCTAGATCTTGCCGAAATTGGTTGGCGGGGAACTTCATCAGATACTTATCGCCATCCAAAAGTTCGACATCAACTGGGACGTCTGGTCGGTGTTTGTCCCAAATCCACCCATAAATCTCATAGCAGTACGCTCCCTCGACGTCGCTGGCATGATGCGGGAGCGGTGCGGCTCCAATCCGCCCGGAAAAAATTAGCAAGCCGAAGCAAACAAACTGGAAGGTAATAACCACAGCCAGTGCCCGCGAAACCAGACCGTCGCGCCAATAGCGATGCCCCTTGTTCCATCGGGAAAAAATGTGAAACACAGAAAGCAACGCCGCCTGATAAAATCCGTAAACGATGTAGTGAGGCTCAAGCCCGTGCCAGAGGCCCATTAATCCGAAGGCCAGAAAATAGCCTAGGATTGGAGCGGCTTCCTTATGCGCAAACCATTTGCCGCGCATCGCCGCATAGAGGAAGCGCATGTAAACATGGTCGCGAAACCAAAATGAAAGAGTGATGTGCCAGCGATTCCAGAAATCGCGGATATTGCGGGCGAGAAACGGTCGATTGAAGTTTTCCGGAGTATGGACGCCGAAAAGATAACTCAGAGCAATGGCAAAAGCGCTGTAGCCAGCAAAATCAAAAAACAAATAGAAGCTGTACGCATACATGTAATTGACCAATGCACGCAAGCTTCCACTGCTCGCCGCGCGCTCGAGCCAATATTGCTTGATTAGCGCGGCGAGGATGAATTTGTAAAAGAACCCTCGAAAAATGCGATGCACCGCACCGTCGAGATCGGCAAGGAATTCAGCGCCGGTTCGCCTTTTTTTCCATTCACCTGCAAAGCGTTGATAGCGGTCAATTGGTCCGGCTGAAATGGTCGGGAAGAAAAAAAGAAACATCAAGAAATCGAGCGTCCCGGGCAGAGCGATGACGTTATCGCGCAAGCAAATTACAACATCCAATGCCCGAAACGTAATGTAGGAAATTCCGAGAAAACCAAACTGGCTTCTTGGCGACATGACCGGAAAAAACTTGGACGCCGCAAGCGGAAGCAGACTTGCCGCGATCGCAGCATAAAACGGCCAGCCTACTCGTGTCCCGCTTTTCGCAAATACGCACACTGTTGCCCATTGCCAGACAGCGAAACCAACGACGATCCAGATTTCGCGCACTGGAAAATCGGGCCGAATGTTTAATAACCCGTGATACTGCACGATGAGCATCCCAGCAGTCACGAGGGTCGCCCAGCGCCAGCCGGCTTTGCCAAACAGCCCCAGAATCAGCGTTGGAACCGCCGCGTAGAGTAGCAGCCCAAAATAGGTGAAATCGGCGTAGGGAATCACAGCGACTCGGCCAGCCGGGCTCGGTCGACTTTGCCATTCGCCGTCAGCGGAAAAGCATCGCGAAAAACGAATTTGCGAGGCAACATGTACACTGGCAGCCGCTCTCCCAGTTGTCGTCGCAGCGCCTGCGTTAGTTCGAAATGCGATGCCTCAGGTCGGCTGCTGAGCACGACGAAAGCGGCGAGGGATTGAGTCACGCCGTTTTTGATCATCGGGATTACTACTGCGTCCCTTACAGACGCCAAGGCCAGAAGGTTTGCTTCGACGTCGCCAAGTTCGATGCGATACCCATTCAGTTTGATTTGCTCATCCATGCGGCCCTCAAAAAAAAGCAGCCCATCACGAAATCGACCCTGGTCGCCGGTGCGATAAGCGTGCTTGCCGCGATGTTCAAAAAAGGCGGCTGCCGTAAGATCGGGACGTCCAAGATAGCCAGGACTAAC
>Ga0209376_1000600_pt1 | contig 39138 bp, 43 predicted proteins | sample GraSoiAngelo_134_FD_185891 | JGI IMG/M metagenome (GOLD analysis project Ga0209376, IMG submission 185891) | Grasslands soil microbial communities from the Angelo Coastal Reserve, California, USA - 14_0929_05_30cm (SPAdes) (version 2) | ecosystem: Environmental > Terrestrial > Soil > Grasslands ...
TTGCCTAACTAATCACCACCGCGCGGACTGCCCGAAGAGACGCTCCACCTCCCAACCCCAGTCGGCAAAAATGTCCGATCCTTATGGGGCCGGCGGAGCTACACACTTTTTCCTTGATTAAGAACCTTCATCGATTGGTTAGATGCGGTGTCCAAACGGAGACATTCGCTGACGAGAGCGAGCTGTGCTACGAGAAGAAGTGTTGAAGTCGTCATGTGGAAACGTGTCGACGGAAAGCACGTCTGAAGCATCTTTAGAAAGAGCTCTACGGCGTGGTTTCAAATTTATGCACGCAGGTGAGGACTGTTTGTGTCGGAGGCATCGTTCCGCGTTCGACGGAAAAAAGACGCATGGCAAGCCCCGGTTCGTTGCCGCTCGCGGCGGATCGATCGAGCGTAAATCTAATCTCAAATACTTCGCCGGGCGCAATGTTGTTGAGCGGAAGATTCGAACTAGTCACGGTTACTTGGTCAACGCCGGGCACGGTCCAGAACTGCTGATCCATCGCGCTGGTAATATTGATCGTGACTCCGGACTCATTTCGAAAGGTCGCGTCTAAGGTAATAGTCGATATCCCATTGAGATCGATCGAAGGTTTTGTTTCAAACCATCATGATTTGGCGTCAAACACTGACCGACAGTTACAACTGGAAAGTACCAGACTGCTCAGCACGGCGATCATCAGGCATTTCATTGTGATTGCATTATCCTGATATTTTTCTTCCGGCCGGTTGTCAAAGCCAATCGCGTAGCTTGGCTTCTTCTCAACGACCTGTCGGCCCTTTGCCAAAGTCGAATACCCCATCGTAGAATACAGCGTCGGCAGCGTAAGTCGGCATTGTGCAGGCGATGAATGCCGCCATGAGTCCTGCGCGTATGACTACCATCTAACGAGAATTAGACTGCAACTTGCAATCTATTTCTGCCTCCATAGAGGGAAGTTTGTCGGAAAACACTGCAAGTTGGCAAGACTGCACCTCTGGCCCCTTTCATTATTCACCCGCATTGGCTGAAAATTTTTGAGGACCGTTACCAGTTTGGCGATTCGGGCCAATCTTGACCGAAACGAAACACGACTCAGCCGCGTCACTCTTCTCTGGTAAAGAGGCACTCGCTTTAACAGGGCGATTTGTATGCAGCGAAGAACTCGCAATCACCACCGCCTCAGTTGATTTCGTGTCAGATGTTGCGGTTGGTCATTCATTGCAACCGCGCCATCGTGCGCATCACCGACTTTCTTTACAAACCGACCAAAATGTGATGGGTGCCGGAACAATGTCTCCGGCCGGGGAAGTCAAAACGATCCCTCAGCAATGGCCGAAAAGTAAAGAGTCTACGGCGGAACGGACTGTCAATCCGTTGCTTCACGAGCGGTGGCTGAACTGTTGGCCTCTTCGTTGCCAATTCAAGCCAGTTAAATTACGGAAAATGCAGGCGGCACACCTGCCATTACAGAATTAGTTAGGCGCGAGGGAGTGCGACGATTTTTTCGAACGACGGCTCGCCTCGGAACGGATCCCTACCGGTATTCAGTTTCAATTTGCCAGAGCTGGGATTTGGCGCGGATGGAACGCGCCAAACCTCATCGTCTCTTTGAGGAACTCATTCAGCACCATCGCGTTCGCCGCGTCGTAGCGGACGGTGTAGACTTTCCCCTCGGTGTCGCGAGCTACGAGATCGGAGTTCACCTTTTCCACTTTTTCGGCCACGAGCCATGGAACATCGACAAGTCGTCAACTGAAGTAACGGGTGCTACGCGAGAACGGACTTACTGGTTTCGCAGGAAGCCGTGAAACACATAGCTCGAGTCAACGTAGTATCCAGTGATCGCCCCGTCCGGAGCGATGGCGCCTGGGACGGTGCCCTGGCCAGGGTCCGTGCCCGCGCCCAGAGGGTCGAACGGGGTGATGGTGCCGTGTTTCGCCCGCACGAAGCCGTGAAACACATAGCTCGAGTCAAAGATGAATCCCGTGATCGCCCCATTCGTATTAATGCTTGCGGGAAGCGTACCCCGGTCATCGCCCGTGCCCCCGCCCGGAGCATCGAACGGGGTGATGGTGCCGTTCTTGTCCCGCAGGAAACCGTGATTCGTATAGCTCGAGTCCAAGTAGTCTCCCGTGATCGCCCCCTCCGGGTTGATGCCCGCGGGAAACGTACCCTGGAAGGGGTCCGTGCCCGCGCCCAGAACGTCGAACGGGGTGATGGTGCCGTGTTTCGCCCGCACGAAGCCGTGACTCACATCGCTCGAGTCAACGTAGTATCCCGTGATCGCCCCGTTCGGGTTGATGCTAAAGGCGAAGGTACCCTGGCCAGAGCCTGTGCCCGCACCCGGAGCATCGAACGCGGTGATGGTGCCGTGTTTCGCCCGCAGGAAGCCGTGACTCACATTGCCCGCGTCAGTATAGTATCCCGTGATCGCCCCCTCCGGGTTGATGACGGAGGGGCTGAAAGGGAAAGTGCCTTGTGGGTACGGTCCCGGGATTCCAGCATCGAACACGGTAAAAGTGCCGTCCTTAGCGCGAACGTAGGCGTGAACCACATAGCTCCCGCCAGATACAATGAACCATCCCGTGATCGCCCCGCCTGGGTTGATGCCGTAGGCGCGGGTGCCCTCGAAGTCGTCTGTGCCCGCGCCCGGAGCGTCGAACACGGTAGTGGTGCCGTTCTTGTCCCGCAGAAAACCGCGCCGCGAGGTTCCGGAGGGGACCCCGGCGTCACGGATGAATCCCACGATCGACCTGTCCGGGGCGATGCCAGAGGGGACGGTACCCTGGAAAGCGTCCGTGCCTGCGCCCGTAACATCGAACGTGATGATGGTGGGATCTTTGGCAGTTGCGTAATCGTGGATCGCGCCATTCGAAGGTCGCTCAGTATCATTAGAGACGTATCTATCACCTGAGTTGGCATTAGCACGGATGGGCATCAGTGCTCCTACCATGAGCGTAAGCGCCACAATTTTAACGATATTTGGATTTTTCATAAACTAATTTCCTTTTGTTGTTTCGGCCTTCTTTGATTTCTCGTTTTGAGAAGTCCTTTCTATGGACGGCTGATATTGCAGAAGCAGTATTCATCCGCCCTGCCGTCAGCTAACAGATGCAGTAGATCCACCATGTGGTTATGACCACCTGCAAAAGACTGATAAATCCCAGTCCCCTCCAGGATCGTTAGTTCGAAGGTTCCAGGCAGGTACACTCCACCTTCCCCATCGGGGATAGGGGCATCAAAACCGCCGCCCGTGAACTCCATCGTCATCGCGCCCCCCGGGAGGTGGTAGGCACACAAAGGGCGGAGACTGAAATCGAACCGCGCGTAGAAGTTGCCGACCGGGTTGCGCGTGTTACCCGGAAGCCCGCTGACGCGGTAGATGTCTGTTTTGCTGTACGTACCATCACTCAGGTTCACCTGGGACAGGCCAAGGTTGGGGCCATGTACCACTGGTTGATAGATCCCCTTCAGCAGAATGACGAAAGGGTCGCTGGGCATTTGGCCCAGCGCCTGCCCTGAGAATGAAAGCAGCGCGACTAGCGTCCCAAGCGTAAGCGCCGCAGCTTTAACGATATTTGGATTTTTCATAAACTAATTTCCTTTTGTTGTTTCGGCCTTCTTTGACTCTCGTCATGAGAAGTCATTTCTGGCCGTTCACTGAGGTACTCCGTAAGATTTTGCGGTTCGTTACGCCGAAATGCAGAAACCTTGAGAACCACGGATGGCACGGATCAGATCTTAGACAGAAGGAAACAAAGGCAGTGAAGATTTGGCGTCACTTGGCCGCGATCGATAGGACAGGCCTTTGTTTTCTTCGTTATCTTCTGCTTGAAGAAAGAAGCAATTCGGGGCACCCCATTTCGACTTCGCTCCCGCCACGGCGGGCAGGCTAGGGCAAACTTGGTAGCGCCCTACCCATCGGTCCGGCAGCTGCCGGATCAGTGCAATGCGTGGTCAATTCTCCTTCGGTGCAAGGGAGGCGAGGATTTTGTCGAAGCGCGGATCGCCCCGCAGCGGGTCCCAATCGGGATCGAGACGGAGCTCGCCATAGGATACGCCGACGGGCATTTTCGCAAGGGTTTCCAGTTGCTCAATAGCCAGGTCGCGCTCTCCAGTCCAGGCACAGATCACGGCAAAGAAATAAAGGATCTCTGGGCCATCGACGGCGTTTTTTGCAACAGGGGTAAGCTCGAGCGCCCGCCGACCCTCGCGCAACGCCTCTTCTTTTCGCCCGAGTCCAGCATCAATCAGTCCCAAGAGGCAAAAAGTCGGGCCGTCATCAGGCCGTGCGCGGACCGCTTCCTCCTGCTGTGCACGCGCAGCGGTAAAGGCGGCGCGCGCCGCGGCGGCGTCTCCTTTGATGCGAGCAAGCAAACCTTCCGCGTAAGCTCGGCTAAAGTACATCGCGTCAGTTCTTACGTGAAAAGATGTATACTTATTCTCAGTAAATGGCGCCAGAGCACGATCAGCCGAAGCGAAGTCGTGCTCGTACAAAGCGAGATAAAAGCGCCAGCCCACCAGATTTCCCGCCGATGCTGGGTCACCCCTGAGAATCTTCTCCATCACAGCATGCAGCGGTCGGGTGTCGGCTCGCTCATTGAAGTCGATCCGAGCACGAAGTACCTGTGCATGAATATTGTTTGGTTCGAGGGTAATGAGGCGATCTGAAGTCTCTCTGGCTTGCCCATAGTCGCGCATTAAATCGTAAGTCACCGCGGCACTAGTGAGAATGTTAACGTTTCGCGGATCCAGCTCGATTGCACGCTCGAAGTTGCGCACCGCATCATGCCAACGGTTTTGCCGGCGGTCGATGTATCCACTCCATTCAAAAATTCGTGCGTTGTTGGGAAGGGTGCGGACGGCGATGGCGAGCTCGTCGCGGGCGTGGTCGTAATCGAAATAGCCGTGGTAAAGATGCCTAGCCAGGGCGAGGTGCGCCTCGCCGGAATCTGGTTTCAGTCGAAAAGCGGAATTGATTGCAGCATTCGCCAACTCTAGAGGGCTGGGCGTATGATCGGCCTGTATGATCGGCCTTTGGAAATAGAGCTCATCGTGTGCCTCAGACAGCCTGCAATATGCGAGAAGAAAAGCTCTGTCCCGGGCGATCGCTTGGTTGAGTAACTCCACGGCTTGGAAATAATCCTTCCATCGCTCTTGCTCTGGCGCATAGCGGGCCTCGTCGATCAAAGACGCAGCGTGGACATAAAGGTCGTAGGCAACAAGGTCTTTGGTCGGACGCTCTTGCATGGCGAGCCTTTCGCGAGCTGAAACCTTGGCTCTAAGCCGATTTGCGATTGATTGCGCCACTTCCGTTTCAATCGCGAACACCTCATTCAAATCCCGGTCGTACTCCTCCGCCCAGACGCCTGCGGCGGTGCGAGTGTCCACCAACTGCGCATTGACGTGCACCTTCGCACCAGAACGCCGCACCGTTCCCTCCACCACGTGGGAGACACGCAGCGCATTGGCGATCTGGCGCACATCTTGTTTACCGCGATATTGCATGACGCTCGTGCGGCTGATCACCTTCAGGTCGGCGATTTTCGCTAGTTTGATCAAAATGTCGTCCTGAACGCCATCGGCAAAAAACGCGTGCTCTTTCTCATCGCTTAGGTTTTCAAATGGCAGTACGGCAATGCCAGTTGTTAGCGGATGCCGTATGAATTCACTTTTCCAAACGATCCACCCCGCAGCCGCTACCAAAGCAACCAGAGATGCTACTAAGAGCGCGCTCGTTGGGTTGCGTTGCACCCACTTTCTGCCACGCGTGAAGATTCCACTCTGTCGGGCTACGATCGGCTCGTGCTTTAGCCAGCGCTCCAAATCTTCAGCCAGCGCGACAGCAGACGAGTAACGGCGCTTCGGATCTTTTTCGAGGCACTTGAGACAGATTATTGAGAGATCACGATCTATTTTCGGATTCAAGAGGCGCGGTTGGCGCGGCTCAGTATCCAGCAGCAATTTGATAGTCTCGTACGTGGTTCCTCCAGCGAAGGGTGGCTGACCTGTCAGCAATTGGTAAAGGACTGCGCCTAGCCCATAGACATCCGTGACGCTGCTGATCGCCGCGTTATTTCCCACTGCTTGTTCGGGCGCCATGTAACTGGGCGTCCCCAAAACTTCCAGAGTCCTCGTAACAGTGCTCTCTGACTCTACTAATCGGGCAAGGCCAAAATCCGTGAGATGAGGTTCGCCTCTTTGATCCAGCAGAATGTTCCCAGGTTTGATATCCCGATGAAGGATGCCGTGCTCGTGAGCGTAATGCACGGTGCGCGCCACCTTGGCGATTAACTCCGCCGCTTGTCGGATCGATATGGGCGTGCGCCTAACTACTTCGTCAAGCTGCCCGCCTTCGACGAACTTCATGCTGAAATAACATGAGCCATCGCGCTCGCCGACTTCGTGGATCGGAACGATACTAGGATGCTCCAAACGCGCTGCCGCTTCGGCCTCGAGACGGAAACGCTTTAGGTGCGCTTTACTCGCCCACTGACCGAGGCTAATGACCTTTAATGCGACTGTGCGATTAAGACTTTTCTGACGCGCACGAAACACCACGCCCTGACCGCCGCGACCGACTTCTTCCAGCAATTCGTAATCGCCCAATTCTCCCAGCAGCTCGGCAGCGCGCGCTGCTTTTTTACCGTCATGAGCAGCACCAACATTCACTCCAACATTTTCAGCAGAGCCGCCGTCATCACCGGCTACAGGTGCATCCTGAGGAACTGCTAGCGCGCTTTTCAGCACGCACTTGGCACAAAGCCCTTCCGGCGCGTCGGAAAAGATCTTGGCACCGCACTTCCGGCAGATTCTGATTACCCTGATCATTGTCGAGTCGCTCGCGCACGCTCCCTCTTGTACTCCGTAAAATTCTGGCATGCGTTACGTCTCCAGCACGGCAATGAGATGGCGCAGCTCATCTTCGATATCGCCCGGGGTCGCAACGGTGTGGGCAATCTCCTCTCGCAACAACGATTGATAGCGCTGCCGAAATCTGTAGAACGCCTGCCGGACGGCATTCTCGGTCATGCCTAATTGCGCCGCGATCTCCGCCTGTGACGGTGAGCCCGGTTCGTCCGGCAGCAATTCTTTTAACGCATCGAACACTGTGGCGTTACCCGCCGCGCGGTATTCGTCCTTTAATCGGCTGAGCACGCGCTCCAGAACCGTCAAAGCCCACCGGCGCTCGTAAATCATTTCGGCAGTCATCGGATCTGCCGGTTCCATTTCGATCCGATCGTCAGCACGCAGTTCTTCCAATGGGATCAGCCGCTGTCCTTTTCCTCGCTTAACTGCCATCGCGCGACGCTGCTCGTCGGCCAAAAACAATTTCAGCCCTCCGAGAAGATAGGAACGCAGTCGTCCTTTTTCCTTGCGAACGGCATCAAGACTTCTGCGCTCCAATAGCTGCGCGAAAAATCCCTGCGTAATGTCCTCTGCCTGCTCCGGCGGAATGCCTTGTCGCCTCAGAAAAGCGAAGATGGGGCGCCAATACGTGCGGCAGAGTTTTTCCAGCGCCTCTCGTGCGGCAGTCGATTCACCTTGCGTGGTGAGCACCACGCTCCAATGGGTGGTCGTAAATGCAACCGCGCCATCTTCCGTATCTCTGCCAATCGTGCTCAGTGAAGCCCCGTTATCGTAAGGTTTCACCCTACGATCAAGTAAAAAGCCGCGGCGAAAATCACAACTGCACCAGAGGAGCGCAAATCCGAAAAACAGAAAGGCACCGCGGCGAACCCATAGCCGGTCATTCCAGGAATGGATTAGGATCTGTTCCTTCACGCGGAAGTACCCGAACTGTTACCTCCTAGTTGCTGATTTGAGCCAACGACGGAGTAGCAATCCGCGGGTACTCGATAGAAACAGCGAATCATTGCCGCGAAGTTGCCAGTCACCGCCGCGCCTCGCCCAATATCAGAAGCAGACGCCGCTTCCCGGCAGCGCACCCCAGCCTGCCGGTCGCCGATGATCAGGAGGCAATTCCACCCCGTATCCGGCCAAGCCGCCAATTACGGGATCGCTCTTGACGAACATCTTTCGAGCGCCAAAGGGAGATCTCTCCGAGTCTTGCGCCGGCGCCGGTTTTCCAATATGGCGCGCCTCCACCCTCTGCAGTGGGCAAGTGTCGATCTTGAGCCGGCTAATCGCCAAGGCGGCCAAGCTGTAGGTCAAACAATCCAAGCGATGATTCGGCCGATTGGATTTTTTATACCAGCGCGAAACGGTGTAACCGCGCTGGTTGCTCTGCCGACGGTATTCAGCCGTCAGTTCTCCAACCGCGTCAAGATCCCAACCGCCGGCGATTCCGCCATCGGGCGCGCATGGCAGATGAACGTATCCCGGCCCCGGATCTTTACGGGCGAGCATGTTGGCGAGCTGGCTTTTGGCGATATCGACATCCACATTCGTTACCGTAACGCCGGTGCTCTTGTCGACGTAGCGATTTCGCAAAATTCCGAAAGATCGGCCGGAAACGACGGCTCTTTGAGCGGCGTAACCGCGCACAGCTCGAAGCCGCGCGAGCCAGCCATGTGCGCGGACGAATTCCAAGCACTGTGGATAATGGTCGCCCTGAATGTCCAGAGCAGAAATCACCGGCCGATAACCATTGCCATCCTTGTCGAGCCAAGTTGTAGTCAGCACCTCGAGAAGCGCCTTCCAGACTGCATCAGCGCGCATGTCGCCCGTGATCCGGCCCGTCAACGGTAGCCAGCACTCCATTCGCCGACCCCAACAAGCCAGCAAAAAATAAAAACCATCGCTCTGAGAATCGATTCCGAGCGTCGTGGCAATAGTTCCCTCAGGGATAATCCCCTTCTCAGAAAACTTCTCGTCTGGCATACAATTCTCCCGGTTCGATTCGATCCACGCGGCCGGCGTACGTCTTGCCCAGCCTAGAGTTTTCGAACACTTGAATGAGACTCGAGTCGCCGGCTCCCAACGCATGAATCGCGGTTCTGTACTCCTCAATCAGCATTTCCCAGCGAATCAGCGGCGAAATTAGCGCGCTGGATTGAAAACTCTTGTGGTGCGGATTCGGAACGCCTTCTCTCCATTCCGCCGGCGAGGAAAGCCATCGGTCTTGATCGAAAAAACTATCACAGCTCGAGCACCGCATCGTCACGTCATCGAATCGTAACAATGCCCAGCCCAGCTCCTGAAATTCTCCACAGCCCGGACAAGAGATGAAGTACCGCGCCATCGATCCGCGCTCGTAATGCCGAGCAATACGGGATTCGCCCTCGACGGTCGGCTTCGAAAATCGAAGAATCTTAAAATCGGTTCCGTAAGTGCTGACTCGTTTGCTTGCCAGACTGTCAGCGTCGCCTTCATGGCGAAGAACCGCGAGTTTGTCGATCTCATCCAACACCACAATTTTCACGGTGCGAAAAGCCAGTGGCGAAGCACTTCCGCCACCAACAAACGTCACGACTCCGTTCAAGAACGTTTTGCGCCGAACATTGTTCGTCCGGCCGGTTGAAGTCCTGCCCGCGCTTACCTTCCCCCAGAGCGTCGGACTCGCGCGCAGCATCGGTTCAATTTCGTCTTTGAGAAAATCGGCCACAGCTTCGCGAGATGGCATCACCCAAAGCACGTTGCACGGTTCACGGTCAACGACGTAACCCAAAATGTTTGCGCCAACCGTCGATTTGCCGACGCGCTCGGCGCTCATCCAAGTGATCTCGCGCACCTCGGGATCATTGAAAGCGTCTTGAATCGTCCGCTGATACGGACATCGATTCGGATTGTACTTGCCGGCTTCGCTTCCGCTTAAAAAGCGATGCTGCCCGGCCCAATCGCTGACGGAAAGAAAAGCCGGCTGATGGAATCCTTCGCGTACTGCCGCCTGAAGGCGCGAGTCGAATTCAAGCAACGCTGCCGTCCGGATCTTCGCCGGTCGTGGATCCCTTAGCACTTGCACCATCTGCATTTACTACCTCGAATTGTGTTGGCGCCGTGTCATTTTCTAACGTCGATAATTCTGAAATCAAAACATCAAATTCCGCTCGAGAACCTTTCAACGCCTCCGTGAGATTTGGCGCGTGATAACAAGCCCGCGTTATCCGAGGCAATGCCGCTTGTAGTTTGCTCTTAATACGAAGACAAACGGTCTTCATAGAGGCGACGATGTCGTCCGTGCCAACCAACGAGCCGTCGAGCTGGCACAATCGTCTTTCCACGACGTCCGCCTTCATTTTGGTGAGCCGCACGCGCTGACGCTCGAATTCAGAGCGGCCGGCTTTCTTGGCCGCGCGGCCGCGTTCGTATTTTAACCACTGGCCGGTGACGATCTCAGGGCGATAAGATCCATCGCCGTCACGTTCGACGATTCCGTTGCGCGTCGCCCACCCCAACGTGACAGCTTTCATGGACAAAAAATCAGCCATTTGCTGTTGGTTTAACCTCGGAAATCGCTTCACAAGTTGCCGGGCTTCGGCCGATGTAGCGCCCAACGGCTCAACATTAACACGAATTCTCGACCGAAAAATTTTCAAAATCTTGGCCGTTCTCTGACCGCGTCGGGCATGTTCGCGGGATAAAACTTGACCCCGCCGGGTTCAACGAACGCCTAACGAGTCGCGTCGCAGTTTGTATTCCTTCTTGCGATTAAGCAGACCGTCCTGGCGCCTGGCGCCAGTCAGCTTCAATCCCCAACTCCACAGTTCGACGTGCATGTGACGAGCGAGCAATTGCGCCGGCTTGCTTTGCTTCAGCTTCGCTTCATGCTCAGCGCGGTGCGTGTCATCAGTGACTTGAATCAAGAGCGCGTGATCGGTGTTCACAGCCATCACATCGAACCCGAACAGATCGACACGACGCTTTGCGAAATGGTTCCAGTGTTCGACCCTTTGCGCCTCGTAACCGTGAGCGCGCAACCATTGCAATGTGCGTGAGACCGGGCTCATCCGTCGATCTTCTCAGCGTGTTGAAGCCAGTAGTCGAGTCGCTTCCGCAAGATCGGTGCGCAGCTGATCACGCGTCCATGATCGATGATGAAGCCGGCCGTGAAGAACTTGGTCTCCACGCGATAAAGACCATCAAGCAATGACGTCGAAGGCTTTGGCATCGCGTTCATTGAGGAGCCATACGGGACTGCTGGTATCCTTGCCGGTGCGTGATGTGAACTCGTCAAGGATCCTCCGTTGCCAGTACGCCAATTCGGGCAAGACCGGGGCAACCTCCATTTCGTACGGCATACCGTTGCACCAGCGAAGGAATTGCTCGCCAGTATCCTCGTTAAGGAACAGCTCCACGCCGAGGCTATTACTGCAGCACAGAACGTGACGCGTGATCATGGTGCCGGTCTCGATGCTTTGCTGTGAGCGTGCTGTTGCAGCCATTCCTGTGCAGCCTGGCGCGCGTTTGCGATGGCGTCTCTAAGTTCTCTAGGAATCTTTCGCCAACACACAGAGCAAGCGAATCTGGCTGGTTCCTTTTGTCCGTGACAAAACGGGCATTGCCGTGGATCAGCATGGTTGTTAGTCATTGGATTAACTCCCCGGACTTGCCAGCGGCTTGCAACAAAAACTCTGCCAGTTGCCGCGCCTCAGCGTGTCCCATGTCCAATAAAACGCGTTCGCCGTCTGACATATCGATCACCGCTCCGTCTGGCAGATCAATCACCAGTTCGACGAAATCTTCGCTCGAAGTCCAACATTCGCGGACGCATATACTGACAACGCCAGTGGTTTCACGATCCATTGCCTCTATGCGGCCGACGGGTCCATATCCGCTGCTCATGGCTGCCCCTCGCTTCCTTCCCGGCCACGCATGACGCCGCGATGAAACGCGTGACTCGTGCCCGAATGCACGATTGCTTCGATCAACGGTAGCGCGACTTCAAGCTCACAGTCATCCATCGTTGATAATAATTGATCGACATCGCGACGAAGACGCTCGCATTGAGTCGCAACCCGCTTTCGTTGCCGTTCAGTTTCTTCGGTTTCACCCGCTTTTGCCGGGACGATTTCGGCCTTTAATGTTGGTTCAGTTTGTTTATTCATAAAAGGTAGCCTCGCTCTTTATTGCTTTGCGCCCGATCAGCATCAGCGAGCTTGTAACGCAGTTCTTTCTCAGTCCACGGCGGTTCGCAACGCTGGTTGTAACGCGCCAGAAACGAGAATGCATCCGCCGGCGACAGATCGAATCCCTGAACCAGAATACAGGCCATTCTGAACGTCTGATCATGCCCGTTTTGACCGCTTATTGCCGATGGACAAGAGTCGACGAAACGCTCGATTCGCTCACGCAACGTGATCGGGTTTTTCTTCATTGTGGCATGGCTTTTTCCGGCCGTCTTAGTCGCGATGGTCGTGATCTTCTATCTCCATTATTTCTCGCGCGCGTGTACGCGCGCCGACGGGCTTCCTGAATGACAAAAGAAACTGAGAAAAAGAGGAGAGAAAAGAGCTCTGGATAATAGAGATATAAAATCACGGCCATCTCGACTTTTACGTCCGTTCTTTTGCAATTCGTTTTCTCACTGCAATGATCTGATCTCTGATGGAAAGCTCACGCTTGGCGTAAATTACGCATCGTCGATTTCCGATTCTCCAACGTCCATCGGTCTTGTCATCGGGATTGCGCACGGCGACGTAACCGCATTCCTCGAACCGAAAAGGGATCGTTCTCGCGTTGCGTCGGTCTTTGAGCCAAGCGGCGAATTCACCGCTTATGAGCGCACCGGCAGTGATGAACGCAAGATCAGCGATATCATCGATGGTGACGACATTCGGCCATTCAAGCTGATCTAAGGCGTCTGACAGTTCGGCGTTCTCCGGTGCTCGATTTGATTCAACGATCTCCCAAAAGGCGTCGGTCTTTTTCGGTGGTGCTTTGGGGTTGAAGCTCGAAATATCGCGTCGGGTGAGGTAAGCGGCGACGTGACGGCAACCACCAAGATTGAACCATACGTAAATGTCGCGCCAGTATTTCGCGTCAAAGTCATCCTTCTTTTTGTTCGACCATGCGACGTAATGACGGCGGTCATCTGCCGGCAGATATAACCCGCCAGTCTTGAAATTCGAGGTCAGGATGACGCCGCAAACGTTGAACACTGGATATTCGCGCACGTTCTTCTCGTCGACACGAATGACATCGGGTGGCGCAGCTGTATAAGCTTTCAGGCGTTCGTAAAGGTTGTAGCGATTGATGTCACCGAGATCGTGAACTTCGTTGATGCAAAGAATGACAGACTTCACGAAGCCGTTGAATCGTCCAAGCAACGTCGGCGGCAGAATTTCGTGAACATTCCACGGCCCGACTGCTTGCTTGACCGGATGAAGCAGCGTGTCTTTCCCGATTCCTTGCGCCCCGATTAAGACCAATGCGTGATTGATCTTTTGCCACGGCTTTTGAACGCGGTGCGCGCAATAGTCCACGATGTGATCACTGTCGTCGGGATAAAGCAGCGCGACGTGATCGAGCCATTTCCCGGCCTTGTCTGCGTTGCCGAGTTCAATCTCTGGCGGACGATACTGATTAAACGTGTTGCAACCGGGATGATCGATAAAGCCGCCGCCTGAGATCAATCGATTCTCGATCAAGATCGGAAATCCCGGTGCCCACGTCATCTGTTCAACGGGTCGGTTCCGGTCGAGCCATGCGCTCGCCGAGATCAGGATGTCGTTTCCTCGTTCGTCCACGCCTACCTTCACCGCCGGGAGTCGAGCATTGACGCTCGACGCTGGCCACGGGTCGCGTGTCGGAATGAAAAAGTAATTGTGCATCGGCATGTAAGCATAGAAATCCTCGAACTTGACTGGTCGCTCCTCGGCTTCTTTCGCCAGTCGCTCGCTGCCTTTGCGAACACGCGTGCTTTCAGTTTTGGGTTGCTTTTCTTCCTCGATCCACGGGAGCCTTATGCAATCCGGCCATGTGATCTGATTGAATTCGAGTTCTTGAACGCGTTTCTCGTTGCATTGGTAGGGCATCTTGTCGGGATGCACCCCGGAGATGATTGATTGACTGCCCTTGCCGCCGCCGCCGCATCGCCATTCCATCAGCTTGAGTGGCTTCCCGTCGCGACCGACTTTGAATTTGTGCGCGAGCTTGTAGACGGCTTGGCCGTTCGGATACGCACCTTTGATTCGAACATGAAATTGACAGCCGCGCTTCGCTCTGGTGACGGTCGTGTTTGCCAGAAACGGGTTGAGTTCTTGGAATTGCTCCACGAGTTCGTCGTCATCGATGTCGATTGACTGCACAGTTTCACCTTGCCGGACTCCGATGTTTCCGTGCTCTGCGCACCACACGAGTTTTTTCTGATACGCTTCCGTTTGCGTTTCCTCGAACGTGATTTTTTCCCAGCTCTTGCCTTTGGGCGCTTTCTCGCCGCGCGAGATTGGGATGAACACTTCGTGTCCGAAAATCTCGTAAAGTTGCTGAACTCTGTTCATGCTCATTCGCCCAAAACCTTCGTGATCGCGCGCAGCAATCCCGCGCTGGCATTCGTGCAGTTGCTTTCAGCCCAGACCAAATAGGAGACCGGTATGTCACGCAGACGTTTGCCCTTGTGCTTACCGAATGGCATCACCGTCGCATATGCCCGTTCTAGTGCTGGATCGATCGCGGCCGGCTTCGGCTTTAATTGTGAGCCGCGAAAGAGTTCAGTGGCCGATATGCCGCGCTCGCGCAGACTGCGGATCAATTTCTCAGCGGCCGTGACAATCTCATTGCCACGTGCTGCCGGGTCCAACGCGAGCGCAAGTAGCTTCGCTTCGACTGGACGAATCTGCAGCTGCATCCAAGTGTTACCTTGTTCTCCGTTCATTCGGCCTTTTGCCTACGCATTCGCTGAAAAAGCCGAACGTTTGCTCCGTTGCGTCAGCGGCGGCGGGAAGCGGCTCGACCCGCGCGGTGCTGGCAATCGCGTAATTGACGAAACCCAAATGGCAGCCGCCAGCGCGGGCTTCGGTCCAGCAGCGCAAAATTCGAGCGCCTGGCTTTTTCGCGTGAAACTTGGCTTGCGCGACTCCCGCTGACGCGCCCCTGAGAGTCATCTGGCACGGCTCCGTTGCGCCGTTGCTTAAGTATTCGATGTGGAAAATCATCATGGCGCTAAAAGGGGATGCCTTCTTCGTCGTCTTCGTTTTTCGATTCGCCCGACTGAAAGATCGGTTCCTCGACTAGCGGCTTATCCGTCGCCACGAGAGGGCTGGTGGGCTGGATTTTGATCGTGGGCACGTCTTTTGTTGTGCCCGCTTTCTTGTCTGTGATCGTGATGATAACAGGCACCAGCTTGACGCGCGTACCAGCCCACTGATCAGCGTCTTCTTCGCCGGTCAGACGCATCATGTCACCGAATTGCGTGGCGTTTAATATGAGTTTTTTGTCGGTCTCCAAGAACGTGAGCACGGGTTTCACGACTTGGTCGCGGTCGGTGTAATCCTCGATACCGGTGCAGGTGTAATCTTTCCCCTCAGCAGGCAGGTCGTCTGCGTGCAGCCACGGGGACGGGAAATAGTAATTCTTGTTTTTTGTCATAATGATTTTTCTTTCGTGTTTTGGTTGGGTTCCTTCTAATTTTGAAATGCCGAATCGCCGCTGCGACACGAATGGCGCACCGCAGCGGCTGATCGGGCCTTGGTTATTGACCTCCCTTCGTTAGGCCGAATTGGTATGCGGGCGCGTTAAACAGAACGCGGCCCCGCTGCCAGATGCCTCCGATAAGAAGCGAAACGCTCCCGTCTCGGTGGAGTTTCATTACCGGTCGATGATGAGATCGCCGGCTTTCGCCATTACCGCTGACAACTTTAGAGTTGCTGTTAGACGGGAACGGCCCTACGCTGTGCATCGTTGTTTTTTGCATAAAGATCTGAACCGCCGGTGATCGCATGGTCATCGGCGGTTTCGCTTTGCTCTGAAGCATTCGGAGCAGCGAGAAATTCTTTCGAGTCGTTAGGCGTCACGATCATTTCCTCTCTGTTCGCGTTTACTTGCTCTTGCCTACAAGAGAGGGAGCTATCCAACCGAGGATGGTGTCTTTCGTGTAAACGACCGAGCGGCCAGTGGGACGATGTCCCTTAATTTCGCCGCGCTCCTCGGCTCGCGCCAAAGTCGTATAATTCATCTCTAAGAGTCGCGCCCACTCTGCGCGTTGGGCGACGTCGGGCAATAAATTCAGTTGTGGAATTCTCATAACTGATACGTATTTGAATACGTATTTTGCGCACCCGCAACACAATTCCTGCACTTTCTATTTGTGTTCTCCGGAATACGCCTTAAAAAGCCGTATCGTGCCTAATCTACGGAAGTCGCAATCAAGGAAGAAACGTCATGTTGTCGCTTGGATTCGGGAGGCTATCGGCCTAACGCAATCGGAATTTGCGCATCTCATCGGAGCGAGTCGCGACACCATTCAGAGCATCGAACTCGTGCGCTTAACGCTGAGCGAACGATTTGCTTACAAAATAGCTGAAGAAACCGGAATCAGTCCAAGATGGCTTTTGGCAAACAAGCTTGGCAATCCGCCGCCTGATCCAGAGCGGATTCGGCAGCAATACGAAGATGCGCAGGCAGGCCGTTGGAAAGGCATCTCCAAATCGCATCTGTTGCCGCGTGCGATCTTCTTTCGCCTCTACGCTTTTTATCGCGCAATGATATCCGAAGTCGGCTACAGCGGTTTCCGCTCGGCTGGCGGGATCAAGCTCTTAGAAAAGTTTTGCCACGATCTGATCATGCTGATTCCAGACAAGCGTCGTCGCAAGATCGTCTATCGCGATGCAAGAGAGATCGCGACCGACAGCAGAAAACTTTACGACCTCGTGTTTGAAGACAGTCGTGAGCTGCAACGCAACTTTCGCGAATCCCAAAGGGAGAAACGCCCATGACGATCAGCTATGAGAGCTGGAAAGCAGACAAATATGTGCGCATCGAGAGCGATGTGAAGCTCATAAGCCAGATGCAAGCGATCATGCAAATGATTGATCTTAACCCCGATAGATTCACGATCATTATCGACGGAGAACCTAGTGTTGCTGTCACTGGCCATCGCCGCGTGCGCGCTGCGCTCAAGGGTATTTTACGGAATCTAGTTCAGGCCCCAGGAAGAGATTGACCAATCAATCGGTCAGTAAATGCCCGAGTCCGACCATCGGGCGGTCTTTGGTTTCCAGGTAATGCATCGCGGTTGTTGCAATGTCGGCGTGCCCCAACATTTGTTGCGCAGCGTAGATGCCGAAACGCGCGGCCACTTGGCTACCGTATTCCTTGCGCAAGGTGTGCAATGGTTTTTGACCGTTGACTCCATGCGCACGCAACCACGCAATCAGTTTTTCGAAGATCGCCGTGCAACGATAATGCTCGTACGCTTTCCCGAGGATCGGAATGATACCGCTCTCGATCACGTACGCACCACCAGTCTTGTCATGATACGAGCGGAACAACGACATCATCTGTGGCGGAATCCACACCGTACGAATGCTCTCATCGCTTTTGGTTCTGAAAACAGCCGTCGGCTGTATCGTGATCGTGCCTTGTGACCAGTTGAACCGCGACCATTCGAGCTTGTCAATCTCGTTGCGGCGCAGGCCAGCCATGACGGCCAGAACGAAAATCTTGAATTGTTCCGGCTCGTTCGTCGCCAGTTCATCGCATGCGGCATGAACAAGAGCAGCGACATCAAAACTTGATTGGTAGCGCGGCATGGAACGTTTTTCCAATTTGATTCCGGCGAACGGAAGCGGATCAGGGAGCGCGATTCCGTCCAAGTTCTCGGTGTAGCGCGGACTGAACAGGCTGCGAGCTTCCCGCAGGAACGAATTCACGCTCACTCGCGCGGAGCGGATCTTGACCGGATCCCTTCCGGCCCGTGCAATGAAATTTTCTTTCCAGCTCTGGATGCGAGCGGGTGTCAGGAAAGATAATTTGAGCGCCTCAACTTTTTCGCGCCACTCCGTATGTCTTTTTGCATTTCCACCGCCACCACCACTCGGGATTTTCGCAATGTCGGCCGCGATCTTGCGTAGTGCAGCCGCATAATTTTGAATGGTTGCGGCCTTGCTGGCGTGCAACTGGATAAGCTCGCGCACAAACTCGCCAATGGTCGCATCGCACTTGGCTTGTGCCGGTCGCTTGACGGCCGACCATCCGCGCGCCTGCAGATCCATGTAAATGCCGCGCGCTTTGGTGGCGGCTTTTGTTTTGTTGGACGTTCCCAATGAGAAACGTTGCTGGTGGTTCTCGTGTCCAATGCGGACAGACCAGCCGTTGTCCACGTAGGCCTTGCTTCTAACTTTTCGCGAGTGCTTGAACAATCGGGAACGCCAATATCGAACATCAGTTTTAGGATAAGTGATCATGGGTCCCTCAGTTAATTGGGGACTAAATTGGGACTAAACTTTAGTCCCAACTCGGTGCTAAAAAGCATAAACGTGCATTAACGAGTAGTCAAGGAAAGCTCATTTTTACCTATGAAATTCATTGTTTTAACGTGCAGATATGTGCACGTTATTCCACAGTTAGAAAAGATTCTGGATCTCTTTGTCTAGGTTCGAATCCTAGCGAGGCAGGATAACGATTTTTCCTGTTAGGATGAGCAATATCGACGGACCTCGTCGAATGTTCTGATTCTATGGCTATTGTCGCGATCCAGAAGGCTGCTCGCCCTGAATGACGCCCAACCGGAAAGGCCGATGACCAAGGCCGATGGCCGCTTCATCCGTCAAACCTTGGTAACTGCGCGCCATAGAGCCGAGAACAAAAACCAAAAAAGATCGAATTTGCTTTTAGTGAGACTGCATCCGGAAGTATAGTCGAAGTTCTGGCAAGCGACTGCGGTGCCAGGAATTAAACGGGGACTAACCTGGTCCGGTGTTTATGAATCAGCACGGAGCCCCAAGCGCCGCCTCTCCGCACCGTTTAACGCCGCAGTCGCTGCCAAAACAACATCATCGTGTGAAACAACGGCTGCGGTGCCGGGTTGCGGAAGACAATCCAAGTTCGGCTGACTTCCAAAGTTTTTTGATACCTCGCTAGGACAACAACCTAGGGAGAGAAGCAAAAAGAACAGGTGCGCGGCCTGGAGCAACTCAAGCCCTGACTAAAAATAGATGTTCAACGGCAGCGCGCTAACACCTCGCGCAGCGTCGTGCATAGCATCAGAATAGTCGTCAGGTTATCAGGACAGCCCGTGCGTCATCGGCGGATTTTTACCCGCATCCATGCGATGCCACCAAACAGTGATGTACACCATTGCGCCGTAATTCACGTGCGTCACATGGCGAATTTTGTTGATGCGCTCAGCCGTTAGCCAGTTGTTGATTTCTTTCTCTACCTCAATCTCGCTGCCCTTAAATATCGTCATCTTCATCGTTGAACGATTCTCGCGGACACCGTGAAATCGCAACCGCAATTCCAGCGCGTTTAAAACGTGATAAGTCACCACGCTAGATGCCAGCACTCACGAACCAATGACGGATAAAACTACAATAGAATCCTCCCGCTTATCGGAATAGTTACGTTAGCGATCAAGTTTCGGACGCTGCAAAAACCGATTGAAACGAAAATCGCGATCGACGACTACAGTTGATTTAATTCCCCAAAGTTCGCGTGCCGAGTTCTTCGACTGAGACTACCGTTCGGTCGTTTGGTTTCAGACGCGCTTCCTTGAATTTGCGGAGCCACGCTACATTTTTGGGCATTACGCGGCCTCCTTGTACAATTGTGCGCGTCCTTCCGAGCTTTGGATCGAACACACTCACATTGGCAGGCAGTACTGCTAGAAATTCACAAAACTCTGGCACTCCATTGTATTTGAATGCTGCCTCGCGCACAGCTTTCGCAGTGATCGGGCGTCGGGGACTTTCCGGTCGAGAATCGCGTTCCTGAGCAGCCGGATTTGAGGACGCCGATTCGGCGTAGGGAAAAGGAGCCGGCGTGGGTAAAACTGTTGATTCGGCAGTCTGCGGCGGCGCCGGAACGTGCACAGGTGTTTCATACGGATAGGGACCAGGGACTTTGATGGTCGGGATTGCCGATTCAACTTTTCCGACAGGAAAAGCAAACAAAATCAGTATCCCTCCGGTGATTCCGATAGTTCCGATCAATGTTGGAGAATGGGTTCTTTTCATATTGGAGCAATGGCTATTTCTGCAGAATGGAGTGTTTACCCGGTGACTTTCAAAACTGCCCCGAATTACGCACCCCGCAGAGGACTAGAGAGATGGTAAATTAGAATCCACGCACCGGAATCAGTCAACCCATAACTGCATCATCGGCACATGAATTTTTCATTTTCTGTGATCGCTACGCGGAAATTTATCCGGCACTCGACAAAAATAAGAGATTGTGCGAAACAGAACGCTTTCCAATTCGGGAGAAAAAAATATCAGATGGTGCATGGTGCGTGGAGAGATTCCATGACCGTCCTTTTCAAGATTTTGTGGCGCATGAAACACACCGTCTGATCCCCAATTGAACAACCATGGAGCGGACTAATTAATGATTTCGCTGATGTGCGCTCGCGACGTCAATCCCCTTCAAGGGAGTCAATCTTATTGTGGGAATTGCGTCTTTCGCGAAAAAAACTCTGAAGAATCCCCGCGCATTCATCTTGCAAAACACCTGCTGCGATATCGCATCGGTGATTCAAAGTGGGCATTTGCAGGAGGTTGATCACACTTCCTGCGGCCCCGGCGGCTGGATCTGCGCAGCCAAAAATCACGCGCCTTACTCGGGTATGAACGAGCGCGCCTGCGCACATCGCGCACGGCTCCTTGGTCACGTAAAGATCGCAATCGATCAGTCGCCAGTCGCCCACCGCTGCTTCAGCTTGCGTCAATGCCAGCATTTCCGCATGCGCAGTGGCATCCTTCAGCAATTCCACCTGATTATGAGCACGCGCGATGACTTTGCCCGCGCGAACAATAACAGCACCGACCGGCACTTCGTCGGCCTTGCCTGCCTTTAGCGCCTGTCGCAACGCTTCGCGCATGAAATACTCATCACCCGGCGGTTCGATCATCGTTGGAGTTACAAGAGTTACCAAGTTAGAAGGGTTACAAAGGCCTCTCCCGCTGTAACGTTTTAACTTTTCAACTTTTTAACTTACACCATCCTTGCCCCGAGAATTTCTTGGGCATATTAGGGACTGCCCATGCACGACAACATCGAGTCGCACCTGGTTGAGAAGCGTATTTTTAAATCACCAGGGGATTTTGCAAAAAACGCCCGAATCAAAAGTCTCGCCCAATATCAGCGGATGTACCGAGAATCAATCCGACAGCCGGCGAAATTCTGGGCGCGCGAAGCGAGTGAACTGCTGTGGCGCTCAAAATGGAAAACGGTGCTCGAATGGAAAGCGCCCTTCGCGAAGTGGTTCGTCGGAGGCAAACTCAACATCTCGGAAAACTGCCTAGATCGGCATTTGACTGGGCCGCGCCGGAACAAGGCGGCAATTATCTGGGAAGGCGAACCCGGCGACAAGCGTACCCTTACTTATCAACAACTGCATCGCGAAGTTTGCCGCTTCGCGAATGTCCTGAAGCGAAACAAAATAAAAAAAGCCGATCGTGTCATCATTTATCTCCCAAATATTCCTGAAGCCACGATCGCCATGCTCGCCTGCGCGCGGATCGGTGCCGTGCATTCAGTAGTCTTCGGCGGATTTAGCGCCGACAGCATTCGAGATCGAATTGCCGATAGCGGCGCGATCGCGGTCATTACCGCCGACGGCGCATATCGGCGGGGTGCAATTGTACCGTTGAAGAAAAATGTCGATCAGGCCCTCCGTGATGGCACTTCAGTTCGACGCGTCATCGTTTTCCGTCGTGCAGGAAACGAGATTCACATGGAAGAAGGCCGTGACATCTGGTGGCATCGCGAGCTGGAGTATGTCGATGCGAACTGTCCGCCCACGCCGCTCGACAGCGAGCATCCGCTTTATCTTCTCTATACAAGTGGTTCCACTGGCAAACCAAAAGGCATCCTTCATACTACGGGCGGTTATTTGGTCAGCGTTTACTCGACCACGAAATACGTCTTCGACATTCGCGACGAAGATATCTTTTGGTGCACGGCTGATGTCGGCTGGGTCACAGGCCACAGCTACATTGTCTATGGTCCGCTCGCCAACGGTGCAACAACGGTCATGTACGAAGGCGCGCCGAATTGGCCGGAACCGGATCGGTTCTGGAAAATTATCGAAGAATATCGGGTCAACATTCTTTATACCGCGCCAACAGCGATCCGCGCATTTATTCGCTGGGGTGATCATTGGGTCACGAAACGCGATCTATCGTCGCTCCGCCTGCTCGGCACAGTCGGCGAACCAATTAATCCAGAGGCGTGGATGTGGTATTACAAAAATATCGGAGGCGGGCGTTGTCCCGTGGTCGATACCTGGTGGCAAACTGAAACAGGAGCGATCCTGATCACCCCTCTGCCTGGCGCGATCCCGACAAAACCGGGGAGCGCAACACTCCCCTTCTTTGGAGTGGACCCAGCTGTTGTCGATGAAAAAGGGAGGGAAGTCGGACCAAATATAGGCGGCAAGCTAATCATTCGCCGGCCGTGGCCTTCGATGTTGCGCACCATCTACGGCGACAAGGCCCGTTATCGACAGCAATACTGGAGCGAATTCAAAGGCAATTATCTCACTGGCGATGGCGCGCGACGCGATGAAGACGGCTATTTCTGGATCGTTGGCCGTATCGATGATGTCCTCAATGTGGCAGGCCACAGGCTAGGTACATCAGAAATTGAAAGCGCCCTGGTCAGTCACCCGAAGGTCGCCGAGGCTGCAGTAGTTGGCAGGCCGGATGAAGTAAAAGGACAAGGCCTCGTCGCGTTTGTGACACTGAAGGCGAGCGTAAATGCCAGTGGCGGCCTGAAAGCAGAACTGCGCGAGCATGTTGGCGTGCACATTGGGGCAATTGCAAAACCAGACGAAGTCCGCTTCGCCGAAGCGCTACCAAAAACGCGCAGCGGCAAAATCATGCGCCGGTTGCTGAAGGAAATCGCCAGTGGCGCGCGAGTCACCGGCGACACGACTGCGCTTGAAGACTTCACTGTGTTGGCAAAATTGGCCGAGTCGGAAGAGTAAACCCCTCGGGCCTGTCCGTTATTTGAGTCGTAGGGGCAGAATGAGACAATGCGCGCCGCTGAAATTTCTTTTTCGTAGCGTGCATTCGGGTAGCGTTCACCCGTGAGTTTCATTCGCACAGGCTTTCGCGAGATCGGATTGAAAATCCGACGCCAGCGAACGCGCATGGCGCTTCGTCATGAGAAGCGTCTCCTGCAGAAGAGCGAAATCAACCTGGGGCGCGAGGGCACTGCCCAGGCGGCCAATTTTCCCGAACTGCGCAATGAGATTGTCGCTCTTAAAAAGTTGGAGCAGGAACAAAAGGAAGTCACACTTCGTATCGCGCGGATCGAAGAAGGAATAAAAAAGATCGAACAAGAACGGCAACAAAATGCGCGCGAACAATCTGAGACGATTGCAAAGCTGGAGGCGGAAAAAAAGCCACTTCTCCAAAGACGCAACCAAACGAAAAACAACGTTGACGTCTGCGAGCGCGAACTGGCCGCCGTAGAACGACGTATTCGAGAAAGCGAGGCTGCCGATCGCGATCTCCTGAAACAACTCTCCGATCTTCATGCGCTTGATCCAGCTCCTGCCGATCTGGACGCGCGGTCTGCCAGTATCAACACTCGGCTGGCGCGGCTTCCGGAAGAGCGAGCAGAACTGGTCCGGGCGCGCCTCGGCAGCGCCGAAGCGGCGCGGTTGGCCACGGGAAAAATGAATGCCGCGGAAGCGGAACTTTCTGCAGTGGAAAAAAACATTGCGCGGACTCGAAGCGAGTTTGAAGCGCGAAACCGAAAATTGAATGATAACATCCGAGCTCAGCAAGAAGCAGCTCGCAATGCACGCGCGCAGCATCAGACAGTCGAGGAACGGAAAAACCCGGCGTATTTGAACATCGGCCGGCACCTTGCCGCGCAGGGCGTTGCCCCACCAAACGCGCCGAATCTGTTGACCGAGGCGCATCGCCGCCGCGAGGCAGTCGATCGGCATTTGGCTCACAAAGCAGAGCTGGCTTCACTCTCAAGTCAGATTGACAAGCAGGAACTGCGGAAATTCTATTTCAGCATTTTCTCGGTGCTGGTCCTGCTTGCGATCACCCTTCTTGTTATTTTTCAATCTCCCCGAGGCCGCGAATGGCTGCCACAGGAAACCGACACGATTTTATCGATCAACGCCGATCAATTTGAACGGGCAGACGTCGCAAGGCGCTGGCGCAAGGACCAACCCAAACTGTGGCCGGCATTAATCGGCGCTGCCGCTTCGACTCCGGGGTTGAACCTTCCTCGGGACGCGACACGCATCACTCGTGCAATTGCAAGCAATGAAACTGGAGAGACACGAGAGTTCGTTCTAGTTGAAGCGCGCCGCGCCGCTCCGAAGATCATTCAGGCAATCGCGGACGATAAGGCGTTCCAAAAGCGCGCCATTAGCGGACTGCCAGTTTGGGAACGACCGCCGGATTTTGCAGTTTCCAGGGTCGGACCTGCAACGCTTGCCGTTGGAGCGCCAACTGCGGTAGATGAGTTGGTGCTGGTGCGGCTCGGGATGAAACCGGATCTGAAAATCACCGGCCAACTGTTTGATCGTTTCCAGGCGCTCGACCGTGAGAGCGCGGTACGACTGATTTCCCGCGATCCCCCCGATCTCTCACGTGTTTTTAATCCGATCTTTACTCCCGAACTGCTCGACGCCGCACAATTACTGGGTCTTGCGATCAATCTACAAAATCCGGTAAAAGCCAGAGTGCTCATAAAAGTGAACTCCTCTAAAAATGCAGCAGAGGTCGCCCGAAATTTGCACGATAATCCACAGCAATGGCTGCGTTTGCCGGACTCTGAACTGTTGCTTTACGCCCGACCACCCGAGATTCTAAGACAGAGCAGTTCGAATTTGGAACTGCGTTTCGAGGTACCCGAAAATAGCGCTCGCCTTCTGCTTGAACGGCTGGCAAAAACGGATGCTGCTCCAGTCGTGACAGCGCACTAATCAAATAAATGCGACGCCTTAACGCTCCCTTACTTGCTTTAGCGGCAGTAACGCTATCGTCATTGGACGTAAACGCTGGTGGCCCCCTGGTCGATATCCGATCAGTCGATCCGACAATCATTGTCGAGTTGCGTTACGCGGGGCGAAACAATCTGGTCGGATACCCGCTTTATCCCCAGGGAACATCCGCTCTCGCGCGTCCAGAAGTCGCTTCCGGTTTGGCCGCAGCGCAGGCGTTTCTGCGGCGCTATCAATTCGGGTTGAAAATCTGGGACGCGTACCGACCTGTAACCGTGCAGGAAAAACTTTGGCACGCGTCACACAACAGCGATTACGTTGCCAATCCCGAAATTGGCGTCGGATCGCTGCATAGTTGGGGTGTGGCTGTGGACGCTACGTTAGTCGATACGTGGAATCGTCCCGTGCGAATGCCCAGTGACTTTGACGATTTTACACCTGCCGCAATGTGGCGTTACGCAGGACCTCATCCCGATATTCGCGCACACGTCCATCTGTTGCAGGTCGCGATGCGAGATGCAGGTTTTTGGGGATTGCGCACCGAGTGGTGGCATTTCACGATTGCTGATTGGCAAAAATACTTGCCGAACCAGGCGGCACGAACCGCACAGGTGTACGGTACTCAGTGGCAGGGTAAGTTATGATCGCGGCGTTGGTCCGTGATTTGCAGCAACCAGAATACATTCATGTGTTGCTCAATCCGTTGCCAGTTTATGGGTTGCTCGTGGGTTGGGTTGGACTCATCATCGGCCTGGTTTTACGGAGTCGCCCCGCGCAAATCGCTACGCTGTCGCTCGTGCTACTTAGCTCTATTTCAGCGTGGCCCGTTTACGAATTCGGCGAGCAAGGTTACGACCGTGTTTTGTCGATGACTGACGAGCCGGGAGGAGCCTGGCTGGATGAACACATGCATCGCGCTGAGAACCTCATCTGGGTTTTCTATGCGCTCGCAGCTGTGAGCGCGTTCGCTATCGCTGCGCCAATCAAATGGCCTAAATCTTCCATGCCGCTCGCTGTCGCGGTGGTTTTGCTCGGCGCGGTGACCCTGGGAAGCGGGACTTACATCGCCTATGCTGGTGGAAGAGTCCGCCATCGCGAATTTCGAAACGAAACGCCGCCGCCGAAGAGACCCGAACACGAGCATTAGCATCGTTGAAGCGTTAAAAGAGAAACGGCATCGTCATTCTGCGCCAAGCGAAAAGTCTCTGGCTATTTCCTGCGACAACGTCGACCTCGCAATCAGAGATGTTTCGCTTTCGCTCAACATGACAAGATGCACGGTTCCGCTTCATCGCTTCAACCCTTCAGCGCTTCAACGAACTCATGAGAGCTGAGCTAGGTCGCGCCGAACGTCGTGTCGAAGAACAAAGCGTCGCACTCAAAAAGCCGCTGGGACTTGGCGATCTCGTCCTGACACAGATTGTGTTTGTGGTTGGCTCAGGCTGGGTCGGCACCGCTGCAAAGCTTGGAACCTCGCATCTCTTTTTCTGGCTTCTTGCCATTTTACTCTTCTACATTCCGCAAGCAGCCGTCGTCATTTACCTAAGCAGACTGATGCCGTTGGAGGGCGGAATTTACCAATGGGCAAAGCTCGCTTTTAATGAATTTACCGGCTTCATCGTCGCTTGGAACCTTTGGCTTTTGTCGATCATGGTGATCGCTCTGGGCGGAATGTTCATCACAACGAACATCTCCTATGCCCTTGGTGATGCAGCGGCGTGGATGCGAGACAGCCCCTGGTGCGTCGCGCTCATCAGTTGCGTGCTGGTCAGTGGCCTTGGATTGACCGGTGTTCGAGGTCTATCGTTAGGCAAATGGGTACACAACGTCGGCGGGTACGCGATGTTCCTGGCTTATGGAGCTTTGATTGTTCTTCCATTCATTGCTCTCGCTCGCAGCGATCTCACCGCGTATCGCCCACTTGAAATCGCTGCACCCGCGATGCCGCTTTTCTACTGCTTCAACATCTTCAGCAAACTGGCAGTCGGCGGACTGAGCGGATTTGAATATGTCGGCATTCTCGCCGGTGAAGCTCATGCACCGGCACGCAACATCGGACGCTCCGTTATTATCGCCGCGCCGATCATCGCGCTGATGTTTGTTCTTGGGACAAGTTCGGTTTTGGCTTTCATAAGAAATAACCAAATCGATCTAATCGGCCCGGTGCCGCAGACATTGCGGCTCGGTCTGCATTCGTTCCGAATCGCCGGCGCGATCGCTTCGGTGGCGATTCTGCTGATGACAGTACGTTCGATATCTTCGATGAGTATTCATTTCACCGGCAGCTCGCGTTTGCCGATGGTGGCCGGCTGGGACGACCTGTTGCCGGCATGGTTTTCGCGCCTGCACCCGCGCTACAAAACGCCGATCAACTCAATCATGTTCGTCGCCGCGATCACGCTGGTGATTGCCATCTCCAGCCAGATCGGCGCAGGCTTGCAGGAAGCATTTCAACTCGTGGACAACGCCGCGAATGTTTTTTACGGAATTGTTTATACCGTGATGTTTGCAATCCCGATCGCAGGCGCGGCCGCAATACGAGCGGGCGCACGCACCTGGTTGCGACTGGCCGCAGGTGCGGGGCTTGTGGTCTGTTTACTGGCCATCTTCTTCACCATCTATCCGATCATTGATGTTCCCAGCCCGTTAGTTTTCGCAGCAAAAATCATTGCCGTGACTCTCATAGCCAATCTCATCGGCGTCACTATTTTTGCGCTCAACTACAAGCGTCGCGGCGCGATTTGAAACTAGACTGCTTTAAGCAGTCGAATTCAGCGGCAGTTATCAATTACCCAGCGCAAATAATCCGGCGATCCACTGTCGACATTGAAACAGATCAGCTCTGGGACTTCGTATGGATGAAGCGAGCGCAGCTTTCCTTCAAATGCGGCCAGCCGATCCTGGGTTGTCTTGAAGAACACCATGACCTCGCCGGCCGTCTCGATTTTGTCTTTCCAGTGATAAATGGAATGAACCGCCGGCATGAGATTGGCGCATGCCGCCAACTTCCCCGCAACCAATGCTTCCGCGATACGATTGGCTGTCTCCACATCAGGAAAAGTGCTGACGGCGAGTAAGACTTGATCAGCCATTGCTCAGGCTAGGGCAGGCGTAGACGATCGATTGAACGTCTCACTGCGTCCGATCGGCTCGGAATGCCCAGGCGGCTCGCCTCGGCAAATCCAACCGCCACCGAGGACGATGTCGTCATCGTAAAGCACTGCTGCTTGTCCAGGAGTCACAGCTCTTTGCCGATCATGCAGCCGCACGTGAGCGCGGCCGTCGTCGAGTTGCGTCAGCGTAGCGCGTGTCCCTGGGTGGCTGTAACGAATCTTCACCGTTACATCGAACTGTCTGGAGGGCGGAGCTCCTGCGACACTGGGCTCACAGGAGGCCGACCCTCCATGAAACCCGCGCGCGATATCGCAAATCCAATTCACTCGATCGATCTCGAATTCGTCCGTCACTAAATCATCAGCATCTCCCACAATTACGCGATTCGTCGCCGGATCCATATCCACGACGTAGCGCGGCCGCGGTGAGCCGCCCGGCAACCCTCTGCGTTGTCCAATCGTAAAAAGCTCGATGCCATCGTGTTCGCCCAGAAAATTCCCGGCAACATCATAAATCTCGCCGCGATGAAACTCGTTTTCGCCCAGATGCGAGCGCAAAAACGCTTTGTAATCGTTCCCAGGAACAAAGCAGATTTCCTGGCTATCCGCCTTGTCCGCAACTTTAAGGCCTAACGAGCACGCGATTTCGCGGATTTGCGGTTTTGTCATTTTGCCAAGTGGTGTTAACGCACGTCGAAGCTGGGGCTGACGCAAACTGAAAAGGAAATAGGACTGATCTTTGCGTGGGTCGAGACCCTTTCGCAAAATTGCGTGATCAGCGCGTTGTTCAATGATCGCGTAATGCCCCGTTGCAATGTAGTCGCAACCCAGGGCAGCTGCTTTGCTCCAAAGATTGCCGAATTTGAGCTTCTCGTTGCACATCACACACGGGTTTGGCGTACGGCCGGCCTGATATTCGCTTGAGAAATAATCAATGACCAACCGCTCGAACTGGTCGGCTTCATCAACGACGTAATGCGGAATACCCAGCGAATGCGCCGCACCGCGCGCATCGGCCACAGCTTGCGGGCCGCAACATTTGTCTTCCGCGCGCGAGATGCAATCCTGCGGCCAAACTTTCATGGTAACGCCGATGACCTCGTAGCCTTGCTGGCTCAACAAATATCCCGCGACGCTGGAGTCCACTCCCCCACTCATTCCCAGTAAAACACGGCGTTTGGTTCGATTCATGCGAAACAAAGAATTTCAACGAACAGTCAACTGAGTCAATGGAGGGGCGAGCTCCTGCGAGACCTTGCACGCAACGGCGTCGCAGGAGCTCCGCCCTCCAGTTTCACAGCCCGGCTTACGAATTCACTGCCCCTCAGTGTGAAACGCCAGGGATAATGCGCGGAGCGCGTGATACCAATGCGCTTGTCGGCGACCACATCCGCAGACGTCTTTGTGTTGCGAGCGAAGCAATGTCGCGGGTCGGAGCACAAATCCATTTCATGATGGCGATTGGTGATGCCAAGCGCTTGCGTGAGTTTGCCCGGTCCCGAGCAAAGACGTGTCACGTCGTTAAGACCACGACGTTTCTTCATTCGTTCGATCCCTTTCCTCGGCTCTAGTGCGCGAATCAAAACGAAGCCGTTCTCGTGGCCTTTCACCAACACGTTCAGCATCCAATGCATTCCATAATTGAAATAGACATAAGCCGCACCGGCGTTGTTTCGCTCGATAAAGCTGCGCGCGCTCGGCCGTGTAAACGTATGCGCGGCCTCGTCGTTGATTGCTGCGTACGCTTCCACCTCGACGACGATCCCCGAGCAATCGTCCCAGATTAGTTCTGTGCCGATCAACTCCCGCGCGCAAGTGAGTGGGTCACGTTCGAAGAAAGACGCACGCACAATCTTGTTCACCATCGCGACGCTCCTTACTTGATGGATCGGTGTTCCTTCAGTATTTCGATCGTTTTGTCGATTGGCAGTCCCTCGACCGTGTGCCCATTCCCGCTCATTGTCGTCGCTCGAAAGATCGAGTTGTAGATGGCTTCTTCGGTCGCTTCGATCACAGCGAGAAACAGCGGCGACATCGCATCGTTGGTCAGTAGTTCGGCATGCCTGGTGGGCGGCTTCTCAGAAGTGTGATTCCGTAACTGTGGTGCAGTCGAGAATGCGATTGCATAATCCCCGCTACCATTCGAGGCAGCACTTCCGGTGCGGGCCATTCCGAGCCACGCCCTGGCTGCGAAGCGCCTCAGGTTCCGCGGATCGATGGGCGCATCGGTCGCGATGACTATCATGCACGAACCGTCTGCCTTGTCTTTCCGGCTGCCTTCCTGCAACTCATTGTGCAGGTAGTACCGACCTAGTTCCTGACCAACTGGAGCGCCAGCAATCGAGAGGACGCCTCCAAAATTCGTCTGCACTAGAACTCCGACCGTGTACCCACCGAAATTCTGAGGCAGCTTTCGCGACGAAGTTCCGATTCCTCCCTTCCAACCAAACGCCACAGTCCCAGTACCAGCTCCGACATTCCCCTCTTCAACTGGGCCGGTCTTTGCTTTCTTGATGGCGGCGAACACGTCGTCTGGTGTGATGTGACGCCCGCGTATGTCGTTTAGGTATCCGTCATTGGTCTCGCCGATCACCGGGTTGACCGAGAGAACATTCTCGTTTCCCGGCAGAGTCAGAATATAGGTCATCACCGCGTCTGCTACACGCGGAACGCTCGCAGTGTTTGTCAGCACGATCGGTGTTTCGATCTCGCCCATTTCATTGACCGGCGTAGAGCCAGTCAGTTTTCCAAAACCGTTTCCAACGAAAATCGCGCCAGGCACCTTGTCGCGGTAGAGATTACCTGAATGTGGCAGAACGGCCGTAACACCGGTGCGGACGTTATCTCCGCTAATGATTGTCGTGTGACCGACTTCAACCCCGGCAACATCCGTGATGGCATTAAGTGGACCAGTCGGCAGAATGCCAACTTTCAGTCCTAAATCCGAAGCGCGAGGTCGCGTATTGGAATTTGCGCTCTGCGCAGAAACAGACGAGGCGAGCAACAAGGAAGCAGCCACAGCCACAAATTCCCGAGCCATGAAAAAAATTGTACGTCTAAATTTGATCAACTAAATTCGAAAACGTATACGGGCTCAAGAAGATGCCCGGACTCGGCCGCAAGGCTGCCACCAGGGAAATCGGCGACCAACCAGTTTAGGAGCCTGATGGCTTGTAATAAATCGGAATCTTGACTTTGCTGTCGACGGGTTTGCCGTTGCGGAACGCCGGAATGAATTTTGCGCCATCAAAATCGGACAGGGCCGCTTTGCCGAAACCCAGATATGGCGGCTCCTCCGTTACGACCTGGATGTTCTTCAGATTACCTGCAGCATCAATATCGAGTGCAAGTTCGACAACGCCAGTCAGCGCTACCGTAGTCCCCGTGTCGGGATAACGTATCCCCGTGAACTTCGAGTCCTTACCAACATAAGGCTGCGGATCGATGAAATCAGTTTCCTTATCCAATTCCGGCAGTTGCTGATTGGCGAAAATGCGCAGCCGCGGTTTGCCATTCACGACCGCGAACCTCACCGTGCCGTAGAAAACAGCGAGCACCGGTTCATGGTTATGAATCGCGGGAATGAACTTCGCATTGGCCAGACGTTTTAAGACTTCTTTCTCGAGCAATTCGGATCCCTTCGTGCCGCGATACGCGCCGGCCCGGGCAACCTCACCGGTCGGCGCTACGAGACAGGTAAACATGATTGCAGCGTCCTTTTGACCTTTTTTGATCAAGTCGGCTGTATCAATTGTGTTAATCAGTGCATTGGGCCCCGACCCGACCAGTGCCGGCCGGAACTCCGGCAGGGCCGGCGGTGCACTCTTCTTTGTTTGCGATAATGCAAGATTCGCGCTGAACAACAAACCAATCACACAATAGATCCCAAGTCGCATGGCGGAATAGGCAAGCGAAATGCGCCCCTTTTGCAAGGGAAACCCGCAAAATTTATGCCGCGCTTGCAAGTGGTCGTATCGCCGCAATTCGACGCACGACTTTATGTCGCTGAAAATAACCAATCAGCGCATCTCTGGTTTGCACCGGATGCAGAGTGCAATGGGCCTCCGGCCGCTCGAGAAACACGCGCAATTTCATGAAGTGGTGGCCGCCACTGCGCGCGTCGAAGCTGTTGAGCGCAATGACGTATTTCTTGTTGCGATCCAGCGGTTCCCCGTTGGCCAGAGTCATCGAGACGATTTTACCCTTGCCGCCGCGACCCTCTGTTTTCACAGCAAAGCCAAGCAGATTGCGGTTCTCATGAGTGGCGAATACTTCGTCCATGCTAATTTTTATTTCTTCAGGAGATAGCTGTGCTGTCACGATGTAGTTCTCAAAAGGAATCACATTCCAGACGTCGCGAACGCTTTTAGGCCCGGCGACCAACTCGGCCGTGTCACCGAAGCTGCCGTGCATGACGCCATCCACAGGCACATTTCGTTCCGATAACGTTTCCATAATCGCAGTTCCGATCAGCTTCTCCAAGTCACTCGGTCGGCCGGGTTCGCTTCGACTCCGGAGCGTCTCGGCGAGTTCACCAATCGGTGAGGCCAGCGCCTCCTCCGATTCGGCTAGCTGCGATTTCGCTCGGGAAATAACTGCACCATCAAAGGCGAAATGCTTATCCATCAACTCGCACATCGCGTCTCGGCGCAGCAGTTTCTTTGAATTGCGATCGAAGAGAAGATCGACGCGCCCCACGTGAATCCCAAAATGATCCGCCTGGGTAAACAACACGCCATTCGTTAGCCGGCTCGGAACGTCCTGATGCGTGTGACCTGCGATAAACACTGCCACCTCCGGAAATTCTGAAGTCAACGCCATTACGGTATTGGCAAAATCATCGCCGCCGGTGCGGGTCTTGAGTCCCATGTGACCCGTTAACACGATCGCGTTCGCGCCTCCCTTCTTCGCACTCGCGATCGCGCGGCGAACTGGCTCGACCGGATTCCGGAAATCAAGTCCCCGGGTAAATTCCGGCCAAAGCCAAAACGGCATTCCTGGCGTGGTGACGCCGATGATCGCGAGCTTGATTCCAGCAATCTCCTTCAAAATGAAAGACTGAATTTTTGCAAACGGGTGCTTCGCATCTGGAAATTCGCCGGCAGGTTTTCCTTCCATCAGCGTGTTCGCGGCAAGAACTGGCATGTTTGATTGTTCCAATGCGCGTTCGAAACATTCCATCCCCCAATCGAATTCATGATTGCCGACGACCCAGGCGTCATATTCGAGCTGATTGAGCAGATCGATCATCAACGCGCCCTTGTTTCGAAGGCTGACGTCGGTGCCCTGATACACGTCGCCGACGTCGATCAAGATCGAGTTGGGATTTTCACGCTGCCAGCGCCTGATTTGCGTCGCGCAACGTGCCAATCCGCCCCGATCCCGGTTTCCGTCGTAATCGGAGGTTGGAAGGATATGACCGTGTAAATCCGTTGTGTGCAGGATCGAAATGCAAACCGTGTCGGGGTTGAGCGCGGCAGAAGCGCTCGCGAGCGTCGGAACCGTGCTGAGCAGTCCCGCCTGCCCAGCGAGTTTCAAGAATTCCCGCCGCGTCCAAGGTCTGTCCGGGTCACACATCGCCTGCTTCAGTGGGCAGACATATTAGCGCCACACCGGTCAAGATCTCAATGAAAATGCTGAGACCTTCCCTGTCTTGACCATAAGACCGTTTCGCTGAGACTTCGTCATGCTTAACGAGAATGCTGTTACTGTTTTCAAAGCGAACCTGCGTGGGCGACTGATCGAACCGGGCGACAAAGATTACGATGAAGCCCGGAAGGTATACAACGCGATGATCCACAAAAAGCCGCGACTCATCGCCCGTTGTGCCGATGTGGCTGACGTCATTAGCTCCGTGAACTTTGCGCGAGAAAACGATCTACTTCTCGCCATCCGCAGCGGTGGACATAACGCGGGAGGTTTGGGAATTTGCGACGATGGGTTGGTCATCGACTTGAGCCCGATAAAATATACGCGGGTCGATCCGACGGCGCGCACTGTAACCGTTGGCTGCGGGTGCACATGGGGTGATGTCGATCACGCGACGCATGCGTTCGGGATGGCGACGCCCAGCGGAATCATTTCCACTACCGGCGTTGGTGGATTAACGCTTGGCGGAGGAGTCGGGCATCTCACGCGCAAATGCGGATTAAGCATTGATAATCTTGTCTCGGCCGATGTCGTTTTGGCCAACGGCACTTTTGTTAAGGCGAACGCTGATGAAAATTCCGACTTGTTCTGGGCACTTCGCGGCGGTGGCGGAAATTTTGGCGTTGTAACAGCGTTTAAATTCAAGCTGCACCCGATCGACATGATCTATGGCGGCCCGATGCTCTACGAGCTGAGCGAAACAGCAGAGGTAATGAAATGGTACCGCGAACTGATTCCCGCGGCTCCCGATGATCTAAGTGGCTTTTTCGCCTTTCTCACTGTCCCGCCCGCGCCGCCTTTCCCGGAACATCTGCACATGAAAAAAATGTGCGGCGTTATCTGGGCATACGCGGGGCCTCAGGAGAAAGCCGAGGAGACATTCAAGCCGATCCGCGCCTTCAAGAAACCTGCCCTCGATTTTGTAGGTCCCCTGCCGCAGCCAGCTCTACAGAGCATGTTCGATGCGCTGTACCCTCCCGGCCTTCAATGGTATTGGCGAGCCGATTTCGTAAATGAATTGAGCGACGATGCGATTGCGCAACACATTCGATTTGGTGAAGCGCTTCCAACGATGCATTCCACCATGCATATGTATCCGATCGACGGAGCGGCCTCCCGTGTCGGCAAAACAGATACTGCCTGGAATTATCGCGACGCCAAGTGGGCACAAGTGATGGTCGGTGTTGATCCTGATGCCGCGAACAAAGAAAAAATCGTCTCGTGGACGAAAAGTTACTACGATGCGGTTCATCCCTACTCTGCCGGCGGAGCGTATGTAAACTTTTTGATGGGTGATGAAGGCGAAGAACGCGTGAAAAAGACGTACGGCGCGAATTACGAGCAGCTGGTCGCGATCAAAAAGAAATACGATCCAGATAATTTCTTTCGCGTGAATCAAAATATTAAACCGAGCCCCAAATAGCCGGACAGTCGCACGCGATATTACCGCTGACGCAATGAAAGCGAAGCGAGGACCCGTCGCTTTTCCGTGATAGCTATCTTGTGCGAAGATCGAGATTACCAATGAACGCTGATGAACTGAGATCACTGCAGGCGCCTCTAAAAGCGCAATATCGAGAGCATACTGAGACCGCGTTGGTCACACTCCGGGCAGAAGGACGAATCGGCGAAAACGTCACCTGCAAAATCGAAACCGGAAAGGCGCCCGTTGAAGTGGGTCTTCATCCTGCGACAGGCGGTGATGGACAAAGCGCGTGTTCGGCAGACATGTTGCTCGAAGCGCTGGTAGGCTGCGCCGGCGTCACCCTCCGCGCGGTGGCTACCGCTTTGAACATTCCATTACGCGACGCGACGATTCGAGCAGAGGGCGATCTCGATTTTCGCGGCACACTCGGCGTCTCCAAAGATGTGCCAGTTGGATTCAAAGAAATCCGGCTAAACTTCGATTTGGATATCGATGCTAGCGAAGAACAGCTCGCCACATTGCTTCGTCTGACCGAGCGCTATTGCGTCGTTTACCAAACGCTTACTCATCCTGCCAGCATCAGCGTTTTGCATCGCGTAATATCGCGGTAAGGTTTCGCGGCTATGCCGTTGTACATGGACATTCACAATCTTCCGGAGGGAACCACTCCGGAAGATGTCGCAAAGGCTCACGCCAAAGACATGGACACGCAGCGGAAATATGGCGTCGAATACACCAAATACTGGTTCAACGAGAAGGCACGCAAAGTGTTTTGTCTTGTTCATGCACCAAACGCCGAGGCAGCCCAATGTGTCCATCGCGAAGCGCACGGCCTTGTGGCGGAGAAGCTGATTGAGATACAGCCTGAGCTTGTGGAAGGCTTTCTGGGTGGGGTCGAAACAAATTCAGCTGGGGCGGCCGTGCTGCCGGATGCCGGAGCCGATGCGCGAGATCCGGGAATTCGAACCGTGCTATTCACGGACGTCGTGAATTCAACGACGTTGACTCAATCGCTCGGCGATGAAGCGGCGCTTGCCATCCTCGGCGTGCACGACGTGATCGTGCGAGATGCGTTGTCCGCCCTTGGCGGTCGCGAGGTCAAGCACACGGGCGACGGGATCATGGCCTCATTTGTCTCGGCAGCGGGCGCGGTTCGATGCGCAATTCAGGTCCAACGCGAACTGGCAAGGCATGCGCAAGCGAACCCCGACCGCCATCTTAAAGTTCGAGTCGGCGCTGCAGCAGGCGAACCAGTCGAGCAACATAACGATCTCTTTGGGACGACGGTTCAACTGGCGTCCCGCTTGTGTGGTCACGCCCAGCCGGAACAAATCCTCGTATCGAACGTCATTGCCGAGTTATGTCTCGGCAAAGGACTCCTTTTCGAGGACCTGGGTGAAGTTACGCTTAAAGGTTTCGATCACCCAGTCCGCGCCCATGCCGCCACGTGGAAGCAAGCGGCGATGTAATGGCCGAATTAGACGAAGAAATATTCGCGTTCTTTTACGAAAGTTCGCCTACTTCTCGTTAGGTCTCGTGCAGATTCCATCATCACTCGCGCGGCTGCTCAATAAAGGTGCTGCGGTCATTGCCGAGGACCAGTACGAGCGTGAGTGCGCGAAGTTTCCCGAATCCCGCGTCGGTGCGATCAGCGTGCGTGGCCCCGCACCTTTCGTGACCGACGTCACTGAAGCCCTCGCGCAGCTTGAGCACGGGTATCCTTATGGCTACTCACTTGTGCAGCGTTACGTTCGCGGAATCATTGCTACAGACATTCGCAGGCGAAACGGAGAGCCGATTCGCGTTGTTTTCGTCGGTTCCACGCCAGAAGGCAGATTGCCAGTTCCACCGAACCGTTTCGCAGCAAACCTCGTTCGCTATGCCGTCGTCTGGAGAAAGCAGTTTGGCTTTGGTCTGTTTCGTTCGCGCAAATCACAGATTCAGTCTATCAGCCGCGAGTTGCACGCGATGAGACTGCTTGAGTGTGATCAGAGATATTTCCATCGCCCTACGAATCTCGTTTTGAACCTTGAGGGATAAGAGACCTAACCAATCGCTGGAGCGAACCGCTGACCGACGTGAAAATTTACTCTTGATGACTTCAACGCTGGAATTCCAAGCCGCGCTCGCTCTCGTCAGCGGTCGCTCAGCTTGTTCTCGTTAGATGCCTCGTCCGATTCGTTGGTTAATCCTGTCGCTTGGCGCGTTATTCCTACTCGCCGTCGTTGGCGTCGCCGCGATTACCTGTCGATCGCATTTGCATGAAGGCACCTACTATGGACCACACACGGACATCCTGCACATTGGAGAAAGAGTCATGACTGCGCAGTCCACGCGCGGTGTTGTGCAAAGCGATCCCGCATGGGACGAAGACTCCTGCTATCCGGATCGCCCGGTCAATGTAAGACTCGACTCGGGTGAAGTCGTTTCACTGCCACGTCAAACTTTACATCGATGATCAGTCATCTAGCCAGTCGCTGGAGGTCCGCTCAAAGACTACGCAAGTTTTCTCGATGCGCTGCGAAATGGGAAAATGGATGATCGTTTGGATTATCTGCATTGAGCGGCGTCACGTAGCACAGCCATCTTGGCTGTGAGGCTGGCGGGCATCCTGCCTGCCATTGTGTGCGCGCGATCCGGACAGGCAAGATGCCCGTCGGCCCCACAGGCTAGAAGCCTGTGCTCCATTGTGCACGGCTTTGAAATCGAACGAGCGACCCCGATAAGCATGTCAATCAAGGGCGCGACTGCGGGATGCTTCCTCTTTATTGATCGAAGCAATTCTGTAGATTCTGTCTCGGTTTCCCATGCAACTCGAAGGAATTGATCACGTAGCTCTGGGCGTGCGCGATATCGAGCAATCTGTGAAATGGTATATCGAAGTTCTCGGCTTTGAGCGACTTCATGACGGCGTGTGGAACGGCGTGCCGACTTTTATTGGCAAAGGAAATACTGGAATAGCGCTGTTTCCTGCGAGCCCAGATGCAAAACCGACATCATCAAGTCACCGCGAACTGCGAATGCTTCATCTCGCTTTTCGCGCAACCAGACAAAACTTCCTTGCAGCGCAGCGCGAACTCGAAAAACGCGGAATCAAATTCGAATTTCAAGATCACGAGATTTCGCACTCCATTTATTTTCGCGATCCCGACGGCCACGCGCTCGAGATCACAACCTATGAACTCCCCAAACCATCCTGACTTGTCATTTCGAACGGACGCGCCTGCCAAGCCGTAGTCCCGCGGGACGCAGGCTGGAGACATCCCTCGATATTTCTGAAACACTTGGAGATTGAACCTGTTCGTCTCCCGACTCTCTCGCCGCTACCCTCGCAGCATTTCCATCCATGTCGCTCGTCCCACTCGCTCCATTCCTCAATTCACTCGGAAATGACGGGTTCGCGCGACCGCGCCCTACGATTTACGCAATCCGTCCGCAGCAGTTCTTGTATTTTTTTCCGCTGCCGCACGGACATGGTTCGTTGCGCCCGACTTTTGGTATGGAACGGCGTACGGGAAGATCAATCGATACTTCGCCTGCGCCATCGCCGTCTCCGGCTGCGACTCCCGCCATTGCGCCAACGGGCTGACGCATGCGCGCATCGGCGCCCGCAGTGGGCGCGGTTGGCGCATGCTCGCGCATCAAGAACTGTGGCAATGTCGCCAGGAAATTCTCGAATGCCTGCAAGTTCGAAGTACTGCGGAACAGATTATTTAACACTTCGTTCTTAATGTTCGCCATCAATTCGACAAACATGTCGTAGGCCTCCGTCTTGTACTCGATGAGCGGGTCTTTTTGCGCGTAACCCCGGAGATAAACGCCTTCGCGCAGTGCGTCCATTGCGTAGAGATGTTCCTGCCAGAGCCGGTCAATCGCGTTGAGAATGATGTAGCGCTCCAGGCTTTTGACCGCAGTCGGTTCTTCGTGGCTCG
>Ga0209376_1000604_pt1 | contig 39013 bp, 30 predicted proteins | sample GraSoiAngelo_134_FD_185891 | JGI IMG/M metagenome (GOLD analysis project Ga0209376, IMG submission 185891) | Grasslands soil microbial communities from the Angelo Coastal Reserve, California, USA - 14_0929_05_30cm (SPAdes) (version 2) | ecosystem: Environmental > Terrestrial > Soil > Grasslands ...
GCGCGGCTACAACGCCTTCACTCTCATTGAACTGATCGTGGTCGTTGGCGTTATCATTATTTTGACGGGCTTGGTTCTGAGCACAGTCGGCTACGCCCGAAAGAAAGGCGCCCGCGCCCGCGCCGAAACCGAAATCGCCGCCATGTCCGCCGCGTGCGAAAGTTACAGGGCTGACAATGGGATTTATCCCGCCAGTTCAGATACGAATAATCTAAACGCTAAAACGTCCTTGAATCCAAGCGCTTATCAGGCGGCCAGTCTTTACCTTTACAACGCATTGTTTGGCGCCACGAATGGCAGTCGAACTCCAAACGCTGGAGCGCGGTCTTATTTCGTCTTCAAGCCCAATATGCTCAGCCCCGCCGATCAAACTCAGAACGTGCAGTACATTCGAGACCCCTTTGGCAACAGCTACGGCTACTCTACCATCGACAATCCAGTTGCGAATCCGAGCCCGACGCCGGGATATAACCCCACATTCGACCTCTGGAGCACTGCTGGAGTCGCACCATCGCCCACACCCGCTCCTCCTGCTACGCAACAGGATCTTTGGATCAAAAACTGGTAGGGGCGGTGTAGCGATTTTTGTAGGGCGTTTCTGTGAAACGCCGACTCAACGATGCCGTCTGACACAGACGCCCTACAATTTCGCGGAAATAAAAATCGACAACTAGCCTTCGCTCGTGTGCACCACGACTTCGACGCGGCGATTGGGGCTTTGCTCCTCAATTGAGCCGCTCGCGGAAGCACGGAATTTCGCTGCGCCGTAACCGTGCGTTTCGATCTGCGCCGGGTTAATCCGCATTACTTCGACAAGATACCGCTTCACGCTGTCGGCGCGACGCTGGCTCAGATCGAGATTGTATTCAAGTGTGCCGAACGAATCCGTATAGCCTTCCACCGTAAACGTCGCCTTTGGGTTGCGCTGGATGAGAGTGCCGAGCTTTTGCAGTTGAGTGATGGCGCTGGATTGCAGCATGTCGCTGTCGTACTCGAAAAGCTGATCATCCGGCAGGCGCAATTTTGTGCCTGACCCGAGCGGACCTTTTTGTGCCAGCAACTGATCCAGATCGCTAAAGCCCGGAGCGCGCCCTTTATTGGGGCCAGCGCTATCGCCGGGCAATTTACTCGTGAAGGTATTTGGCCGCTTAATCGCCGTGCTCGTAGCAAGCTCCGTTCCGCTCAGAGCGGGCTGCGGACGGCCTGACGTCGAACTGTTGTTGAGCAAAGATTGTTCGTGCAGCGCGTTTGGATCGTTTGCGAGCGCCTGCGCCGTGGAACGTTCGATTTCATTCAGGACGGAATTGACTTCCGGCTGGTCCACTTTGGGTTGGTCAGGCAAAACGTCCCGCATGTCGTCCGGCAGCGCCGCGCTCGCCTGAATGTCCTGCAACAATTTGTCGAATGACTTCTTTTCGTCCGGCAACTGCACATCGGTGTTGTCAGGGTTCGGTTTCGCCGCTTGATTTGTTTGATCGGCGCTGCTCTTGTCGAGGTTCGATTCGGTGATACTCCTGACCTTGAACATGGGCGTCTGCTCGTTCTGGACGAACGCCGCTTCCGTAGGCGCGAAACGTGTCCGATAAAAATAAGCGCAAAGCGCGAAGTGTATTGCCAGCGAAACGATCAATCCGAACCAGATCCAGCTGCGTTCTTTGCTGCCACTGAGCAGACCTTGGGTCTCGAAGCTGTCGAAATCGGAAACTCTCATTGCGCTCGGTTCCTAAAATATCACATTTGGCCGCTTGAGCCACGGGAAGGCCGAGTTCCATTTCCTCGCGTACGCTCGATAAACGCGCGCGCCGCGCCACGAATCTCATCTGCCACACGCGCTTCAGGCGAGACAAACTTCGGTGTAAACCAGGGAAACAGTCCGATCAAATCGTGAGTGACCAGAATTTGTCCATCGCAATGCTCGCCCGAACCGATGCCAATAGTTGGGATGCCGATCGCATTTGTGATCTGCTTTGCGACGTCCGCGAGCACAATCTCCAGCACCACAGAAAACGCGCCGGCTTGTTCCACCGCGCGCGCGTCGACCAGCAGCGCTTCCGCTTCGAACTGAGTGCGGCCTTTGACTTTGTAGCCGCCTTCCTCGCGTACACTCTGGGGCAGCATGCCGATGTGAGCCATGAACGGAATGCCTGCTTGTGTGATCGCTTCGATTTGCGCGACATGACTGACGCCGCCTTCGAGCTTCACCGCTTGGGCACCGGCATCAACAAGTTGCCGCGCCCTAGCTACGGCCTGCTCCGGTGTGTCGTAACTGTGAATCGGCATATCGGCCACGAGCAGTGCCTGTTTCACCCCGCGAGCCACCGCGCGCGTGTGATGCAACATCTCTTCCAGCGTTACATTGGTCGTGTCCTGATAACCAAGCACCACCATGCCTAACGAGTCGCCCACGAGGATGATGTCAATGCCGCTTTCGTCGAGCAAACGCGCCGTGGGATAATCGTAGGCCGTCAGCGCGGTGATTTTCTCACCGCGTTGCTTCATTTGGCGAAAATCTTTCATCGGACCTGCTCGGAAGATCAACCGCCGATTTGAGAACGCAAGCTTGCCCTAAAAGCGGTGCTAGGACGCTCCGCGCGATGGTAAGACGCCGTCGAAGCTTACCAATTGTCCATAAAGCGAGCTACCTCGCCGGATTCCTTCAGTTTCGCCAGCAGCTCATCCACCGTTTGCGTTTGACCCGGCAACACCAAATCCGGCCGGATATCGGCCAGCGGTTGCAGGACGAATTTTCTCAGGTGCATCCGCGGATGGGGCAGTTGCAATCGCTCATTCTCAAGGTTGCGGTCGCCGCAGTAGAGCATGTCGATGTCGATGGTTCGCGAAAAATTTTTGGCGTGACCACGCTGGCGTCCTAATGTTCTTTCAATGCCAATGAGTTGGTCGAGCAAACTCGTCGGATTGCCTTCGTACTCAAATTCAACGACCGCGTTTAGAAATTTATCCGCCCCAGGTTCGCAATCGACAGGGTCCGTTTTGTAAATTGCCGAGGAAAGAATCGGAGGCTTCACATTTGAGAGACCGAGAATTGCTTTTCGTGCGGCGCACAAATTGCCAAGGCGATCACCAAGATTGGATCCAAGGGCAACGGCGGTTCTCATCGTTGAAGCGGCGGTCTATAACTGCCGTGTCAAATTGGTTCGGCGCTCATAGAGCGCCGCTGCAGTCCTACAGCCCCAGCACATCTTGCATGGAGTACAGCCCCGGCGGTCTTCCCACAATCCACTTCGCCGCGCGCAATGCTCCCCGTGCAAAAATTTCGCGACTCGCTGCCTGATGCGTGAACTCAAGGCGCTCGCAGGGTCCCGTGAAGATTACGGTGTGCTCACCGACTACCTCGCCTTCGCGAATGGATTGAATCAGTATTTCGTCCTTCGTCTTTCGTGCGGCTTTCAAAACCTCAGCGAGAGTTTTGGCTGTGCCGCTCGGCGCATCCTTTTTCATTTTGTGATGCGTTTCAATGATCTCGGGACTGAAATCCGGTCCAAGCAATTCGGCCGCTTTGCGCGACAGCGAGAAGAGCACATTGACTCCAACGCTGAAATTGGACGCGAAAACAATAGGCAAGGATTCTGCGGTCTTTTCGATTGTTCGACGCTGCTCCTGAGAATGGCCAGTCGTGCCGATGACGAGACTTTTACGGAGATTTAGCGCAGTGCGACAGATTTCGCTAACGGCATCACGGTGACTGAAATCGATCGCCACATCGCAATTTTTCATGGCTGGCTCGATTGGGTCGCCTACATCGCATTGCGCGACGATGTCGATCTTCGGATCGGCTTCGGCAAGATCGACAACGGTTTTCCCCATGCGCCCGGCCGCGCCCACGAGCAACACGCGTACAGGCGACTTCATTCGCCTCTCTCGAAGTCTTCGAGCGTTTTGCGCAAGCGCGCCTGGTTCGCTTCGCTCATTTCGCACAACGGTAAACGAACTTCACCCGACATCGCGCCGCGCCAGCCGAGTGCCGTCTTCACGGGAACCGGGTTAGGCTCGATGAACAAATCCTTAAACAGCGGCAACAATTTCCAATGCAATTTTCCCGCTAATTTCAAATCGCCTGATTCGCAGGCGCGAACCAGCCCGCAAACTTCAGAGGGAAACAGATTCGAGGCCACGCTTACGACGCCCGCTGCGCCTACAGCCATGAACGGCAGCGTGAGCGAGTCGTCCCCGCTCAAAATTGTAAACGATTCGGGTAAACGCCGGCGCAACTCACCCACGCGCTCCACGCTTCCGCTCGCTTCTTTAATCGAGACAATATTGCGGCACTCTTTTGTCAGACGTACAACCGTTTCCGGAAGGATGTCTACGCTGCAGCGTCCGGGAATGTTGTAGAGCACGATCGGCAGCGATGTGGCGTCGGCGATTGTTTTGAAATGGCGGAAGAGCCCTTCCTGACTCGGTTTGTTGTAATACGGCGCCACAAGCAGCGCGCCATTGGCGCCAAATTGCTCAGCGATCCTAGTGTCGGCCACAGCGTGTTGCGTGGCGTTTGAGCCTGTTCCCGCAAGGACGAGACAACGTTTATTCGCCGTTGCGACCGACAGCCGAATCACCTGTTCGCGTTCCTCGTGCGAAAGTGTCGGCGATTCACCGGTGGTTCCGATCGCGACGATGCCGGTGATGGCTGCAGCGATTTGGGTTTCGATCAGTTTTTTGAAAGCAGAATCGTCGATGCCGCCATTGCGAAATGGCGTGACCAACGCCGTAAAAGTGCCGCGAAACATTGGAAGAGGTTAAAACGTTACAAAGGTTACAAAGTTAAAAGGCATCGTGGCCCGTCGGGCTAATTTAAATCTCGACCGTGCCTTCAAAAACGAATTCAGCGGGACCCGTAAGCGTGACGTTGTGAAACTGATTATCGCTCTTTTCAAATCCAACTTGAAGTTCGTCTCCCCCGCGGGCAGTTACACTGATCAGTCCGTTCACCTTTTCGATAGCGGCGAAGATAAGCGCGCTTGCGACTATGCCCGTGCCGCACGCCAGCGTTTCGTCTTCCACGCCGCGTTCGTAGGTGCGGGCAGCGATTTTCTTCGGTCCACGTTTCTCAATGAAATTCACATTTGCGCCCTTCGGCGAAAACATTTTGTGATAACGAATGGCTGAACCTTCTCGCCGCACATCGACATCGTCGATGCGTGAAACGGGAATGACTACATGCGGCACGCCGCTGTTGATGAAGTGAACGGTTTTGTTCTCATTCGCCACCAGGAACTTGATATCTAGCCGTAAATCAGTCGGCTCGGTCATTTGCAGCGTGACGAGATCACCCACCAACTCCGCTGAAATTACGCCTGCCGGCGTTTCAAAAGAAATTTTTTCCTGCGCTCCGGCAACCTTTTTTGCAAAACGGGCAAAGCAGCGTGCGCCATTGCCGCACATTTCCACTTCTCCTCCATCCGCATTAAAGTAGCGCATCCGAAAGTCGGCATGGTTCGACGGCTTTTCGAGCAACAAGATTCCGTCCGCACCGATGCCGCGGTGACGATCGCACAGATGCGCTATTTGGCTGCGATCAAGATGAACATCCCCTGTCCTGTTATCGATCAGGATGAAATCGTTTCCCGCGCCGTTCATTTTCGTGAAACGCAGCATACGTATTTCGTCTAGCATACGTCGGTGACCAAAGCTAACGCGATGCGGTAGCGGCGTTCTCCGAGGATCGCATGATTTCGGCTATCAGAGACCGCCACTACAAGAGAGGTCAATCTCTGTTGCCAGATGATGTTTCGGTGTTTACTTATCCGCCGTGAAAAAACTGGGCGTGTCGGTTGTAACGGCGCTTCTTGGCCTCACGGTGCAGATCTCTTTCGCCGGCGATTACAACACCCTGGTTCTCGACCAAATCAAACAGATGCCGCAAGGCGGCCGTTATTCTGTTTCGCATTTCGCAAAGATCCGCCTTCAATCTTCAGCACATTTCGAGTCCGGCAAATTTTTCATTCTGCCGTCAGCGGCCTCACCGAGTTTCTGCTCGGGCGCAACGTACCTGGTGTTCATTAGGACGATCGAAGCTTTGCGGGCGCGAGGCGAGCTCCGCCTCGATTATTCTACACTGGAGCGATTAATCATCCGAGATCAACGCGACGGCGAAGGAATCTGGGGCCGGTGGAATGCGAATGGGCCAGGCACGGCCCGCCTTTTTCATGAGCTGCAACTTGGGCAAAACTTCGATAACTTCGATCAGGCGAAGCCGGGCGATTTCATGAAGATTTTCTGGTCGCGCCAGGTCGGGAGAAACGAGCACGGACATTCCACAATCTTCCTTGGAATGGAGAATCGTGCCGACGGACAGTACGTCCGATATTGGTCAAGCAACATTCCGTCCGGCTACGGTGAGAAATCTGTTCCGCGCAGCAAGATCGCCTACGCCATTTTTTCGCGTCTTCAGACGCCTGCGAATCTGGCGCGAATCAACAGCGCGCCCTATGTCGATACCTATTTGGCGTCTCTCCTGCGAACTCGTTCCAGTATCTTGGAAGCCAACGCCAAGTGCGGCCTATAACCATCGCAAAACCGATCGCTTGCAGGTAGGTTGGGTCAACGCACTGCGTTGACCGGACGGTGCAGCGCGCCGCCCCTACCAGAAGCGCGATCACAAATCGAGCTTGCCTTTGCGAAGGCCGACCTTTAAAACGCGGGAATGCTTATCGAAACCTTAAAACGTCATTGGTGGGTGCCGGTGATAAGGGGTATCGCTGCAATCGTCTTCGGAGTAATCGCTTTCGTCTATCCTGGCTTAACAGTCGCAGTGCTGGTGCTGTTATTCGGGGCCTGGGTGTTAGTTGACGGCATCTTTCGCGTCATCGGCGCGATCGGGCATCGTGCTTCCGATAAAGAATGGGGATTCGATCTAATCATCGGAATTGTGGGGATTATCATCGGGTTTCTCACATTTCATGCACCCCAAATAACTGCGCTGGCGTTGATCATTTATATCGCGGCTTGGGCGCTTATGATTGGGGCAACGGAGATTGCGCTGGCAATTAAGCTGCGCCGCGAAATCAAAGGCGAATGGTTCCTGATCCTCATGGGGTTGGTTTCAATTGTCTTCGCGGTCATGCTTTTGTGGAATCCGGCCGTGGGTGCGGCGGCGCTGATCTGGATTATGGCGTGGTACGCAGTGATATTGGGTGTTCTGGGAATCATTTTTGGCTTCCGCTTGCGCAGCTTGCCGACATTTGCTGCACCCTAGTCAGGGGAACGCCCTTTTCTCGCTTTTGCTCTTGCTCGTCAACCAACGAGGTCACACGGCTGGGCTGCTCTGTACCTCTCGTTCAAGGATTTTCTCGCCAGTAGGCTTTTTCCGCGACGAAACCGGGTGGCGGCGGTTTGTTGAAGAAAATACAACTGAGTGCGATTGATTGGGCGATTACTCTACGGCGCTGGAATATGACCATTCTGATCTTACGCGTCGAATTCGCGACGACGAAGAAACACCGACCTTTCTAAGCATCCCCACTCTATGAAGAAAGCTCCCCTTATTACAAAGGCGCGACCGCGAAAGGTCGCGCAGACTAACGGAAGTGAATTCGACACCTCGCAATTGCTTGCCGCCTTAATGGCGTTCAAGCGCGGTGACTTTTCCGCACGCCTCCCGGAGAATTGGACGGGAGTGCCGGGCAAGATCGCTGACACGTTTAATACGGTCATCGAAACGAATCAGCGCACGACTCGGGAACTGGGACGCATTGTACACGCAGTCGGAAAAGAGGGCCGTATCAGCCAGCGGGCATCGATTGGCGAGGTGTCTGGCTCTTGGGCCGATGTCATCCAATGCATGAACGTTTTGATAGGCGACCTGGTCCGTCCAACCAGTGAAATGGCGCGGGTGATTGGTGCTGTCGCGAAAGGCGATTTGTCCGAAACAATGGCGACCGAGATCGAGGGACGCCCACTAAAAGGAGAGTTTTTGCATACCGCCAAAACCGTTAATGCGATGGTTGGCCAGCTTGGCGCTTTTGCCTCCGAAGTAACCCGAGTGGCGCGCGAGGTGGGAACTGAAGGAAAGCTTGGTGGCCAGGCAAAAGTCAAAGGCGTCGCTGGGACCTGGAAAGATTTGACCGACAACGTGAACCTGATGGCCTCGAACCTCACGTCACAGGTCCGCAACATCGCTGCAGTGACAACGGCGGTCGCGAATGGCTATCTGGCGAAAAAAATCACCGTAGACGTTCGGGGCGAATTCCTCGAATTAAAGGACACCATCAACAAAATGGTGGACCAGTTGCGTTCCTTTGCGTCAGAAGTGACACGCGTCGCGCGCGAAGTCGGTACGGAAGGCATTCTCGGCGGTCAGGCCAAGGTCGAAGGAGTTTCGGGGACGTGGAAAGACTTGACGGATTCGGTGAACTCGATGGCGTCGAACCTCACGTTACAAGTCCGCAACATTGCGGCGGTGACGACTGCGGTAGCCAACGGCGATCTCTCGAAACAAATCACCGTCAAGGTCAAGGGCGAAATCTTGGAATTGAAGAACACCATCAACACCATGGTGGACCAGCTTTCTTCCTTCGCTTCGGAAGTGACGCGCGTGGCACGCGAAGTGGGCACGGAAGGAAAGCTTGGCGGCCAGGCCGATGTCAAAGGCGTCGCCGGCACATGGAAAGATTTGACGGACAAGGTCAACCTCATGGTGTCCAACCTCACAGTGCAACTGCGCGACATGTCGAAGGTATCGACCGCGATTGCCAGCGGCGACTTGACCCAAAAAATCACTGCCGATGTGCGCGGCGAAATTTTGCAGATCAAAAACGTTATCAACACGATGGTGGATCAGCTTTCCTCCTTCGCATCGGAAGTGACGCGCGTAGCGCGCGAAGTCGGCACAGAAGGCGAGCTTGGTGGCCAGGCCGCTGTCGAGGGCGTCGCCGGCACTTGGAAAGACCTGACCGACTCAGTGAACTCGATGGCCTCCAACCTCACGGCACAGGTTCGCAACATTGCAGACGTCACAACCGCTGTCGCCAAGGGTGATTTGTCCAAGAAAATCACTGTGGACGTGCGCGGCGAAATTCTCGAGCTCAAGGACACAATCAACACCATGGTGGATCAGCTCCGCTCCTTCGCTGCGGAGGTAACCCGTGTGGCGCGCGAGGTCGGAACGGAAGGAAAACTTGGCGGCCAAGCGCAGGTGTCCGGGATCGGCGGCACGTGGAAAGACTTGACCGATTCAGTAAATTTCATGGCGTCAAATCTCACTGCTCAGGTCCGCAACATTGCCGCGGTCACGACGGCAGTCGCAACCGGCGATCTCACCAAAAAGATCACGGTGGACGTAAAGGGCGAGATTCTCGAGTTGAAGAACACCATCAACACCATGGTGGACCAACTTTCGTCGTTTGCGGCGGAAGTGACGCGCGTCGCCCGTGAAGTCGGCACGGACGGCAAGCTCGGAGGCCAAGCGGATGTGCGTGGTGTGGCCGGCACGTGGAAAGATCTGACCGATTCTGTGAACTCGATGGCCTCCAATCTCACCGCACAGGTCCGCAACATCGCGGCTGTGACCACTGCGGTCGCAATGGGCGACTTGTCAAAGAAGATCACCGTCGATGTCAAAGGCGAGATTCTGGAACTAAAGGACACGATTAACACGATGGTGGGTCAACTACGCTCGTTCGGATCCGAAGTCACTCGCGTGGCGCGCGAAGTCGGTTCGGAAGGCAAGCTGGGTGGACAAGCCGATGTGCGAGGTCTGGCAGGCGTATGGAAGGACCTCGGCGACAACGTCAACTTCATGGCGTCCAATCTAACGACACAGGTGCGCAACATCGCTGCCGTGACCACTGCGGTTGCCACAGGCGATCTCACAAAGAAGATCACCGTCGATGTCAAAGGCGAGATTCTCGAATTGAAGAACACGGTCAATACGATGGTGGATCAGCTGTCGTCATTCGCGGACGAAGTCACTCGCGTGGCGCGCGAAGTCGGAATGGAAGGCAAGCTCGGTGGCCAGGCGGTAGTGAAAGGTGTTTCGGGGACGTGGAAAGATCTTACGGACAATGTCAACTTCATGGCGTCAAACCTCACCGATCAGGTGCGTGGCATTGCCAAGGTGGTGACGGCGGTCGCAAACGGCGATTTGAACCGCAAACTTTTCCTTGAAGCCAAAGGTGAAATTGCCCAGCTCGCCGACACCATCAATAACATGATCGATACCCTCGCGACGTTCGCCGATCAGGTTACGACCGTGGCGCGCGAAGTAGGCGTGGAAGGCAAACTCGGCGGTCAGGGGAACGTGCCTGGCGCCGCAGGCACATGGCGGGATTTGACCGACAACGTTAACCGCCTGGCGGCAAATCTGACCACGCAGCTTCGTGCTATCGCTGATGTGGCGACAGCAGTCACGAAGGGCGATCTCACCCGTTCGATTCAGGTGGAAGCACAAGGCGAGGTTGCCTTCGTCAAGGACAACATCAACGAAATGATCCGCAATTTGAGGGACACCACCTTGCGGAATGAGGAGCAAGACTGGCTCAAGACAAACCTCGCCAAGTTCACCCGAATGTTGCAGGGACAGCGCGATTTTCTGACGGTTGGCAAACTGATTCTATCCGAGGTCGCTCCGCTGGTTTCAGCGCAGCAAGGCGCTTTCTACATGATCGATAATTCTAACGGAGAATCGGAGCTCAAGTTGCTGGCGAGCTATGCTTCCCATGAAGGCAACGGCGCAAAGAGTCGCTTCAAATTTGGTGAGAGTCTCATCGGACAAGCGGCGTTGGAAAAACGGCGCATTCTTCTGACCGATGTACCGAACAACTACGCAAAAGTGAGTTCCGGTTTGGGCGAATTTCATCCGACGAACATCGTGGTCCTCCCGATTCTTTTTGAAGGCCAGGTAAAAGCGGTCATGGAGCTTTCGTCGGTTGAGCGATTCAGTCCGACGCACCAGGCGTTCCTCGATCAATTAACCGAGAGCATCGGCATTGTGCTCAACACGATCGAAGCCAGCACGCAAACGGAGAACCTGCTCAAACAATCGCAATCGCTCGCAGCGGAGTTGCAGAAGACAAACCTGGAACTGGAAGAAAAGGCGCGCTCGAATCTGGCAAAAGATCAATTTCTTGCCATGCTCAGCCACGAATTGCGGACGCCGCTTACGCCGGTACTCGCCTCCGCTCTTGCACTGGAGAGCGAGCCGGAGTTGCCGAAGGATATTCACGAATCATTGCAAATGATTCGTCGCAACGTGGAATTAGAGGCGCGGCTGATCGATGACTTGCTTGATCTGACGCGCATCGATCAAGGCAAGGTGCAGCTAAATTTTGAAGTCGTTGATGCGCATACATTGCTGCAAAACGCTCTCGACATTTGTCAGGCGGAAATCGATCGGAAGAATCTGGCGCGCGTCCTCAACCTCGGCGCACAAAAGGTGCATATGCGAGCAGACTCCGCGCGCCTGCAGCAGATCTTTTGGAACCTGATCAATAACGCGGTGAAATTTACTCCGAGGAACGGGCAAATTATCATCACCACCAGCAACGATTCCAAGGGACAACTGCGTGTTGAAATCGCTGATACCGGGCTCGGGATCGAGGCGGAAGCTCTGCCGAAAATTTTCGACGCGTTCGAACAAGGGGGGCGCACTCAATTGGGAGGGCTAGGTCTCGGACTCGCAATCAGCAAGACCCTTGTGGAAGCTCACAAGGGAACGATCACCGCGCAAAGCGCCGGCCGAAATAAAGGTGCAACGTTCATGTTGGTTTTTCCGACGTGCGAAAAAACGGAGGCGCAAATTGCCCCGGCGGCTTTGCCCAGGCTGCCGGAACGCCAGCCCATGCGGATTCTGCTTGTCGAAGATCACGAGGATACAAATCGCTCGCTTACGAATCTGCTTCGGCGACGCGGCTATCACGTGCGATCAGCGCTGAGCTTTCAATCCGCGGTCAATTTAAGCGCAAAGGAGCAATTTGATGTGCTCATCAGTGACCTGGCTTTGCCGGATGGCAATGGAATTGATTTGATGCAGAAGCTCCACTCCACGCAGCCGCTTCTGGGAATTGCTCTCACCGGTTTCGGGATGGAAGACGATATCCGTAAAAGCTACGAGGCAGGATTCAAGCATCACCTGGTAAAGCCGATTGACCTGAACAAGCTTGACTCCCTGATTCAAGAGGGCGCAGCGGCACCGCCGACCGTGTAAGACCCATTCGTTTGCGCTGTGTTTTGGTTCAGTGCGCTTCGACATTTAATTCCCGCTTCCGCTGCGCTACGCCCCAGGCGAGCATGACCGCGAGCACGTAATCTGAGGAATAACTTGAACAGTTGTCGCCTTCGCCACGCCTACGTCGTGTCAGCGAATCGTTGAATCACTCAATCGCTAAACCATTAAATTGGGCTATGTTCGGTTTCCGCTCGCGCCCGTAGCTCAATTGGACAGAGCGTTGGCCTCCGGAGCCAAAGGCTGTGGGTTCGACCCCCGCCGGGCGCAGTTTCTTTCAAGGGTGATCGGTGATCCGCGATCAATAGTAGGCAAAAGATGCAGCGCTTCTGATCACGGATCACGGAAATTTTCGCGACGCGAAAATTTCCTATGCCAGCGCGTCGAGCCGATTCAACAGATCCTTCTTGCTGGTCACGCCGGTCACCTGGTCGCGCAACTGGCCGTTCTTGAAAAAGAGCAGAGCCGGGATCGCACGAATACTGTACTTGAACGAGAGACTCTGATTTTCGTCCACATTCACTTTCGCTACCTTGACCGCGCCCGCTTTTTCGCGCGCAATCTCATCCAGCAGCGGCGCGATCATTTTGCAAGGTCCGCACCATTCTGCCCAGAAATCGACGATCACGGGCTTGTCGTCCTGCGTCAGTTCACGGTCAAAATTGGATTCATCGAGCTTAATAACGGTAGAATTTTCCATAACTTTACGAAAAGTAAGTCCAAATCTGAATAATCAAAATCAAGGCCGAAACAGCGAGCAGTATCCACCAGAGCAGCATTGGTTTTTTTTCTGCAGGCACGACAGCACCTGGCGCGTTTCGCGAACCAAGATTTGGGGTGGCGACGAACGCCTCAGTATTTTTCATTTGAGCCGGGGCTGGACCTTTGGCCGGCGCAGGTGAAATGCGCGCTGTCTCCTTTCTTAGTTCAAGAGGCACCGGATCCGGAGTGCGCGGAACGGGAGCAACAGCGGACTGATTCGGCGGCCCAAACAATTCGGTCGGCGCAACATCTCGAGCATCACGAACCGGCAATTGAATTCGCACCGTTTCGCGCGGTTTTACGCTGGTATCTGGCGATTTCGCTGAGATCGGAAGCGGCAAGTCAACGCGAACAGTTTCTTTTTGCGGTTCGTTTGGGCCTGCCATGGAGCGAAACAAATCAGTCGTGAAATTTAATTGATCAGAAATCGCGCTCTTGTCACTCGTTAACTTTAGCGCTCAAGGGGAAAATGCTCCACCCTTATGCTAGAAGATCGTAGCCGCGGCTTCCAGAGATCCTGCGCCGAATGAACTCGCCGACGCGCGCAGCCTCTGATAACACAACGCGCGCATCAACATCCGGAGCATCGCCTTCGCTGCGGGCGATATGCGGCTGATCAACCAGTAATTTGAGATCGCGTCCAACTTTCTCGCAGGCAATTTCATGAGCAATCTGTTGCTGAAGCAACATCGCCGCGCGGTAACGTGCGTTCTTAATTTTTGCGGGAATCTGCCGTGGCATTTTCGCCGCGCGCGAGTCTTCTTCCTGAGAATATTTGAATATTCCCAGCCGTTCGAATCGAATCCGCCGAATGAAATCAAGAAGGCTCGTGAATTCCCCATCGGTTTCCCCGGGAAATCCAACGATGAAAGTGGTGCGCAACGTGACGCCGGGAACCCCAGTACGCAGTCTATGAATCAAATTTTCGATGTGTGCGCGCGATGTTTCCCGTCGCATCCGTCCCAACATTGAATCGTCGATATGTTGCAAGGGAATATCGACGTAGCGCGCGACCTTGTCGCACTGTGCGATAGTCTCAATCAGTTCATCGCTCCAATGCGCCGGGTGTGTGTAAAGCAGGCGGACCCAGAATTCGCCTTCAATCTCTTGAATTTCGCGAAGCAGCGCCGCAAGCGTCGGTCCCCGCGTCGAATCAACTGGCTGACGCGGCCCTGCTTTCCTCGACCACAAATCCATCCCGTAATACGTGGTGTCCTGGCTGATCAAGTTGATCTCGCGCACGCTTTCGTTAACAAGCCCGCGAATTTCTGCCAAAACAGATTCCGGAGTACGGCTGCGGTGTTTGCCTCGCATTTGAGGGATCACGCAAAAACTGCAGGGGTGGTTGCAGCCTTCGGCAATTTTTACGTAAGCAAAATGCACCGGAGTAAGCCTGAAGCGGGGCGTGTCGTAATCCGGAATGTACTTCGGTCGCGTATTCGCAAACGCAGGATCGATCTCGTCATCCTCTTCATTGGGCGCTGGGCGTTTTGCCAAAACGTCTTCAACAATCGCCCCAAGCTGTGCGATCTGATCGAGTCCAACAAACGCATCTACCTCCGGCATCTCGTGGCGTAGTTCTTTCGCGAATCGCTGCGACATGCAGCCGCTTACGATCAGTTTTTGATCTGGCCGCCTGTTCAAGCCGCGCTGCTGATGCGCCTCCAGAATCGCTTCGATGGATTCTTCCTTGGCTGAATCAATGAACGCGCAGGTATTTACCACCAGGACATCGGCGTCCTCGGGGCGCGATGTGATTTCCATTCCCCGCTGTAAAACGCTTCCCAGCATGATCTCTGCATCGACAAGATTTTTGGCGCAACCGAGACTGATCATGCCGACCTTCGGTTTCCGGGCGACACCATTCCCTTTTGTTTTCATCTCAGCATTCGATGTCCGACGTTGGACGTTGGGCGTTTTCTTAGGACCCTTCCGACTGCTCTCAGTTGATGGTTACGTCTTCGTCGCCTTCTTCCAGCGTCTTGCCGTTTTTCGTGATCGTAACGGCCTCAGGATCGAGAACCCGAATCGAGACATGCTTACCGCGAAATTCAACCGTGCCGTCAGTCGGCGAGACCCAGCGCTCGAACGCGGGACTCCCCTTCTCGTCGCCTACAGTCACCCTTACGTAGGTTCTTTTGAGTGGGCGAATAGCGACGCGATTCTGTTCGCCGGATTCTGCCAACGATGGATTCGCTGTCTCTTGCGCCTTGGCTAGGTCTTCCCGAGTCACAGGTTTGGCGCGACGCACCTCCGGTTCACCTGGCTTCCCGGAAGCCGCCGTGATGGCGGTCCGCGCGATCGTCGGCGCAGGCGACACTGTTGCCGCGACCGATGGAGCGGCCGCAACCTTAGCTGGCGAAGCTTGAGCCGGTGCAGGTGAAACAGGCGATGCACTTGGCGATACCTGCGCGGTCGGCTCACCTCGCCCCGGTGCGAGCCGTTGCACATTGAGAACCAGTTTCATTAGCAAAAAGCCAATCACCAACACCACGATCCCGACGATCAGTGGCATTGGCGAGACGCGGTAACCACCGGTGCTAACGGGACGGCGCGGAACAACTGGCGCACTGACTGGCTTGGCACGCTCGTGTTCCTGAAGATATGAGTACCCATCGACGGTCACGCGCTCCGAATCTTCGAACGCATCAAGATACGGAGTGACATCGACATCCAAAAATTTCCCATAGATGAGCAGGAAACCCTTTGCGTACGCCAGGCTCGGAAATTGAGAAAAATCATCCGCCTCAATTTCCGCGAGCCGGGCGGGACGAATCTTCGTCATCCGCGCTGCTTCATCGAGCGTGAGATTTCTCACGCGCCTTGCTTCCTGAAATTTTTTGCCAAGTCCTTCTATCGTCATTAGCGCGAAATGCCGGCTAAACGGCAGCATCGAGATCGACCAGAATCTCGCGTGGTTTGGCGCCTTCGCCGGGACCCAAAATACCGCGCTGCTCCAGAATATCAACGATGCGCGCGGCGCGCGTGTAACCGAGCCGAAGCCGGCGCTGAAGCAATGAAGTGGAGGCGCGTTTTTCCTGTCGAATGATTTCAAGGCACTTCTCGACGAGCTCTTCATCTTCGCTGGTCACTTCTTCCTCCGGCGCGGCCGTCGATTGCAGCTTCTCATGCATCGCTGTGTCGAAGGCGGGCGGGCTTTGTTTCGAAACGAATTCCACCAGGCGATGAATTTCATCGTCCGTAACCAGCACGCCTTGAGCGCGAATCAGACGCGAAGCGCTTGGCGGTAGATAAAGCATGTCGCCTTGTCCGAGCAAACGATCAGCTCCGTTTTCGTCTAGAATGACACGACTGTCGATCTTGGAGGCAACCTGAAACGCGATTCGGCAGGGAATATTCGCTTTGATTACGCCAGTGATCACATCCGCGCGCGGGGTTTGCGTCGCGACAATCAGATGAATGCCAGCCGCGCGCGCCATTTGCGTGATGCGCGCGATCGCCGTCTCGACGTCCGCTGGCGCCGTTTGCATCAGATCAGCCAGCTCATCAATGATGACTACGACGTATGGGATTTTGTCGGGAATTTGCTCTTCTGTAGCGGCAGCCGTATCGGCTGCTTTCGCTTTGGCAGGCGACACGCCTGCCACTACAAAATCTTCGCCTTCTTCCGCTTTCTTCTTTTTGACCGGCCGCGCGTTGAAGCCGACAATGTTGCGCACGCCCATGCGCGCAAACATTTTGTAGCGGCGTTCCATCTGGTCAATCAACCACCGCAAGGCGAGCAGCACTTTTTTCGGATCCGTCACGATGGGGAAGGCAAGATGCGGCAGCGAATGATAGGCCTGTAGCTCGACCATTTTCGGATCAATGATCACAAAACGCAGTTCTTCCGGCGTGAAGCGAAAGAGCATGCTGGCAATCAGCGCATTGATACAAACGCTCTTGCCGCTGCCCGTGGTACCGGCCACCAGCAAATGCGGCATTTGCGCCAAATCAGTGATGATTGCTTTACCGTAAACATCTTTGCCAAGCGCGAGCGGAATTCTTGCATGTGATTTCGCCTCCTCCCAATCGGGTGATTGCAAGAGTTCGCGCAGCTTCACGGTCACTTTCCGAGTATTCGCTAGCTCGATGCCGACCGTGTCTTTCCCAGGAATCGGTGCGAGAATGTTGATCCGCTCGGCGCGTGTGGCGCGGGCCAGGTCTCGCTCCAAGCTCACAATCTTGTCCACGCGAACGCCTTTTGCTGGATACACTTCGTAGCGCGTAATGGTGGGGCCTTTTGTGATGTCGCCCGGCGCGACGGCAATGCCAAATTGCGCCAGCGTATCAATCAGGATTTGCCGGACTTCCTCCAATTCAGAGGGATCGGTGGCCGCGCGGCCTTCGAGACTGTGCTCGTCGAGCAGATCCAAGCCTGGCAACACGTAATTTTCCCAGCTCGAAGTAACGCTGGTCACGTTCGAATCCGGCCTTGCTTTTTCCTCGATTGCGCGCAATTCGGCAAGAGATGGTTTCCGGCCAACCGGCCCCACGTGCTCGCTCGGCAACGCAGTTGTATCGACCACCTTCGGCTTTGGTCGCTTTGCCAGCTCCTCCGCCGAAATGGTCGCCCCAACCGCCTCAGGCACAGGCATGCCTTTCTTTCTCAACGCTTTTTCATACATTCGCCGTTCCTTCGCCAGCTGCTTCTCCCTAATCTCCAGCTTTTCTTTGAGATCGGCTTTGCCCAGCCTGCGGCGCAATTGCCATTCCTGCAGCCCTGCCCCGACCCGTCGCGTGGCGGCAACCGTTTCGCGAATCAGGTGAATCGGGCGCAGTCCCGTAACCAAAATCAGTGTGGTCGCGTAAATTCCCATCAGAAGAACAAGCGAGCCGACAGGGCCGAGCGCGGCGCGGAGCAGGCCACGATGTTCATCGCCCAAGCGATAGCCGATCAAGCCGCCGGGCCCTTGAATGTCCACCGGCACCTTCAACCCGAGCAAGTGACCTATGTCCCATAACTGGTCGAGGCACGCACCGGCTACGATGAACAGAACGATCCATGGGATTCGGGGCGTCACACGTAACCGGGGATGAAACAATTTCGCTACACCGAAACCGAGTAGAACTGCTGCCAGCAACAGCGAAGCGAAAACGCCAATGGTTTGATAGCAGATGCCCGCTACAATTGCGCCCACGGGCCCGATGAAATTTTGCGCAGGACGATTCGCCGGTGAAACGTGGCTAAACCAGATCCAGGACGGTATATCTTTTGGCGTGTAGGAAATCAGCGCGAAAAACAGCAATGTCCCGACAAAAAGCAGAACGAGAGCGAAGACTTCGTTCCAAGCGTTGTTTCTGTCCGTGCGGGCCACCGCGTTTGATAGTAACTCCAAGCCCGCGTCTTTCAATCACGTTGTGTAGGCGCTCGCCGCAGCGAGCGCCTATGCGTTTGACACAAACGCCACTACAGCTACCGCGCTTTCATCCTTGCACGCGAGACCAGAGGCTGATAACTGTGCCAGCGCATTATGGCTTTTTTCCTCCGCCACGGTGTCATTGCTGTTTTGCTTGGCATGCTGCTGTTTTGCATATCCTGCGAAAAGCATCCGCTCGGCCAGATGCCGGACGTCCAGCGTGAGCAACCCGATCCAGTAAAGGTTTGGTCGAACGCGACAAAGAAAACTGCTGACGAATCTTCGGGTTCCCCAACGCCGGCCGAATCCTCTCCGCATGAAGCTCGCTAATTAAAGGAGATCATATGGCCAAACACAAATATTTAACTTCGCCACCCAACCTCACTGGCATGCCGCCGGGCGTGCCGTACATCATCGGCAACGAAGCGGCTGAGCGCTTCTCTTATTACGGCATGAAGTCGGTTCTGACCGTCTTCATGGCGCATTACATCTTGAACCAGTCGGGCGTGCTCGCGTCGATGAGTCCGAACGAGGCGTACATGTATACCCATTATTTTGTGATGGGCGTCTATGCTCTCCCGGTGCTCGGCGCCATTATCGCCGACGGTTTGGTCGGCAAATACTGGACGATCCTGTCGCTTTCGATCGTGTACTGCCTGGGCAATCTTACCCTCGCGTGCATGGCCACTTCCTGGGGAATCGCCATCGGGCAACGCACGATGCTCGCAATGGGGTTGACGCTGATTTGCCTTGGCGCGGGCGGGATCAAACCATGTGTATCGGCCAACGTGGGCGATCAGTTTGGCGAATCCAACAAACATCTGCTCTCGAAGATGTTTGGCTGGTTCTATTTTTCGATCAACGCCGGTTCGTTCATCTCCTCCATCCTCTGTCCATGGTTGCTTGCAAATCCCAAGTATGGCCCTGGGTGGGCCTTTGGAATTCCTGGTATTACAATGGTGATCGCCACCTTGTTCTTCTGGGGCGGTCGCAACAAATTCGTGCATGTGCCGCCGGGAGGGCTCGGCTATTTGCGAGAAACATTCAGTAAGGAAGGTCTCATCACGCTGGCCCGCATCGCGATGGTTTACGTTTTCATTTTGGTCTTCTGGGGTTTGTGGGGAATGAGCAACGGCGTCGAGTGGACCCTGCAAGCGGAGAAAATGAACCTGCACTGGCTCGGCATGGATTTGATCGCCGCTCAAGTGCAAACGGCAAACCCGATCCTGATCCTGATTTTCATTCCGCTGGTCAACTACGTGATTTATCCGGCGATTGACAAAGTCTTCCCGCTTACGCCCCTGCGGAAAATCGGTATCGGCCTTTTTCTCACCGGTTTGTCTTTTGTGGTGATCGTTTGGATCCAGGGCCAAATCGATTTGGGACTTAAGCCCAGCATTAATTGGCAACTGCTCGCGTACGTCATTCTCACGCTCGGCGAAGCGATGGTGTCGATTACCGGACTAGAGTTTTCATACACTCAGTCGCCAAATACGATGAAGAGTTCGGTAATGGCATTGTGGCTCCTCACGGTTGCATCCGGCGAAGGGTTCGTTGGTCTATTCAACAGTTGGGTGTTGAACCCCGACGGCACACGCAAGCTGAATGACTACCAATACTTCACGTTCTTTACGATTTTCATGTTCGCCGCCGCGGTGGTGTTTGTCGTGGTCGCCTGCTTCTACAAGGGCCGCACTTACCTGCAAACACAGCAGCCCACGCTCGATGAAATCGCGACGGAGCCGATTCTTCACGGCGGCACGCCGAGCTGAGATTGGATGAAAACCGGCATCGCATTCGCGTTGGTATCGTTGTTGTCGATCTTCGCGGTGTTCGCCCTTGTGCGTGTTACGGATGATGACGCATTTCAAAAGACTGCCCACGATTACATCGAGCAATATTTGCGAGCTAATCCCGAAGATGCGACGGAGCTCGGTGATCATCGCTTCGACGGACAGCTGACCGATTACTCCCCCGCCGCGCGGGCAAAAGAGCTGGCAACCCAAAAATTTTTTCGCGACGAGCTGAACGCGATGGAGACAGAAGGCTTCCACCTAACGGGTGCGAACACTATCGATTTCCGCATCCTGAAGGAAAATATCGACTATAAAATCTTCCAAGCCGAAGAGCTGAAGGAACCGGAGTGGAACCCGCTCGTTTACATGCAGAGCCTGGCCAACAGCGTTTACCTGTTAGTCGCACGTGATTTTGCGCCGCCGGAAAAACGGATTCCGAATTTGCGCCAGCGCATGGACGAAATCCCACGCGTGATCGCCCAGGCGAAAGCCAACCTGCAACACCCGCCGCGCGTTCACACTGAAACAGCGATCGAGCAAACGCAGGGCGCAATCAGTCTCGTGCGTGAAGGATTGGCGCCTCTGCTCGACCAGTCGCCGCGAATGAAGAAGGACCTCACGCCGTTACAGGAAAAAACCGCAGCCGCGCTGGAGGATTACAAGAAATGGCTCCAGAACGATCTGTTGCCGCGCTCAGACGGCGACTTCCGCCTTGGCGCGGAGAAGTACCGAAAGAAGCTGCGTTTCGCCCTCGCGTCGGACTTGTCGATGGAAGAAATCATGAAGCGCGCGACGGCCGACCTTCAACAGACGCAAACCGCCATCTATGAGACCGCATTGCCGCTCTACAAAAAATATTTTCCAAGCGCTGATCCGGCAGCTGCCGGACTCGCGGACAAACATGAGGTCACAGCGGCAGTAGTCGACAAACTTGCCGAGCAACATCCCGACGACGCCACCGTCGTCGATTACGCGAAAAAGATTGTCACGGAAGCGACTGATTTCGCGAAGCAACACGATTTGGTCACCGTCCCGAACGTGCCGCTGGATGTGATCGCGATGCCCGAATTCAAACGCGGCGTCGCTATCGCCTACTGCGACGCGCCGGGCCCGCTCGATAAAACCGGCAAAACATTTTTCGCCGTCGCGCCAACGCCCAAGGATTGGTCAAAAGAACGCAGGGAATCATTCTTCCGCGAGTACAACAATTACATGATTCGCGATTTGACCGTGCATGAGGCTATGCCGGGACATTTCCTGCAACTGGCTCGGGCCAACGAATTCCGCGCGCCCACTTTGGTGCGCGCGATTTTTCAGAGCGGCGCATTCGTCGAGGGTTGGGCCGTTTATTGTGAACAGGTGATGGCGGAACAGGGTTATGGCGGGCCCGAGGTGAAAATGCAGCAGCTGAAGATGCGGCTGCGCGCCATCTGCAATGCCGTTCTCGACCAAAGCATTCACGCAGGGAACATGAACGAAAAGGAAGCGATGGATCTGATGATGAAGGAGGGATACCAGCAGGAAGGCGAAGCGGTAGCGAAATGGAAACGCGCACGCCTGACTTCTGCCCAGCTTTCCACATATTTCGTAGGCGCCACCGAGCATCTCGATCTTCGCGCTGCGGAACAGAGGAAATTGGGCAAGGATTTCAACCTTAAGAAATACAACGATCAAGTCGTCTCGTACGGCAGCCCGCCGGTAAAATACGTTCGCGAACTGATGGGACTGTAGGCGTATTCTGCGAAACACCGATTCAAGCAGGCGTCTGACACAGACGCCCTACAACGATCGCGCAGGACTACTTGCGTCGTCGTGCTTTGATTGCTTTGCGCTTGGAACGAGTAGTTGACGGCTTCTTTTTCGTGTCGGCGAATCTCACCAGTTCGTCCAAGTTAAACATCCTGTGTTTACGCGCTCCCAGTTCACGAAACTCGATCTGATACCAGCCGTTCATCCGTTCGACCGTGTAGCGTTTTCGTCCAATGCGCAACGGTTCGCGCGCGATCACGTGATGAATGATCTTTTCGTATTTGGAGCGTGACCAGCGTTGCATCCGGCGGCGGCCCCAATCAATCGCACGCCCGACATTGTCATATGCTTCAGGCCGGTCCGCGAAATCTAAAAGTGAGCGCGCGTTGCCAGCGAAAACCGCGGTGATGTGCTCCAGCGTGCTGGAGTCGCTAATGTGCCGAATTCGCCGGCCAAATGGCCTCAAAGTTTCTGCCGCGATTACGCGCAAGCTGAGGACTCGACCGTCGCGCAATTTCCAAAGCGGCGCATTGATGTCCGCCGTGAACGGATTTTGGCTTAGTGAATCGCCCGTGACCCGCCAACCGCGACGCGAAGAATGTTTTCGCAGACGAAATGGCGCGATGCGAGGAATTCCGTGTCGGTTCAATTGCCTCAGGCCAAAATCTTCCCAGCGAAGGACTGTTTCCACGGCGCCCGCGACGAACGCGCACGTTGCCAGCATCAACGCTGGGTCCGGCGTAAAATCAGCTGTCACCTCGACTCGGGTCCTGCGCGGACGGACGCCGACCGCGCTGCTCTGCCGGTTCGCTGCCAGCAAAAGCACGGGCATTGGCAAAATGTGCGCAAGCAGATACGCAAGCTTGGTCGCATTCCGAAATTTTGATTTTCGGGCATTGGGAAATGAAAAGTTATAATGCGTGCTAAAACCCTGTAGACGGCATTGGCAGCTGTTTCGTTTGGCCCAGTGATCCAGCTCCACTCGTAAATAGCGGATTTGCTCCCACAGTGAACGTGTCGCGCGATAACAACAGCCCGGCTCAAGTTCAACAATCGGTGTGGCGACTTCGATTACGCCAGTATCAAAATAAATCGCGCCGCCCGCCGGCAGTTGAAACGATTTGCCCGCGCGCGGAATCATTCGCCGGCGCACCAGACGGCTCGGGTCGCCAAAAACCTTTTCCGGACGCCGTCTGCGTCCATTGACGAAAAGATTAAACTCCGCTTCCAGGCCGATCACGGCCCGCGGCGGTGTTGCGGCACGCGCGCGTTCGGGGAAAAACCGGGCGCCCCGTTCTGTTCCCAGATTCTTCATCTGCTCAATGTGAGATCAACTCGCCTCGCTGCATTCGCGCGGAGTCAAGCTCGCAAATCCTAAATCGATGTGGAGATGGTCGTCGGTTTGCACTCGTTCCGAGCCGAATGGTCGAACAAACACAGCGGGACCGAGCGAGGCCGCGATGGCCCGATATTTCTCAATTGATTTCGCATCGGAAAGGAAGGTGTCTCCGACACGGTAAATGTTCGCAGCTGTTCCCCAGGCATGAATGCTTTTCGCGCCACCAATCTGATGCGCCGGCGACCGGTACCCGCCATTTGCGCTGATGAAAACTGGCGCATCGACTTCCCGGCGAAAATCCTCCAAAAACTTTGCAAGCAAAACGATTGCACACGGCACATAATGAGGAAACTGGCTTACGAGCAGTCTCGCTTCACGGCAATCAACCAGCATCAATTCCGCCAGCGTGAAGTGCGGCGCGAGCCGAATCTCGTGCGCTTCCTGCCAGCTACTGATTTCATAGAAAAAGCGCGGCAGACGATGAGCATTGCCCTGGAAGTCGGTTTCCATTTCGCCTGGTCGCAGCAGCGCGCGGTACTCTTCGGGCAGACTGAAGGCATCCACCGCACGCAATCCCTCAGCGCTCATTTGATTTCGGTTCCATTCCCACGACCGAGCGATAAATCGCTTCGGAAATAGCTGCGACTGTCTCGCGCCGCCCGTCTTGTTCCGAAGCGAATTCGGTCAAGATGACAGCAATGTATGGTTCGCGTTCGGGCAAATACACAATGCCCATATCGTGACAGGCGGTCGAGATCTCGCCTGTTTTGTGCGCTACAGTCGCATGCGCTGGAAGCCCGGCAGGAATCATCGACTTGAACCGTTGCTCCAGCAGGATGCGGATCGCTTGTTCTTTGCTTTCTTTGCTGAGAAAATCGCCGCGCACGGCGGACAGCAACCGCACCAAGCCGTCGGCAGTCACTTCATTGTTTATCTCTCTCTCATGTGCCGCATGATCCTCAACACCTCGGCGCAGTTCCACTCCGTCCACTTGGGCATCGCGCAGAACCTTTCGCGCATATTCCACACCCACAAGATCGAGCAGCAAATTCGTCGCAAGATTGCTGCTCGAGGAAATCATACCTTCCGCGAGCGCGGAAATTTTCGCTGTCCGTCCGATGGACTCATACAGTTCAGGCATCGCATCCGAGTCGCGGTTGAGGTGAAAAGGAGAGCCGTCTGCCGCGCTGAAGAAACGATTTCGCACGTGCAACGAGTCATCCAGCCGGAGCCGGCTCTCGTCTGCCGCGCGAAAAACCGCCAGAAGCAGTGCCACTTTGATCGTGCTTGCAGCATGAAACCAGCGGTCGGCCCGCAGGGAAAATCGCCAGCCGCTCTCCAGATCGTGCACGGCCACTGCGATCGCTCGCGCCTTGCTTTGGTCATTCAATCTTTCCAATTCCTCATTTAAGGGGCTGGCCAGATCCGCGCGTAACATCGAAGTGCTCTTTACATACCCATTAGGAAGTCGCAAATTCGACGATGGCTAATCTGGCTACCTGGATGCGCCCAAAAGATGAAAAATGGTTTCAGCCATTTTTCGCAAAACATCCCGACATTCACGTCTTCGACGCGCGCAAAGGCGACGTTGCACTGAACCAGATGGACGGTCTTCTACTCACCGGCGGTTTCGATATTTCGCCGGAATTTTTGCGCCAGGAAAATGTCGATCCGACCTTGATCCACAACGATGTAAATCCGGTGCGCGACCGCTGGGAGTTCGATGCAATTTCGAAGTCACTTGCGCGCGGTCTACCGATTCTTGGCATTTGCAGAGGCATCCAAGCCTTGAATGTCGCGCTCGGCGGCACGCTGAAGCTCGACATTCCCGGCCATGATCTTCCCGAACAAAAAGAGAACGATATCCAGCCGTTGCGTTACGACAGAAACGCGACTCATCGCTTCGAAAGGGTAAACAGCGCGCATCATCAGGCGGTCGCTCGCGTTGCAGACGGTTTCGAGGTCGACGCCTGGTGCGCTTCGGATGACATCATTGAACAAATGTGCCTGCGGAATTACCCATTCGCCGTCGCTGTGCAATATCATCCAGAGCGGGGAAAAATTTACGATGCCCTCTTCGAGGATTTCTTTGCACGACTGGAGACGCGTTAAAACGTCTGTGTGCTGCTCAGCGCTGCAACCCGCCTGAGCCGCAGCGCGAGAGCCGCCGCTACAATGGCACATGCAGCGAGCAGCATGAACGCAGCGCCGTAAGTGCCGAAGCGTTCTTTCATCGCGCCAATGAGCGTTGGACCCAAAAATCCGCCGACGTTTGCAATGGTTACAACCAACGCAATTCCTGCGGCTGCAGGCGCTCCGGTGAGAAAGCGCGTCGGCATAGAGAAGAACGGACCGTACGCCGAGCAATGCCCGATCGGAACAAGCGCCAGCGACAAGACGGCCAATCTCGGTTCGGAAAGGAGAGCGCAACCAAAAAATCCCGCGCTCGTGATCAGCAATGGACCAGCCACATGCAAAGGACGCTCGTCAGTGCGATCGGAATGGGCACTGTTCAGCACCATGGAGGCGATCGTCACCGCGCTGATGGCACCCAGGATGCACCCTACGCCCAGATCGCTGCTTCTTGTGAGCGACTTAATGACGAGCGGCGCCCAAAACGAGTAGCCGTAGAAACCAATTGCGGCCAAAAGAAAAATAATCCCAAGCTGCCATACCGTCGGATTAGTCAGCGCGGCGAATATTCCAATCGGATACGCTGCACTGCGAGCAGTCGATTCGTTCGCGAGTTTGCTAATCAGCCAGTTCCGCTCGTCCGGAGACAGCCAGCGCGCTACCTCGGGGCGATCATTGAGATAAAGCAGCACGATCACACCAAGCAATATCGCTGGAAGTCCCTCGACCAAAAACAGCCATTGCCATCCCGCGAGCCCGAACGCTCCATTCAGGCTTAGCAATGCGCCGGAGAGCGGGCCGCCGATCACACCGCTCACGGGAACCGCTGTCATGAACGTCGCGATCGCACGTGCGCGTTGCGCCTCTGGGTACCAGTGACTCAAGTAATAAACCACCCCGGGGAAGAAACCCGCCTCGGCAGCTCCCAGCAGAAATCTCAGGATGTAGAAAGTCGGCGTGGTCCGAACAAACATTATCGCCACCGAGATGGCGCCCCAGCTCATCATGATCCTTGCGATCCAACGCCGCGCCCCCACGCGATGCAAAATGAGATTGCTCGGCACTTCGAACAGGCAGTAGCCTAGGAAGAACACGCCGGAGCCGAAGCCGAACGCAGCCGAGCTAAATCCGAGATCGGAATTCATTTGAAGCGCCGCAAAACCGACGTTCACTCGGTCGAGCCACGCTACGATATAGAGAACAAACAAGAACGGGATCAACCGCAGCGTGACCTTGCGCAAGGTTACCGCGGCAATGTCTGGTAGTTCGCCTGTCACGCCGTAGCCTTGCGCGAAGGCGGATCATTCCTCACGATCACTTCGAACTTAATTTCCTGGAACGCGAGCTGATCATGAATCAAGCCAAGCAACTCGAGCGCGCGCGTATCGGGCATGTGCGCGCAACGCAGCTCGATCCGCGCCGGTTTACCGGCCAGTTCAGGATGTGCCTCGGCCATTTCGCCGTCGAGCAGGAATGAAACGTAAACGTTGAAACGCTCCTGTAATGCGAGCAATTGTTCGTCCGAACCATCCCATTCGTCAGGCTCATCCATCACCAGAACGACTTCATCTGTTTTGGGATCGTGCGCAATCAAGTCGATCACGCCCGTTCGATCTTTCGCGTTTGCCGTCTGATCTTCCGCATCCATTCCGTTAATGCGCCAACTGCTCGCGACTCCGTGCGGAGTCCGAGCTTCGAAGCTGGTATTTGCTATGGGTAATAGTTGCCACAAAAAACACGTCGATGAAGAAAATTAAAGCTAACCAGATCTTGAGATGCGATTAACCATCAAAAATACAACAAAGGAGGAAACATGGGCAGGGAAACAAAATTTATCGCAATATGTGCCAGCTTGTTCATCCTGGCGTCACTTAGCAACGCAACAGCTCAACGGCCAAATCCAACCCCGCGCGCAAGGCCCTCACCGGTGCCGCGAAACTTCCAGGCTGGTGCGGTTTATGTTTTGACGAATCAGGTCGACAACACGGTCGCGGTTTTTCGCCGCACTGCTGATGGAATGCTAACTCCCGCAGGTGAATTTCCCACTGGTGGCGCCGGCGATCCCGTCCCACAGGGCACAGACCCCGCGACTGACCCCCTCGCTTCGCAAGGCGCATTGATTTTGGATCGGGGCCACCAATTCTTGTTCGCTGTCAATGCGGGTAGCAATCAGATTTCAGTTTTGGAGATATCAAATACCGGGCTCGATCTAGTTGGCGTTTTTGATTCCGGCGGCGTCCGCCCGATTAGCCTGGCACTGCACGAAAATCTGCTATACGTGCTCAACGAAGGCGGAACCCCCAACGCTACCGGGTTCACCGTAGGCACTGACGGCACGCTGACACCCTTGGCTGGCTCGACTCAGCCGTTAATTGGCGACACAGCAGCTGATCCTGCTCAGGTCAGCTTCAATCCTGACGGTACACTGCTGGTTGTGACTGAAAAAGCGGGCAACCGGATTGATACTTACACTATCGATGAGAACGGATTGCCGAGCGCGCCGATTGATAATGCTTCCAACGGCATGACGCCATTTGGCTTCGCCTTCAGCAACCCTGGGTTTCTGGTTGTTTCAGAGGCCTTCGGCGGGACGCCCAGCGCATCGGCGGCATCTTCGTACAGCGCAGGAGACGACGGCGTATTAAGTGTGATCAGTGGCTCAGTGCCGAATTCTCAAACCGCCTCGTGCTGGGTGGTCATTACCAACAACGGACATTTGGCTTTCGTGTCGAACACTGGCAGTGGCACGATTTCCAGCTACGACCTAACTAGCAACGATGGAACACTGAGCTTGATCAATTCCGTAGCCGGTGACACGGGTGCGAACAGCGCGCCGATAGACATGGCTCTAAACGTCAGCAGTCATTTCCTATATGTGCTTGCTGGCGGTTTACAATCGGTGATTTCCTTTCGCGTGGAACACGATGGCAGCCTGACCTTGATTGACACTGATGGAGGTCTGCCGCTTGGCGCACAGGGTATTGCGGCCAAATAGATTTTGGTGTGTGATCGTGATAATCAGGATCGAACGCGACACGGAAATGCCGTTGAACGTGCTTCGGTTGAGGATTTAATTTGCCCTAGTGGCAAAAACGAAACCTCAAGCCCGATTGACGCTTCTCGGACGGAGTGAAGCGAGATTACCCGCCTCGCCTGCCGAGGCGCGGCTGGAGACTTTTCCAAATCCGGCGCCACGCCGCAATTATCGGATTCATTTTGAAACTGACGATTTCACTTCCGTCTGTCCGGTGACAGGGCAACCCGATTTTGCCCGCATCGATATCGATTACGTGCCCGACCGTCTCTGCGTCGAGAGCAAGTCGCTTAAATTTTATCTAGCGTCCTATCGAAACGAGCGCGCGTTTAATGAAGCCGTCACGAACCGCATCCTAGACGATTTCGTCAAAGCGTGCGCGCCGCGCGAAGCCATCATAACCGCACAATTCTCCGCGCGCGGCGGCATCGCGCTCACTGTGCGCGCCGAGTATCCCGACAAGAAAGTGCGGCGCGACGACCAACAGAACTGGTAGGGCGCGACCGCCGGGCGCGCCGAGGAGTCACCAAAGAGTTGGTTTCCCGCCTCTCCCCTTTCGCAAAGGGGAGAGGACTAAGGTGAGGGGTTGTTCTGGCACAGCGGATTGCAAACCCAAAACCCTCACCCTACCCTCTCCCTTGCGAAGGGAGAGGCGAACCAGGCTCCGAGCCAAAATTGCAGGAAATGAAACGCGCAGTCGTCCTTTTGAGCGGCGGAATCGATTCGACCACCACGCTCGCAATCGCGATCGCGGAAGGCTACGTTGCCTACGCGCTCTCATTTGATTACGGTCAGCGTCACCAGATCGAAACGGAAGCGGCTCGCCGCGTCGCTGACTCGTTAGGCGCTAAAGAGCATCGTATCGCGAAGATCGACCTGTGCATCTTTGGCGGCTCGGCTCTCACTGACGATATTGATGTGCCAAAGCAGCGTTCGGAAATAGAAATCGCGCACGGCATTCCGATCACCTACGTTCCTGCACGCAACACCATCTTTCTCGCGTACGCACTTGCCTGGGCGGAGGTGATTGCGGCCAACGATATTTTTCTCGGCGTAAACGCGATCGATTACAGCGGCTACCCCGATTGTCGGCCGGAATTTATCGAAGCGTTCGAGAACCTGGCCAATCTTGGAACGAAAGCCGGAGTTGAAGCCAGCCGTTTTCAAATTCACACGCCGCTCATCAAATTTTCAAAGGCCGACATCATTCGCAAAGCCGTCGAACTCGATGTCGATCTCTCGCTTACCCACAGCTGTTATGACCCATCGCCCGAAGGTTTAGCTTGCGGCGCATGCGATTCCTGTCTTCTGCGTCTCAAAGGCTTTCGCGAGGCGGGAATCAAAGATCCAATTCGCTACGCAAACAAATGAAGCGCTTATTCAGGATTTTCGAGCTTTCCAAAAGCGAACAGCGCGTCGTGCTGATTCTAATGTTTGTTCTAATCGTCTTTGCATTCGTGGGATATGAACGCCGCGTTCATCGCGTTCACGCTCGCACTCCAACCGTGTTAGAAATGCAAACATCCCCAAGCCCCGAACAAACCGAGGAGGAGCATTAGAATTTATCCCTTTTATGCAGACGGCATTTGGTTCACGACTTGGCGCGGGAAGAGGGTTCAAATGATCTTTATCCGGCGCGTCGTTATCGTTGCATTATTTTGTGCTTTCAGCGGACAGTTGTAGCCGCAGAGAGGATTAGGATCAACGTTCGTCAGTCGGATGCTGCGATTAGACAGCAACTTTTGCAGCTGACGCCACCAGGGACTTCGATCGACCAGATTCACGATTTTCTAGAAAATCGCCTTGCCCGAGATGAAGGCACTCGCATCGCAGGCTGGCCTGTCCGAGTGTCTGGAGCTTTTATGAGTGTCGCTCTAGGTCATTATTTCGAGCCGCGCAGTTTTTCAGAGGGTTTTTTCCTCTTTCCTACAGTTGTCCAAGCATTCTGGCATTTCGACAAGCGAAATAAGCTGCGCGACATCCAGGTACGAAGGGGGATCAGCGGATGGTAGATGGGCGAGGGAAGAAGGGGTCGCATCTCAACATTCGACATTTCAATCCCCCATTAAACCAGGAATTCGTCCGTACCCTACAAAGACCGGACTGATTTTGGCGTCGCCGCTTTGGGGTGGCGGCGGCATTTTGAAATCGAAAACGCTGACGCCCCAACGTTGTTTGCCGTCATATGTGCGGCCGTCGCTGGATCCGATCATGACGCGTCTATTCGTTCGTTTTTCGCGACCCAGATAAATCATCGTGTGCGTGATGGGCGGATCGCGATCGATGTTATAGGTGCCGCGCCAGAAAAGCAGGTCGCCCGGCTTGAGCGCGTCGAGCTCAAATGAATCTTCGTGGCGGCTCAAGACAGCATTGAAATTTCCGGCTTTGCGCACCCAGACGTATTGCTGGCTGGAATCGCGCGGCACGTCGGAGAAACCGTTTTGCTGAAGGACGTGATAAATGAAACCGGAGCAATCCATGCCGCCGTTTTTGGGATCGGCAGAGCCGTAAGTGTAACCGAGATTCTGTTTTGTTAGCGCGAGTCCGGCGTCGGTTATCTGCCGCACTTTTGACGGATAACCGTCGTAATCCGCTATTTGGGCAGGCGAAAGACTCATGTTGGGCCAGGCCTTCTTTCCTGGCGCAGGACGCTCCGGAGGCGAAGGCGTCAGCTTTTCTGCTGGACTCGGAGATGGTGTCTCTGTCGCAGCCGGAGATTCGGTTGGTGTGGGTGTAGGAGATGTTTTCTTGCGCTTTGATTTACTTTTGGTCGGACTTGGAGATGGAGTGGGCGAAGCTTTCTTCTTTCGATGTTTGCGAGTCGGTGTTGGCGCCGGCTCGAAAACTTTTTTGATCTTCGTGCCTAACGATTCTTCAGCCGCCTCCGCGGCAGAGGCGCCGAATAAAAGCGCGCCGAGTAAGAAACAGCGAATTATTGTTTTGAGAGCCATCGATGTTGTAGGGCGTTTCTGTGAAACGCCAGTTACAGGCGTCTGACACAGACGCCCTACAGTTTACACTCCTCAGCGGAGAATCGAGCGTGCGATCAGAGTCGGATGCGCTGAGACAGCGCACGCTACAGCTGGCGATTTGCATCGGCAGGCAAGATGCCCGCCTGCCCCACAGGCAGGATGCCTGTGCTACGGCTGAGCTAGCTCCTGGAGAATTTCTTTATTGAGACGAATGCCGCCCTCGAAATTTTCGAGAGGGAAATTTTCGTTTGGTGAATGCGCGCGGCAATCCGGCAGCGCGAGTCCCACCAGCAGCGTTTCGATACCAAGGATGCCGCGAAATTGCGAGACGATCGGAATGCTGCCGCCTTCGCGTATGAGCGCGACGTCGCGATCGAAAGCTTTGCGCAGCGCGCGCTGTGCTGCTTCGCCGAGCGGCGAATGCGGATCGGTGAGATACCATGGGCCGCTGTGACCGGTGGTGATTTCCATCGTCACGCCTTTGGGCAGGTTCTTTCGTAAATGTTCCTTTGCGAGCTTTAGAATTTCATCGCCCTCCTGTTCAGGAACGAGACGGAATGTCAGCTTCGCCATCGCATGGCTGGCAATGACAGTCTTTGTACCCTGGCCTTGATAGCCGCCGCCGATTCCGTTGATCTCGGCTGTCGGCCGCGCCCAAATGCGCTCCATCGAGTTGTAGCCGGCTTCGCCGAAAAGTTCGGGCACGCCGGTTTCATTTAGAATCAGCTTGTCGCCGTCGATCGGAAGCTTGCGCCACGCTTCGCGCTCCCAGTCTTCGAGCGGGTTCACACGATCATAGAATCCCGCGATGGCCACACGACCTTCGCGATCGTGAAGCGTGGCCAATAATCGCGCGAGCGCAGTGATCGGATTCGCAACGGCGCCACCAAAGACGCCCGAATGCAAATCCATTTTCGGACCAGTGACCTTGATTTCGAGGGCCGTTACGCCGCGGAGGCCATAGCTGAGGGTTGGCGTTCTGCGCGCAATCATTCCGGTATCGGAAATTACCGCCACATCGCTTTTCAGTGCATCGCGATTTTCCTCCAGAAAACCGCCGAGGTGAACGCTGCCAATTTCTTCCTCGCCTTCGATCACCAGATGCAAATTCACCGGCAGGTCGGCATTTTGTTCGATCGTCTCCTGGATACCGATGATGTGCGAAAGAATTTGACCCTTGTTGTCCGTCGCGCCCCGGGCGAAGACGTATCCATCCTTGAGAATGGGCTCGAATGGCGGCGAATCCCAAAGCTCCAGTGGATCCGGCGGCTGCACATCGTAATGCCCGTAGATCAGAACTGTACGGCGTCCCGGCTGATGTTTGTTGCGCGCCCAGACGATCGGGTGCCCCTTCGTGGGAACGAGCTGCGTCTCCAGCCCGATGCTCGTAAGTTTTTTCACGAGCCAATCTGCACATTGCTTCAGCTTTTCTTTGTACTGGTCATCAGTCGAAACACTTGGAAATCGCAGAAAAGAATAGAACTCCTCAAGATAATTGTCGCGCATGGTGAAAAGCTAATCGGTTTTCGCCGTTTGCCTACGACTTCCACCGTAGCTGGACACGGATGAGATACACAATCGACGCGAGCGCGAGCACGATTCCGGTCACCACAAATTCCCGAGCCGTCGCGTGCGCGAGAATCCAAATGATCGCGACGATCGCCAGCGCAGGCACAACTTTCATCCCAGGGAAATTGAAGGGCTCACCGTCCGAGCGCACATCGCGTTGCACCAAAACCCAGCAGCCGGCGCAGCAAAGCAGATACATCAACAACACGGCGACATTTGAAAGCACCGCCAGTTGTTCGAAGGTGCCGCTGAGTGACAGCGCAAAGGCGAGCGTCGCATAAGTAATGATCGCGACGTCAGGTGATCGGTAGCGCGAGTGAACGTGCGCGAAAAATTGCGGCAACGCGCCGTCCCGGCCGAAAGCAAAGATCATTCGCGGTGAACTCAGGATATCGCTCGTAACAAATCCAAATGCCGAGACGCTGGCTCCAGCCAAAAGAATTGTGCGGCCTAAATTGCCGAGAAATTTTGCCGCCGATTCGGCGAGTGGCGCGTCAGGATGATTGGCGAGATCGGCGCCGAGGGTACCCTGCGCTACGAGCTGGATCATGAGGTAAATGATCGTCGTGACGACGAGCGCCAGATACGCCGACCGCGGCACCGTGCGCGCGGGATTCTTAACTTCACCGCTCGGAATCAATGCCACCTCGATTCCGACAAATGCGAAAATCAACAGGATAACGGCATCGCCTAACGACTTGCTGCCGGGCCAACTGCTCCAGGCAAGGTTTGGGGCATGAATGAAAAATATTCCGGCGCCAATGAACAGCAACAGCGGCAGAAGCTTTGCGACTGTTATCACGGTCACCGCACCCGCGCCCTGGCGCACGCCGCGGATGTTGATCAACACGAGCGACGCGTAAACGGCGAACATCACAGCTACGCGCATTATCGGACCGCCGAGGAACGGAACCACTAGCGCGACCGAGTTTGCCAACACGTTCACGACGCCGGCGACCGCGCCGATCGCGGTTAAAAAGTAAAGCATACCGGCGAGGAATCCGACGTAACGACCAAACGCGACTTCGACATACGCGTACAAGCCGCCGGTCAATGATACGCGGCTGCCGGCAATCGCGAAACAAGTGACGAACAAGACCATCGCAATCGCACAACAAAGAAATGCGAACGGCGCAGCTGAGCCTAGTCCCTTCGCAACCGTCGCTGGGATCACGAAAATTCCCGCACCGATTGTCGAGCTGACAATATTCGCGGTGAGAGCTGGAACGCCAATGCCGCGGACCAACTGATGATCGATGCGCTCTTCTTGCTGTATCCACGCTGGCGCTTCATCTGCCATTGGCGCATCGTGAGTGAACGATTTGTCCAAAGCAAGAATGCGAGTAAGCTCCGGCATCTAAGGGGGTGTGCTTTCGAATGGGGGGTAATTGCGTTGCAGCGCCTGCAAGGGGACGCCTCTCCTTGGCAAGGGAGAGGGTCAGGGTCGCCCAAAAAGCCATTAATTTGTCCGAACCCCTCACCTTCATCCTCTCCCCTTGTCGCAAGAGGAGAGGCGACAAAGCACCCAAGGGTTCGCGCGATTCCGGTCTTATGCGGCAAGACGAAGGCCCAATATCCTGTGGTCGCACCCTGCCAGAACCCCTTCAAATTGTGTGATTTTCCGCTTGTAAGCCCGGCACGGCTGCTGTATTGAGGCTGCCGAGGCCCGGGGTGTGGCCCACAATGCATTTACAATCGCTCGAGCTACTCGGCTTCAAATCGTTTGCCGATAAAACCGTCTTTAATTTTCACGAGGGCACGACCGCTATCGTCGGGCCGAACGGTTGTGGAAAATCCAATGTCCTTGACGCCGTCCGCTGGGCACTCGGCGAGCAATCCGCCAAGTCACTCCGCGGCGACGAGATGGCGGACGTGATCTTCAACGGCGCGGACACACGCAAGCCCGTAGGATTGGCAGAGGTCTCACTCACGTTCACCGATTGTGCTGAAGAGTTCGGAATCGACTGGCATGACGTGTGCGTCACGCGCCGCGTCTATCGCGATGGCAACTCCGAATATCTGTTAAACAAAACCCCCTGCCGTCTTCGCGATATTCAAAATCTCTTCGCCGACACGGGCATCGCCCGCGCCGCATACTCGATGATGGAACAGGGCAAGATCGACATGATCCTGAGCTCGCGTCCGGAAGATCGACGCGCAGTGTTCGAGGAAGCGGCTGGAATCACAAAGTACAAGGCGCAAAAGCGCGAGGCACTCCGCAAGCTGGAAGCGACCGAGGCAAATCTCCTGCGCATTGGTGACATCATCAAAGAGGTAAAGCGCCAAATCGGTTCGTTGCAGCGACAGGCGGGCAAAGCGCGGCGATATCAGGCGCTGCATTCGGATCTTCGCGTGGTTGAAACTCATCACGCACGCAAACAGCTTGATGTTCTCGAAGGTGATCTCTCCGACTGTCACAAAGAAATCGAGCGTCTGACCCAGTCCGAGCACGCGACGCGCGAGAAGATCGACAACCGCGAAAATGCGCTAACCGAAGCACGCCACGCGCTGGACAAGATCGACATTCTGATCGCCGATTCGCGTGCGGAGGTGCAGCGACTGGAAAGTGAAGTCGCCGCGCACCGCCGCCGCATTGAGTTCAATCGGCAGCGTGCGGAAGAACTCGCCGAGCTGGTCGAGCGCGCGAAGAGCGACATCGGTGACGCGGAAAAAAAACGCAAGCGGCATGCCACTGAGATCGAGCAGGCCAACCACTCCATCGCAGAAATCGAGCGGCAATTGAAAGAAAAAGAAGCCGAGCTGACCGACCTCGCCAGCCTGGCCGCACAAATCCAGAAAAATCGCACCAAGCGCGGGACACAGTTGCAGGGTTTGCAAATCGCGCTGTCCAAATCCGAAAACCGCATCGCGACGCTCGAGGAGGAACTCTCCGGAACGAAAACGCGACGAGAATTGACCCGCGCTCAAAGTGAACACCTTGCCAAACAGGTTCGAACGTTAACGGCGGCGCGCGAGAAGCTCGCCAGGCATATTGCTGTCTCAGATAAAGCCAGCCGGCGCGAAGCGATCGATGTCGATGCGAGCCTGCGCGAAAAAGAAAGACTGCTCTATGAAGCGGAACAGAACCTTGCCGCGGTCGAGCGGACGCTCGCGGAGAAACGATCGCGGCTGGACGTTTTGCGTCAGCTCAATGAAGAAGGCGAAGGCTTGGCTGAAGGTTCGCAAGCTGTCCTCAAAGGTCTGGACGATCGCGACAAATTTCGTGAGGCGATTTCCGGTCCACTCGTGGCGCATCTGGAAGTCGATCCGAAGTTCGTTCCGGCGATCGAAGCTGCGTTGGGTCGAAATCTGCACGCGATCGTTCTAAAAGACGCGAGCGTTGCTTCCGAAATCATCACGCGACTCCGGAAAAAGAAGCTAGGCCAGGCTGCGCTGTTCATTCCGCAGTTGACAGGCTCCGCGCAAAAACCAGCGCGAAAAAGTCTGCCGGAGGATGCGCTCGCCTGGGCCACGGACAAACTGATCGCGCCGTCGTCGCTCGAACCACTCGTCGGACAGTTGCTCGGCAACGTCGCGATTTTCTCGGATTTACAACAGGCGCTTGAGTGTAAAAAGGCCGAGCCCACGCTGGCGATGGCCACGCTGGCCGGCGAATTTATTTCCCCCGAAGGGATCGTCTTTGGCGGCAGCAGCGAAGTGCGTGCGCCGTTATTACTGGAGCGCAAGGCGCAAATTGCCGATCTCGGGAAAGAAGAAGCCGCGCTGGCAAAAGAGCGCGAATCGCTTTGCGCGAAACGCGACGAAGCGAAAGCGGCGCTCGAAATCGCTTCGCGGCTCCAGCGCGAATTGGGCGAGGCCGAACGCAAGATCAACAATTTGCGATCGGACAAAAATGCGCTCGAGCACCAGGTGGCCGCGGCTGACGAACGGGTCGCGCACTTGGAGCGCGAACTCCAAACGATACGGGATCAACTTGCAACAGAGCAGGCCGATCTGACCGCGTTCGAAGCCGCACAGAAAGAAACCACAGCGCGCGAGGAAGAGTTGACAGAAAAAATGAATCAACTGCGGCTAGCCGTGGCGACGGAGCGCCAGCGCCATGAAAACTTCATCGCGCAACACGAAACAATGCGCGCGCGCGAGGCCGAACTGTTGGAGCTGATCGCTGTGCGAAAAGCCGATATAACAATGTACGAATCGAAATTGGCCACACAGGCTGAGGAGTCGCGTGAGTCGGAAGCGTTAATTAAAAGTCAGACGGCGCAGCGCCAGCAAGCAGAAGCGAGCGCGGTGAAAATCGCCGAGCAACGCGCTACACGACTCTCCACGATTTCCGATTGCGAAACCGAGTTGCGACGTTTGCGCGATTCGTTAGGCGAATTGCAGGACCAGCGTGCCCAGCGACAAGTGCGCGAGTCGCAACTGCAAATGAAGATCGACAATCTCGCGGAGCATATTTCGCGCAGCTACCAGATTGATCTTCGCGCGTTTGTAGTCGATCAGCCCGCGTTCGAAAAAGTCCTGCGCGCGCAAGTAAAAAGGTGGATCGACCGCTCCGCAGGCGATGCTACAAATGGCGGCGAAGCCGCCTCGAATTTGCCGTCGCGTTCGGAGAACGCGATCCACCCCACCGACGTTGATCTTCAAAAACTCATCACGGATCTCCGCACGCAGCTCGACAACATGGGCCCGGTAAATCTCGAGGCCGTACATGAGTACGACGAACTGGAAGAACGATACAAGTTTCTCGAAGCGCAAAATACCGATCTCACCAATTCGCGTCGCGAGTTGCTCGATGTAATTGCGCAGATCAACTCCACCACCAGAAAGTTGTTTGGCGAGACGTTTGCTCAGGTGCGAATCAACTTTCGCGAGATGTTCGCGGAACTTTTTGGCGGCGGACGCGCAGACCTGTCGTTGCTGGATGACAACGATCCATTGAACTGTGGGATCGAAATCACCGCCAAGCCTCCTGGCAAACAGCTGCAAAGCATTTCCCTGCTCAGCGGAGGCGAACGCTCCATGGTCGCAGTGGGATTGCTATTCGCGATTTACATGGTGCGCCCGAGCCCGTTCTGCATTCTCGACGAAGTGGACGCGGCAATGGACGAGGGCAATATCAACCGTTTTATCCGGGTGCTGGAGCGCTTCGTAGAGCAGAGCCAGTTCATTATCATCACACACAACAAACGCACCATTGCCAAAGCCGATATTCTTTACGGCGTGACGATGGAAGAGCGCGGCGTGAGCAAACTGGTCGGAATGAAACTAACCGCGCCACAGCAAATTTCCGCCGAAGTAGCATCGAACGGAGGCGAACGTAGCCCGACCCAGCGACGGCTCGCGCTGGCGACGCGATAGTAGCGCAGGCATCTTGCCTGTGAGGCAGGCGGGCGTCTCGCCTGCCGATTAAATGCTCGTTTTCCAGATTCAGCAGGCTGGAAGCCCGCTGGCCCCATAGGCAAGATGCCTGCGCTCCGCAAAAAAATTTTTGCGCGGGATTGTCGATGTCGCGTAGAATTGCCCGATGCTTCAGACGGCGCAGCGCAGCGCAAAATCAAAAACAAAAAAGGCCGCGCCGCTGCACGAGCGCTTCCTCGAAGCGTTTCGCTGGATGCTTCTGGCGCGCACCCTGGAAGAAAAGCTGGTGAGCCTGTACCGCGGCGGGTTGATCACGGGCGGAGTTTATATCGGCAAAGGCCAGGAGGCAATCAGCGTCGCATGCGGGTTATTTTTGCAAAAAGGCGATATCTTCGCGCCATTGATTCGCGACCAGGCCGGACGCTCCGCATTTGGCGAACCGCTGCTCGACGTAACGCGCACGTATCTCGGCTCGCGCCTCGGCCCGATGCGCGGACGCGACGGCAACATTCACCGGGGCCATCCGCGCAAGAACGAACTTGCCATGATTAGTCATCTCGGCGCGATGATTTCGGTCACGGTAGGCGCATTACTGGCGAAGCGATTTAAAGGGGAGAAAAATTTCGTCGGCCTGGCATCCATCGGCGAAGGGGGAATGCAGACCGGTTCGTTCCACGAGGGAATGAATATCGCTGCTGTCGAACAAGTGCCGCTCGTGGTCGTCGCGACAAACAATCATTACGCTTACTCAACGCCGAACGACCGCGAATTCGCGTGTCATGATTTGGTTGACCGCGCG
>Ga0209376_1000605_pt1 | contig 38997 bp, 36 predicted proteins | sample GraSoiAngelo_134_FD_185891 | JGI IMG/M metagenome (GOLD analysis project Ga0209376, IMG submission 185891) | Grasslands soil microbial communities from the Angelo Coastal Reserve, California, USA - 14_0929_05_30cm (SPAdes) (version 2) | ecosystem: Environmental > Terrestrial > Soil > Grasslands ...
TACCAGGACCAGCCGGGGGAAAAGCACAAAATCATAAAAGATTCTTGTGTCTGTGCCGTTTTGTCGCTATTTCTTAAGCGCTCGAGGACGACCGACGTGATTCAACAATTCGCCGAGTGGCTCTCTCAAACGTCACTTAGCATCCTGATTCAGACCCACAATGCGTGGGTCATTCCGACGATTCAGTCCATTCACACTATCGCCATTGGAGTCGTGCTGACGTCCGTGCCTGATGATCGACCTGCGTATTCTGGGATGGGCAGGGAACGATCAAACACTGCGCGAGACCACCGAAATCGCCGTACTGTCAAATCGTTAGCAATCCTGACACTGCTCATCTGGGTCTGCATCGTGGTGCTGGGACGTTTGATCGGTTATGACTATGTGTGGGGCAGTTGGTCACTCAAGCCGAAAGCGTAACGGCGGGGGCGACCGGCCGGTAGTGAAGAGGCCCGCCGCGAAGCGCAAGCCCGATGGGGCGCAGCATAAATAGAAGCGGTGTACCGAAAGTATCCGGCCGGTGGGCCCGATGGTAATTATTATTGGTATGGATGTTGACGGTTTTCTGGCATCACTGGAATCATTGAAGCTGGCTACCGGAATTCGGGATTCGCTTTATCTGTTTCCGCTGATCGAATCCTTTCACGTCCTCGGGCTAAGCGTGGTCTTTGGCAGCATTGTCATCGTTGATCCCCGCTTGCTCGGGATTGCGTCCATCCGGCGGTCGTTTACGCGAGTTACCTCTGATATCTTGAGGTGGACCTGGGCGGCCTTCGGCTGGACCGCCACCACGGGGATAATGATCATCTTCAGGGGCCGGTGGATCGGTTTCAACACATCGCAATCCAAAGCACCGCTGGATACCGGTGTCAACGTTGACGACCTCTTTCCGGAGCCGCCCGGCCCTACCAAATAGCTAAAGCCGCGACTAGGACCTCCGAAACGTTATCGAGACCGTAGCCGCGGGCTTTAGTCGAGGTCCAAGCTGGAGAGAGAATCGGACAGGATGCGGTCAGCGTGCGCAAGTCATTATTCTCGCGCGCTTGTGGGAAGGCCTCTTGAAAGAAATGACCGGCCGGCAAGAACATTTTCGATCGCAGGAATAAGCTCATCATGACCGGTGAGCTTCCACACGTAACCGGAGGCGCCGGCTTCAAGAACAGCCTGAATAATGACAGGATCGTTGTGGACCGAGATGACGACCACCTTTACGCCAGAATACTTTGATGTAATAAGCCGGCACGCTTCAAGGCCATTCATTTCCGGCATAGCGAGGTCCGTCACTACGACTGACGGCAAAAGTGTCCCGACCGCCTCAACGAGCTCGCGCCCATTTGCAGCACGTCCAACGACGTCAAAGCGGGGTTCGAGCAGGCTGCCGATCCGATCCAGCATCGCCGCATCATCGTCTGCAATAACGACACGGCTACGTTCCTTTTCTGCCGGTCGTTTCGAGCCAGATACACTCCGCCGCCGTCCGGCAGACTTGAATCCATTCCGTTTAGAATCCAATCGTCCTCCAAAAGGTCAATTGGAAATGGCCACACTCCGAGCGGCCCGGCATAAAGCCGACACTTATAGCGTTGTACGGCTGCGAATTCAGTCGTTACAGTGCGTTAGAATCCACTTCCGATTGAAGCGAACGTTGTTGAAATGTAATGGACAAGACAGACTCGTGAATCATTCATTATTGGAGTCGCAACGTCATGTCCGGCAGCAATAACTGAATAATCTCCTGCGTCCCTACGTCGATTAATAATTTCCGATTCTTACCGTCAGCAAAGTCGAAGTGGAATTCACCGAGCCTGCTGCACTTAGTTTGTGCTGTGAAGCGTTTTCCACGGATGAGGAACACTCGACAATCGTTGACGTCTTGAGCTTCATCTCGAGTTGAAATCTGCCCTGACAACGATATTGATTTTTCAGATCTGCCAGATTCTTTACTGAGTTCGATATCGATCAGTATCGGACCGGACTCGTACTGAAGTTGCCGTTGCGAAGGCATATGCGAATTGCGTACTCCTGCAATTAAGGGTGCTCGGAAGCTGTCGAAGATCAAATCAGCTTCCTTTCCGGTCAGCGATTCCAGCGCACGGCGCAAGCCATACATCGCCTTTGCGCTCCGGACCGCATGGTCACTCGGACGATATTCTTCCTCTCTGCGAACGATCTCTATGACGGCACTCCACAACTCGGATATCCTCCGGCACTTTGCGCACTGATCCAGATGACGTTTCAGTTCAGCTGCTTTACTCGAAGAGGCTTCACTGCGTGGAAAGTCGATCCACACGTCGTCGGCAAAGTGCTTCATTGTTGAAAACTGCCTCAAAAGAGTAAGCTCGCTCCGAAAAAATATACTGCCACGTAAATTTTTGTGAGACTCAGCGCATTGTGATAGCGGCCTCAATGGCTTTGTATACATCCAGGCGGCCATAACCCAGGTCGGGACCGAGCGTTCGCGCGTTCGATATCGCCGCCGCGGCCTGCGACTCATTGGTATGAGGAATGGTCAACAAAAGGGAAGCTACACCTGAAACAAATGGCGCACTGAACGAGGTTCCCCATGAAGCCGCGTAAGTACCGAAAGGATAAGGGCTTACAATGGCCTCGCCCGGAGCAGCTACCCAGACCAGCGGCATTCCGTAGTTCGAGAATGATGAACGTTGATCGGAATAGTTGGTTGAAGCAATTCCCATGACATCTTCCAGAGCCGCAGGATAAACCAAAATCGGCTGTCCATCGTTTCCAGCCGATGCCACACTGATCACCCCATGCGCTGTCGCGATACCGAGAGCGCGCTGCAGTTCTTTCGAATTCGTCGGGATACTAAAGCTCATGTTGAGGATCTTCGCCCCGTTTTGTGTACCGAAGTAAACGGCCCGGATGATATCCGACAAGGAGCCCGTCCCATCCGCTCGAAACGCCTTCAAAGGCATAATCCGCACCGCAGGAGCTACGAGGTGGATGACGCCGCTGACCATCGTGCCATGTCCGAATGCGGCGTAAGGACGGATAGCAGTTGCTGAGTTCTCATCCAACACGGCCGCCGTCGAGTCGTTCACTCGCGCGGCCGGTCGGCCGTCGACTACTGGCGATAGCGGCTCTGTCAAATCTGAGAGCTCCGATGGTATTCCACCGGTATTGCGCGTGAAATCATAGCCTGCGACTACTACGCCTTTAAGTGCAGGATGGTTAGGATCAATACCCGTATCAATGACGCCCACAGTCCCAGACCCCAGTAGGTTAAAGGTCGATCGAGCCGTCGGGAGTTCAATCACTTGGGAAGCCGGCTGGTTCGCGTAACCGTTCCACACTCTCGCGCCAAAGTAGTTAACCGGCCGGTTATCGGCGAGTGCAGGCACACTTAAATCGTTTATAAAAGGTTGCGTTAGGTTTATTCCTATATCCAGTTCGGCATTGGATATTCCAATCTGAATTTGCAAGGACTGAAGGAACGCATAGGGATCGATCGAACCTGGAACGGATACAAGAAACACTTGACCCAAGACGCCATCCAATCCCTGCACCACACGGCATAGAAGCAGGGCACAGGCCGGTTGGATCGCAGACAGACCTGCATCTGCGCACACAATCACTTGGTAGTCGCCTTTGGCTTGCTGGGCGAAGACAAACAATATGAACGCAACCAGTAAGAGCTCGCGCTTCATTTCATCGCCTCCAATCCGTGACGTTGTGTTGTGAGTCGAAATTCCCGCAATTTGGATGCAAAATTGGATCCTTTGAATTGTAGCCTTGCAGAGGCTTTGCCCAACAAAAGGGGGACGAACCACAAAAAGCACAATGAGGAACACAAAAAAACACAAAAAAGGGAAGTTTTTGTCCCTTTTTGCGGCTGCATTTTGTGCCTTTTGTGTACTTTCCCCGATTTCTTGGGCAAAGCACCTGACAGGTCACTCTTCGCCGGTCGATCAGGATGTCTTGCCGATTAGTACAAACGGCGCCCAATAATAGGGGTGGGGAAACTCGTCGCGAATCTCGAGCATCGCCGACCGCAGTGATTCCGCCTTACTGTGCTTGGAGAGGAAACCATAGAATAATTCCATGAGGCCGGCAGTGGTACGGTCATTGACATCCCATAGCGAAAGCATCAGGGTTTGCGCGCCCGCATAGAGAAGTCCACGGATCAACCCCAACAGTTCATCGCCGCCGGCAACAGCGTTAAGTCCTGTAGAGCACCCGCTCAGCGTCAAGAGTTGTACCGGTAAGCGAAGCTCATACAAGTCATAGAGGTTCAGATAGGAATCGCCCAAATGTATGCTCGAAAAGAGAGGATTGTCCTGACGGAAGGATCCGTGGGTCGCGATGTGGATGATGCAGCTCCCCGCACCCGATTTCCGGAGCACATCCAGTGTTGCGTCCCGCCCAAGAAAAACTTTGCTCTCTGAAAATGCGGCCGCAACGCATTGAACTTCCTGTTCAATGTAGGGCGTCTTGGAATCCGGAACGCCCAGAATCAAACAAGGCCCGGACGGATTTGCTCGCCTATTCTGGCAGATCGTATAGATGCTCGCGCTGGGCGCATAGGAAATCGTGAAAGTATCCACCAGATAATGGTTGCCATCAAACAAGGCATGAAAGGGCAAATAATGCAACACGTTATGAGGTACAACGATAAGGCGATGTCCCCGCAGGGACTCGCGTAGGGGCGCGATGACTTCATCGTACAGAGCTCGAAGATGGACTTCGGTTGCCTCCGTAAGTGACTTTTTGAACCGTCCGGTATTCTTTGCGTGCAAACGGACGCGTGAAAACTGAAACTGGAGACTTTGCAGCAAATGACGCACATGAGACACGGGCGCCAAATGAAAAATTTCCATGTTGTCCGAGGTCATGACCGCCGCTACGATTCGATCATGTACGCTGCAGTATTCGATGAGCGTCGCGTCCTTATCGAGCGACTTTCGAATCTTCTCCGGGGTGAATGTGGTGGAAATGCGAAGCGCCGGATCGATAGTCTCCCAGGAACGTTCTCTCAAGATGCGCTGCAATGCTTTTTCGCGGACGCGCGCCTTAGCCTTCAGTTGCTCAATTTTCTTTGGATGAATCTCCTGTGACCACAGCTCCGCTTCGATTCGACCGTAGTACCAATTCAATTCCTTTCGCAGTTCATGCATCTGGCGTTCGAAGACGCCTCGTGCAGGAGAAGGCATGCGACGGCTCAGAAGCAGATCTCGAAGGCTATGGGACTTCGCCTCTTCCATATAGCAGAATGCTTCCTCGGCGCCTGTAGAATCGGATAAACGTCCCAAGCAAAGTTGTAGGAGACGTTCGTAGACCTCATGCCGGTTTTGCATGAAGGCGACCTTCAGTTCATCTCCCCGCAAGCCGCTGCGAACGCGTTCGAGTGCGGCGCGTGCCGCCTGATAGGAACTGCCGGCCCGCTCGAGATTTCGTTCGGCTTCATATACCTCTCCAGCCAGCAGGTGTGCCTGGTAGGCCAACATTGGCATACCCAAAGTCTTTGCCGACTCCAAAGCATCAAAGCAGTGACGATGCGCGCTCTTGAAGTTGCGCGTTTGAAGGTCAGCCCGTGCCAACAAAATGTGACAAATTGTTGCCTTTGTTGGTAGCGGCCAGGACAGGAAGAAATTTAGGACTGCTCGCGCCAGCCGTTGGGATTGGGCGAGTTGCCCTTGGTTGAGAAGAAGCGCGGCTTTATAGAGATCGATGATCCATGGCCACACCGCATTTTCCTCCGCAACGGCCCTGCGCCTGGCTCGACGGAACAATTTCAAGGCGCCCGACGCATCGCCCTTCCGATTCAGCGCGATCGCAACATTGTTCAGTGCTTTCATAGCTTCGTAATCTAAATCCAGGTGCTCGAATTCATTGACAGCCTGGCGAGCCAGGTCTTCTCCCTCGCCAATCAGATTAAGCTCGAGATAGATTTCCGACTGGTCGAGATCACATAGCGCCGAATGATACGCGTCACCGTTCGCGTGGCATGCTTCGTGCGTCTTTCTCAAGATTTGAAGCGAGCGACTGTAGTCGCCGCGAAGGTAATAGAGATAGGCAATGTTATAGTCCGCCTGCGCCACAAGTAGCGGCATCCCGTGCTCTCGGCAAAACTTGCGAGCGCGCTCATATATTTGGAGTGCCTTGTGAAAGTCGTTCAGGTTAATAAGGCACACTGCCATGTTGTGTAAGGCGACTCCGATCCCCTCCATATCCCTGTGCGGCAGCAACTGTGTGAATGCCCGTTCATAACGCACCAATGCCTTTCGAGGGTACCCGCGGCGATGAAAGACGTTTGCGATATTGATTTCCAGGCGTGCGAGCCGCCAATGCTCACCGGTTCGTTTAAACATCGCGCCCGCTCGCTTGGCGACCGACAATGCGCGCCGGTACTCGCCGAGCAAAGACAGGGGCTGGATCGACGTGCTCAAAGTGCGTCCCACCTCCGAAGCGTTTCCTGCTCTTTGAAAGAGTGCGATGGCACCTTCATAGATTTTTAGGGCCGGTTTGTATTCGCCCTTCATCCAGAGGACATTGCCTTTTGCTCGAAGCGCTTTTCCGCTTGCCTCGTCATTCCCAATCCGCTCTCCGATCGCGATGGCAGATTCCGCGAGAGCCATAGCGCGCGTTACATCGACGCGCACGTGTTCGCGCACGGCATCGGCAAGCTGGGCAACAACGGACGGATCAAGGATTTTGGGGTGAGCATCGATATAGTTCTTCCGGCTTTTTTCATCCTGGAGCCTGGAGAGCTTGGTAAACAGCTTTTCCAGCGCACTACTTCTATCCTTTTGTGCGTTCATCGGAAGCCGCTCTTCTCGAGAATCTGCCGCAGGCGTTTCAAACAACGCATCCGGATGAAGCCAATGGACCCTGCGGCTAGATTGAGTTCCTTCGCGACTTGTTCGTACGGCAATGATGGTTCTTGAAAAAAAAGCATGCGGACAACTGCAAGGCATCGCGGTGCCAATTCGGATAACGCATCTCGCAGTATTTGCTCTCGTTCGATTTCAGCCAGCATGTTTTCCGGGATGACGGTAGCAGGAGCTGAATATGCTTCGTCGGGGGCGTCTCCGACATACCGGCGACGCTCACGCTTCCAATGAAAACATCGATGCGAGGTGGTCTGAATCAGCCAGGCAGGCAAAGCCCGCGGCTTATGCAATTCGGGTAATGCCTCAAGCAATGTAAGACAGACGTCCTGGAAAATCTCGTCAGCGTCCTCGCGTGAAAATTCATACTTGATGGCGATAGAAAAAATGAGACTTTTGTATCTGTCGATCAGGATGCTCCACGCTTCCTCATCGCCGCTTACGCACTTTCGCACCAGAACATCGTCAGTATATGAAATTTTGTGCACTCCGCTGCTTTCAATCGCGACGATTCTGTTCAAAAATAGTCTACTTCGATAAGCCCAGCGGCCAAACACCTTCCGGCGACAACCCATACAATTCGAAGCGGCACGCAAAGTCATCGATCTTGGCGAACCAGAGGGAGAGGGACCATTAACCACAGTTTGTGACGAATTCCCGAAACGGGTAGACTCGTTCAACTGGTTATCGAACACTTCAAATCAGAAGCGGGGACGGAGTGGATCGATTAACAACCGATCTCAGCCATCCCGCGCGCAGATTCGTTGTGCCCATCGCCGAAGCCTCACGTACGCTTGAAGCATTTCCGCATAGGTAAAGTTCGCGTTACGGCCGCTCGGATTCGGCAGCACAAACACACGCGCGCCATGAATCGTCTGGGGCTGCGGGCCGATGACGCTCCGTCGTATATCTGTGGGCGTCGCCCGATCGAGCAATGGGAGGATCGCGCGATAGACGGTTACGCCGACCAACGCCACCACTGCGGGACGATAGCGGCGGATTTTTGTGTCCAGCAGTTTCCAGCCCTTGACGTATTCCCATGGAAGGAGGTCACCGATACCGGGACTCGGCCGCGCAATCAAATTGGTAAGGCCAAGGCCCCACTCAGGCAGCCGCTGGTCATGTTCGTACCAGATCAACTCCGGCACTAATCGCGAATCGTGCAAGAGTTTCCAGAATCGGTTCGAATGCCCCGCAAAATGATGGCCGGTCATCGCCGAACGCACGCCAGGATTAATGCCGACGAAGAGCACTCTCAGCCCTGGCCGGACGTGATCTTTCAAGCGCAGGCTGGACCAGCCTGACTTTGGGATTCTGTCCTCGGCGCTCATTTCTGTAAGCACATCCGTGACAAGTATATGATCCGCACGTGGGCTACGACGTTGTTATTATCGGGGCGGGTGCGGCCGGGTTGATGTGCGCGATCGAAGCCGGCAAGCGTGGTCGCTCGGTTCTGGTCCTCGAACGCAACGAAGCCGTCGGCAGGAAAATCCGAATATCCGGCGGAGGCCGGTGCAATTTCACGAATCTCCACACCACTTCCGACCACTTCATCTCGGCCGACGCAAACTTTCACAAGTCCGCGCTTGCGCGATACACGCCCGAAGACTTCATCCGGATGCTGCGACGCCATCGAATTGCTTATCACGAGAAAAAGCTCGGACAACTGTTTTGCGACGGAAGCTCACAGCAGATCATCAATATGTTATTAAACGAATGCGATGCTGCCGGCGTTCCAATTCAGACGAGCTGCTCCGTCCGCGGTATAGAAAAAGGCGCGGGATTCAGGGTCGCGACAAATGGGGGAGAATTCGAATGCAGATCGCTTGTGATCGCAACAGGCGGACTCTCGATTCCCAAAATCGGCTCCACCGACTTCGGCTACCGGATTGCCCGCCACTTTGGCCTCTCAATTTCGCAAACGCGCCCCGGCCTCGTTCCACTCGTGCTCAAAGAGAAGGAACGTCGCGCTCTCGGTGAACTCAGCGGCGTGTCGCTCGATGCAACTGTCCGCTCCGGCCGCACCGCATTCCGCGAAAACATTCTCTTCACACATCGCGGCCTCAGCGGCCCGGCAGTCCTGCAGGTCTCCTCTTATTGGAAAGCGGGAGAGAGCATCACGATCGAACCTCATACGCTGCCCCGCCGCTTTGTGCGCAAGTGGAGAGAACTCTATGGACCACAACCACTCGAGTCGTGGACCTTCGTTCCGTCCGGAACCGAGGGCTACGCAAAAGCGGAAGTCACCGTCGGGGGTGTGGACACCGCGGCCTTGTCCTCGAAGACAATGGAGGCTCGCAATGTGCCGGGCCTCTACTTCATCGGAGAAGTTGTCGACGTGACGGGACACCTGGGCGGATTCAACTTTCAGTGGGCCTGGGCTTCGGGTTGGGTGGCAGGGCAGTATGTTTGAAATCCCGGAGCATTCCCGCGCATTAAGGTCGGGTGTGGACCTTTTAGCCTCGAAATTGCTTTCGTCATTTCAGGGAGCCGTGCTCTCTCCAAGTAGTGCGGGGGCTCCACCACCGGTCATCGGAACAGAATGACGGCAGAGATCGCCGTCAGCACAATAATGACGGCTTCGAAGAGGCGCTGTGCGACGCGGTTCACAAGCCACAAGCCGAGGAATGCGCCCCCGATCACAGCCGGAACCATCAAAACATTGAAGGTCAGAGACGCGCGGCTAAACAGACGATACCAGGAATAGATCGGAACCTTGGCCAGATTGATCACCAGGAAGAACCACGCGCCGGTCGCAACAAATTGCTCCTTGGGCAACTTGCGGCTGAGAAGGTACATATTCATGACCGGAGCGGCCGCATTTGCGATCGTACTGGCAAAGCCAGCCACAATCCCGTAAAACGAAGCGCTCCCCGCGGCAGTGGTTTCGGTTTTCCGCTTTCGCGCAATCTGCAGGACGAGCATGAGGAGTACTAAGCAGCCGACCAACCGGCGCAGGATGTACTCCCTCAGGCTCAATGCAAAGGCGCCGGCAATCATGCCGGCGATGACAGATGGAATCAAGGAGAAGAGTTTCCGCGCATCGGCGTACCGGCGCCAATACACGACGGCGAACACGTCCGCCGTGCTGAGCGTTGGAAGAGTCCAGGCGGCGGCGTGCCTGGCATCTCCAACGGTAAGCACCATCAGAGGCGCGATAAAAGAACTGAGTCCGGGCATTCCCGTCTTCGAGACGCCGATGGTGATCGCGCTGATGAGGCCCAGCGACCACTGCCAAAGTTCGAGATCGGGCATCATTAGGTTTCAAATGTAACACGGCCACAAGCGGTACTGGCGCTGCAATTCCCCGTTTCCAATGTCCCAAGGGCAGTGTGCCCAAACCGGGTAAGCATTGCGACTCGTGGAGGGTAGGAAGTCCTTCGGCCTCGCCGTGCTGCCTAAAGAGACCGCTAAGCCGTCCCATTAACGCGTGGTCTCCAATCCGGCCGTCGCGTCGCACTCTTGAATCCGAAAGTCGAGGTCTGCGCTCCTGGACGGGCATCTGCTACACTGAGCCGCTTATGCACCGCAGTCGTTCGATCAAACTTTTAGTCTGTTTAGCGTTGGGCCTTTGGCTAAATGGCATCGCTTGGGCTCAGCGGAGCACCATTCCGCAAGACCGCGAGCAAGCCCGGAAACGAATACGCGCGCAACGCATCTCTACGCCCCCGGTCATGGATGGACTCGTCCGTGAGCCGGTCTGGCGCCAGATTGAGCCTGCCAACGGGTTCATCCAGCAGGAGCCGAACGAAGGATCTGTGGCCACAGAGCAAACCGAGGTGCGCTTTGGATACGACAACCGCAACGTGTATATCGGAATCATATGTTTTGATTCGCAACCAGAGAATATTATCGTCACCCAGAATCGTCGGGATGGCAGCCTGACCGACACCGACTCGATTCAGATCCTGCTGGATACCTTTCACGATGGCCAGAACGCTTTTATCTTTGGCACCAGCCCCACCGGAATCGAGTACGATGGGCAAGTCTCAAAAGCCGGGCAAGGCGATTCGGGCACATTTGGGGCGGGCAGCGGCCGCGGTCAGGGCGGCGGAACGGGTCAGGGTGGGGCACAACGAGGGGGCGCCGCCGCTTTCAACGGGAACTGGGACGGTGTTTGGGCCGTGCGCTCTCAGATTACCGATCGCGGCTGGGAGGCCGAAATGGTCATTCCCTTCCGGACGCTCCGCTACATCCCGGGCGCGGACCGCGTGTGGGGTCTTCAGATCATGCGCAACCTGCGGCGGCACAACGAGCAGTCCTTTTGGACGCCCGTTTCGAGAGCCTTCGACTTGCTTCAGGTGGATGTTGCGGGAGAGCTGGAAGGCCTGGATTTACAAGTGCACCGGAACCTGCAACTGGTTCCGTACATACTCGGGGGGTTAGATCAAGACTACACGCGAAGCCAGGATCAGACCAAGCTGGCCCGGCACGCGGGTCTGGATGTGAAGTACAGCCTGACGCCTTCGCTGACGCTGGATGCGACGTTCAACACGGACTTCGCTCAAGTGGAAGTGGACGAACAGCAAATCAACCTGACGCGCTTCGATCTGTTCTTTCCCGAGAAACGGCCCTTTTTCCTGGAAAACGCCGGAATCTTTGACTTTGGTGCGGCTCGTGAAACGGAAATCTTTTTTCCCCGCCGTATTGGCATCGACGACTCGGGCGTAGAAATTCCCATCGATGCCGGTGTTCGCTTAAGTGGCCATCTGGGCCGTTACGAGCTCGGCTTTCTGAACATGAAGACGCGCGAGGTGCGCGGCGTCGCTCCCGCCAATGAATTCACCGTCGCGAGAGTCAAGCGGGAACTGCCCAACCGCTCCAGCGTGGGCTTGATTGCTGTCAACCGTCAGTCGCTTACGCATTTTGATCGGAAGCGGCCGTTCAACCGCGCGTTTGGCGCGGACGCCAACGTGGGTTTGGGGCGCTACACCAACTGGCAAAACTATTACGCCAGGACTCAGTCGCCGGGGCTTACGCGCGGAGCACACGCCGGTCTTTCTTCGTTCCGGTACGACGATAGTCACCACCAGGCAACCGCCTCCTACCGGGAAGTGGGGCCGGACTTCAATCCCGAAGTGGGTTATCTTCAGCGCGCCAACTATCGCCGGCCGGGTTTTGGTTATCGCCGTACTTTTTATCCCGAAGGCAAGCACATCCGCAGCATCTATCCGCATTTCCAGTGGAACCGGTGGTACACGCTGGGGACCAACGATCTGGAGTCCTCGTACTGGCACAACGACTATGGCATGAGCTGGCAGGGCGGCGCGTCCTTGAGCGTTCAGTTGAACCGCAGCTTCGAGCGGCTGGACACGCCGTTCGAGGTGTTTCCGGGGATCAAAATCGCGCCGGGCCGGTACGGTTTCGGTCAAGCTGAGGTCAATGTCAGCACCAACCAGAGCGCACCGCGGTTCGCCAGCGGGGCCATCGTCTCCGGTAATTTCTACAGTGGCACAATTCGCACCCTCAGCTTAAGCGGCGGCGTTCGCAAGGGTGCGAACCTGACCTGGTCCGGCAGCTATACGCGCAATATTATCGATTTGCGCGAGGGCGACTTCACCACCGACTTGGTCGGCTTTCGCTTTAACTGGAGCTTCACTTCGAAGAGTTACTTGCAAACCTTCACCCAATACAACAGCCGCATCAACCAGGTGGGCACCAATATCCGGTTCGCCTTGCTCTCCACGTCCAGCAACGGCTTGTTTGTCGTCTTTAATACCCGAGCTGTCACGATGGATTACATTGATCCCCACAACCAAGAGCGGACCATGCTGAGCCGTGCCTTCCTGGTGAAGTACACATACCTGTTCGATTTCTGATTGGAGGATTATCGAGCCTGCCGCGGCACAGCATTCAGGTGCGGTACGTCTTTCTCATTCTCCGCACAAATTGCTTCAACCATTTCGGTATCAATGACTACGTCCTCTTTCAGTGTTACGCTCCAAGGCCGAGTGTAGGCCTTCGGATCGTCCACGGAAAGGTCGATGAGAAGCGTACCGAAATTTACCCGGCGTATGCGTTCCGTTACGCGTGCTGTGCTCGTGATGGCACTGCCCGCTGCATCCAGCCACTGGTCATCACGATAACCGCTGCTTTCCACAGCCAGCGTGTCGCCCTCCCAGTGGCCCGTCGCATAACCGTTCCAAGTCGGAGCCGGATCCGCCGGAAGGGGCCGACCGTCGAGAAAGATCTGACGGTAGCTCGCGTTGTATTCATCGAGGATGATCAGCAGGTCCGGGCTTTGCACCCACTTCTTCATCGTGGGCAACATGTGCATGCGTGGTCCACCCGGCGCGATGCAACGGGTGTACGGGTCATCGGCGGGACCCTTTTGCCGGATGCGGTCTCGTACCCACGGCTGGTACGGGAGACCGCCTTCGACAGCCGCACCAATGTTTCCGAATTGCGCGCTGATGGGAAGGTCCCCGCACACACGGTTGATACCATCGCAAGGCAGGCGATTCGCCGCGCGCCACATTCCCGACAAGTCGGGTTTTCCATCACCGGTCCGTGGCGCCGGAGCATTGAGATTGGGCTTACCCGCCGGTGTCCGCGGCACGCCACGCGTAGGGTAGTCGAACCATTGCGCCGCCAGAGGCAGAGCCAGCAACATCCCCGCAAGCAGCAATAGTCGTGTGTAGCCACGATTCATCGGGCTTATTTCGCGGGATTCCCGTCTGCCGAAGAGCCGGCAAAGACATTCCGGCCGTCAGCCAGAGTGACTCTCCGGGCATTCGCCATCTTTGCGCCATCTTTGGCCAGGTAGCCCTCGACACTGACCTGCTCTCCGATTTTCAGGGAGTCCCGGCTCCATCCGAGCCTTCGCAGCAAGATCGGGCTGCCAAGTTCAAAATTCCAGCTGCTCACAGTTCCTCGGGCATCTTTGACATCGAGATAGAAGCGCGCGTGAGGATTGGTCCATTCGACCTTCGTGACAGTTCCCGTGAATTGTGTCAATTTCGCGGAGTCGTATTCGGCCGTGAAGGAATGATGCGAAAAAGAGCTTTCGGCCGGCAGAACCAGGATCAAACAGGCGAACAGTAGTGCGAAATCGATTCTCATCGGCGCCCCATTATTTACCGATCAGGTGTTCAACGTCCTGGTTATTCTCGTTACAGATGAATTCCGGAATTTCTTCAGTTGCTGGAGCGAGCGTCGCGATGCGTTTTGCCATCTGCCAAGGCTTCTTGAAAGCGCCAGGGTCGTCGAATGTGGTTTCAATTTCGAGGTGACCTAGATCGGGCCGCCACAGGCGCATTGTCACATGGAGCTTCTCGGTGTGCGGTACGGCTTCTCCCAGCCATGTCTTGTCGTTGAAACCGATAGTATCGATCACGAGCGTATCTCCGTCCCAGGTTCCGACGGAGTGTCCGGTCCATGAGGGATCCAAGTCTTTCGGATGCCCTCTTCCATCGAGGTAAATCTGGCGATATCCGGGGATGTCGTACTCAATGATGGTTACCAACAGCTCCCGGCTCTGCACGACTCTGTTGAGCAAGAAATTGAATGGTGTGACGGTGAATGGGAGGCATCGTCCTGACGGAGTATCTTTAAAGTTGTGGTCCGCCCGCTCTTTCTCGACAGCTTCAGCCCAAGCAAGCAGTTCGGGTCCAGCAGCACCGCCTCCTCCGCCCGGTACCGGACCATGCCAAACGCCGGAAAAGTCAGGTTTGCCATCGGGAGTGCGCGGTGCAGGACCTTCCGGAGGCTTTGGTCTGTTGAGAAAAAACCTGCCCAAACTTGCCCGGTCCTCCCCGAGTGTATCCAAGGAAATGAAATCGCCGAGCGGAATGTCGGCGCGTTGGGTTTGACCTCCCTGGACCACGACCACATCTTTGTGCTGATACCGTTTGAACCCCATGGAAGTCGCCGTCAACTCGTACTTTCCCGGCGGCAACTGAGAAAGCGTGTATTTTCCAGACCGATCGCTGCTGGCTTTGTACGCCACGCTCGTCTCCACATTCTTTGCCTGTATCGAAGCACCGGCCACAGGTGCGCCGGCCGTGTCAGAAACCGAACCTGTGATGGCGCCGTCACTCTGTGCCGAGGCCGGGGTGACGAACACAAGTAAGCAGAAGACGATCAAAGATCGCATGAAGTCTCCTTAGCGGCAGATTGACGACCCCTCGAACACTCTTTATTTAGCGTCGGGCCCACCGTCCGGATCGCTTCGGTACGTCGCTTCGCGACCTCCGTACTACCGGCCGGTCCCCCCCCCCACGCCTCTATTTGCCGGTTACGCGATGAAGGTCCTTTTCGTTCTCGGTGCAGATCGACTCCAAGAGATCGCCATCCATAAACAGCTGCGGGTTAACGGTAACCGTCCATGGTTTGGTATAAGCCTTCGGATCGTCGAATGTAAATTGAATCTCCAGGTGACCGAAGTCTCGGCGATGGAAACGTTCGGTCATCCGTAGGGCGTCAGTGTGAGGATGCCCGGAAAAATCCAGCCAGGTTTTATCGTTGTATCCCGTCGTTTCCGCCACCAGTGTGTCGCCTTCCCAATGTCCGACCGAGTAACCCATGAACGTCGGGTCCGCATCTTTAGAAAGAACGCGGCCATCGGTAAAGATTTGCCGGTAGATCGTGGAGTTCTCATACAGAATCACTACCAGGCCCGGAGTTTGGATCAGCTTCCAGGGCGCTGGAAACGAACTGATCATCGGCCCGCTCGGCAGGCAACGCGTGTAGGGGAAGTCCTTGGAAAAGTCCGCCCCGCGCTGCTTGTACAGCGTGGCCGCCCAAGGCTGCAGGGGCACTTCCTCCGGCTTCAGGTCCGAGGCGATGTTGTTCAGATACTTTGGCGGGAGACCGGTATTCGCAGGACCGGGATTCGGCATCCACCACAACCCGGACAGGTCCGGTTTGCCGTCCGGAGATCGCGGCGCAGGTGCAGAGAGGTTGGGCTTGCCGTCGGCTGTGCGAGGGACGTTCGTATGCTTGACGTTCTCCCATTGCGCGAAGGCGGGAGTCGCCGAGAGCATTCCCACCAGGAGCCAATGCCCTGTCTTCATTCGCTCACCTCTCTGCTAAAATCAGGCGTTCAGCAAAATCCGCGGAATTACTTTGTCTTTTTCGCAGCTTCTGCGTCCTCCACGCGAGCTCCACGGAGGGTATTCTCCAACCCATAATTCGCCTCATGACAGGCGTATTCCCAGAGTGGCCCCGCGATCTTCTTTACCGGAATTTCTCCCGACCAGGGCTTGGTCCACATCCCCGGATCTTCCACCGTGAATTGGTAAAGAATCGTGTCTTGATCCATACGTGTGATCCGTTCAATCACGTGCAGATTCTGCGCTCCCGCGAATGGAGCCCGATCTGTGAAATTGGTGGTGTCAACCACCAAAGTGTTGCCCTCCCAGCGGCCGATCGAGTCGCCCATCCACTGGCGGACATTCTTTGGCAGATGCGGACGCCCGTCCAGGCGAATGACGCGGGCGTCGTGGATCTCTTCGGCTTCGATGACGACATATCCGGGACTCTGTGCGATCCGGAAATTGCTGTTGTATCGCGTAGGCAGCAGCGGCGGTCCTACGTTGTCTCGAACTATACAACGCGAGCCCAACGGCCGGTTCTGAGGACCGTCGAATTCATGTCCCTTTTCGCTGGCCGCCCTGGCAGCGACCCTCTTTTGGGCATCCGGCGTCAAGGCAGGGATCCTTCCTTCCGGCCCTACAATCAGCGAGGTTCGCCGGTTCCAGGCGATCCCGGACTGGAGCCAGTCCAAGCCGAATTGCGCGTGATCGTAATGCACATACTCTGCCGGCGCGCCGGGTACGCCTGAATGATTCGCCGGCGGTTCACCCTCCACGTAATTCACAGCGAGGCGATCCTGTTGGTTTTTTTGAAGCTTCGCGAATTCCGCTTCCGTGTAGAACTCCTTCGCGGCGAGCTCCCTGGGGCGCTGCAAGGGTGTGACGGTGTTGTTGGTCCATACTCCCTGAAGGTCGATCTGGCCGTCGGCCGTACGTGGCGCAGTCCATGCTGCTTTCGCCGCAGGCGCGGTATTCGCCTTTGGCGCTGTCTTCGTCGCCTGTCCGGCGGCGGGTCCAATCGCGAGAATCAATACAGCGATTGAAGCAAGAACCTGATTTCTCATGGGAAACCTCCCGTTCTGATAACAGCCAAGGTACAGTTGGAATCTCTCGAAGTCAAGAAAGGTTGAACTCGGGATTTTTTCGGCAGAGTCAGTTCACCCGCAGCGGACAGAGAACTCCAAGCCACCTTCAAACGGCAGGGTCATCGTGCGCAGTTTGTTCCGAGGATCGTTCACAAAAGCAAAGTAATCTTGATATGCGAATCGGAATTGCTTCGTGTTATCGCAAATGACGACTGCGCCTTCGCGCAAGCGATGTGCGACCAGTTCCAGGGCCGGCAGCGCCATCGGTGTCCAGATGTCGACGAGCATGAAGTCAACGGCTTCTGTGAGGTCTGACAACGTTTGGCGTAAATCCCCTTCGCGAAGATCGATCCACTGTGCCAGGCCGGCTTCGGCAAAGTTCGCTCGTGCCGCCTTAGCTTTGTTCGGCTCATGTTCCGTAGTAATGACAACGCCTTCTCCGCCTCCGGCGCGCACATTGTCGCGCACTGCCGCCGCGAGAAAAAGGGTTGAGACGCCGAACGACGTCCCCGCTTCGACGATTCGCCTGGCGCCCAAGCTGCGACAAACCTGATAGCAAAATTCCGCTTTGTTGCGATCGAGGGCAACCAGCTTGTCGCTTAAGAATTGAGTCGTGTGCGCATCCATGGTCTTCCAATCCAGAGCACCCTCTTGGGCCCGGGCCGTGAAATACCATTCCATCGCTTCGTTTTGGCTCGCACTTTGCGCATACAGCCGATCGAGCAGTTCGTCGATAGGTGAGCTGAAGCTCAGTTGTTTGTTCATCGTAACCCCGCGTTCTCGGCAGCGATTCGCGCCAGCGCGGTCTCATCTAAATTTTGATAGCCGCGAGCGATCGCGGTGGACAACTGGTCCCGGATGACATCCGCAAAAGGCAGGGGAACCGCCGCATGGGCGGCGGCCTGCAGCGCCAAGCCGAGATCCTTCAGAACCATTGAAAGGGGGAAACCAACCGGTTCGTATTTTCCCTGTGCGATCATCGGGCCCAAAACCCGATACGCACCAGAATCAAAGACGGTCTCGGTAATGATTTTGACGAATTCGTCGGCGCTCAAGCCTGTCTTCCGGGCAAATGCCACAGCTTCACCCAGGCTTTCAATCATGGCAAACAGGAGAAAATTACTTCCCACTTTCACCAGGTTCGCCTGTGCTGCCGCAGGTCCCAGCACGAAGGTTTTTCTGGCGAGTGCTTCGAACAAGGGCGAACAACGGTCGATCCCGTCTTTGGGGCCGGCGGCCACAATGACCAACCGCCGGGCCGCCGCGCTTTCCGGCCGCCCGAACACTGGCGCGGCGACGTAGATCTGACCGGCTTTGGAGTGCACTTCCACAAGCTTTTCGGAAAGCCCGACGCTAATCGTGCTCATGCAAAGGTGGACCGCGCCGGGCGAAAGTGCATCGACCAATTTATTCTTCGAGAAGAGTAGTTCTTCGAAAGCATTGTCGTCGGACAACATCGTGATGACGACGGAATTGCCGGCGCACGCTTCTGGGGCAGGGGCCACGATGGCACCTTGTGCAGCCAGTTCATCGGCTCTACTTTTGGTGCGGTTATACACAGTCACTCGATGACCGGCAGCCAATAAATTTGCCGCCATGGGAAAACCCATTTTTCCCAGACCGATGAAGCCGACTTTCATTGTGTTTTTCTCCAAAGTTCTTTACCTTGTGATTGCAGACTGCACTGAATCATAATCGCGAGCTGGATTTCATGTCACATCCAAGCAGGTTGTTTTCTTTGTTCGCCGCTGTGGCGCTTGCCGTTCTGACGATCCTTGCGCCGGCGCACGCGCAGACCCTTTTCGAGGGTGCACGCTTGATCACCGGTGATGGCGGAGTCATCGAAAACTCCGCGTTCCTCGTGACCAGCAGTCAAATTTCGCAGGTCGGCCGTAAGGGCGAAGTCCCCCTGCCTTCGGGCGGTAAGCGTGTCGATCTGACGGGCAAGACTGTGATGCCGGCCCTTATTGACGCGCACGTGCATATGGGCTATCGCAAGGGACTGGACTTCTCGACCAACAACTACACACGAGAGAATCTGTCCGACATTCTGGAACGCTTCGCCTATTACGGCGTGGCCGCCATCCTCGAAGCGGGCACAGCCCGCAGCGATCTTCCATATGAGTTCCGCGCCAATCCGCCGCTGGGTGCGCTGTACCTGACGGCCGGGCGCGGCTTCGGCATGCCCAACGCGGGGCCTGGCGGGCCGATGCGCGATTCAGCGTACGGCGTGACCACGGAAGCGGAAGCGCGCGCCGATGTACGCGAGCTGGCCGCCAAGAAGCCCAATATGGTCAAGATCTGGGTCGATGACCGTGGCGGCACGGTCGAGAAGCTTCATCCTGATCTCTATCGCGCGATCATCGACGAAGCGCACAAGAATAACATGCGCGTCTTCGCTCATGTGACGAAGCTCGACGACGTGAAAGATTTGCTGCGCACCGGCATCGACGGCTTCGCCCATATGGTGCGCGATCGCGACATCGACGACGAGATGATCGCGTTAGTGAAAGCGCGGCCTGCGGTCTTCTTCCAGCAAACGCTCTGGGGCGAACGGCTGTCGTTCTATTCAACCAGGCCGGCCTGGTTGGACGAACCGATCCTGCGCGATACTTTTTCGGCTGAGGAAATCCGCCTGCTCGGCGAATCCTTCACGAAGGCCGAAAATCCGGCGGCGCGCAAGGCCGGAGAAACCAATCTTCGCAACATCCGTAAATTGAAACAGGCGGGCGCCCGGCTCGTACTCGGCACCGATACCGGAGGCGTCAGTGGCGGCCAGTATTTCGGGCTGGGCTCACAGATCGAGATCGAACTTCTCGTGACCCGAGGCGGGCTGACCCCAATGGAAGCGATCCTCGCGGGCACGCGAAATCCCGCCGCCGCCTTGCGGCTCGATCGCATGGGAAGCATCGCGTCGGGCAAAAGCGCCGATTTCCTCGTGCTCGACGCGAACCCGCTCGATAACATTTCCAACACGCGCAAAATCAATATGGTGTATCTGCGCGGGACCGAGGTGCCACGCGCGGAGTTGGCCAAACGCTGGCGAGCGAAAAACGAACCACAAAAGGCACAATGAAGATCAGGAAATCTCAAATCCGAAATTTCGAAATCTCAGATTGGACCGTGCTCCTTATCGCGCTCGTGATGACTGTGGCTGGTGCTGGACTGATGGCTCAATCGAGCCAGGACGCTGCCGTCGGAGCTCGACTGATGCGTGGCGCGGTGGATCTTCACTATCACGTCGATCCGGGCTACGGGACTTACGAGAACCTTGTCCAAGCCAAAGCCGCAGGCGTGCGGGCACTGCTGCTCAAGAACCACTATGAGCCGACTGCGGCAATTGTCATGCTGCTGCGGCCGCAGTTTTCGGGCCTCGAGTTGTACGGAGGTTTCGTGTTCAACCGTTCCAACGGTGGTGTCAACGTCCCGGGGATCGAATACATGGCGTCGATCCGCGGCGAGCCGAAGCCCGGTAAGATCGTGTGGCTGCCGGCAGGCGATACGGAGAAGGAAGCCAGAGGCGGAAGGAATCCGAATCCCAACGCCCCCTTCGTCGCCGTCTCGAGGAACGGTCAATTGCTTCCCGAAGTGAAGCAGGCGCTCGCCGTCATCGCTAAGAACCAGTTCACCCTCGCCTCCGGCCACGTTGTTCCGGAAGACGCGCTGCTCGCGTTCCGCGAGGCCCGGGCGGCTGGTGTCGAGCGGATGATCGCGACGCACGCGGCAGACCTGACCGGAAAGATGAGCCTGGATCAGATGAAGGACGCTGCGCGGCTCGGCGCCTGGATCGAGTTTGACTACCGAAACACGCTCGAGGAAAACCGGACGGACTTGATCCGAGGGGTCGGACCCGAGCACTGCTTCCTGTCCGAGTTCTGGACAAAGAACCAGCCGCCGAAGGAGTACGCCGGCGCGGCGGGCGTCGGCGCATTTGCTGCCGAGATGAAGAAGCGGGGGTTCACCGATCGTGAGCTCGAGATGATGTTCAAGGACAACCCTGCAAAGGCGATCGGACTGCCGGTCCTCAGGCCTTATTGACCATCCACGCGGAAAAATTTTTCAGAAAATTCTTGAAGCCTTCCATGTGCTCCATCGGAAATCCATATTTCATATCGGCGCCTTCGAGCACGCGGTCGAAACATTCGAGCCAAATCTGGCGCGCGTTCGTCAAACTCAAAGGGAAGATGTCTGGCCCGCATCCGTGTCGGGCCATATTTTTGGGCGTAGAGAGGCGGGCCGCCCAGAATCGTTACGAAAAATGCGGCGGACTTCATTGAGGCTTGTTCCATGTCGGCCGGCGCTGGCGGTTGTAACAAGTTGTGGGTCGGCCATGTTTTTGAAGCCAGCCAAAGGTCGAAAGTGGGGACTCATACGTACCTCCTGGTTGGTTGATGGTTTAGGGACACAGCCGCCGGCACCGCGCCGGCGGTTTTCTCTGCGGCAGAAATGATTAATTCGGCCGCGAAGAAACTTGTGGGCAAGGCGGAAACGACGGTGTCCGCCGCGGAGACGTCGATTTCCGTTGTGGAAACGATCGTTTCCACAACGGACAGCGCTGCTTTGTATATGTAAATGACCGATTGCGGTCCGGGCACGACCGTGTACGACCCATCTGTAACGAAGACGCGTTCAGCAATAATCGTCATCGCCTCCGACACCGTCATTTGCAAAACGGAAACAACCGCTTCGGCTCTGGAAACGGTCGTTTCCAATTCGGAAATAATTATTTCGGCAGAGCCGTCCGCAACTCGATCATTCGCTGAGTTTTGAGGGTCGCCGGAAATAACCGTTTCCACTATGGAAACGATTGTTTGCATATCGGAAACGATTATTTGCGCACCGGAAGCGACCACCGCTGTTCCGGAAGCAATCGTTTCCATGGCGGAGAGGATCGACTCGTTGATGGCCGTGATCGCTGACAGAGTAAAAACACATCCTTCGCATTCGTCAACGATTGCGGATGACGTGGAGAGAATCGACAACGAAGCGGAGTTGATCGTCACAAACCCCACAACGATTTCGTCGAAAGGGAAGACGGGAGGAAAGGAGGCAGGCGAACCAGGTGTGTTTGATGTGAAGCTATCAGCGAGTTTGGTTTGGATTGTCGTCTTCCCTTTCATGCCTCCGCATAGGGCACCCCGCGTTCCATTTCTAACGCGATAGGCCGTCCTGATTTTTCAACGGTTTGCGTGAACGCAATCTGTGCCGACCTCGCAGGGACGCTCGCCTACTCCTATCCCGCCGAATATCACCTTCACGAACCGAACCTGGACCTTTTGCGTACCATCAGCGGCGAAACCAAAGGCAAGTTCCAACCGGCCGTGCAGGACATCTTTGCCACCCACGGAGAAAAGGTGATTTTCTCAGTTCCTCTTTGGCCTTATCTGGCAGTGGCGGCCTTGCTTCTTTATATCCCGGATGTGTTCCTGCGGCGTGTCAGGTTGCAGTAGACGCGTTCGAGGCCGATCAACCGTTCGACGTCACTGTTCTGAGTCAGACACCCCCCGCAGAGCGGGTGGCTTGATGAGTTGGGCCGCCTCAAAGGCGGTTGGTGCCTGAGTCTAGGCGTCGCGCAAAGCGCGCCTTGGTTGATAGTTTAGAACTGTCGCCCGTTCCATCCGCGCCCTCTTGTTCGCGGATGTATTTGCGAACCTGTTCCAGCTCGAACCCGACCGTGGAAACAGCGTAACCCCGAGCCCAGAAATGCTCTCCCGTAAAGTTTCGCTCTTTGCCGCACAGTCGGGCGATGGCGATCGCACTCTTCCCTTTCAGAAACCCAATCACGGATGCAACGGGATGCTTTGGTGGGATGGCGATGCACATATGCACATGGTCCGGCATTAGATGCCCTTCGATGATCTGACATTCTGTCCTGCCAGGGCGTGGAAAACTCGCCCCAGTTCACGTCGTATTTGCCCGTAAATGACTTTGCGCCGTCGTTTCGGCACGAATACGACATGGTACTTGCAGTCCCATTTTGAGTGGGATAGGCTCTGATAAAGGTCTGACATCGATCCTCCTTTCGTTGGCTCATCAAGCCACTTGAGGAGGATTCTCGCTCCCGGAACGGTCAAACCTGTTCGAGTCGCACTGGTCGAACCAGTGGCTTACCAATGTTCAGTTAGTGCACGAGATGAGGATCGATCCTGGTTAATTGGTGCAGGATCAACTGTTAGACCGACGACGACAACTTCGCCCGTCACGCAGTTCTCTGGCTCCAGCAGCAGCCATGGTTTCCGGTTCGAGCACTTCCGGCATTCTGTTCTCCAGCGCGTGGGGCGAGATTCGAAGGCGGGAGCCTATCAGAATTGGAACAGGCTCTTCGAAGTTCATCAGTGCACAGAGGGAGCGCTGGCTGGACCATTTGCACTGATAGACTGCCGGCATCATCCAATAAACAAAATAAGTTGTGCCGTGTCCAGCGGCGGTGTATAAGATCGCTGCGGCTCCGCAAGAGGATTATCTGCTTGGTTCCGTCCTATTGTTCAAACCCGAATTTGACAACGCCGGGAAAGGGGATGCGTCATGAAGACGACAATCACGCCGTACCGGTCCTGATTTTCATTGCGCTATGCTTATTGGCGGCACTGGTTAGCGCCGTTGGTTATTCATTCTTCATTGGGACCGTCGCCTACGCTCAAGTCCCTGGCGGCCTGACAGCCCCCCAGATAAATAGATTATCCGGAATGGGCCGCCTGGCTCATTTGTTTGCGACGGGTCAGCTTGGCAACAGCGCGGCCAAGGTTGCTGTCGTTGCTCCCGCCGGAGACAACGTGCTGACCCCAGGCGGGCAGGCCCAGCCTTCAATTGCGGTTGACAGTACGGGTCGGCACATTGTGATCGGTACAAACAACGCCGCGGGTTTTGGACTCAATCCGATTTCGGTTTCCGGTTTCCAGTATTCCGATGACGGCGGACAGACGTTCACCGACGGAGGCTCGCTTCCGATAACGACTCCGACGAGTTCGATCGGCCCGACCGTCTATCCCGAGGTTTTCGGTGATCCAGAAGTGAAATATTTGGGCGGCTCGAATTTCATCTATTTCTCGATCATCGTTGTGAACGGAGGCTCCAGCGGACCGGCTCAAACCCTGGGCTTCCACCTGTCCAGGGATTTCGGACACACGTGGACGGGACCATTTGAAATCCCGCCTGCTACAAACCCAAATGGGCTTCTCAACGGATTCAGCGTCGATCTTGCGGATAAACCTTTCGCCGACGTGAATCCCGACACCGGACGTGTGCTGGTGAGTTGGTCCAACTTCACCCCTTTCGCGCCCGGAGTTGAGATTTCCACCACGTTTTCAGACAACATCCTGAACGCGAACCCGGTTTGGTCCGTCCGTAGTATTGTCGCAGCTACTCCTATAGACGGGCAGTCGTCTATTCCTCGCTTTGCCGGAAATGGTTCCGCGAATGTTTACTTGGCATGGCAAAGGTTTCCGGCGGATAACAACGACACTATCGGCTTTGCGAGGTCCACTGATAATGGAGCAACGTGGGGCGATCCCATAAATGCAGCACCATCCGCTTTTTTCACAATGGACCAGGTGCTGGGCAACGATCGCGTCAGTTCGGCGCCGGGACTGGCCGTCGACAATTCATTAGGGCCGCGGAAAGGCAATATTTATCTCGTCTATTCAAACAACAACCTGAGAGACGGCGCCGACATTGTGTTTCAGAGCAGCACCGACGGTGGCCTCAGCTTCACGAGTCCGGTTCTCATCAACAGCAGACCTGGCAACGATCGCGCTCAATGGTTTCCCTGGGTTACTGTCGATAACAGCGGCGGGCGCATTTATGTCTTCTACTACGATCAAGGAATAGACACGAGCGGCGATCTTACCCAGACGACCTATCAATTCTCGGACGATGGAGGTCTGAACTGGAAGCAACCCATGCCGCTTACGGATAGTCCTTTCAAAGCAGGTCGGGGCAAGGACCAAGGGCATCCGAATCTCGGCGACTACAATCAGGCCGTCGCACAACAAGGCCAACTTTTTGCCGCCTGGGCCGGCACGCAGCTCCTTCCATTCACGAATGGACTGCCATCAGTACACATGAACACGCCCAAAGTCGTCTTCAAACGCGTGCCCGCGAGTTCGGCGAACGTTAGTCTGACCTCAAACTTCATTGGAACTACATTCACAGAGACTGATGGGAATGGCTTCATCGATGCTGGAGAGCAAGTCGCATTCAAATTTCCGCTGACGAACTATGTAACGAATCCGATCTTGAAGCCTAGCGTGATCACGGGCATTGTCGCTACGCTTTCAACTGCAATGCCCACAGTAACAATCGTACAGGGAACATCGGGCTACCCAAGCATCGCTCCGGGCGCTTCCGCGAGCAATGACACGGATTTCATCATCCAGCTGTCGCCTTCGTACGCTCGAGGAACGCCGCTCAATCTTGTTCTCAACATTACCAGCAATCAGGGAACGACGGCTCTGTTGTTCACTCACTCGACTGGAACCCCTAGAGTGACCACCATATTTCAGGAAAATTTCGACTCCACAACACCAGGCTTACTTCCTGCCGGCTGGTTGACCCAGCATGTGGGCGGCAACAATACGGTTCCGTGGACCACGAGCAACACGTTCAATCCTGGTAATAACGGCGCGTTTCACACCAATGCCAACGATGGGTTGCCCGGGGATGCCACTCGATGGGAACGTTTCCTCAGCCCTATTATCGTAGTTCCACGAGATTCGGAATATGTGACGTTAGACTTCGATGTGAAACACGACACTCAAGACGATCCTAATTTCAATATCCTCGCATACGACGGGTTTTTGCTTCGCATCGGCGACTATGGACCTTCCAGTTCGCCGCCTGCGTTCGTCCGGTCCGTGATGGCGGAAGCTTTTGAAGAAGAATTCACCACAAACAACCAAAATCACTATCCGAAACACTTTCCGCGGAGCCAGAACACCGCGTACTTCCAGGATATATCGGCATGGGCCGGGGACTCCGCGGGGCTGAAGCATGTCCACATGAAGCTGAACGGAATGGCCGGCAGGTCCATTCGACTTTGGTGGGAGTTCACGCAGGACGCGAATTTAACCTGCGACGACGTGAGGCCCGCTGCACGAGCCTGCGGCGTACTATTTGACAGCGTGGTTGTGCAGAGCGTCGTCACGATCCAGGCGGATCTTTTGGTAATCAAATCGATCACATCGGGTCCCGCGATTTCCGGACAGAACATCAGCTATAGGATCGATGCTACGACCAACGGTCCAACTCTTAGTGCCGTCTCGACCGTTACCGACGACTTGCCTCCTTTGCTAAGTTTTGTTTCATGCTCGGTCACCGGAGGCGGGACATGCAACAGTTCTGACAATCATCAAACGGTAACATTACCGGCGGAGTCCTCCGGTTCGGGTACTATCTTTCTTGTTGCCGCAATCAGCTGCTCGGCAGCGGGTGGGACTCCGCTGAGCAACACAGCAACCATCTCCTCGTCCACGCCTGATCCCGATCCAAGCAACAACTTCTCGACGGCTGCAACCAAAATTGTGAACCCACCCCCGGCCATGTCGTGTCCGGCCGACATCGTCGCTACAGCGGCGCCCGGGCAAACATCCGCCATTGTTAACTTCACGGTCACCGCAACCGATAATTGTCCGCTTCAGCCAGGCGCCATTGTCGCAACGCCTGCCTCAGGTTCGTCCTTTCCCGTCGGCACCGCAAAAGTGACAGCTACCGCCACGGATTCGGGCGGCGCTCAATCGAGTTGCAGTTTCAATGTCAACGTCAATGCGCCGACGACAACCAATGTGAAGCCAGCCACTGCCCAGTACGGAGGGGCTGTAATTCTGACAGCGTCTGTAAGCCCGGCAGCTCTGGCCGGCAGGACTGCCACTGGCACCGTCGATTTTTTTTTAAGTGGAAGTCTTGTAGGTTCAAGTCCACTGGATACCTCCGGAGTTGCAGTCCTTTCCTTCACCGCTGTTCAGAACCCTGGAACTTATTCCATCACTGCCAATTATGTCAGCACGAGCCCATTCTTCCTGGCGAGTAGGGGCTCCGCTCTGCTCACGGTCACACCTGCGCCTTTAACGATCACGGCAAACTCAGAATCGCGCTACTTTGGCAACCCCAACCCACCATTGACCGTGACTTTTGTTGGGCTGGTCAACGGCGACAACATCACCGCCACGGGAATGACTACTGCCGCACCAACCAGCCCGCCGGGAAAGCACGTTATCACGATCCCGCCTTCGAACATTCTGGATCCCCGTAAACGGTTGTCCAATTATCAGGTCACGACCGTGAATGGCACATTAAGCATCGTGCTGACTTATGCTGCCTATGCGACGAAAGCAGACTGCGCGGTCCTCGAATTTTCCGGCCACTCATTCACAGACAGTTTCGATTCCTCCATCGGACCTTACGCAAAAACCCACGCAAATATGCGAGGCGACATTGCTGTTAACGGCAATGCGAAATTGAGAGACCAGGTTTTTATCAACGGCTCGGTGCACACGCCCGTTCCTCAGATTAGCGACCACTGCGACAAAGGAATTCCGGGAATCACGCTTGCCGGTAACGCGGTGGTAAAAGGTATTCCTCCATATGTGAAGCTCACACCGGTTTCCTTCGCGATGTCGCCGTCGACGCGAGTGAGCGCGGGACCATCGGATCTCAAAGTGATTTCGGATAAGACACTCGTGCCGGACGGCACGTCGCCGCAGTATCGCAACATTGTCGTCGATGGCAACGCTACGCTGATGCTAAAGCCTGGCATATACAACATCAATTCGCTCAAACTCAAAGGGAACGCAACTGTTGTTGCGCAAGGTCCAGTGATTCTGAATATCGCTGGACAGAATTCTCAAGGACAATCGCCCTCGAGTGGTGATAACAATCGGAAGCCCGACGACAATTCAGGCGATCACAACCAGGGGGAGGGTGAAGGGTCAGGGGATATGGTCAAAGTCCTGGACTTCAGCGGTAAAGCCGCTATTAATACGGGTGCTCCGTCCGGTAACCCGAACCCGGCCGACCTGCTCATTGTGTATTGGGGCGCAGGAGAAATTGATTTGGCGGACCAGTCCCTTTCGTATGCTGTCCTCTATGCTCCGAATGCAACAGTCAAGCTAAAAAATCGAGCCGATTGGTATGGGGCTATCGTGGTGAACGATTTGGATGCCGCCGACCAGACCGCCATCCACTACGATCTAAACCTGGGTCGTTAGAGTTCGTCCGATTCGTATCCTCATTTCGATGTCGTCGTCAACCAGCGCGTCACCGTCAGTGGAGCCGTCAAGGTTGGATAAATGAAGTCGTGGTGTCCGCATTGTTATATCCGGCATTGCTGTGGATCCGGCTGTTCGTGCGTGAACTGCCGTCGTCACCATAGACATACACGGTGTAGTCCGGGCGAGGGCACGTTCAACGGGGCCGTGATACTGGTCTGCCATGCTTGATTGCCATTGGCGTCCGGCCCCACCCTGGTCGCGTCCCCGTCCCGAACAAGACCGGATGTGTGGGATCGCCAGCGGCGGCCAGCCATACGGTCATCACCGGCGGCAACGGCTGATTGGTAGCGCCGACGCCGGGACTGATCAACGCATTCTTGCCGTTGACCGTCGCTGGCGATACGGTCACCGTCGCTTGTGGCATTGCCTCCATACTCCGCCGGTGATGTGATGGTGATCCGGCTCCCGATGCCGTTGTCGTTGGGTTTGCTGCCGCCGGTGCAATGGCCATTGCCGTCACAGACACTGACATTTACTTGCGGATCGTGAAGCTCGCCGTGTTGTAGGTAATGGTGTAATTACTCAACACCGCTGCCGGAGCGAGCGTCGCGTTGATGGTGTACTGCCCGGGCGCCTCGCCGGCCGTGCGGCTATAGCTTGCCGTGACGTTGTCTCGAGCCAGGAATCCGTTCAGGGTTCCCGTTGTCAGAGGATTCGGATCGGTATCGCCGAAGGTCTTGGCGGCAGGATTGGGCGTTACCGACACGGCCAACGGCGCGATCATCAAGCTGGCCGTGTTGTAGGTGATGTCGTAGTTGCTCAGCACACTGGCCGGACCGGCCGCCCCGCTGACGGTGTAGCTGCCGACGGTCTCACCCGCCACACGCGTGAAGATCCCCGTCACGTTATCCGCTGGCAGGAATCCGCTGAGCGTTCCCGTCAGAACCGGATCGCTGCTTCCATAAATCTTCCCGCCGGCATTCGGCCTTACCGACGCCGATTTCCGGTTGATCGTCAGCAGCGCTGCGATGAAGGTCATGCTGTAGTTCGAGCCTGCCGACAACGTTCCTGGCTGCAGGACATACGTGCCGATGTTGTTCCCCGCCACGCGCGTCAAACTGCCCGTGAAACTGCCTCCGTTGACTAATGCGCCGCTCATGATCTGATACGTCAGGGCCGGGTCCGGATCTCCGTATGTCTTGGCTTTGGCATCTGCGGCCACCGTGATTGGCAGTGGATGGACATGCAGCATTCCGGTTGAGGAACTGGCTGCAAAGTCAAAGTCGCCTTGCCCTGCATAGCTTGCCGTCAGGCTGTGCTGCCCGGCGTTCAGACCGTTGATCGTAAACGTCGCGGAGCCATTACTCAGCGCTACACTCGCCGGAGCCCCACCATCCACTCTCAAGGAGACGTTCCCCGTGGGCGTTCCCGATGCGGAGGTAACCGTCACCGTCACATTCCCCGCCGTATTGTAGCTCACCGCCGGTGCGTTGATCGATGTCGTCGTCAACCAGCGCGTCACCGTCAGTGGAGCCGTCAAGGTTGGATAAATGAAGTCGGTGGTGTCCGTGCGGCTATATCCGGCATTGCTCTGGACCTGGCTGTTCGTGCGTGAACTGCCGTCGTCCCCATAGACATACACGGTGTAGTCACCGGGCGACGGCACGTTCAACGGGGCCGTGATACTGGTCTGCCATGCTTGGTTGCCATTGGCGTCCGGCCCCACCCTGGTCGCCGTCCCCGTTCCGAACAAGGCCGGATGTGTGGGATCGCCAGCGGCGGCCAGCCATACGGTCATCACCGGCGGCAACGGCTGATTGGTAGCGCCGACGCCGGGACTGATCAACGCATTCTTGCCGTTGACCGTCGCTGGCGATACGGTCACCGTCGCTTGTGGCATTGCCTCCATACTCCGCCGGTGATGTGATGGTGATCCGGCTCCCGATGCCGTTGTCGTTGGGTTTGCTGCCGCCGGTGCAATGGCCATTGCCGTCACAGACACTGACATTTACTTGCGGATCGTGAAGCTCGCCGTGTTGTAGGTAATGGTGTAATTACTCAACACCGCTGCCGGAGCGAGCGTCGCGTTGATGGTGTACTGCCCGGGCGCCTCGCCGGCCGTGCGGCTATAGCTTGCCGTGACGTTGTCTCGAGCCAGGAATCCGTTCAGGGTTCCCGTTGTCAGAGGATTCGGATCGGTATCGCCGAAGGTCTTGGCGGCAGGATTGGGCGTTACCGACACGGCCAACGGCGCGATCATCAAGCTGGCCGTGTTGTAGGTGATGTCGTAGTTGCTCAGCACACTGGCCGGACCGGCCGCCCCGCTGACGGTGTAGCTGCCGACGGTCTCACCCGCCACACGCGTGAAGATCCCCGTCACGTTATCCGCTGGCAGGAATCCGCTGAGCGTTCCCGTCAGAACCGGATCGCTGCTTCCATAAATCTTCCCGCCATCATTCGGCCTTACCGACGCGACAGCCTTGTTGATTGTAAAACTCTGACTGATGGGCTGTGCCGGTTTGTAGTTCACGTCACCTTGTTGCGAGGCTGTTACCGTGCAGGATCCTGCTCGGGTAATCGTAACAATATTCCCGGATATTGAGCATGTTCCACTCGTTGTAAAGACAATAGACTGAGTCGATCCGCCTCCGGTTGCGCTGACTGCAAACGGTGGATCGCCATAGATTTTGTTCGAAAGAGCTCTAAAAACGATCGTCTGAGCGACTTTAGCGACGATAGTGAAGGCGTTACCGAGCGTAACTACTTCCGTGTTCGTTTCGGCAGTCAATGCCTGCGTGCCAATGGCCGCGTCGTTCGCAATGCTCACTTGCGCCGACAGTGAAGTAGTGCTGTTCACAACAACATTCGTAATCGTCACGCCGGTGCCGACACTCAGTCGGGTCGTGCCTTGCAGAAAATGCGTGGATTGGCCAGTGACGGTGATAACCAATGTCTGACCTTGTTTACCGGTATTGGGACTGACGGCCGCAATCACCGGATTTTGCGGCATCACGGCTCCGAGTATATTGATGCGGCCATGTCCGAGTTGGTTGGCGTAACTTGGATTTCGGGAATCAATGTTGAGGGCGGTTTGGCCGATGGAATCCCGCACTCCGTCAGATCGAACGGAACGTACGAGTGCGGCTGTCCCTGCCAGGATAGCCGCACTTAAAGATGTGCCGGACGCAAGGCTGTAGTAGCCACCTGGATAAGCTGAAATGATGTCCACACCCGGCACGGAAGCAAAGACATAACCGCCGTAGTTTGAAAACAAACCTTTAGTGTCGGAAAGGTCCGTTGCAGCCGCCGCCATTACCCCGGCGAAAGCAGCCGGGTACTGCGGTTGAGACGTGTTGGCGTTCCCAGCGGGCGCAACCAGCAACACATTCGAAGCCAGCGCGAAGTCCACGGCGCTTTTTATAGCCAGCGAAGGCTTTAGGATGCCAAAGTTCACGTTGATGACTTGAGCCCCATGATCCACGGCATACCGTATGGCTTTGGCCAGCATGAACAAATTGCCCTGGCCGTCATCACCAAACACGCGCAAAGGCATAATCATACTGTCCGGGGCTATCGCGGCGATCAGGCCGGCGGACATCGAGCCATGACTGTAAGCCGGATTGAGCCCATCGAGGTAAGCAGGGTGGGAATGGTCCAGGAAACCGGCATCCGACTGGTCCAGGAAACCGGCATCCGACTGGTCCAGAAATCCCGCATCCGACTGGTCCAGGAAACCGGCATCCGATTGATCAAGAAATCCGGCATCGGATTGGTCCAAGAGGAACGGTGTGCCCGGATTGCTGGCGACAAAGTCGTATCCGCTGGTCAAATGGCGGGCCAACGCCCGGTGCGCGTAGTCGGGCCGGGAATTGATATCGGCTACGACAACTCCTCTTCCAGTCGAAAAGGGCAATGCATTTCCGGCCTTTATGAGTTGCATTGCCGGCTGCAGCTTGTACCAATCCGCTGCCGCAGTACGGGGTAAGCTCAATACACCGCGTGAGGCAAATCCAGGCACACTTACCCGCGTGTTCAGCTCCATCCACTGCATTCCGAGCTGGGTTGCCACGGCTGGCAACGGCAGGAATGGCAACTTCAGCAAGTAGGTGTTTGCGCCGGGAATACCGTCGAGGACAGCACCGCCCAGAGTAGCAGCAAGCGTGTTAATACTTACGGTCGGCGAAATTTGGACAATAACCGGGTACGAAACATCGGCAGCTTGGGAACTCAAGCCAAAAAGGAAAATAAGGCCGAAAAACAGATAACGACATCTTGCCAAGAGTCTCATCCCATCCTTTATGTTGTTTAGCCAATCCGCCGACGTGAATAGTGTCCGCAAATGGCTCATAAATACGCCGAATTCAAGAAAAATGCTATGGATTTCCGACGAGTAAGAATGGTGCCCAATAGAACGGATGGGGGTGATCGGCGCGGACAGCGAGCATCGCGGATCGGAGAGCAGTCGATTTAGCGGCGCCTTTCTGCCATTCTCGATAAAAATTCACCATTAATGCTGTCGTGGATTCATCATTGACATTCCAAAGGCTCAAGAGAAGAGACCGGGCGCCCGCGTATAAGAATCCACGCGTAAATCCGAGCAAGTCATCGCTGCCGGTCACCTGGTTCATACCGGACTGACAACCGCTTAGGGTCACCAGATTGGTTTCGCACACGATTGAAAACAGATCGAGAGCCGTAAACCAGCCATCTGCCAGCTTGAAGCTGGAAAACATGGGATTATCGTGACGAAAAATCACGTGAGTTGCGATGTGAAGAAATGAAGAGGCCTTGCTGTTCTCAATGAACGCTGCTCGGGTGGCTTGCGCGTCATGCAGGACTCGCGCATCTGCAAACAGCTCATTTAACCTGGAAATCTCTTCCCCTATAAGCGGCGCATTCTGATCCGACGCTCCGACAAGCAGAGGAGACTCGCCGGCAATCTCTCCCCTTTCGAGGCAATATTTCTTGATTGAAGCACTCGGCGCGTAGGAGACCTCGTATTCGTCGATGAGGTACTTCTCTCCATCATAAAAAGCATGGAACGGCAGGAAGTGCAAGAGCCCGTGAGGGACGACAATTATGTGTGGTGTGCGGATATCTCTGATGAAGGGCGCCATCAGCCGCTCATAAAGTTCCCGCAGCCGGAACTTGGTGGATTCGAGAATTTGCTCGAAATAAACCGTCACATACTCTCGTCCCAGCGCGAATTGGTTTAACTGGAACCGTAGACGCGTTTGCGCTTTCAGGATTTCGCTTATCGGGGAAAGCCTGCGAACGACTTTTGCATCGGTCCTCGAGACAACGAACGCAAGCACTTCGTCGCCGGTCGTGAAATACTCGATCAGAGTCGTCCGCTCCGGGAGGTCGGCTTGAACAGAATCAATCTCGGCAATAGAGACTTGCCGCAACGACGCGTACGCCGGATCCACTCTCGATATTTCCCGCAAGTTGCGTGCGAGCTCCCTTTCCTTGAGGGCAATTCGGTCGTAATTCGACTGTGACGTCAAAGGGCGGTTTTCGGCCTGAGATCGCACATAGTGGACGTTCAGTTCTTCGCGCAAGCGATCGATGTGGGACAGGGAGGACTCGGCTTGCCCATGGACCCGCGGCGCGTAATGTGACAGAAGCTCAACTAATGCACGGGACCGTGCTCGCTCGCACCACGCGTATGCCACCGGGAGCCCTTCGTGCGGATTCATCCGGTCCAATGAAAGGCGTACTAGAGCGTCATATGCCTGCTGCCGTCCTTTGAAGAAAGTCACACGAAGATCGTCATGATGAAGCCGGGCCTGATGCTTTTCCAACTCCTCCGCTGCATGTTCATAATGACGCAGCGCATCATCGCATCTCTGCATCCGTTCAGCGATCTCACCGCAGAGCACGTGGTAGGGGAACAGGACCAGCGGCATGGTCGTTGTTTGGATCAGCTTCGAGATCTCCGTCGCTGAGGCCTCCGCCGTTTGAAGATCATCCAGAACCATTGCGACCCTGCCGAGAAGCACCAGACTAAAAATTTGCTTTGATGGAATCGCCAATTCCTCAAACGACAGCTTGGCTTTTCGGGCAAGCAATTGCGCCTCCCGCGGGCGGTTCATAGAGAGGTGCACTTCGGCACGATAGAGATTGAGCACCCCGATCCAATACAGATTGCCTTCCTCCTCAAATATTTCTTCAGCGTTGTGGAACGCATCCAGTGCCTCGGCAAACCACTGCATCTGCATCATGGCTACGCCGTAAAAACCTGCGGCCTTGGCCTGCTCATATCGCATGCCGATCAGCTTGAACCTCTCGCCTGCACGCGCCGACAAGATTGAAGCGTCTTGTGAAAGGTTGATTTCCAGGTAGATCTCCGCTTCATCGAGGTCGCAAAGAGCGCAGTGCCGCTGGCTTCCCGCCCGTTCAAATCGCGAGCGAAGCCGACTGAAGGAGTGAAGTGCATCGCTGTAGCGGCCGCGCAAATACTGGAGGTAGGCACGGTTGTAGCTGGCCTGCGCCGACAGATCAGCCAGATTGAGTTCCTCGCTCAGCTTCTCGGCGCGCTCGTACATGTTGTCCGACTGCTCGAATTGATCGAGCATCGAAAGCACGTTGCCCAGGTTGTTGAAGGTTTGAGCAAGCGCCCGCTTATCGCCCAGCTTTTCGAAAATTTTGGCCGCCTTGCCGTAATATTCAACGCCTCGCATATGTTCGTCGAGGCGGTGGTGAATGATACCGAGATTCGTAAAAAGACGCGCCAGACCTTGTTCATCATCATTCTCGGAGAACCAATGCTTAGCGGTGCTGGCCACGCCGAGCGCTTCCTGCAGGCGTCCTACATGTGCGAGGGCTGCCGCATATCCGATGCGGGTGCGCGCCGCTTGCCGGTCTTCTCCCAACTGCTCCAACTTCTCGACGACACTTTCGTAGTACGGTATGGCTTCTTCGTACTGCTCGTTCGCTGTGAGGCTGTATGCGAGCATTCTCCACGCCTCGATCATCAAGCGATGGTTGCCGGAATTTATCGCTAACTGAAGAGCGTGCTGCGCACGCGACACGCTACGCCCCGATGCCTCATTACGAGGCTGCCCTGCATAGAGATTCACACCACGAATCTCTTCCCAAATTCGATCAAATGTATCCTGGAGTGTCTCCTCAGGAACCATGAAAATCAGATCCCTGTTGGTTAAGCGGTAAGCGAACCGATGATAGTCCGATCGGGAAAGTCGACCTGAAGATTCAAATCGCCTTCGGGCACATCTGTGAAATTGAATTCCCCCAACGCGTCGACGGTAGCTGCTTGCAGTTCTTTTCCATTCCGCAACAGATAACACCGGGCGTCAGCAACCTCTTTTTGCCTCCGTGAAAGTATCTGACCCAAAATATGTCGCTGTTTTCGTTCGTGACAAATTTCGAGATGAATGTTGAAATCTTCCGCCTGCAGAACCAGACTTCTGAACGGACCCAGAACGCCTCGGGCACCTGCCATGGAGGTTTGTCGGGAACTATCAAATACGATAGTGGCCGGGACATAAGTGATTGATGGGTCCAATTCACCCAATCGATATCGAAGCATCCCACTTACCCTTTCCGCATCATGCTCGGGCGAATTCCTTGAGCTGGACGGTTTCAATCCGGTTGGGAGAGCTGATACCGGCGTTCGGTTATCCGGGACATCTACAACCCGGGTACCGTCTCCGATCTCTACGACAACAGCAAGTTGCAAAAGCGAGATGCCGACGACAATCCCAGTCCCGTTACTAGTCTTTACAAGAATTCCTTCCAGATCCTGCAGAACTCCTCCAGCGACTCGAACCCTCCGGCCAGTCTCGCAGAATTGGCAGGGTTGGTAATGTACGGGGGCTTGAACGACCAGTTTGACGGCGGCGATTTCAGCTTCATCGACGGGCTTCACGCCGGATTTCGTGCCCATGATATGAATCACACCTGGCGTCGTTAGCACTGACTGGAGTTCCGCATCTTGTATTCGACAGAATACATAATTCGGAAACAATGGCATCTCGCTATGCCCAGGCTCGCTTGATCGACCTCGAGTCTCGAAAGTCGGCAGAAACGCATCAATTCCCTTTCTCGATAGGTTAATCGCCACGACCTTTTCGAATTGAGCGCGGACATGAAGTGCATACCACAAAAGTCGACCGTGGTTCATTTTAACTCCATCCTCTTGGCGAATGACGCTCAGTAAAAATAACTTGTGGTCGCACTTTTTTACGCCCTGCCGCCACGAAAGTCAAAGAAAATGAGTTGGAAAAGTTTGTGAATATCCTGTGAAAAACCTGTGGATTTCCGCACTCCAGTTTGACATGCATGGGCCAGTTATACTGAAGCAACTTCTTCCGCTTTTGCCAGTCACATCGCTCAAGTCGCTCCGCTAGTTCCATGCAACGAAAATCAAACCCCCCGATGCAACGAACGCCTGCTGCCCAACATCCTAGTCATTCCGGCCCTCAGATCCGAGACCAAAGTAGCCACCGAGCTTGGGTCGGGTTCCGACCAGGTGTTTAGCGATCTCACCGCGGTGGCCGCTGCCTTCCGGCAAATTCGGTCGATTGCTTCCAGCTGGCCGTGCAATACTCTTGGATCAGAAACCCTGAAGAAACCATGCAAATCGAGATAGATCAGGTTGGAGACGTACAAGCTCAAAAAGACGCGAATGAGTCCTTTACTGCCCCACAAGGCCAGGAACCCCTCAAGGCGCTTTCCGAATTCCAGCGGAAGTAAATCGGGAACAACTCCAGTGCACAAAAGCAAAGTTTCCTCCAGCGATTTTCTTTCAATGACGTTGCCGCTGGCACTGATGCTCTGACACAGCCTTTTGCCGATCAGTTCCATCAATTCGGACGTGCCCGAGCAGCACGCGATATCGCCTCCCAGATTTTTCAAGGCTGGACCGAACCCCGCTGAGTGAACATGATGGGCGAATTCATGCAGCCGTTCGAAGAGCGGACTTATCGCGGGATCCAGCAGATCTGGTCTAGCCATCGTCCATCGCCGCAAAAACATTTCTAGAACCAAATCCGGGTCTTTTTCGCTGGCCTTGTATTTCCCGTCCTTTAATAATTGACTCATGGTGGTTCCCCTTTTCCCAATCACGCCGCTCAAGTCGCTCCGCCGGTCCATGGAACGAGAATGAAGCCTCGCGATGGAACGAACGCGTCCCGCCGAACATCCTAATCATTCCGGGGCCTCGGTCCAAGAGCAAAGTAGCCCGACCGTCGTCGAGTTTGTCCGTACACGGGTCATTCGAATTGAAGAATGCCCGGCTCATTTGGCCAGATGCCAAATGCCAAGCGCCGCACTGTAGCGGAAAATGCTCGGAAAATCCAGCGGCCACTCGTTTAAATCGGCTTGAATGGGTAAAATTGACGTTGAAGCGACAGGCGCGCGTAACTGAAAGAGATTTAAACCCATTCAAGCGGGAACGCAGACCCGTCGGGGGTTTCAAGCGGGTCTGTAAAACCTTTATGCATCGGTTCGAATCCGATCGGCGCCTCTCCACACCGTCCTCTCTCTTAAGAATAACGCATCCGGTGCGCCAGGGCGTTTTCTCTTTTTTTGCTACCGCCCGGAGGAGACAGGAGCTGAAAAATCGCAGTATCGCATGACTCTTCCTTTATTTCTTCTTGCTCCGGCCGTTCCCCCGAAGTCTTGATTTTCGGTTCTACTTGGCCGTTCAGAATTTTCGCCAGACATTCGACATCCTTTAGCGTAAAAACCCCGCGGCCTCTCGAATCCTTTCGTACTGGTGGGTAAATTTCTGTAGCGAGCCGCGCACTTCGTTCGTCCTTGGTAACGCCCAGCGCTTCTGCCGCGTGTGCTGTAAAGTATTGCTGCCTATCGGGGATTCTCAACTTGTTCAGTTTCGAAGGCGGCAACATCTTAAACGGCACAGCAGGTTCAATAGGTACTTCAATCGAGTTGTGAAATTGTGCATTCACATTCGTGTGGATGCACAATTTCGCGACGTCAGTTGGCAATCTCAAAATTACCTTCGAAATAGCTCCAGACGTCGTGTGAATGGCCACCACGACCTTTCGAAGCAACGTTTTGCGTTCTTCGGCATTTAGGAAGCTAAAGGTTCCGAAAAGCGAAGCGATATTTGTTGCTAGAACCTTGTCATCGGTCGCCCAGGCAGTACGCATTTCCTGCTCAAGCCGTCGAATGGTCGTCGTCCATCCCGCAATTTCGCTGTTAATGTGGCGGGCGGCTTCTTGGATCTGCTCCTCGGAGAACTCGTCCTTGATGAATCGAACCAGCAGCTTTTTCTTCTCATTGTTTAAGCGATTGAGTTGCGTCTGTGCGTCTTGGAGCTGTTGTTGTGCAGCAGCTGAACCATGAGACGATTGCACCCGTTTGGCCAACAGTGTAACGCGCCGCAATAATTGACCTCGTTGTCCTCACGATAATTTCCACCGAGATTTCACGTTCTCAACAGCCAGGACTTGTAGCCGGAATAAACGCGGGATAGGGATAGAGGTTTGTGTAGGCAGAAGTGAGTATCCCAGTTGAAAGTCAAAGAGGAGCGTCCGGAGAGAACGCCGGACGGAAGTCGCGGTTGATTTCCGAGGGCTTCCGCTCAGAAACCGATCCGGCTGTTCTGGAATAGAAGAAAACCCCGCCGAAGTTTTGGATTCCGGCGGGGGTGTGGACTGGACGGATCAGCCGTATTCGGATCCTGGCCTCAGCCCTCGGGCCTGCTCTAAACCGGCAGGCAGGTTTCACCGCGGCGCGACCCGCGGCAAACTTGTGGTCACAGTGGCAGACGGTATTGACCGTTATCGTGGACGATGGTTCCTTCCTGACATGCTCGGCGAATCGCGAGTTGCGC
>Ga0209376_1000606_pt1 | contig 38961 bp, 38 predicted proteins | sample GraSoiAngelo_134_FD_185891 | JGI IMG/M metagenome (GOLD analysis project Ga0209376, IMG submission 185891) | Grasslands soil microbial communities from the Angelo Coastal Reserve, California, USA - 14_0929_05_30cm (SPAdes) (version 2) | ecosystem: Environmental > Terrestrial > Soil > Grasslands ...
ACCGCGCGCCATCACACGTTCTTCGAGATGCTGGGGAACTTCTCGTTCGGCGACTACTTCAAAGCGGAGGCGATCGCGTTCGCGTGGGAGTTCCTCACGCGCGACCTCGCGCTCGATCGGCGACGCCTCATCGCGACCGTGTTCCGGGACGACGACGACGCGTTCGCGCTGTGGAAGCGGGTGGCCGGCCTGTCCGACGACCGGATCTTACGATTGGGCGAGAAGGACAACTTCTGGGCGATGGGCGACACCGGGCCGTGCGGCCCAAGCGGCGAGCTCCACTTCCACCAGGGAGACCACATCGCCTGCGCCGAGGTCGCCGCCGGCCGGCCGTGTCTCGGACCCGAGTGCGAGTGCGATCGCTGGCTCGAGGTGTGGAACCTCGTCTTCATGCAGTTCAACCGCGACGCCGGCGGCACGCTGACGCCGCTGCCGCGACCGTCGATCGACACCGGGATGGGGCTCGAGCGGATCGCGGCCATCGTGCAGGGCAAGACGTGGACCTACGACACCGACCTGTTCGTCCACGTCTTCGCGCGCATCGAGAAGCTCGCGGGCAAGCGGTACGGGGCCGGCGCCGAGGCCGACCGGGTGTCGATGCGGGTCATCGCCGACCACGCGCGGGCGACCGCGTTCCTCATCGCCGACGGCGTGCTGCCGTCCAACGAGTGGCGCGGCTACGTCCTGCGACGCATCATGCGGCGGGCGATGCGCCACGCGCGCAAGCTCGGCATCACCGGGCCGTTCTTCTGGAACGCGATCGAGGGCGTGGTCGCCGACATGGGCGACGCGTACCCGGAGCTCGGCAGCGAAAGCGACCGGATCCGGCGCGCCGTCGGTGAAGAGGAAGAGCGGTTCGCCGCCGTGCTGGACGCCGGCATGAACCGGATCGCGGAGTACGCGACGGCGCAGGGGGCGGGCAACGGTCGCCCGATCGACGGGCGCTTCCTGTTCACGCTCTACGACACGTTCGGCTTCCCGCGCGATCTCGCCGAGGACGAGCTGCGCGATCGCGGCTGGATTTCGACGGCGGAGACCGAGGCCAGCTGGCAATCGGAGATGGACGCGCAGCGCGAGCGCGCCCGGGCCGGTGCGAGCTTCGCCGTCGGCGAGGGCGCGGACGGCGGCGCCGTCTTCGCGGCGATTCCCCAGACCTTCGGCGTCCAGAAGTTCCTCGGCTACGAGCAGCTCACCGCGCCGGCGCGGATCTGGGCGATCGTCCGCGAAGGCCCCGCGGCCCGGGCTCGCGAGGCGCGCCAGGGCGAGACCGTCGAGGTGATCCTCGATCAGACACCCGGGTACGCCGAATCCGGAGGGCAGATCGGCGATACCGGGACGGTCGTGGGACGCGCGGGGCGCGGGGAGATTCTCGACACCTACTACCGCGGTCCCAAGGTGATCGTCCATCGCGTGCGCGTGACCGAGGGCGTGCTCCGCGAAGACGACGAGATCGCGGTCACCGTCGACTCGCCGCGACGCCAGGGCCTGCGGCAGCACCACACCGGCACGCATCTGCTGCACGCGGCCCTGCGCAAGGTCCTGGGGACCCACGTGACGCAGGCCGGATCGCTGGTCGCGCCCGACCACCTGCGCTTCGACTTCTCGCACGGGAGCGCGGTGAAGGATCGCGACATCGCCGCGATCGAAGAGCTGGTCAACGAGCAGGTCCAGGCCGACGCCGTCGTGACGCCCAGCGAGATGAACCTCGACGAGGCGCTCAAGACCGGCGCGATGGCGCTGTTCGGCGAGAAGTACGGCGATCGCGTCCGCGTGATCAAGATCGGTGAGTTCTCGACCGAGCTCTGCGGCGGCACGCACCTCGGCCGCACCGGCGAGATCGGGCTCCTCAAGGTCACCGCCGAGGGCGCCGTGGCCTCGGGCGTCCGGCGCGTCGAAGCGGTCGCGGGTCCCGCGGCGCTGCAGAGCGTCGCCAGGAGCCAGGCGGCCCTGCGCGAAGCGGCGGATCTGCTCAAGGTCGGCCCTCTCGAGGTTCCGGCCCGCGTGCAGAAGCTCCTCGAGGAGCAGCGGGCGCTTGAAAAACAGCGCGCCGCGCTCGAGTCCAGGCAGGCGAGCTCGAAGGCCGAGGATCTTGTGAAGGCGGCGCGCCAGGTCAACGGCGTCGCGGTGATCGCCGGCCGGATCGACGGGCTGGACGCTGACGCGCTGCGCTCGGTGGCCGACACGCTGCGCAACCGGCTGGGGTCGGGCGTGGTCTGCGTGGGAAGCGTCGTGGACGGCAAGGTGAACCTCATCGCCGCAGTCACCAAGGACCTCACCAGCCGCTTCCAGGCCGGCCGTCTCATCCAGGAGGTCGCCAGGGCGGTCGGCGGAGGTGGGGGGGGTCGTCCGGATATTGCCCAGGCCGGTGGCAAGGACCCGGCCCGTCTGGACGCCGCCCTAGAGTTGGTTTACGCCCATCTGGCACGCGCCTCGGCTTGAAGGCCTCCCCTGGGTTAAGATGGGAAATACGATGCCTCTGGGGAGAATCCTGGTCGTCGACGATGAAGCACCCATCCGCGAGGTCCTGACCGAGTACTTCGCGACGGAGGGGTACGCCGTCGAAGCCGCGACCAGCGGCGTTGAAGCGCTGACCGCCATTCGGGGCCGCCGCGCCGATCTGGTTCTCCTCGACGTCCGGATGCCGGGCCTGGACGGCGTCCAGGTCCTCCGGCGCATTCGCGAGCTGGACGACAGCGTGCCCGTCATCATGGTGACCGCGAACGAGGACGTCGGCCTCGCCAAGGAAACCCTCAAGCTCGGCGCGTTCGACTACGTCGCGAAGCCGTTCGACTTCGAGTACCTCGACCGCGCGGTGGCCGCGGGCCTGGCGCGCGCCGGCACCAAGTCGCCGGCCGACGCAGACCCGTGGACGCCCCTGGCGCTCATCGTCTTCCGCATCGCGCGTGGGATGGCGCCGCTCGGCCGGTCGTCCACGGGTGAGCGGTTGGAGTCCGCAGCCCTCGCGGCCGCCATCGACGGCGCCGCCGGCAGGCTTGCGGCCGCCGGTGGTCGTCTTCCCGAGATCTCGCTGCTCCTCGACATAGCCGCAGCGTTCGGTGATCTCCCGGCCACGGAGCGGGCGCTCGTGGAATCAGCGCTTGAAGCGGCGCGCCGGTCGCTCCCCGTCGCGGGCTGAGCGCCGCCGCCGGCCGTCGCGCGGCCGGCCCGACGTCGCGCCGCATCTCAAGATCCTCCACACCGTCGCCGAGGCCGTCAGCCGTACGCTCGATGTCGAGGAAGTCCTGCGCACCGCGCTGGACGCGCTCACCCGCGTCACCGGGCACGAGATCGCGAGCCTCCATCTGCTGTCCGAGGACGGCAAGATGCTCGAGCTACGCGGCGCGCGCGGCATGTCCGCGCGCCTCCGCGAGGTGAACCAGAGGCTGCCGGTCGGCGAAGGGCTCATCGGTCACGTGGCCGTCACCGGCAAGACCGTCCGGATCGAGCGGAACTACGAGGACCCGAACGTGCTCCCGTCGGCCAGGGCCGCCGTCCGGCGCGATCACATCCGCGGCTTCGTCTGCGTGCCGATCCACAGCCGCGGGCGGATCCTCGGCACGCTCGCGCTCGGGCGCAAGACCGCCGACCAGTTCGACAAGCACGAGCTGGCCCTGCTCGAGGCGGCCGCCGACCAGGTCGGCGTCGCGCTCGACAACGCGCAGCTCTACTCGGAGGTGCAGCGACTCTATTCCGAGTCGCTGCGCCTGCTCGACGAGCACAAGCGTGCCCAGGCGCAGCTCGTCCACGCCGAGAAGCTGTCGGCCGTCGGCGAGCTTGCCTCGGGCGTGGCGCACGAAATCAACAATCCCCTGACGACGATCCTCGGGCAGGCCCATCTGCTGCTGACCCACCCGGAGACGACCACGCACGTGCGCGACCGGCTGGGCATCGTCGCCGAGGAAGCGGGGCGTGCCGCACGGATCGTGCAAAATTTGTTGTTGTTCGCGCGTCACTACACGCCCGAGCGGCGGCTATGCTCGGTCGCCGACCAGGCCCGGCGCGTGCTGGAGCTCAAGGGCTACCAGCTCCAGCAGGACAACATCCGCCTCGTGACCGACTTCGCCGCGTGTCCGTACGTGTGGGCCGACGAGAACCAGCTCCAGCAGGTCCTCCTCAACCTCGTGCAGAACGCCCACCAGGCGATGTCCAAGCATCCGTCGCCCCGCGTGCTGACCGTGCGGGTGTGGCCGTCGGATGGCTACGCGCACGTCGAGGTGCGGGACTCGGGGCCGGGCATCGCGTCCGAGGCGCTGCCGCGGATCTTCGACCCGTTCTTCACGACGAAGCCGCCCGGCGAGGGGAGCGGACTCGGGCTGTCGGTCTCCTACGGGATCGTCACCGAGCTCGGGGGCCGGCTCCGCGCCCAGAACTGCGACGACGGAGGTGCCTCCTTCGTCGTCGAGCTGCCGCTCGGGGAGCCCGCCGCCTGATCGTCCGGCTCGCGTCGTCGCTCCTGCTCTTCGTCGTGCTCGCAACCGGCTGCGCCCAGGCCGGCGGTCCCGTCCCCGGAGCGCCCGCCCACCATCGCGAGGGCGGCTACGGCAACGTGAACCCGTCGGCCGAGCCGGCCGGCAGCTGGAGGCGCTTCACGTTCTTCGTGTCGCGCGTCTGGGCGGCCACGTTCACCCCGCGGACCGCGAGCCTTCCCGCCGTCACCAGCGACCTCGCCGCGATCCGGGCGGGTCAGGGCCCTCCCAGGGTAACGTGGGTCGGCCACGCGACGCTGCTGGTCCAGCTCGACGGGGTCAATGTACTGACCGACCCGCAATGGTCCGAGCGCGCGAGCCCGGTGTCGTTCGCGGGCCCGCGACGGGTGTCGGCGCCCGGCCTCAAGCTCGAGGATCTGCCGCCGATCCACGTGGTCGTGATCTCGCACGACCACTACGATCACCTGGACGAAGCGACGGTCAAGCGGCTCGACGCCGCGCACCATCCCCGCTTCGTCGTCCCGCTCGGGCTCAAGGCGTGGTTCGCCGACCTCGAGATCACGGCGGTGGACGAGCTCGACTGGTGGGGCGCCGTCACGCTGAAGGGGCTCACATTCACCTGCGTTCCGGCCCAGCACTTCTCGGGGCGCACGCCCTGGGACCGGAACCGTCGCCTCTGGAGCGGCTGGGTCGTCGCCGGTCGGAGCAAGCGCCTGTACTTCGCCGGCGACACCGCCTACTTCGGCGGCTTCAAGGAGATCGGCACGCGGCTCGGCCCGTTCGATCTGGCGGCGATCCCGATCGGCGCTTATGTGCCGCAGATCATCATGAAGGCTTCTCACACCACTCCCGAAGAAGCGCTACGCGCCTTCGCCGACGTTCGCGGAGAGCGCTTCTTGCCTATTCACTGGGGAACGTTCGACCTCGCCGAGGAACCGCCGGCCGAGCCGCCCGAGCGGCTTATGGCCGAGGCTCGCCGACTTCAACTCGATCTCTCTCGCGTTTGGGTTTTGAAGCACGGCGAAACTCGGCGCTGGTAGCACGCTGGGAGGCGGGGCGGTGGGATGCCGGGCGGGGGCGCACCCCCTGCGCAGCCTGTGTAGTCAGCTCAGCCATCTGCAGAAGCGGCCGACTCAGACACAACGCAAGGCAGCAGTCAGGCTGCGCAGGGGGTGCGCCCCCGCCCGGCACCCCACCGCCCCGTCTGCCGCCACGTAGCGCCACGGCTGGCCCCGCCGATGAAGCTTCGCGTGAGTCCTGCAGGGACGGCCCTCGGCTGTCGATGCTGAGGGCTGCTCCGCAATCAGCGCGCGGAGGCCCCTAGCGACGTCGCCTCCGCCACCGTCGGCCGCAGCAGCGTCCGTCTCCATCGGCTTGGCGCTTGCGGGGCGTGGAGCTTCAGGGGAGTTGGAGGTGGAGGCCCTTCAGGTAGTGCGTCTCGGGTACGTTCAATAGGACGGGGTGGTCGGGGGATTGGGTGAGGTGCGCGACCACGCGGGGGCGGAGGTGGGCGTCAGCGGCGGCTTCTCGGCAGATGTCCTCGAAGAGCGAGTCGGAGACGTGGTGGGAGCAGGAGAACGTGAGGAGGTGGCCGCCGGGCTCGAGGATGCGGAGGGCGCGGAGGTTGATTTCTTTGTAGCCTCGGGACGCGGCGGGGATCGCCGATCGGCTGCGCGCGAACGGGGGCGGGTCGAGGACGATCACGCCGAAGCGGGCGCCCGCGCGCTCGAGGCGGCGCAGCTCGTCGAAGACGTTCACGGCCTGGATCTCGGCGCGGGCCGCCAAGCCGTTCAGCGCCAGGTTGCGGCGAGCGGCCGTGATCGCTTCCGGCGAAGACTCGATGCAGACGGCGCGGCGCGCTCCGCCCCGGAGCGCGTGGCCCGCAAATCCCGCCGTGTAGCAGAACGCGTCCAGGACGTCGCGACCGGCGGCGAGGCCTGCGATGCGCACACGGTTTTCCCGCTGGTCGAGGTAGAGGCCAGTCTTGTGCCCGGTGCCGAGCGTCACCGCAAAGCGTACGCCGTCCTCGTCGACCTCGACCGTCTCGGGCCCCGCGCCACGGATCCATCCGCGCACGACTTCGAACCCCTCGAGTCGCGCCGCGGCGTCCTCGTCCGCGGCGAAGACCGGCGCATCGTCGAGCAGGCGCGCGAGGGCGTCGGCGATCGCTGCACGCACGCGGGCCATCCCGAGCGTCAGGCACTGCACGATCAGGACGGGCCCGTAGCGGTCCACGACCAGGCCGGGCAACCCGTCGGCCTCGCTCCACACCAGCCGGCCGAGCGCCGGCGGCCCGTCTGATGCGCCGCGCGCGCGAAGGGCGACGGCGCTCCGGAGCCGCCGCTCGAGCAGGGCGGAGTCCAGAGGCTCATCGGCCCAGGTGACGACCCGGCAGCAGAGGGCCGGACGCGGGTTGTAGAAGCCGCGGCCGACGAAGCGGCCGGCGGAGTCGACGACCGTGACGGCTGCGCCCGGCTCCACGTCGCTGACGTCCGCGACGTCACCCTTGAAGATCCAGGGATGATTCCGCGCCGCGTCGCGGCCCCGCTTGAGCCGCAATGCCGGCTGCCCGCGCTTCATGTTGGGCGGCGGTCGGCCGTGAGGGCCCACCGCTGGTGATCGCGCCACCGGCCGAAGATCTTCAGGTAGCGCGGGGAGAATCCCTCACGCCTGAAGCCGCCGCGGCTTCGCACGCGCGCCTACTTCTTGCGGAGGACGACGACCATGATGATGGGGTGCCGCGCCCGTTCCAGGAGCTGGTGGGGCTTGAAGCCGAAGAACCACTGGACGAACTCGAAGCCGCCGGCGAGCTCCACCACGGTCTTGAGCTCCTGCGGGAAGACCATCCGGGAGAGGTGAGTCTGCCGGTAGAGGCGGCGCGTGCCGTTCTCGACCGCTTCGAGGGTCATGCGCTCGCGGAAGACCTGGCTCACGGGGTCGACGTCGTTGAGCGCGGAGAACGAGGCGCGCACGATCAGGCGCCCGCGGCGCTTGGACCAGGACCAGCGCCGCGCCGGGTTGGTCCACGAGGAGGCCATGTAGCGGTCGAAGACGTAGAGGCCGCCGCGCTTGAGGGACTTCGCCACGGTCCGCAGGTGGGCGACGAGCTGCTCGGTCTTCAGCAAGTGCCCCTGCGAGTCCTGCATGCAGATCGCCGCGTCGACCGGACGCGCCAGCCGGAAGTCCGTCATGTCGCCGACGACCAGCTCGCCCTCGTGACCCTTGGCGGCGAGCCGCTCGCGCAGGAACTCGACGTTCCGCGGCGACAGGTCGAGCCCGGACATCCGATAGCCGCGATCGGCCAGTCGCATCAGGTGGGGCCCGGTGCCGCAGGCGATGTCGACGACGCGCCGGACGGGTCGCCGGGCGAATCGCTTGAAGCAGTAGACCAGGAAGTCGACCTCGCCCTTTCGATTGAGATCGAACGCGATCTCGTAGAACCTCGGGGCGCTGTACTCCTGGATCCGACTCTTCTCGCGAAGCTTCAGCGCTTGGCTCCCCACCAGGCCAGGAGCGCCTCGCGGATCACCCAGGAGGCGGCGATGCCGGTCCGGCCGGTCGGATCCCAGGCGTGCGCGACTTCCACGAGGTCTCCGCCGATCACCTGACAGCGCTCGAGCATCCTGACGATCTCGACCAACTCCGGCACTCGGAGCCCGCCGGGCTCGGGCGAGCCCGTCCCCGGCGCCTCGGCCGGGTCGAGGACGTCGACGTCAATTGTGACGTAGAGCGGATAACGCCGGAGCTCGGGCAGAAGGCGCCGGACGACCTCGATCGGATGCCCGTTCAGCATCGGGTACATCGGGAAGAAGTGCGGCCGGCGCCGGTGGTACTCCTCGCGCGCTCCGGTGCGGATCCCGACCTGATAAACGCGCTCCGGCGACACGACGTCCATGACGCGGGCGAGCGCCGAGGCGTAGTTGTAGCGCTCGCCCAGGAACTCCTCGCGCAGGTCCGGATGGGCATCGAGGTGGAGGATGCGCAGCTCGGGGAACGCCGGCGCCAGCACCTCGATCACCGACACGGTAGCGGTGTGGTCGCCGCCGAGCATGAACGGGATCAGCCCGGGCCGCCACCAGGCGGCGATCTGCTCCCGCGCGGCGTCGAGCTGCTCCCGGGGCGGCGCGCCGGCGGGGAGCTCGCAGTCGCCGATGTCGGCGATGGCCAGGTCTTCCAAGTCGCGGGCGAGCGCGGGCGAGTAGGTCTCGATCGACTCGGAGCCGAGCCGGACGTCGAGCGGACCGGCGTCGGCGCCCTTGCGGAGGTTCACCCGGCCCTCGAACGGGATGCCGTAGATGACGATACGGGCGTCGGCGAGGGCGAGGTTACAGCCGATGAAGCTCGGAGACACTGCACGCATGAATTCTTCGTCACTCTAGCGAGTCGCCGATCGATTGCAAGTGGAAACTGGCGCCTCGAGCGGGCGACGGAGGAGGCGCGAGGGAGTTTCAGCACCTTCCAGCGGTGCTCGTCGGTGCCACAAAAGCGTTTTTTTCTTGCAATGGGTAAAAACGGATCCTACAGTGAAACAAGTTTCGTGTGAGAAGCGAAGTTTTTTCGGTCGATTACAGCGACGTGAATGAGCGTCGCAGGAGAGGTGCGGTAGATGAACGGATCGGACAAAGGGGGACCAATGGCGTGAACGCCTTGGGACGACACCTGCTGCTCGAGATGTTCGACTGCGACCCTGACGCCATCAACAACCTCGAGGCCGTCAAGGGGGCCCTGGTAGAGGCAGCAAAGCGGGCCCAGGCCACCATCGTCGACGTCGTCTTCCACGAGTTCAACCCGTTCGGTATCAGCGGTGTGGTTGTCATTGCCGAATCCCACCTGTCGATCCACACGTGGCCGGAATACCGGTACGCGGCCGTCGACATCTTCTCCTGTGGCGATGTCCTCCAGCCCGAGGTCGCCGCCAACTATCTGGTCGAGCAATTCGCTGCCGAGCGCACCTCGATCGTCGAGATGCAGCGCGGCATGTTCCTCAACTCGGCGGTGCCGATCGTCAACAAGAGCCCGGTCAGCGTCAGTTGATCCATTCGCAGTCCTATAAGTGGTTCATTGAAACCACGACGCCGTTCGAAGGGCATATGCACGCCATCGCCCGGACGCTCGTCGAGACCCAGACCAAATTCCAGCACGTCGAGATTCTCCAGACGGCCGCCTATGGTAAGACCCTCGTCCTCGACGGGCGTATCCAGTCCAGTCAGGGCGATGAGTTCATCTATCACGAGGCGCTCGTCCACCCGGGGATGCTGGCGGTCGAGGCCGCACCCCGCAGTGCCCTGGTCATCGGCGGCGGCGAGGGGGCGACGCTCCGGGAGATCCTCAGGTATTCAACGGTGACCCGGGCCGTCATGGTCGACATCGACCGCGAGGTGGTCGACCTCTGCAAGATTCACCTCTCCGAGATGCACCGGGGGGCCTTCGAGGACCGGCGGACCGAGCTCAGGCACGAGGACGCCCGGGCATACCTCGAGGGGACCCAGGACCGCTTCGATTTCATCTCCGTCGACCTGGTCGAGCCGCTCGAAGAGGGCCCGGCCTGCATGCTCTTCACCAAGGAGTTCTACACGCTCGTGAGGGATCGCCTCACGCCCTGTGGCACCATGACGATGCAGGCCGGGATGACGAAGGTCGGCGAGCTGGCCTTCTTCTCTTCTATTCACCGGACGCTCCGGGAGGTCTTCCCGGTGGTCGCCGGCTATCAGAGCTTCATCTCCTGCTTCGGCACGCCGTGGGGGTTCATCGTCGCCTCCAAGAAGGTCGACCCGACGCGACAGGACGCCCGGACGGTGGACAGGCTCATCGCCGAGCGGGTGAAGGATCCGCTCGAGTACTGGGACGGCGCCACGCACCAGCACGCCTTCGGCCTCCCGAAGTTCATCCGCAAGGCTGTTGCGCAGCAAACTCGCGTCGTCACCGACGCGAACCCCCTCATCGTCTCCTGACGCTCGGCCGTACACCGCCGGTGATCGCCATCGCTGCGCTTGCTCTCCGTCGCCTCTAGCAGGGTCGAGCGGAGCAGGGCGGGAGGGGTCGCGTGACCACGCGGCGCGCGAGCGCTGCCACTCGACGGCTGGGCTCCATCCGGGCGCGCGTCGCCCGCCGCCGTTCTCAGGGAACGGGTCTGGTCGACCCCTCCCGTCCTACTCCGCTCGACCCTGCTGACGCTGCATGAGATTGGTGCTGGCGTCGGCTTCGCCGCGGCGGCGGGAGCTCTTGCGTCAGATCTGTCCGGAGTTCGATGTGGTGCCGAGTGAGATCGACGAGACGTTGGATGGGGGGCCGACTGCGGAGGCGGTCGCTCGGTTGGCGCTCAGGAAGGCGCGCGCCGGCGCTGCGCACGCGCCATCCGCGATCGTGCTGGCGGCCGACACCGTCGTAGTGATTGACGGGATGGCACTTGGGAAGCCGGCGGGGGCTCAAGAGGCGAGGGCGATGCTGATGCGTTTGCGGGGGCGAGCGCACGAGGTCGTCACCGGCGTGGCTGTCGTCGAGGCCGGAGCAGGGCGGGAGGCGTCGACCACGGTCGTGAGTCGCGTGCTGATGGCGTCGTATCCGGACACGACGATCGAGGCGTACGTGGCGTCTGGCGCGCCCCTGGACAAGGCGGGCGGCTACGCGATCCAGGACCTCGATGGACGACTCGTCGACGCCCTCGTCGGTTCCTACACCAACGTGGTCGGGCTACCTCTGGAGGCGACCCGGCGCCTGCTCGAGGAATTCGGCGTCGCCGTCAGCGAGCGGGCGGCACCTTGATCCGTAGCAGCATCTCCTCAGGGCGTGGGATCGGCACCGCCTGCGGCAGCGGCGTGTGCGCCCGGATGATCGCGAGCGTCTGCTGAACCTGATCGGCCGAGACGAAACCGTCCGACAGATAGAGAGCACGCGCAGCCTCCAGACGCGCGGCGAAGTCCTCGGGCTCACCCACCACGCGCGCCGACAGCTTCGCTGCGAGCTCGCGCGCCGGGGACGACCGTATGCGCTCCTCGGCCCTCTGCAGCGCTCGCGTCAGGGCGAGGAGGTCGCGATCCTTGGGCCGGCGGTCGGCGCGTGCGAAGAGCGCCGCGTTCACGGTGCTGGCCCCGAGCGCCTCGGTGACCGCGCGCGGGGTTCGGAAGTCGGCGAGCAGCTTCACCCGCTTGTCGCCGAGGAGCTGCGTCGCCACCGGCTCGTGGACGAGCGCCGCGTGGATCTCGCCCGAGTCGAGGGCCGAGACGAGACCTCGCCCGCCGAGGCTGGACACGCGCACCTGGGCCACGCTCAGTCCCGCCCGTGCGAGGAGCCAGCCGAACCAGGCGTGCTCCGGCGCCCCCGGCGTCGTGACCCCGACCCGCATGGCCGACAGGTCCTCGATCGATCTGACCGTGGCGGCGTGTGGCGCCCCCACGACCAGGGCGACCGGCGGCGCGGCCGTCAGCCCGAACACGAGCCGCGGGGCCTGGGTGGCCGACCGTGGGCCGAAACGCAGGACCGCCTCCAGCGTCGTCGCGGCCAGATCGACCTGACCCTGGGCCAGCGCCTCGGCGGCGCCCGATTCGGCGCGGGTCGTCCTGATCGTCACCGTCAGCCCCTCGCGCGCGAAGTGGCCCTCGGCCTCGGCGACGCGGATCGGCATGTACTCCGATGAGGTCGGCGGCCCGCTCACGGCGAGTGTCAGGGCCTGGAGGAGAACGATGAGCCCTAGCATCGGCTCAGTGCCGCGAGGCCGGGCCCGACGGGGCGCCAGCCCCGGGCCGCCGCGCGACCCTGCCAAGGGCCGTTTGCTGCGCCTCTACGCGGCGCTGCTCGCCCGCTTCGGCCCTCAGCGCTGGTGGCCCGGCCGAACGCCGTATGAGATCTCCATCGGCGCCGTGCTCATCCAGCACACCGCGTGGGTCAACGCCGCACGAGCCATCGCCGCCCTCCGCTCCCGGCGACTCCTGGCGCCCGAGCGCGTCGCCGCCCTGCCAGAGGAACAGCTCGCGCGCGTGATCCGGCCTGCGGGCACCTACCGGCTGAAGGCCAGGCGTCTTCTGGCGCTGACTGGCTGGCTGCTCGATCGGCACCGCGGGAAGTTCGACGGGATGCGCAAGACGGACCTCCCGGCGCTGCGCGCGAGCCTGCTGGCGGTCCCCGGGCTCGGTCCCGAAACGGTCGACGCGATCTTGCTTTACGCCGTCGGCCGGCCCGTCTTCGTCGCGGACGCGTACACCCGGCGCGTCCTGGCCCGCCACCGCCTGATTTCCCCGCACGCGACATACGAGGAAGCCCGTGCCTGGCTGGAGGCGCACCTGCCGTCCGATCCCGTGCTCTTCAACGAGTTTCACGCCTTGCTCGTTGCCGTCGGGAAGTCGTATTGCCGCTCGGCGCCCCGCTGCGAGGCGTGCCCGCTTCGGCAAGATCTTCGTGGGCGTCGGCCGGCTCCCTGAGAGCGCCCGCCGGCCGCGCGAGCCGGCGGCAGGGGCTTCAGGCCTCGCGCCACGACTCGGTGAGGAGCGCGACCAGGCGCTCGGCGGCGTCGGGGATCGCCAGAGTCCGTGCCTGCTCGCCCATCTGCTTGAGTTTCGCCGGGTCGGCCAGGAGCATGTGCACCCGGCGGACGAGCAGGTTGGGTGTGAGCATCGCCTGGGGAATCATGACCGCTCCGCCGGCGCGCTCGACGAGCCGCGCGTTCGCCGTCTGCTCGTCGCCTCGAGCGCCCGGTAACGGCACGTAGAGCGCCGGCTTCCCGAGCTGGCAGCACTCGTTCACGGTGCCGGCGCCCGCGCGCGCCACCACCAGCGCCGCGGTCGCATAGATCTCGGCGAGCTCGGCGCCGACGTAGGGCACGAGGGTGTAGCGGCGCGCCAGCGCGGGCGGCAGCGTCGCGCGCAGGCCCTCGAGCGCCCTCCGGTCGCCCGTTGCGGGATTGTCGCCGCACTGGTGGATGACCTGCGCGCGCTCGAGGAGCGGGATGATCGCGTCGGCGACGACCTGGTTGATGCGGTGCGCCCCGAGCGCGCCCCCTGTGACGTACACGAGCGGCAGAGCCGGATCGAGCTGGAAGCGGGCGATCGCGCTCGCCCTCGAGCCGTCGCGGAGCTCGGGGCGAAGCGGATTGCCGGTTACGGTGACGCCAGAAGAGGCAAAGGTGTCGGCGCTGCCGGGAAAGGTGACCGCGATGCGGCTGGCGAAGCGGGCTCCGATCCGGTTCGCGAGGCCGGGAACGGCCGTCTGCTCGTGCAGGACGATGGGCAAGCGCAGGAGCGCGGCACCGAGCACGACGGGCAGCGCGACGAAGCCGCCCGTACCGAAGACGACGCGGGGGTGCAAGGCGCGTAGCGCCCGCACGGCGTCCAGGACTCCCATCGGGGCGTTGACGAGCAGGTCGGCCACGTTCTGCCACGCCCAGGAGCGCCGGAGCTTGCCGGTGGAAATCGCGATGTAGGGGATTCCACTCTCCGGGACGCGCTTGGCCTCGACGCCGGTCCGAGAGCCGATCCAGACACAGGAGTAAGACCGCTGGCGCAGGAGGGTCGCGACCGCGAGACCCGGGCTCGTGTGACCGCCCGTGCCCCCACCCGCGATGACAACGTGTGGTGGAGCGCTCGTTGGCGGACCTGTCAACCCGAGCGGCTCGTCCACAGGTCCTCCAGCGCCCGACGTCAACTCGCCCGGCTCTTGTCCCGGTGACGCTCGAGGGCGAGGGCGATCAGGCGGTCGATCAGCTCGGTGTAGCGGAGGCCGGTGGCTTCCCACATCTTCGCGTAGCCGCTCGTCGACGTGAAGCCGGGGATCGTGTTGATCTCGTTGATCAGCAACCGGTCGCCCTCGAGGAAGAAATCGACGCGCGCCATCCCCGAGCAGTCGATCGCCCGGAAGGCGGCGATCGCCAGCTCGCGGACCTGCCGCGTGATCTCCGGCGACACGGGCGCCGGCACCGTGACCCTCGCCTGGCCCTCGAGGTACTTCGTCGAGTAGTCGTACCACTCGCTCTCGTACGTGATCTCGCACGGAAGCGACGCGGCCGGCTCGTCGTTGCCGAGCACGCTGACCTCGATCTCGCGTCCACGCACGGCGCGCTCCACGACGATCTTGCGATCGTGCCCGGCCGCGAGGTCGACAGCGGCGGGAAGCGCCGCGGCGTCGCGGACCTTGCTGATCCCGACGCTCGAGCCGAGGTTCGCGGGCTTGACGAAGCACGGAAAGCCCAGCGTCTGGGCGACGCGCGCGGCCACGCGCGCGCGAGCGCTGCGCCACTCGTGTCGATGGACGACCACGTACTCGGCCATCGGCAGGCCGTGCGCCTGGAACACGGCCCTCATCGTCACTTTGTCCATGCCGACGGCCGAGGCGAGGACGCTCGCGCCGACGTAGGGCACGTCGGCCAGCTCGAACAGCCCCTGGATCGTCCCGTCCTCGCCGTAGGGGCCGTGCAGCATGATGACGACCACGTCGAGGCCCTGGCGAAGCTCGAGAGGAAGGCTGCCGGCAGGCTCGGTGCGGACCAGGCTCTGGCCGGAGGCGGTGTCGACGGCCTCGGCGCGGTCGGCGAGGGCTTTCTTCACGGCGCCGTCGGCGTCGCCCGACGGCAGTGCGACCCGCGCATCAGCCGCCAGCGCCCGCAGCGGATCTCCGCCGACCACCCAGCGGCCGCTCCGGGCGATCCCGAGGGGGACGACCGCGTGACCGAGCTCCTCGAGGGCGGCGATGACGGAAGCGGCGGAGGCGAGCGAGACCTCGTGCTCCCCGGAGCGCCCGCCGAAGACGACGCCCACGCGCAGGCGTGGCATGAAGCTATTCTAGCAGGGGGGTTCGGCCGGCCGAGCCTACTGGGTCGCGATCAAAATGGCCTTGGCGATGAGGCCTACGAGCTCCCACACCAGCCCGATCCACCAGTCCCGCGCGAGCCAGATCCCGATGACGATGCCGACGTACGCGGCGCCCAGGAAGAACCAGTCCGGCAGTTGGCGAAATGGCACGAACATCCTGATGATACCGGCACCGATCGCGCCGACGAAGGCGACGACACCGCCGGCGGCGGCCAGCGCCAGCGGCGTGAGCAGCACGAACATGAACGAGGTGACGATCGCCTCGCCACGACCTATAGGCGTCGCGAACCTCTCACGTACCGCCGGCTGGTCCGCGAGGTACTGGAGCGCCAGCTCGACCTTGCCCCAGCTGACGAACCCGCTGTAGGTGAGGAGGAACAGGACGCTGAACCCCAGCAGGACCCAGTGGCGCTTTCGGAGCAGATTCAGCGGCCACATGCCTATACCCTAGGGCGTCGCCGCTCAGATCGCCAATGTTTCCACTCGGCCAGGCGACGTCCGAGCTCCGCCTCGAGCCCGCGATCGGTCGGCCGATAGTACTGGCGCCCGCGCAGCGCCTCCGGCAGGTCTTCCTGGTCCACACGCGCCTCCGGCGCGTCGTGAGCGTACTGGTAGCCCGCGCCGTAGCCCAGATCTTTCATCAGGCCCGTGGGCGCGTTGCGGATGTGCAGCGGTACCGGCTCCGCCGGGCGCTCCTTCACGTCGTCCTTCGCCTCGTTGTACGCCACGTAGACGGCGTTCGACTTCGGCGCCAACGCCAGGTAGAGCGTCGCCTGGGCCAGCGCCAGCTCGCCCTCGGGATCGCCCAGGAAGTCGTAGGCCTCTTTGGCGGCCAGGGTCAGCGTGAGCGCGGCGGGGTCGGCGTTGCCCACGTCCTCGGAGGCGAAGCGGACGAGCCGACGCGCGATGTAGAGTCGGTCCTCTCCGGCCTCGAGCATCCGGGTGAGCCAGTAGAGCGCGGCGTCCGGATCCGAGTCCCGCAGCGACTTGTGCAGGGCCGAGATCACGTTGTAGTGCTCCTCGCCGCTCTTGTCGTAGAGGAGCGTGCGCCGCTGCGCCGCCTCGCGGATCGAGGCCTCGGTGAGGTGCCGCCGGCCGCCACTGGGCCGCGTGAGCGACACGGCCAGCTCGAGCACGTTCAGCGCGACCCGCGCGTCGCCATTGGCGACGGTGGCGATCGCGACGAGGGCCTCGGGCGCGACCTCCGGATGGAGCTGGGCGAGGCCGCGCTCACCGTCGGCGAGCGCCCGCCGCGCGATCGTCAGCAAGTCGTCCGCCTCGAGCCCGCGCAGGACATAGACGCGGCAGCGCGAGAGCAGCGCGGAGTTGACCTCGAAGGACGGGTTCTCGGTGGTGGCGCCGATGAGCACGATCGTGCCCTTCTCGACGTGGGGCAGGAAGGCGTCTTGCTGGGCGCGGTTGAAGCGGTGAATCTCGTCGACGAACAGGATCGTGCGCGCGCCGTGACGACCGCGCTCGCGCTCGGCTTCGGCGATCACCTCGCGGATCTCCTTGACCCCCGACAGCACCGCCGAGAACGCGACGAAGCGCGCGCCCGTCACGTGAGCCATCAAGGACGCGAGGGTCGTCTTGCCGGAGCCCGGTGGGCCCCACAGGATCATCGAGTGAAGCTCGCCAGTCTCGATCGCGGTCCGCAGCACGCGGCCGGCCCCCAGCAAGTGCTCCTGGCCGACGATCTCGTCGAGCTGGCGCGGTCGCATCCGATCGGCGAGGGGTGCCGGCGCCTTCGCGGCGGCGCCCGCGCGCTCCGGCTGACTGAACAGCTCCATCCCTAGCGCCGCCCGTTACCCCGCTCCGCGAGCCACGCGGGCAGGAGGGCCAGATCGGTGAGATGGGCGATGGGCGTCACGCGCCACCGCTCGAGCTCCCCGGGGCGCGCGCGGTAGGCGACGAACGGGACGCCCACCGCGGCGGCGGCGAGACCGTCCACCCACGAGTCGCCGACGACGACCGCGTCGCCGGCGCCCTGGCGGCTGAAATGCTCCGAGATCACCCGCCACCCGTCGGGATCGGGCTTCAGCGCGCGCATGTCGTCGCGCGTCACGACCAGGTCGAATTCGGTGGCCAGGCCCAGGCGCTCGAGCGCGGGCAGCGTCAGCTCGCGCGCGTTGTTCGTCCAGAGCGCCGTCGCGAAGCCCGCCCGACGGGCGCCGGTGACCGCCGTCAGGGCGCCGGGCTCGAGGGCGGCCACGTCCATCGCGCGCCGCTCGTGGTCGAGGGCGAGCTCCCAGACGGCGGCCTCGAGCGCGGGAGCCTGCGCTTTGCAGTAGGCGATCAGCTCGCCCACCCGGTAACGCTCGTCGCGGGCCGGCAGGGGGCCGTGGGTGCGCTCGATGAGCGCCCGCATGTCGAGGGCCATGGCGGCGAGATCGAGCGGGGTCTGGATGAGGGTGTGATCGAGGTCGAACACGCACAGCGCCACGCTGAGACCGTACCACAAGCATGCTACGATGGGCTGTCATCATGACGCGCCGGTTGCTTTCGGTTTCGGCGTTGACGTCGTTTCTCCTGGTCGCCCTTCCCGCCCCGTCCGCGGTCGCCCTCGACGAGGCTGCGCGGCTGTGGCTCGTCGGCGAGCAGGCGTTCGGCGACGGCCTGCACGCCCTCGCGCGCCGGACCCTCGAGCGGTTCGTCGCCGAGAATCCCACCGACGCGCGCATGTCGTCGGCCGTCTTGCTTCTCGGGCGCACCCGGCTGGCCCTGGGCGACGCCGAATCCGCGCTCGAGGCCTTCCGCCGGCTGCGCACGCTGCCGCCGGCGGGCGAGCCGATGGAAGCGAAGTTCTGGGAGGCGGAAGCGCTGCTGCGCGTGAAGCGGCTCGGCGAGGCGCGCGCGGCCTACGACGAGGTCGTCCGCAAGGACGCGGCGTCGCCGCTGGCTCCCGACGCGCTCTACGGCCTCGCATGGACCGATCTGGAGCTCCGGCGCCCGGAAGCCGCGGCCAAGGAGTTTCGCGACCTGCTCACGGCCTGGCCGAATCATCCGCAGGCCGGCTCGGCCACGTATTCGCTGGCGCGCGCGCTCGTGGAGCTCAAGCGCTTCGACGAGGCGATCCCGCTGCTGCAGAGCTTCCCGGCGAAGTTCAGCGGGAACAAGCTCATCCCCAGCTCGCAGTACCTGCTCGGCTGGGCGCGGGTGACGGCGGGGCAGTGGAAGGACGGCGTCGACGATCTGCGCGCCTTCGTCGCGGCGTATCCGTCGCACGAGCTGGCGCCGGAGGCTCGACGCAAGATCACGGAGACGCAGGTCACCCACGGCAGCCGCGCCCAGCAGCAGAGCGTCTACACGCAGCTGATGAACCAGTCGCCGCCCACGCCCGAAGCGCTCTTCGACGCCGCGGGGATCGCGGGCCGGCTGAACCAGCCGAAGGAGCAGGAGGCGGCGTGGCGGCGCCTTCGCAAGGAATTTCCCGACCACCCGCTGGCGCTCAACGCCGCGTACGATCTCGCGGCGGCGGCGTTCAAGCGCAAGGACTGGAAAGAGGCGGCCGCCCAGGCCAAGGCGGCAGCGGCCAGCGACGAGGACGGGCTGCGCGCCCGGGCGCTCCTGATGGCGGGTGAGTCGGAGCTGAAGCTCAAGCGGTTCAAGGACGCCGCCAAGTCGTTCGAGGGCGTCGTGGCCGTGAAGGGTGTCGAGGCGGACGACCGCTATCGCGCGCTCGCCGGCCTCGGCCTCGCGCGCGAGGAATTGCAAGATTTGCGCGGCGCGCTCGGCGCCTATGACGCGGTGGCCGCGAAGAGCCCGAACGCCGAGCTGCGAGACTGGGCGCGCAATCGCGCTACCGCGATCAAGGGACGGCTCGCCAAGCCCCCGGCGCCCGCCACGGGAGACAAGCGCCAGTGATCCGGCGCGCGCTCTCGCTGGCGCTGTCGGCCGCGCTCCTCGCCGCGCCCGGCTCGACGGCGGCGGCGACGCTGCTGCCGCTGGTTCCACCGCCGCCCGATCTCACGAACCTCGTGCCGTTCGCCGAAGCGCCGGTCGAGAAGCCTCCGATCGCGGCCCTCGACCTGCCGTTGCCGCCGTCGCCCGCCGAGCTGCCGCCGATGCCCCTGGCGTCGATCGTGGTGCCGGCGGCGGACAAGCCGATCGCGGCGCTGGCGCCTCCGGGCGCGCTCGCGTGCGTCGGGGCGGCATTCGGCGTCGCGTCGAAGGCGCTCGAGTGCGGGCGCTCGCACTACGCCAAGGGCGAGTACGAGGACGCCGCGGAGGATCTCGAGCAGGCGGCGCGCAAGGGCACGGAGCGCGAGCTGATCACGGAGGCCCGGTACTGGCTCGCCGAGACCTATTACCGGCTCAATCGCTTCCAGCAAGCGGACCAGCTCTTCCGTCAGGTCGCGCAGGGTCCGCGCGCGGCCGAGTTCACGGTGTGGAGCCTGCACAGCAGCGGCTGGACCGCGCTCCGGCTCGGCGAGTGGTCGCGCGCCCGCGACACGTTCACTCAGTTCCTCACGGCGGCGCCGTACCCGCTGGAGGCCTGGGCGCGTCACGGCCTCGGGCTCGCGAACTACGCGTTCGGCCGCCCGGACGACGCCGTGGCGACGTGGACCGCGCTGTCGTCCCGCGGCGTGCCGCCGCTGCTGGCGCGTGACGTGAGTTTCTGGCTCGGCGAATCGCTTGGGCGCGTGGGGCAGTACGATCGCGCGATCCGTGAGCTGAACCAGTTCGTGCAGGGCGGCGCCCATCCAGTGCTCGAGGCGGGCCTGGCGCGTCTCGGCTGGTGGACCCTCGCCGCCGAGCGCTACCCGGAGGCCGCTGCCGCGTTTCGCGCCTATCTGACCTCGCCCCGGAACAACGGCAACGAACGCCACTGGGTCGAGGCGGGGCTCGCGCTGTCCCTCGTCGCCTCCGATCCGGAGGGCGCCAGGACCACCGTCCGCGGGCTCGAAGCGAAGCGCTCGCCGCTGGTGCAACCGGTGCTGGTCCGCCTCATGCGCGCGCTGGTCGACGCCAAGAAGCCCACCGACGTGCCCTCGCTCGCGCAGGAGCTCCTGGGCGCCACCCTCACGCCGGCCATGCGCGCGTACGTGCTCGTGCTGAAGGGCGACGCGCATCGGCTCGCCGGTAACCGGGACGACGCGCGCACGCAGTACGAGCTGGCGCAGCGCATGGATTCCGCGAGCGCCACCGGCTGGTACGCGTCGTACCGCCTGGCCCAGAGCAACTTCGAGCTCCGGGAGTTCGCCCAGGCGGTGGGCGATCTGGCGCGAGTCGTCGCCGCAGCCCCGTCGCCCGACGCGCGCGCGGCCGCCCTGCTGCTGCAGGGCGAGACCGCCTACTACGGCGGCGATCACGTGATGGCGGCGTCCGCGTTCCGCCGTGTGCTCGCCGATGCTCCGGAGCACGCGCAGGCGTCGTCGGCCCGGCTCGGGCTCGCGTGGGCGCTGATGCGTCACGATCGGCCCGAGGACGCGCGCCGCGAGTTCCTCGCGTTCGTCCAGGCGCAGCCGAACGATCCGCGTGCCCCCGACGCGCTCGAGCTCGCTTCGGAGCTGGCGCTGCGCGACGACAAGGATCGCGCGACGGCGCAGCAGCTCCTCGACCGTGTCATCGCGGCGTTCCCGCGGGCCCCGCGCACGGAGTTCGCGCGGCTCAACCGGGCACTCTTGCTGATGCGTACCGGGGACGTGGCCGGCGCGCAGACGGCGCTCCGCGACTGGATCCGGCGCGCGCCGTTTCCGCCGCTGCTCGGCCGCGCGCAGGCGGCGCTCGGCGCCACCCTGTTAGCGGCCGGCCGTCAGGGCGAGGCCGCCAACGCGTTCACGCAGGCGCAGGCGGAGGGTGCGGGCCCGCTGAGCGCTCTCGGCCTCGGCTCGGTCGCGCTCGCCCAGAGCCAGCTCGACGTCGCGACGGCCAAGCTCACGGAGGCGCGCGACAGCGGCACGGCGGGCGTCGCGGCTGTCGCCGGCTACGGGCTTGCGGCGATCGCCGCCCAGCGCGGGGCGCTGAAGGAAGTCAAGCCTGCGGCGCTGGCAGCGCTCGAGCGCGCCCCGAAGGGACGCGGGGCGCCGCGGTTGATGTACCTGCTGGCCGGGATCGCCGTCGAGGAGAAGGACTGGCCGGGCGCCCTCGCGATGGCCAAGCGGCTCGCCAGCGAGTTCCCGGCCGACGACGCGGCGGACGACGGCCTCGAGCGTGTCGGCGCCGGCGCCGCCGCGGCTTCGGCCTGGCCCGTCGTCAGCGAAGCGTACACGCTGCTCGGGAAAGCGTTTCCCAAGAGCCCCTTCGTCGAGCCGGCCCGCATCACGCTGGCGGAGGCACAGGTGGAGGCGGGCCAGGCCGCCCAGGCACGACCCGGACTCGAGGAGTTCGTGACGGCCTCGCCGGCCGACCCGCGGGCGCCGCGCGCCTGGCTCGCTCTCGCGCGGGCGCGCGAGGCGACCGGGGACCACGCCGGCGCGCTCGACGCCTACACGCGCGCCGTGAAGGATGCGAGCGTAACCGCCCAGCGGCCCGAAGCGTCGCTGGGCTACGCGCGGCTGCTCTCGCAGGACAAGCGCTGGGGCGAGGCGCGCGGCGTCCTCGAGCGCGTGATCCGAAGCGACGACAAGAACGCCGTCGCGGCCGCCGCCGTCGGGATCGGCGAGACCTACCAGAGCGAGGGCGATTTCCTCTCCGCCGCCGAGTACTTCATGACGGCCGCGTACGTCGCGCCCGAGTCGCCAGCCGGCCGCCGCGGGCTCCTCGGGGCCGGCGCCAGCTTCGCGGCGCTCAAGCAAGTCGACGCGGCGGCGACCGTGTGCCGCAAGCTCCTCGCCCAGACCGGCGTGACGGCCGAGCAGGCCGAGGCAGCGCGCAAGTGCCTGAAGGACATCGGACAGTGAAGGCCTACGGCGGCCGCATCCTGCACGTCGATCTGACGACGGGTGCGGCGCGGGTCGAGCCGCTCGGCGAGGACGCCGCTCGCGCGTTTCTCGGCGGCAACGGCCTCGCCGCGCGCCTGCTCTACGACGCGGTGCCGGCGCAGGCCGATCCGTTCGCGCCGGCCAACGCGGTGGTCTTCGGCGTGGGGCCCATCACCGACACCACCGTGCCCGGCAACAGCCGCGCCTGCGTCGCGACCAAGTCACCGCTGACCGGCCTCTTCTTCGACTCGACCTTCGGCGGGCGCTTCCCGGCGACGCTCAAGCGCACGGGCTTCGATGCGGTGGTGATCTCCGGCCGCGCGGCCGCGTCGTCCTACCTGCTGGTGACCGAGACGGGCGCCACGTTGAAGCCGGCGCCGCAGCTCTGGGGCAAGACGACGCGCGAGACCGTGACGGCGCTGGTCGACGCCGAGGGCGCCGACGCGGACGCGATCGCGATCGGTCCGGCGGGCGAGCATCGCGTGCGCTTCGCCGCGATGGCTCATTACTGGCGCAACCGCGAGGGTGTCTCCGGGCGCGGCGGCATCGGCGCCGTCCTCGGCAGCAAGAACCTCAAGGCCGTCGTGGTGCGCGGCGCCCGCAAGACCGAGGTCGCCGACAACGCGGCGCTCAAGGCGCTCATCGACGAGACGCGCGAGCCGCTCAAGACCGGCACCAAGGCGCTCACGACGTTCGGCACGCCCTTCCTGGTGGGGCCGATCAACGCCCTCGGCGGCCTCGGCGCCTACAACCTGCGCCAGGAGACGTTCGCCCAGGCGCGCGCGGTGAGCGGCGAGGAGATGAAGGCCCACTACCACGACCGCGACACGACGTGCCTCAAGTGCCCGGTCGCGTGCGGCAAGCAGTACGCGATCGCCGAGGGCGAGTTCGCCGGCACCCGGGCCAAGATGCCGGAGTACGAGACGATCTTCGCCTTGGGACCGATGCTCGGGATCTCGAATCCCGAGGCGCTGATCCTGGCGAACGATCTCTGCGATCTGCTCGGGATGGACACGATCTCGCTCGGCGTCACGCTGGCGTTCGTCGCCGAGGCGGTCGAGCGCGGCTGGCTCGGCAAGGACGAAATCGGCGTGCCGTTCGGCTGGGGCGACTGGCGCGGCATGCTGCGCCTGGTCGAGATGACCGCGCGCCGCGAGGGCTTCGGCGCGCGCATCGCCGACGGGGCCTGGCGGCTCGCGGCGTCGGTTCATCCGGAGGGCACGAAGCTCGTGTACGCGGTGAAGGGCCTCGAATTGCCCGCGCACTCGGCTCGCGCGCTCAAGGGGCTCTCGATCGGCTACGCGACCGCGACCCGCGGCGGCAGCCATCACGACACGCGGCCCACGCCGCAGTACGCGCAGGGGTTCGACCGCCGCGGCACGAAGGACAAGCCGGCGTTCGCGGTGCGGAGCCAGCACTTCACCGCGGTCGGCGACTCGCTCGTCCTGTGCCGGTTCACCTCCGAGCGCGGCTTTGGCCTCTTCGTCGGTGAGCCATACGTCAGGATGGTCCGCGCGGTCACCGGCTGGGACGTGACGGTCGAGGAGATCGAGCGGGTGGGCGAGCGCATCATCAACCTCGAGCGCCTCTTCAACGTGCGCGAGGGCGTGCGTCGCGCCCAGGACGTGCTGCCGTGGAAGGTGATGCACGAGCCGATCCCCGACGGGCCCTCGGCCGGCATGTATTGCCCGCCGGCGGAGCTCGATGCGATGCTCGACGAATACTACGCGCTGCGCGGATGGGACGCCGACGGCGTGCCGACCGCCGCGCGCCTGGCCGCGCTCGGACTCAGTCGCTGACCAGGGTTAACAGAGGACCTCGACATGGCACTTGGACAAGACCCTGCCGAACCCACGATGGACCCCGCCGCGCTGTATCGCGAGGACACCTACACCGACCGTCGGATCGGCACGATCCGCGTGCTCACCCCGGTCAAACCAGACGGCACGGTCGACCTCGGCCGCAAAGTCCTCTACGCGGGCGAGGCGCAGATCCTGACGCAGACCGGTGTCCTGCCGCTCGGCTTCGACATCGAGGCGAGCTCCCTCTCCGACGCCGTGGAGAAGTTTGCCGCCGGCGCCAAGGCCGCGATCGAGCGCACGGTGCGCGAGCTGCAGGAGCTTCGCCGCGAAGCGTCGTCGTCGCTCGTCATCCCCGCGCGCATGCCTCCCGACCCGCGTGTTGGTCCGGGCGGGATGCGAGGCGGCGGGCTCATCGAGCTGCCGTAGACTCGGAGGCAACGGGCGGATAGCTCAGTTGGAAGAGCGCGGGAGCCGGAGCCCGAAATGGGGGGAGCGCCTCCCCCATTTCCGTCACCGGTCGCCGTCCGCCCCGACAAGCAGCTTGGGCCCACGCCCCCCCAGCTTCCCGTAGTCAGGCCGCCGCCCGCGCGGCCCTCGCCTCGGTCGGCGCGTCGTCGAACAGGAGCTCCGAACACTTCTCAGGAGGGCGGTGGTTCGTTGACCGCCGCGATCTACGCCCGAAAGTCCAACGAGAAGGGATGGGTGTGTCATGCCACAACCGCAGCTCGTCCAGGTAGCGCTCGACGCTCAGGGCCACAACGCCATCGGCGTGGACCGCGACGGTGGAGTCTGGCGCGGACGGATCCAACGGGATCGGAGCGGCGAGGAGTTCATCGTATGGAAGCACATGCGCTCCGAGTTTCCTGCGGACACACCCACCGAAGGAGAACCGCCGCGATGAAGGACAGCCTCGACAGGAGGAGCCGCTGATGGGCTACCTCTACCGACCAGAAAAGCTTGGGCGACCGCGTGCGCGGCGGCCGCCGTCCCGGGGATGTACCGCCACAACCTGCGGCGCACCGCCGTGCGCAACATGGTGGCGGCGGGCGTGAGCGCGCGCGTTGCGATGGAGATCACCGGCTACAAGACCCGGAGCGTGTTCGACTGCTACAACATCGTGAGCGCGACGGACCTGGCCGAGGCGGCGCGTAAGATGGACTCGGTAGCGTTCCCGGTAGCGTCGGCGCCCGGCGCTAGGCATCCCGTATCGTAGCCGCGTAAGATGCAAAGCACGGGCGGATAGCTCAGTTGGAAGAGCGCGGCCCTTACAAGGCCGAGGTCACAGGTTCGATCCCTGTTCCGCCCACCATCACGACTCGGTGCGCCGCGTCCTCCCGGTCGTCACGCTCAAGATGTCGGCGATCAGGCGGCGAAACTCCGAGGGGTCGAAGGGTTTCGGGATGAAGGCAACGGCCCCCGCGAGGCTGAGCTTGTGCACGTCCTCGCCGCCCGCCGAGGTCAAGGCGACGACCGGGATCGGTCCGGTCGAGGCATCGGCCTTCAGCCGCTGGACAACCTCGTGGCCGGTCATCCCGGGCATGTGGTGGTCGACCAGAATCAGGTCAGGCCGGACCGCCCGGACCGTCGCCAGCCCGTCTTCGCCGCTCGATGCGCTGAGAACCCGGTGCCCCTCCGTTTGGAGCAGCTCGACGACCATCTCGCGTACCAGCTCGTCGTCGTCAATGACCAGGATCGTGAACCGCTCGGGGCGAGGCACGCGCATCGAGCGCGAGTATGGGGGTATTGGCCTCCAGCGAGCAACAACCAGCTTCGGATAGTCGACACCGATGACCGAACGCTGGGCCGCCCGCTCCTCGTCACGCTCGCGGCTGTGGTCAGCGCTCTCACGGCAGGCTTCGCGCCTCGGCCGGGCCCCGCTATCGAAATCGTTCTCGTGGAGAACTGGACGCGACAGCGATTGGACAGCCGAGGGGTCCCCGAGACATGGCGCGCATACGACACGATCGGTGGTCGTCCTGCCTATGACTTCGCCGTTGTCGAAATCGACGGCGGGCGAGCGCTGCGCATGCGCAGCCATGGTGACCATTCGACCATAGCCAAGAAGATCCAGATCGATCTCAACGCCACGCCGTGGCTGGAGTGGAGTTGGAAAGTCGTCGCGCTCCCGGACCGGGCCGACATACGTCAGCAAGCGACGTCCGATGCGGCCGCTCACGTCTTCGTCGTATGGCCGCACTGGCCTGAGGCGCTGCGGGCGCGTCTCATCGGGTATCTCTGGGACGCAAGCCTGCCGGTGGGCAGCATCCACAAGAGTCAGAAGACTGCAAGCGTGACGTTCATCGTGGTCCACTCCGCTGTCGATCGATACGAACGACACGAAGTCCTCCTCGGAGACGTTCATCGTGCAGATACGCTTCCGAAGCAGCGAACGCTGAATACGTTCGAATTCCGGAAAATCTCTCGCGTTTCGTCTTGACAGCCCGCGCGAGAGAGACGAAGATCACGCACTCTCTCGATTGCGGAGTCGCATATGCGGGCACTCGCCCTGGCCTCTCTCGTCATGCTCCTGCTCGTTCCCTTCGCGTTCGCTGACTCTCGAGCCCTCGACGCGGGCCGCGGCGGATCGATCATCATCCAGGGCTTCAGCTTCGGCGCGGGCTCGCAGTGGAGCCAGCCGATCGCGCCCGCCGGCCGGGAGCGGAGCGTCGATCGAAGCCAGGGCGTCTTTCGGTACGACGGCCGCGGGTGGAACTACTGGCTCGGCGACGGGCAGAAGTGCTGGGGCACGCGCCAGTACCCGCAGTGTAGCTGAGCGCCGCTCTCACACGACTTTTGACACCCCCGGTGCCACCCTGCGCCGGGCGAGGGCCACCCGCGATCGGTAACCCCCAAGCGCTGCTGCGTTTTCGGGGCCGCGACTTCACTGGCACCCCACGTGCACTATTTCGAGGGCGTGAGACGCACCGTCCTGATCGCGACGATGGTCGCGCTGGCCGTCATGGTCGTCGGATGCGCGACGGCGCCGTTCGACGGCTACCAGAACGGCCCGGTCACGCTCTACATCGGTGAGGTGCGCCACATCTGCGCCGCCGGCGCGCTCAACAATCGTGGGTGCACCGTTCGCTACCCGAACGGCCGCATCGAGGTCTACTGCGCTCGCGACGATTACGAGTGCATCGCCCACGAGCTTCGCCACGTCGCCGATCCGGGGTGGCAGCACGACCTCGACGGCGTCACGCTGTCGTCCCGCTAGCTCCGATCGCAGCTCCTCCATTGACCTGATCGCAAGGGGCGCTGTATACCGCCCTAAGACGCATCCGACGCCGATCGAGCACGGAGGACGTCCATGGCCAACGAGCGCGGGCTCTTGCCGAAGGCGCGTCGCGAAGACCTGAGCGACGAAGCCCGAGGACTGCTGGAGCGCTGGTACCGGAACGCCTATCAGGACGACAACCTGTTCCTGACCATGGCGCGCCGGCCGGGCTTGCTCGACGCCACGTGGGGCTTCATCCGCTACATCTACGGCGGCGGCTCGCGCATCGAGTCCGAGCTCTTCGAACTGGTGCGCGTCAAGCTCGCCTGGAACAACCGGTGCGTGCACTGAAGCCTGGCGCGCTCGTCCTCGGCCGTGCGCCGGGGCGCGACGGAAGATCTGGTCGCCAAGCTCGCCGACTACGAGCACTCTGACCTGCCCGAGCGGACCAAGGCCGCGCTGCGCCTGGCCGACCGTCTCTCGGGCGACCGGCCCGCCCTCGACGACGCGTTCTACGAGGAGCTGCGCCGGCACTTCTCCGACGACGAGGTGCTCGATCTCGGGATGACGATCTCCTTCGCGAGCGGCTGGCAGCGCTTCATCGAAGCCTTCGGCATCGTGCCGGATCGCTGGACCGAGGCGGGGCCGTCGCCGTTTCGGGCGCTCGCCGACTAGCGCTCCCCGGTAGCTTTTACTCAGTAGTTTTTCTCGTCGACCCGGTAGTTTTGTCCGGCGCGCCTGATCGTTGATCCCGCCGGCCGGCGATCGATCGATCGCCGGAACGCTCCGCGAACTCAACGAGAACGCGCCTTTGCTCGACTCGTCGCCCTCGATGGCACGGTCGATGCTCGATCGCGACCCGGCAGTCATCGCGCATCCAGTCCGTCGCGGCTCCACAAAGGAGGCACCGTGATCGCGCAGCACGTCTCAACGGCGAGCGCGAGAGGCCATGGAAACGCCCGTTCAGATCGTCGTCACGCCCGGCTCCGGTGACGGCCGCGCCCTCGGGCTGGCCAGACATCTGCGCCGTAGGCTCCAGGCCCAGGGGTACGCGCCGAGTCTGCTCGCCTTCCGCGAGCTGAACCAGCTCCGGCAGTGGACGAGAACGTGCGACGGCACCTTCTCGTTTCTCGTCGCCGTCGGCGGTGATGCGTCGCTCAGCGAGGCGGCCGCGGCCGCCGTCAGGCTCTCGGTGCCGTTCGTGCCGGTGCCGAGCGGCTTCGGCAACCTCTTCACGAGCGTGTTCGAGCACCCGCGTGAGCCCGATGACGTCGTCGAGCTCCTCGGTCGAGGCGATCTGGTGTGGGCGGACCTCGGTGTGGCCGGGAACCGGATGTTCCTCTCACACGAGAGCTTCGGTTTTCTCGCGCGAGTCCAGCACACCGTCGAGCGGATCCGGCGGCACCCACGACAGCACTACATGCGGTTGCTCATGTACTACGGGACCGCCGCGAAGCGCTTGCGCGAAACCTCCCTGGACTCGATCCAGGTCGAGATCGACGGCCAGCTGGTCGCGGACCGGGCGGCGCTGGTCACGATCGCGAACGTGGAGACCTATCGCGGCTTTCTCAGCCTGACCCCCGCGGCCTCGCCCCTGGACGGCTTCTTCGACGTGTGCGTCATCCCGCGCGTGACGCGGACGCGTGTCCTGGCGCACTTGATCAAGATGATGCTCGAACTCCCGGGATGCCGCGAGGGGGTTGGGCTCTATCGAGGTCGGCGCGTCCGTGTACGCGTTAATCGCGGGAATCCACATGACATCCGCATGGTCGTCGGGGCGCTGCCCCTGATGGTGCCGCTCGGAAGCATGGAACGCCTGGAGGCGCGTCGCACCGATGCCGAGTCCAAGACGCCGGTGGTCACGCTGCTGCCTTCGGGGCGGGGCGCGCCCCTCGATGCGCCAGGACGAGCACGAGCCCTCCGAGGCCGATCCATACTGCCTGTCGAAGTCGCCTGAGCAGGCTGAAGGCCAGCCCGGCCTGCGCCCCGAGCCCCAGCGCCGCGAACGCGGCGGTGTTGGCACCTTCGAGCGCGCCCAGGCTGCCGGGCACGAAGAAGGTGGCGAAGCGAACGGCCGAGCCCAGCGTCTCGATCACGAGCGCCGTGGCGAGCGACGCGCGAACCTGAAGCACCCTCAAGAACAGCCATGTCTCCACCACGCCCATGAACCACCCGAGCAGGTGGAATCCGACTGACACGCCGAAGCGGCGCCACCGTCGCCGATAGAACGCCTGGAGCGTCTGATCGAGATCCTCCGCGGCGGCCAGGGCGCGGAGCGCTCCGAATCGCGCGAGCCGGCGCGCGCCGCGGCTCACGAGGCCGGCGACCTGCACGATCAAGAATCCGCCTGCCCCGATCAGCTCGACGAGCAGCAGCCAGAGCATCGCGCTCACCAGGCGCGCGTCCACCGCCAGCGCCAGCGCGAACCCCACGCCGACCAGCAGGAACAGCGCCTGAGCGATCGTGATCGTGGTCTTGGCGATGATGACCGAGGCCACGCTCTCGCGATACGGCACGTACGGCCCGAGGAGCCAGACCTTGACCGCGTCGCCTCCGATCGGGACCACCGCGGTGATCACGTTCACGGCTTCGCCCGCCATCCGGGCGGCGACCAGTCGGAGAAACGGCACGCGGTCGTCGGCGAACGCGAATCGCCATCCGAGCGTGTCGACGCCCATGATCAGCGCGAACGGCAGGCACACGAGAAGCGATCGCCAGCCCAGCGCGCGGGCGGTCGCGGCGAGCGCTTCGTCGGTGCCAACCACGCCGACCAGGACCACGAAGATCGCCGCGCCGATCGCGATCGCGACCCACCGAAAACTGGGCATCGGGCGTGTCAGGGCAACACCGGTGCCACGAGTGGCATCAGGTGATGCCTCGTGTCATACTCTCGAGGTGTCGAGCGAGGACGCCGGGCCGAGTGGGTCGCGGCGGTTGCTGGTCGTGGCGCTCGCATCGCTCGCCGGCTTCCTCGGTTTGGCAGGCGTGGCCGCGACGAAGCACCTCTCCGATCTCGACCTCCTCGCCCGGACGCTCGTCCACCTGGCGCGCAATCCGCTCCTCGATCCGGCGATGAACGGGATCTCGGGTCTGGGCGAGAACTACGGGCTCGTTCCGCTCATCGCGCTCGGCGTCGCGGTCCTCTGGCATCGGAGTCGTCGCTGGGCGCTCGCGCTGCCGCTGCTGATGGCGGGAACCGGCGTGCTCCAGCTCGGCGCGAAGTGGGCGGTGGACCGCCCGCGCCCGAACCTGGCCGCCGGGGGATTCCCGAGCGGGCACGTCCTGAGCCTCGTCGTGTTCTCTGGACTCGCGATCTATTTGCTCCGCCGATCGACGCTGCCACGACGCCAACGCTGGCTCGGAAGCGCGGGCGCGGCGGCGATCGTGCTCGCCGTCGCCTTCAGCCGGCTCTATCTCGAGGCGCACTGGCTGTCGGACGTGGCCGGGGGATTTGCGCTGGGCATCGCCTACCTCTTGCCGGCGATCTGCCTCGTCGAATGGGTCGCCGGCCACGCGGACGGCGCGCGCGAGGCGTCCGCTCAGAACCTGACGCTGACCTTGCCGACGACGAACGGACCGGAGCCGACCCTGATTCGATTGGCGTCGCGGTCGGAGTAGCTCTCCCCCTCGAAGTAGAAGCGGTCGAACGCGTGGCCGCCGTAGACCTCGAACCCGATGTGCCGCAGGTCGAATCGCAAGCCCGCCGTGAGTCGCTTCTCGTAGTAGAAGATCTGGTCGTCTTTCTGGTCATGGGGGCGATCGGAGCGGTAGTAGTGATCGTGGTCCCAGTCGAAACCCACGTAGGCTCGCAGGGGCTGGAAGACCTGCCACGTGACGCGCGCGCGGACCCGACGGATCGGAAAGTACTGCGCCTCCAGCGCGAGGCTCTCGACCGGCTTGTACTCGATGGACGAGAACGGGAAGCCGATGACGGCATGGAATTGATCCGACGGCAGCCACGCGTACGCGATCCCCGGCACGGGCAGGGTGTGGCCGAAGATCTGCTCGTCGGTGGCGTAGATCAGCGTGAAGATCCAGGCGTTGCGCTCGCCCTGCGGGACCCGGAGCATGCTGATCAGCCGAAAGTACATCTCGTCCACGCTGTTGAACGGCTCGTCGCTGGCCGAGCCGACCGTCACGGCCACCCCGCCGATCCAGTTGTTGTCGAACTTGTGGCGATAGCCGAGCCCGGCGCTGCCGTCCCAGAGCTCGCTGGGGAAGCGGCCGCCCGCGTTGGGGAAGCGCGCGCGCGTGTCGATCTCCTGGGCCAAGGTCCTGGCGGCCAGCGCGAATTCGTTGGCGGAGTCCTGAGCCAGAGGAAGGAAGAGCGTGACCCGGTGCTCGGTGAGCCGGAAGCCGGAGTCCTGGTCCTTGACCCTCTGATCGGGGTAGAGGGTGAACCGGTAGTCCGACCGCGCGATCTGCTTGCCCAGCTCCGGATTGAGCCACGACTGGAACTCACTCTGGGCGCCGGCGGGCAGGGGAAGTACGACCAGCAGCGCGCCGATGAGGACGACCAACTCCACCAGCGCAGCGGGAAGCATCCGGGACACCTCACCCTGCCGATCTCGTTGGGTGACGATGGCCCCAGTTTAACAAGAGGGCGGTAATGTAAGGGCGTGAGCGTCGCAGAGCCGGGAGCGCCGCCCCCGATCACCCCCGCCCGCCGCTGGGCGATCACGTTTTCCGTGATGATGGTCACGGTCATGCAGGTCCTGGACACCAGCGTGACCAACGTCGCGCTGCCCCACATGCAGGGCTCGCTGTCGGCCGGTCTCGAGGAAATGTCCTGGGTCATCACGTCGTATCTGGCCGCCAACGCGGTCATCATCCCGGCCACTGGCTGGCTCTCGGCCCGCTTCGGTCGCCAGCGGTTCTTCCTGATCTGCACCGTGCTCTTCACCGTCAGCTCGTTCCTGTCGGGCATCGCGCCGACCCTCGAATTCCTGGTGGTGATGCGGATTCTCCAGGGGCTCGGCGGGGGGCCCGTCATCCCGATGGCGCAGGCCATCATGTGGGAGATCTTTCCGCTGCGGATGCGCGGCACGGCGATGGCGGTCTGGGGCGGCGGCATCATGCTGGCGCCGATCCTCGGGCCGACCGTCGGCGGCTGGCTCGCTGACAACTGGTCCTGGCGCTGGATCTTCTACATCAACCTGCCCATCGGCCTCGTGGGCTTCGTGATGGTCAGCGTGTTCTTGTTCGACAACCCGTTCGTCAAGAAGCCCCGTGGTATCGATCTGGCAGGGCTCGTCCTGATGGTGCTCGGGTTTGGCTTCCTGCAGCTGGTGCTCGACCTCGGCGAGAAGAACGACTGGTTCGACTCGACCTTCATCATCGGGCTGCTGATCCTCGCGGTGTGCGCGATCGCCGCCTTTCTCATCCGCGAGATGATGGCGGCCGAGCCGATCCTCGATCTGACGGTGTTCAACGACCGCAACTTCGCGGTCGGCACCATGTGCATCGCGCTGATCGGGCTCGGATTCAACTCGAGCGTGCTGCTGGTCGCGCTCTACACCCAGAAGATCCTGGCGTACGACGCGTGGAACGCCGGGCTCGTGCTGGCCCCCGGCGGCCTCGGGACCATGATCTCGCTGATGATCTCGGGCCGCCTGGTCGCGCGCACCGACCAGCGGTTCATGCTGATCGGGGGCTGCCTCCTGAGCGCGGTGGCGACGACCATGATGACGAATCTGACGCTCGGCATGGACTACTGGAGCCTCGCGTGGCCACGCTTTCTCCAGGGGTTCGCCATGGGGTTCGTCTTCCCGCCGCTGCAGACGCTCACGCTCGCAACCATCCGGCTCGAACGACTGGGGAACGCGACTTCGGCCTACAACGTGGTCCGCAACGTCGCCGGCAGCATCGGCGTCGCCCTGGCCACGACGCTCCTGGTGCGGCGGAGCCAGGAGCACCAGAACACACTGGTCGCCCACCTCAACGTCTGGAACGCGGACACGGCAGAGCGGCTCAAGCGATGGACCGACCACTTCGTGAGACAGGGCACCGACACCTACACCGCCAATCGCCGCGCGCTGGCCATGCTGTACCGGAGCACGGTCGAGCAGGCGCAGGTCATGGCGTACGTGGACGACTTCTGGCTCATCTCGCTGGTCTTCATCGCGGTCCTGCCGCTGATCCCCTTCATGCGCCGAGTACGCACGGAACAGAACGAGCGTGCGCGCGAGAGGCCCGGCAGGGTCGAGGCGCTGCCCGAGCCCGACAACTCGCCGATCGCGCCCGAGCGCGGGCGGGATTAGGAGAGGCGCCTAGCCTTCGGCCGCGAAGGCGAGGAAACCGTCGACGATACGGGCGACGACGTCGGGGCCGGCGCGCCGGGGCGCCCGAAAGAGGTCGTGGGCGGCGCCTTCGATGGGCAGCAGCGCCGTTCGCGCCTGGATCAGGCCGCGCGCCGCCTCGATCTCGTCGAGCGAGCCGAACGGATCGCGCGTGCCGTGCGCGAAGAGGGCCGGCGTCCTGAGCTCGGGCAGGTGCGCCGTGCGTAGCTCCGTGCCCTTCCGCGGCGGATGGAGCGGATAGGACAAGAGCAGCAGCGCGTTGACCAACCCGGGATCGCTCGCCGCCAGCATGCTCGCCTGGCGCCCACCGTATGACTGGCCGCCCATGAACACGCGTCCGGGTACGAGCGTCCGCATCGTTTTCACGGCGCCCCGCAGTCCCTCGCGGTCCCGGGCGCCGCCCTCGGGCCGTGGCGGGGCTGTGGCGCTCGCCTGGCGGTAGGGGAGGTCGTAGCGGAGCACCGTGACGCCTCTGGCCGAGAACGCCGCGGCCAGCGCGATCAGGAACGGGGACCGCGAGCTGCCACTGGCGCCGTGGGTCAGCACGAGCCCGGCACCCGACGGCGCCTCGGGACGATCGAGTTGTTCGTTCACCGCGATCGGGATCGCCCTCTCAAGAGATGCGGCGGTACATCACGTGGCGCCGGTTCGAGGTGTAGGGCCGAACTTGGGCCGGCCAGCGCCCTTCCTCGACCGCCTTGGCCCAGGCGTCGCTGGTCAGCACCGCGGGGCTCTCGATCTCGTAGAGCGCGTTGTAGGTGGGCTCGCTCTCGATCACGATGGTCTTGCGCTCACCGCCGATCATCATCGTCACCGGCTCGCTTTTGAAGCGCGCGACCGCGATGACGCCCGGCACCTTGAGGAGCGACGGCACGTGCTCCTGGTCGTAGACCTCGTTGAAAATCGCGTCTTTGTCTGCGTGGACGTTCATGGCGGCGCTGAAAAGATAGCGCGTCTGGAGCGGCATGGCGGTCTCCTTTGTGGTGTCAGGCATCGAGCCCCCCAATCCTCGCGCACTGCCCCGGCAAGTCAAGCCCGGTGCCAGGCGGTCACCGTCCCGGACGCGCGCGCGGGGTTTTTCGCTCGCGCGAGCCCGAATGCTAGAGTGGTTTCAGGAGGCAATTCATGGGGCTCGGTGGCATCATTTTCCTCCTCGTCTTCGCCGGTCTCGTCGTGGCGGTCATCGCCGGCTACAACAAGCTCGTGGGGCTGCGCCAGCGGTCGGAGGAGGCGTGGTCGGACATCGACGTCCAGCTCAAGCGGCGGACCGATCTGGTCCCCAACGTTGTCGAGACCGTGAAGGGCTATGCCGCCCACGAGCGGACCACGCTCGACCAGGTGATCCGCGCCCGCGGCGCCGCCGTCGCGGCGCAGACCCCCGAGGTGCGGGCCCAGGCCGAGAACCAGCTGACCGGCGCGCTCCGCCAGCTCTTCGCCCTCGCCGAGTCGTATCCCGACCTCAAGGCCAACCAGAACTTCCGCGACCTCCAGTCGTCGCTGGGCGAGATCGAGGAGACGATCCAGAACTCGCGCCGCTACTACAACGCGGTCGTCCGCGATTTCAACACGACGATCGACAGCTTCCCGTCGAATCAGGTCGCGATGTTCTTCCGGTTCGCCAAGCGAGGGTATTTCGAGCTCGACCGTCCGGAAGACCGCCAGGTCCCGCGCGTCTCCTTCGGGAGCTGAGCGCATCGGCCGCACCCTCCTGCTCCTGGCGCTCGTCCTCGCGAGCGCTGCCCCGGCGGCGGCGCAGACGCGCGGCCTGTTCTCGATCGACACGTTCGTCACGAGCATCCTGGTCAACCCCGATGGGAGCCTGGTCGTCCGCGAGGACATCACGTTCGAGTTTCGCGGCGCGCATCAGGGCGTGTTCCGACGTATCCCACTGCGCTACTGGCACGGCGGCGTCGAGTTTCCGCTGGCCCTGAGCGGTATCGGCGCCTACGACGAGGCGAATCAGCCGCTACACTCCGAGGTGTCGTACCCCGATCAGTACGTGTCGATCAGGGCCTGGGTGCCCGGCGCGATCAATACCAAGAAAACCGTCACGTTCGTCTACCACGTGCGCCGCGGCGTGCTCGGCTACGCCGAGCACGACGAGCTCTACTGGAACGCCACCGGCAACGAATGGAACGCGCCGATCAACCACGCCGAGGCATTCGTGACCGTGCCGCCGGGCGTCGCCCACGCCGACGTGCAGACGGCCGGCTTCGCCGGACCGCTCGGCGCCACCGGCCAGGACTACGTCGTCGATCGCGTCGATCGCTACTGGCGGTTCCGGACGACCCGCGCCCTGCGCCCCCGCGAGGGCCTCACGGTGGTCGTCGGCTGGCCGCCGGGTCATGTCGCGCACGCTTCCGCGCTCCGGCGCGCTGGCTGGGTCGTTGCCGACTACTGGCCGCTCAGCTTGCCGCTGCTCGCGCTCGTCTGGGGCGGATTCGTCTGGTGGGCCTTCGGCCGCGATCCCGGGTCGAAGCCGTCGGTGAAGCCCGAGTACGCCCCGCCGCCCGATCTGATCCCCGCGGAGGCGGGCGCCCTCGTCGACGAGCGCGCGCACCCGCGCGACGTCATCGCCACGGTCGTCGACCTGGCGGTTCGCGGCTATCTCGAGATCGAGCCGATCACGACCGCCTTCGGCGAGGCGGACTTCATGTTCAAGCGCCTGAAGCCCGTGGCCGGCGACCCCGACCTGCGGCCGTTCGAGCTCTTCGTGCTCGCCAAGATCTTCGGCGCCGACTGGGTGATCAACATGCGCCTGCTCTCCGAGGTGCGACGAGATTACGAGAACGTGTTCCCGCCGATCCGCGATCAGCTCTATCGGATGATGGTCCGGGACGGCCTCTTTCCAGCCTCGCCCGGGAGCGTGCGGAAGGGATGGATGCTGGCCGGCGCGCTCACCGCGATCTCCGCGACATTGCTGCCGACGTTCGGCCCCGCCTGGCTCGGCCGCTACGATCCCATGCTGCCCATCGGCGTCGTGGCGAGCGGGCTCATCTTCATCGGCTGGGCCTGGTTCATGCCGCGCAAGACCTGGGCCGGCGTGCAGGTCTTGGCTCGGGTGCGCGGCTTCCAAGAGTTTCTCGAGCGCGCGGAGAAGGATCGGCTCGAGCGGATGCCGTCCGACACGCTCCACCGCTGGCTGCCGTGGGCGATCGCGCTCGGCGTGTCCGAGCGCTGGATCTTCAACTTCCAGGGCCTCAAGGTGGCGGCGCCGACCTGGTATCAGGGTCGCAGCGACTTTGCCTTGCCGGCCTTCGCGCACGACCTGACGGCCTTCGCCCGGCGGACCGAGGAAGCGATTCTCACCACGCGCCGAGGCTACGGCGCCTCCACCGGGAGCAGCGGCGGCAGCGGCTTCTCGAGCGGATCCTCGGGCGGCGGCATGGGCGGGGGGGGCGGCGGGACGTTCTGACCCCTCGGGTTGACGCGTGGGTGGACGAACCTCCGTCGCCCGGTGTACCGTTAGGCCTCGGCTCGGGCTCGTGGTGCAGCCTGGTTAGCACACTGGACTGTCAATCCAGAGGTCGCGGGTTCAAATCCCGTCGAGCCCGCCATTCTTTCCGCGAGGTTCCACACCGAGAGTTGGGGTTGCTCTCTCCGAGATAAAGCCCCGACTCTCCGAACTCGTGTCGCGGGCCCAGACCGCCGGCCCCAATCCCGTAGCAATGCCTCGGTCAGCCGGCCCGTCACCCGGGCCGAACCTCACCGCGACCGCGGCGGCCAAGGCCTCAGCGCCACCAGTTCGTCAGGGCTGCCGTCATGGTGCGGCGAAGCACGAGGAAGATCGCGACCGGCGGCAGCGAGTAGATGATGGCGGCGGCCATCATGGCATTCCACGGCGGGTCGGCGTCGTCGAACAGCTGCGCCTGCATGACCGCGGCCGTCATGTGTCGTTCTGAGGAGAGCAGCGCAAACTGATAGAGGTAGTCGTTCCAGACGAGCACCAGCGCGTAGGTGGCGACCACCGCGAGCGCCGGCGTCGTCAACGGGAGATACACCCGCCGATATACCTCCACGCTGGAGGCGCCGTCGACACGGGCAGCGTCGTCCAGTTCGATCGGGATCAGTCTCGCGTATTCGAGCAAGATCAGAATCGCCAACGGGCTGGCGAACGTCACCTGCGCCGCGATGACGGCCCAGGGGTTATTGGAGAGGCCGTAGTCGTGCATGATCCGATGAAACGGGAAGACCAGAAACGATGCGGGAATCGCGTAGGTGAGGAGCGAGGCGTTGCTGAGCACCGCGGCGCCGGTGCGAAGCCAGCCCTGGCCGAGGCGCATCCGGCCCACGGCGAAGCTTGCCAGCGAGGCGATCAGCACGGTGAGGAACATGGTCGTGAGACCGATGTAGAGGCTGTTGCCGAGCTGCCGCCAGAAATGCTCAAGATACCGGGCGTCCTGCGTCAGGACCACGCGGAAGCTGTCGAGCGACGGCTCCGGCGGCCAGAGGTTGCCGCTGAACTCGACCTCGCCCTCCTCGGGATCGAGCGCGATCAGCAGCATGTTGTAGACGGGCGTCACCGACCAGATCAGCAGGGCGATGCCAAGCATCACCGCGCCCGCTTCGGTAAGAAGCCGTCGGAGCCGGACGCGCCAAGGCGCCCGCCGGCCGGACGTCATCGCGACGCTCACAGCTGCACGGTCCTCGTCTGGAGCCTGCGCATCAGCACGATCACGACCGGGACCAGCACGGGGAGCATCGACATCGCCGCCGCGACGCCGAGCGCCGGATTGGCGACGTCGAAGGCGTAGTGGAACCCGAGCGTCGCCAGCACGTCCGTGGCCCACACCGGCGCGCCGCCGGAGACGAAATACACGGTGGTGAACTCGCCCATCGTCCAGATCGTGGAGAGCAGCGTGCAGACGAGATAGAGGTTCGCCAGCAGCGGGAGGGTGACGTGGACGAAGCGGCGGGAGCCGCTCGCTCCGTCGACGGCGGCCGCGTCGGAGACGTCCTGGGGAATCGCCATCCGGCCGGCGAGGAAGATCACGGTCCAGAACGGCATCCATTTCCAGACGTAGGCGACGATGTTGGCTCCGAGCGCGAGCGACCGGTGATTGAACCAGATCGGGCCGTCGACGCCGAAGAGCACCGACAGCAGGCGGTCGACCAGACCCTCCTCGCCGCTCAGCATCCAGTGGAAGGAGATGCAGGCTTGAACCGCCGGCAGCGTCCAGGGCACGACATAGACGACCAGCAGAGTCTTGATCCACCAGCGAGGGCGCATGAAGAAGCCGGACAGCAGCAGCGCCAGGAACATCTTCACGTTCACACCGATGCCGACGAAGAGCAGGGTGTTGACCACGCTCCGAAGGTAGCGGGGATCGTGGATCAAGTCGGCGTAGAGCGAGGGCGTGCTGCCCATCCAGAGCGCGTAGCCGATGGGATAGACGGCGAAGGCGACGAAGAGTGCTGCGTAGGGGGCGACGAAGGCGATCGCCAGGATGCGATCCGACCCGTGCAGGCGGCGATGGCCGGGCGGCTGCCCCGGCCCGCTGACCGATACGGACGGGCCGGCTGCGAGAACCTGCTGCGCGCCGCTCATCTCCGCCTCCCG
>Ga0209376_1000608_pt1 | contig 38942 bp, 33 predicted proteins | sample GraSoiAngelo_134_FD_185891 | JGI IMG/M metagenome (GOLD analysis project Ga0209376, IMG submission 185891) | Grasslands soil microbial communities from the Angelo Coastal Reserve, California, USA - 14_0929_05_30cm (SPAdes) (version 2) | ecosystem: Environmental > Terrestrial > Soil > Grasslands ...
AGTTCGACGCGAGGTTCAGCCGCGGGTTCGGCACCACCGGCGCCTTGCCGCGGCGGATCCGCTCCCAGGCGGCGACCAGCGTCGGCATCTGCGCGGTCAGCCGGAGGGCCTTGCGGGCGGTGGCGTCTTTGGAGTTGTCGGCCGCGTCCGGATCGTAGGCCGAGAGCGCCGAGATCCCCGTACGCAGGACCTCCATCGGGGTGGTCTTCTTCGGAAACGCCTTCAGGAGCGACACGATGCCGGGCGGCAACCGCCGGGTCGTGGTGGCGCTGAGCGCCTTCGTATGGGCCACGAGCTCCTTCTTGCTCGGGAGCCCACCGTGCCAGAGGAGGAAGATGACCTCCTCGAAGGAGGAGTGCTCGACGAGGTCGTTGACGTCGTAGCCGCGGTAGACGAGTCGCCCCTCGCGTCCGTCGATGAAACAGATGTCCGACGTCGATACGACGATGTCTTCGAGACCGCCTCGGCCGCCGCTACCCATGGGCCTTCCCTCGTCTAAGGTGTGATGAAACCGGGTTTGCTTTTACCATACGTGGGCTGATGCTTCAAGGCACCCCCGGCCGCCGCGTGAGCGAGTTCTACGACCACCATCCCATCAGCGAGGCCGGAGTGCTCGCCGCACTCGCCCGGCGCGGCCGGGGACTTCCGGAGGGCCCGACCGTCGACGACCTGTTCGAGTTCGACCAGGACCACTACGGAGGCCTCGCCGCAGTGGACGCCCTGGCGAGTCGGGCCGGGGTCGGCGCCCAGAGCCGCGTCCTCGACGTGTGTGCCGGCCTGGGCGGACCGGCCCGGTTTCTGTCGAGGCGCCGGGGATCGAAGGTGGTGGCGCTCGAGCTCCACGCGGGACGAGCGCTGGGCGCCACCCGTCTCAACCGGCTCGTCGGAGAGACGCGGGTCGCGGTCGTCCGGGGCGACGCGACGCGGCTCCCCTTCGGCTTCGGCGCCTTCGACGTCTGCCTGAGCCAGGAAGCCCTCCTGCACATCGCCGACAAGCCCGCGGTGCTCCGCGAGTGCCATCGCGTGCTGGCCCCGGGCGGGCGGCTCGCGTTCACCGACTGGGTGGCCCGGCCGGGCCTCAGCGACCGGGAGCGAGAGCGGCTCTGGGAATGGATGGCGGCGACGACGCTGCAGACGCTCGAGAGCTATCGGGTGCTGATCGGTCGCGCCGGATTCAACGCGATCGATGCTGAGGATCTCTCGGAGGAGTGGCGGCCGATCCTTCGACGACGATTGGCGATGTACCGGGCCATGCGCGTCGATACGGTCGCGCGCCTGGGCGAGCAGCGTTATGAAGAGTACGACCAGCTCTACGCGTTTTTCGTGGGCCTGGTCGAGGACGGCAAGCTTGGTGGCGGGCGTTTCAGCGCGAGCGGCTAGCCACCTCAACGCTTGAAGCGCTTGAGGAGGTCCTGGATCCCTTCTTCGACTTTCTGACGGCCGCCCTCTCCGACGACCGACGCCGGATCGACCCGTACGGACGGCGACGCCGCGTTGCCGGTGACCTTCGCCCGGATCTCGCCGCGCCCGTGGTTCACCTTCAAGTCCGCGTTCACGCGCCCGGTCGCAAGGCCGTACTCCCCGGCGACCCCGATCTTCATGGCGCGGCTCGAGTACAGCAGATCGCGCGTGGTGAGGACGCCGTTGGTGACCTTCCACGTTCCCGTGATCGAGTCGAAGTCGACCGGCGAGGCGAACAGCGTGGACGGCAGGTCCGTGGCGAGCAGCGACGACACCGCACCGCCCACGCGCACGACCGTGCCGATCAGGGCGAGCGCCTGGGGCCCCACGACCTTGCCGGGACCGATCCGGAGGTCTCCCGCGCCGTCGAGGGTGTTGAAGAGATCCGCGCCGAACGCCACGGCACCCGTGAGATCGAGCGGCCCGGACACCGCGTAGCCCTGGCACAGGTAATCGACCAGCACGCGCTCGATCGGGATTTCCTTGAGCGCGAGGTCGCCGAGCTGCACGCGCACACCGTGCTCGAGCGTCGCCGTCAGGTTGAGGCTGATGGTGCCCTTGCCGATCGACGTGGTGACCGGGCGGCTCTGGAATCGGTTGCCGCCGTACGACGCGCCGGCGATCTTCAGGGCACCCAGGGAAAGCACGCGCTGCTTCGGATCGGGACAGGCCGTGTTCGTCTGCGTCACCGATGGCTTCGCCATCTCTACGTTGCCCGAAACCTTCGGCGCCGCGACCGTACCGCCCAGCGAGAACGTGCCGGCGATGGGCCCGGAGATCGCGGGCGTCGGGCCCGCGGCCGCGGCGACGAGTCGACTGACGTCCTTGCCCTCGAGAGTCACGCGGCCGCGGATCGGCGCCTCGGAGACCGCCCTGGCACCGTTGAGCGCGACGACGCCGTCGGCGAGCTTGACCGCGAGGTCGCCGGGGACCACCTTGAGCGCTCCCTTGAAGTTGAGCTGCATGCCCTGGCCGGTGAGGGTCAGGTCGAGGTCCTCGACCCGGTAGGGCGTCCCGGCGCCTTCCTTGCCGCGAGCGACGTACGTCACGGCTCCCTTCTTGATGTTGACCTGGGCCGCGATCGCCGCGATCGTCCCTCCTGCGCCGGCGCCGCTCGGCTTTCCTGGACGTGACGCCGTCCTAGGCTCGCCCGTTGGGCCCAGGCTCGCGACGTTGAGCCGGCCGTCGGCGCTCTGGATGATCGCGATCAGCGGCCTCTCGAGCGTGATGTCGCCGAACTCCACCCGTCCACTGAACAGGGGACGCAGCTTGAGGCGGATCCGGCCCGTCTCAAGCGTCAGAAACGGCGCGGCGCCGAACTGAGGATCCTCGGCGATCTCGAGCTTGTGCAGCTCGACCGCCGGGAGCGGGAACAGAGCGATGGACAGGGACGTGAACTTGACGGGCCGGCCGACCGCCTGCGAGGCATTGGAAGCGATCAGGGCCTGGACGCGTGCGTTATCGACGAGGTAGGGAAGCGCGATCGCCGCGACGATCGCTAGAAGGACGACCGCCGCGGCGATTCCGACCAGCCACTTAAGGGCGCGCTTCAACGCGCACCTACGGAGCGATTACGCCGTCTGGATCGCCGATAGTCGCCACGCCTTCGGGCCAACCGGGCGGGTGAACGTCCAGTACTCCTCGATGCTCTCCGGCGAGGTCGAACCCTCCACGACGGCGCCGCTGGTGTCGTCGACAACGTAGTCAACCAGCGAGACCGTGAAACACACGGTGACCCAGTCCTGGCCGCTCTCCTGCCAGGCCTCCGACACCTGCGCCCGCCCGATCTGGACGCGCTCGATCTTGTTGGTCCGACGCGCCCCCCGGAGCTGATCGCACTGGGCCTGGAGGCGTCCGAATTCCTGGGGCGTGAGGCGATCCTGGACCCCGCCCAGCTCGCGCCGGGCGATGGCGGCCTGAACGTCGACGAACGCGGTCTTCGCCCAGTCGGTGAATCGGTCGGGATCGAAGCTCGGGTCCATGCCGCGGATGTGACCCAGCCCACGGTCGAGGTCCGACTCGCCCGCCGGAGCCTCCAGCGTCGCGGCGCCGCCGCCGGTCGGCCAGCTCTGCCCTTCGGCTCCGTACGCGCTGGCGCCGCCGGCCCCGGCGTACGCCGGCTGGGGGTGCTGGCGTGCGCGGAACATCCGGAACAGGAGGAAGGCCGCGCCGCCGATGAGCACCATCTCGAGGAGCCCCACACCGCCGCCGAAGCCGCCGCCAAGACCACCGAACAGCATCGAGCCGATCAACCCGCCCAGGGCCAGGCCGGCGAGTCCGCCCATGAGGCCACCACCGAACATGCCCGGCCGCTGCTGCTGGGGCGCGGACGGCGTCGGGGTCGTCACCCGCGAGGGGCTCGAGGGACTGGACGGCGTGGCGGGTGACGAATAGGAGCGCGAGCCGCGACTCCCACCACTGCTGGCGCGGGCGAACACGGCTGCGGTATCGAGGAACAGCAGCGACATCAGTGTAAGTACTGCCATGAGCAGGAGCGCTCTTGGTTTCATGGGGTACCTCCGCGCTTATTCTAGCGCGGTCACGGAATCAGGAGCACCTTCCCGGTTGTCTTGCGGGCCTCGAGCGCCCGATGCGCTTCGGCCGCGTCCTTCAGGGGAAACTCGAACTCGGTGCGCACCTTGAGCTTGCCGTCACGGATCCAGCCGAGCAGCTCGTTGGAGCGCTGGACCAGCTCGGCGCGCGTGACGATGAGGTGGTTGAGGCTCGGCCGCGTCAGGAAGAGCGAGCCCTTGGCGTTGAGCGTTTGCGGATCGAACGGGCCGATCGGACCGCTCGCCTGACCGTAGAGCACCATCATGCCGCGTGGCGCCAGGCAGTTGAACCCCTTCTCGAAGGTGGTCTTGCCCACGGCGTCGTAGACGACCTGCAACCCCTTGCCGTCGGTGAGCCGCCTCACCTCCGCCTCGAAATCCTGCTTGCTGTAGTCGATGACTTCGGCGGCGCCCGCCTCGCGCGCGAGCTTCGCCTTGTCCGGCGTGGACACGGTCCCGATCACGCGCGCGCCCCGCATCTTCGCGATCTGGCACAGGAGCAACCCGACGCCGCCGGCGGCGGCGTGCACCAGGCACGTGTCCCCGCTCTTCAGCGGATAGGTCGAGCACGCCAGGTAGTGCGCGGTGAGCCCTTGCAGCATGGCGGCGCCGCCCTGCTTCGTGCTCACGCCGGACGGAAGCGTGACCAGGCGCTGCGCCGGCACCGCGGCGAACTGGGCGTAGGCGCCGGGAATGCCCGTGTAGGCGACCTTGTCCCCGACCCTCACCTCGGTCACGTCCGACGCGACGGCCGTGACGGTGCCGCCGGCCTCGAGGCCGAGCGTCAGCGGGAGCGCGAGCTTGTACTGGCCAGAGCGCTGGTAGACGTCGATGTAGTTGATCCCCGCCGCGTCGACCTTGACGATCGCCTCGCCGGCCTTGGGCGCGGGCTCGGCAACATCTTCGAGGCGCAGGACTTCGGGGCCGCCGGGCGTGGAAACGCGGATCGCTTTCATGCGGGTATCCTCCCTGAGGTCGCGGATCGATGCCCGCGGATTATAGCACCGGGGTCGGCGCGCTCCGGGCGGCCACGAGCCCGCGAAGCCAGTGGTACATCGCGTAGCACTCGAGCACGAACGGTGGAAAGCCGAGATAGCCGAGCACCGGCATCTCGAAGACCTTGACGCCGCCGAGATAGGGGACCGTGTAGGTCCAGCGCGTCGCGGCCCAGTAGTTCCAGAACTCCCACAGAACGCCGCACATGGCGCCGGCGCCCAGCAGCGCGAGCAGGCGCGACGCGTCGCCGTGCCCGAGATCGGCGAGCCACGACGGCCGCCCGGCCCGAGCGTTCAGGGGCTCGAGGACCAGCGCCCAGCCGATCCACACGAGCGGGACGAGCCACGCGGACACGATGACGAGCGGTAGCACGACGCTCACGGCTCCGAGCGCCGTCATGAGACCGAGGGTCTTCGGCGAGAGGCGCCGGGGGCGCACGCGCGCCCCGTGGAAGATCGTCGCCCGCAGGGCGGCCGCGGTGAGGAAGAGCGCCGGGAAGATCGTCGCGAACGACCAGTCATAGCCGACGCGGCGCAGGAAGAGGTTCGGCTCGAGACCGTGGTATTGCCACCAGAGCCCGACCGCTTCAGCGCCGCCACGCCAGAAGCGCGGCGCGTTGTAGAGCTCGAAGAGCCACCAGCAGGCGACCGACGCGAGCGCCACCAGAACGCCCTCGCCTCGGTCGGAGGTCAAGTAGGAGCGGCCGGTGAGGCGACGGACCAGCGCGTCCACGAACAGGACGTAGCCGGTCCACACGATCGGCGTGAACCAGCCGGCGACGCTCGGCTCGCCGGCCATCAAAGAGATTTCGGCGCCGACGATGACCGCCAGACCGAACCAGCCGTGCGCCGGCAGCGCGCGCTTCGACGCGGGGGCCGCGCTCACCTCATCGTGGCGAGGTCGATCGTGAAGCGGCTGACGTCGCGGCCGTCGGCGTCGCGGACGACCAGGAGCAGGTTCGCCTTCGGGGTCAGGTCCTTCACCGGAAAGCCGTAGACGCAGCGCGCGAGATAGCCTCCGCCCTCGGTCCGCACCGCGGTCCGCTCGTTCTGGACGAAGGTGGGCTCGATCTCGCGCGCACCCACGAGAAGCCGCGGAGCGTAGAAGCGCGCGAAATCCACTCGCGAGCCGTAGAGGCTTGCCCAGATCACGAGCCGGTCCTGCTGCTCGCGCAGGAGCTTCTCGGGTTCGCCGTGTTTGACCCGCTGGTTCTTGAACGCGGCGTGGCGGCCGGCCAGGACGAGACGATGAAACGGCGTGACCACGGTGACCGAGTCGCCCGATTGGCCGGCCACGCGCCACTCGGCGTCGAACGTGTCGAGCGTGACCGAGCGCAAGCCGATCTGGAGCGCGGCGGTGCGCTCCTCGGGCCCGAGCGTGAACGACGCCGCAGCGACGACCGGCGGCCCGATCAGCAACGCGGCCAGCGCCAGCGCCCCGGCGCGGATCATTTGCCCTCGCCGACGACGACGCGGCTGAAGGCCGCCGGCGGGAAGAACTTGGCCGCGACTCGCTGGACGTCCAGCGCGGTCACGCGCCCGATTCGATCGCGGTAGCGATCCGCGTAGTCGAGTCCAAGCCCGAGGTCCTCGATTGCCACCAGGAAGTCGGCGACCTTGCCCGAGGTGTCCAGTCGGAGCGGGAAGCTGCCGATCAGGTATTGCTTGGCGAGCGCCAGCTCCTTGTCGGCGACGGGCTCGCGGGTCATGCGGGCGAGCTCTTCGCGGATCATCCCGATGACCTTCGGCGCCTCGGTCGTCCGCGTCTGCGAGGTCACGAACAGCGCGGACCCGTACCTCGAGGGCTGGACCCAGCTGTAGACGGCATAGGCCAGTCCGGACTCCTCCCGCACGCGCGAGTACAACCGCGACGCCGAGCCGCCACCGAGCACGTAGGAGGCCACGACCAGCGGGAAATAATCCGGATCGGTCTGTCTGATGGCCTGCCGGCCGAACATGAGCGTGGCCTGGGTGAGCTCGCGCTTCACCGTCTCTTCGCCGGGCGCCGGCGGGGCCGTCGCCTCCGTGATCGACGGCGGCGCGGATGTCGGTCGGGCCCACGCGCCGAATCGCCCGATGATCTCCCCTCGCGCTTCGGCCACGGTGACGGCGCCCACGACGGCGATCACGGTCGTATCGGGGCGCATGACCTCCTGCTGGAACTTCACGACGTCGTCCCGGGTCAGACGCCCCACCGACTCCTGCGTCCCCTCGACCGGCACGCCGTAGGGGTGGCCGGGGAACACCAACCGTGACAGGACGCGCCCGGCGATCGCGTTCGGATCCTCGTCCGAGCGCTTGATCGCCGCTCGGATCTCGGAGATCTTGCGCGTGACCTCGGCCTGCGGGAAGGTCGGCGACAGCACGACCTCGCTCATGAGATCGAGGCCGAGCGCCATGTCCTTCTTCTGCACGGCCAGCGACACCGTGATGCTGTCGCGGCCGGCGCCGGCTTCGAGGCTGCCGCCCACGAACTCGATCGCGGAGTCGAGCTCGGGACCCGTCCGCTTCGCCGTTCCGCGCGTGAGCAACGCGCCGGTCAGGTTGGCGAGCCCGGCGCGATCGCCCGGATCGAAGGCCGCGCCGGCCCGGCTGAGAACGCGCACCGCGACGATCGGCACCGCGGGCCGCTCGGCCACGAGCAGCACGATCCCGTTCGGCAGCACCTCCCGGTGGGCGATCGGCGCGCCGCTGGCGGTCGAGGCCGACAGGACGCCCAGCAGCAGGACGACGAGCCGGACGACGCGCGGTGAGGTCATTCCTTCGGCTGCAGGACGCCGATGCTCTTCTTGTCCGGCGCGAACCATGTGCTCGCTACCCGCGTCAGGTCCACCGCGGTGACCGCGCGGATCCGGGCGATGAAACTGTCCTTGAGCGCGAAGCCCCCGATCACCTCGAAGCGTGCCAGGAGCGACGCCCGGCGGTGGATCGAGTCTTCCTGGAAAACCATGGCCGCCTCGATCTGGTTCTTGGCCCGGGCCAGCTCCTCCTCGGTGACCGGCTCGCTCTTGAGCCGGTCCATGTGGGCGATCAGCTCCTTCTCGAGTGTCTCGGCCGTCTGGCCCGGCATTGGCGTCGCCCAGAACCAGAACAGGTTGGGGTCGATGGCGAAGTAGGAGTAGTCGCCCCCCGCCTCGAGCGCGAGCTGCCGCTGGTACACCAGGTCGCGGTAGAGCCGCGACGCGCGCCCCCCGGCGAGGATCGTTGACAGCACCTCGAGGGCGGGGGCGTCGTTGGAGCGTTGGCTCGGCACGTGCCATGCGAGATAGACGATCGGGAGCTCGGCTTGCTTCTTCACCGCCACGCGGCGCTCGCCATTCTGAGGGGGCTCGACGGCCACGACGGGCGGCGGCACGGGCCCGCGCGGAATCCGGCCGAAGCGCCGCCGGACCTTCTCGAGCGTCTCGGGCGCCTTGAAGTCGCCGACGGCCACGACGATCGCGTTGTTCGGGACGTAGTAGGTCTTGTAGAAGGCGCGGATCTCGTCGGGCGTGATCCGCTTGATGTCCTCCATCCAGCCAATGATCGGATAGCCGTACGGATGCGCCTTGAACGCGATCGAGCCGACTTCCTCGCCGAGGAATCCGCCCGGGTCGTCCTCGGTCCGCGTCCGGCGCTCCTCGATGACGACCTCGCGCTCCGAGGCGATCTCCTTGGGATCCAACGTCAAGCTCTGCATCCGGTCGGCTTCGAGCTCGATCACGAGGTCGAGCTTGTCGGCGGCGATGTTGACGAAGTACGAGGTCACGTCCTGGGAGGTGAACGCGTTGTCCTGCCCACCGTTCTCCTCGACGAGCCGCGCGAACTGCTTCGGTCCGTGAGTCGGCGTCCCCTTGAACATCAAGTGCTCGAGGAAGTGCGCGATCCCGGTGGCGCCGCGCTGCTCGTTGCGCGAGCCGACGCGGTACCACACCTGGAACGAGACGATGGGGCTGCGGTGATCCTCCAGCAACAGCACGCGGAGCCCGTTGTCGAGGGTGGCGGCGACGACGCGGTCGGCCGCGTGCGCCCCCGTGGGGACCAGCAGCGCGACGATCAGGAGAAGCGGCGTGACGAGGCGCACTGGGCGATTATACCGCCCGGCGCGAATCCGTCCCGGTAGTGCTATGATCCTGCGTGATGCGCGTGTCCGCCCTCCTGCTCCTGGCGATCTTGATGCCGGGAGTCGCCGTCGCGCAAACCTGCACGGACTCCCTCGCGGCGCTCTTCGAGCGCGTCTCGCCGACCGTCGTCTCGATCCAGGTCACCAAGATCAACAAGGCCAAGCCCCAGCGCCGGTTCGAAACCGTGGTCGGCTCCGGCGTCGTGATCGAGCGCGACGGTCAAGTGTTGACCAACGCTCACGTCGTCGACGGTGCCGCCTCGCTCTCGGTCACGCTCGACTCGGGCTCGCGCGCGTCGGCCCGGCTGGTGGGGATGGACACGGTGACCGACCTGGCGTTGCTGCGCATCGAGTCCTCGTCGCCGATCCCTGCCGCGCGCCTCGGCGATTCGGGCGCGCTGCGCGTGGGCGATGAAGTCGTGGCGATCGGAAACCCGATCGGCCTCGAGCAAACGATGACGCGGGGAATCGTGAGCGGGCTCAATCGTCTCCTGCCTGGCCTCGCGGAGCAGCCGATGATCCAGACGGATGCGCCGATCAACCCCGGCAACTCCGGCGGGCCGCTGGTCGACCGCTGTGGCGCCGTCGTGGGCATCAACACGTTCATCTCCGAGGAGGCGAACTCGATCGGCTTCGCCCTGCCGATCAACGCCGCCAAGGCGGTGCTGCGCGAGCTCCGCGAGACGGGTCGCGTGGTCCGCCCGTGGCTCGGCCTGCAGGGCCGCGAGGTCGACGGCCAACTGTCCTCGATCCTCAAGCTCCCGCTCGCTCCGGGGTACCTCGTCGAGGTCGTGTACGACGGTAGCCCGGCCGACCGCGCCGGCCTGCGTGGTGGCAATCTGTCGGTCGTCGTGCAGGGCGAGGAGTATCTCGTCGGCGGCGACGTGCTGACGACGATCGAGGGCACGGCGATCCGAACCCACCAGGACTACCTGGCGAAGGTGAAGGCCTTGCGCCCGGGTCAGCGCGTGCGCATCACGATCGTCCGCGACGGCCACCGTCGCGACCTCACGCTGACCGTGGCCGAGCGCCCGCGCCTCCCCGCCGATCTGTTGGATTGAATGAATGAATGGGGGGCCCCGACATGGCCCCCCATTTCCCCCCTACACTTCGCGCCTGGTCAAGCCGTGGTGCTTCCTCGGCCTCGCTACCCGTCCTCGAGGATCCGGCGCGCGGTCTGGAAGACTCCGCGGAGCATGGGGCGGGTCAGCTTGCCCGTGAACGTATTCTGCTGGCTCGGATGATACGAAGCGATCAGCGCGATTCCGTCGTCGAACCGCGCGAGCGCGCCGTGGCCGAACTTCGGAACGGGCCGCAGCGGCGGCGCACCGAGGGCACGCCGCGCGTTCAAGTACGCCTGCCAGCCGATGCGCCCGAGCCCGACGACCACGCGGACCCGCGAGAGGAGGCGCAGCTCGCGCAGCAGATACGGCTCGCACGCCGCGATCTCCGTGGGCGTCGGCTTGTTGTCGGGGGGCGCGCACCGGATCGCCGCGGTGATGTACGCGTCGTTCAGCTCGAGGCCGTCCCCGGCGTGCGTGGACGTCGGCTGGCTCGCGAACGAGGCGTGGTGGAGCGCGTCGAACAACCAGTCGCCGCTGCGGTCGCCGGTGAACATCCTCCCGGTGCGGTTGCCGCCGTGGGCGGCCGGCGCCAGGCCGACGAGGAGGAGTCGCGCGCGTGGGTCGCCGAATCCCGGTAGCGGCTTCGCCCAGTAGTGCTGCCCGACGTAGCGGCGGGGCGGCGGCGCCGCCACCGCCTTGCGGTGCGCGACGAGTCGAGGACAGAGTCGGCAGCGGATGATGCGGGCGTTCAGATGGTCGAGTGGCTCTTGCAATCCGCGTGGATTGTGACACGGTGAGGGCGATGCCGTCATCCACCGGCCGTGTTCCGGCGATGCGCGTTCCGACGATCATCGTCCACGGCGGGGCCGGCGCCGACCTGTCGGATGCGCCGGACGAGCTTCGGCACGGTGTGCGGGCCGCGGCGCAAGCGGGCTGGCAGGTGCTGGCCAGCGGCGGCTCTGCCCTCGACGCGGTCGAGAGCGCCGTCCGGTCCCTGGAAGACCATCCCCGCTTCAACGCGGGCCGCGGCTCGGTTCTCACCGTCGATGGCACGGTGGAGATGGACGCCTCGATCATGGAGGGCGACCGGCTCGAGTGCGGCGCGGTCGCCGCCGTCACGCGCATCGCGAACCCGATCACGCTCGCGCGCCGTGTCCTCGAAAGCCGCCGTCACGTGCTGCTCGTCGGCCCGGGCGCGATCCAGTTCGCCAGATCGTCGGGAATCGCCGAATGCGCCGCCGAGTCGCTCGTCACCGACCGCCAGCGGCGGCGCCACGCTCAGCTCGCCGCGCGGAGCTCTGCGGCGGACGGGGGAACGGTCGGCGCCGTCGCGCTCGACCGTCACGGCACCGTAGCCGCCGCCACCTCCACCGGCGGCACCGCCGGCAAGCATTCCGGACGTGTCGGCGACAGCGCGTTGATCGGCTCTGGCACCTATGCCGACAGCTCGATCGGTGGCGTCTCCTGCACGGGCGACGGCGAGGCCATCGTCCGCGTCGTGCTCGGTAGTCGAGCGCTCCACTATCTGAAGGAAGCTGACAATCCCGACTACGCCGCGAAGGTCGCCGTCGATCTCCTGGTCGAGGAAGGCCGGGGCCAGGGTGGGCTCATCCTGGTGGACTGGCGCGGCCGCGCCGCCTACGCGCACTCGACACCGCTGATGCCCGTCGCGATCATGTCGCCCACGCTGGCCGAGCCGCGCGTCCCGTTCTGACGCCATGGTCGCGACGGGAGACATCGAGGCGGCACGGCAGCGACTCAAGGGCGCGATCTACGAGACGCCCTGCCCCCATTCCCAGACCCTCTCGGCGATCAGCGGGGCGAACTGCTTCGTGAAGCTCGAGAACCTCCAGATGACGGGCTCGTTCAAGGAGCGCGGCGCCGCCAATCTCCTCATGCAGCTGGGAGCGGAGGCGAAGGCACGCGGCGTCGCGGCCGCCAGCGCCGGCAACCATGGGCTGGCCGTCGCGTTCCACGCCGCGCGGCTCGGAATGGCGGCCGTCATCGTGATGCCCGAGTGGGCGCCGCTGGTCAAGGTGGCGTCCTCGCGGCGGTACGGCGCCGAGGTCATTCTGTGGGGCGCCAACTACGACGAAGCGTACGGCCACGCCCGGGAGCTCGCGAACCAGCGCGGGCTCACTTTCGTGCATCCCTTCGACGACGCGCGCGTCGTCGCCGGTCAGGGCACGCTCGGCCTCGAGCTCCTCGAGCAGCGTCCCGACCTGGACGCGGTCGTCGTGCCGGTCGGCGGTGGTGGGCTCGCGGCCGGCGTCGCGCTCGCGATCAAGTCGCTCCGCCCCGCGGTCCGGGTGATCGGCGTCCAGGCCGACGCCTTGCCGGGGATGAAGCGCGCGCTCGAGACGGGAACGCGCGTGACGCTGCCGCCGGCCTCGACGATCGCCGACGGAATCGCCGTACGCCAGGTCGGCGAGCTTACCCTGTCGCTCGCCGCCCGGTGGGTCGACGAGGTCGTCACGGTGACGGAAGAGGAGCTGGCCAACGCCGTCTTGCTGCTGCTCGAGATCGAGAAGACGGTCGTCGAGGGCGCCGGCGCGGCTCCGTTGGCCGCGCTGCTGAACCGCAAGCTCGGGCTCGCCGGCCGGAACGTCGTGCTGGTGCTTTCCGGCGGCAACATCGACGTCACGATGATCGCGCGGATCATCGAGCGCGGCCTCGTCAAGGACGGCCGCCTCGTCCGCCTGGACGTGATCCTGCGTGACCAGCCGGGCGCGCTGGCCCGGCTGACAGCGCTCATCGCAGCCGAGCGGGGAAACATCGTGCGCATCGAGCACGACCGCGCGTTCTCACGCCGGGCGGAGATCGGCGAGACCGAGGTCGAGCTCACGCTCGAGACCACGGGCCGTAAGCAGATCGACGCGATCAAGCAGCGTCTGGTCGAAGCAGGCTACCGCGTGGACGAGCCTCGGGCCTGACGTCGCCCCGAGGCCCGCGGGGATCAGCGCGCCGGCGCCGCCCCCGGCGTGCCGGCGATGACACCGCGGGCCCGCTCGGCGAGCACGCGGGCGGCCTGGTGAGACTCGAGCGAGGTATCAGGCTCGAGGGGTGGATGGTACGTGATCGTGATCCGTCCCCGGCGCGGCAACACCTGCCCGGGCGGCCATGACTCGTGGCCGCCCGCGATCGTGACCGGCAGGACCGGAACTCGGAGGGACGCCGCCAGCCGAAAGGCGCCGAGCCTGAATCGCTCCACGCTTCCGGTGTGCGTCCTCTCCCCTTCCGGAAAGATCATGAGCACGTGGCCGGCTCGGAGCAGGCGCACGGCTTCGCGCGTCGCCGATGAATCCGTCGACTCGACCTGCACGGGAAATGCGCGCAGCCGGCGGATCGCCCAGCTGAACACGGGGATCTCGAAGAGCCGGCTCCAGGCCATATAGTAGACGCGGCGTCGGATGGGAATCGTGACCAGCGCGGGATCGGCATAGGTCTGATGATTGGGCGTGACGATCAGGGGCCCGCTCTCGGGGATGTGCTCCACCCCCGCCAGCTTCAGGCCGAAGTAGGCCCGGCAGAGACGATGGAACGCGGGCCGGACGAGGTCGAGGATCGGTGTTCGCACGGCCCCTAGCCTACATAAAAAAACGGGGCCGGAATCGCCTTCCGGCCCCGCCTGGAAGCTTCGTGCTTTCAGTTAGTCGTCGTCGCTGTCGGCGCCGACCTCTTCCACGATCCCCGCGTGCTCGAGCTGACGCCCGAAACGCTCGATCTGGTCCTGGCACCGGACGCAGGTCAGAACCTCAGGCATCGCCCGGAGGCGGGCCGGCGAAATCGGCTCCTCGCACTCCGCACACGTCCCGTACACGCCGTCGTTCAGGCGATCGAGCGCTGCCGACAGGCGGTTGACTCTCTCCACCAGGAGCCCGCGGGTCGCGAATCCGATTTCGCGGCTCTCGCTCGCCTGGATCTCGTCCATCTCGTCGGCGAACGGCGAGTTATCCCCGATCGCCCCCGGTAGCTCTTCGAGCATCGCGCCGCCGCCCATCTGGCGCAGGCGGGCTACTGCCGTCCGAAGGTCCTTCTCGAGCCGCTCCCGAACGCTGTCCATGTTGTCAGCCTCCCAAGTATTGCTGCTCTCAGGCGTCGCTAGGAATGCAACCCCTGTGCCCGAGATCAGACGCGGGAGGGTGCTCCTTAATTCAGCGAAAACACTGGCGGCCTATTGGGACTACCCCTTTCTGCGGTGGCGGATTGACCGTCCACTGACAATTTTGTCTGCACCAATGGGCGGTTCTTGCGCAGTGCGGCAGGATCGCGGCGTGTCGAGAATACAGATGGGGCGGGAGCTCCAAAAGAGCCCGCCGCCCCGCCCGCCGACAGGACTACCGAGGATCAGGCGCGGCTACGGGTCGCCTCGATCGCCCCTTCCTCCCAGATGCTGTGCTTGCGGGTCTCCGGCATCACGAAGATGGCGATGAGGAACATGATCGCCGGCACCGCGATGGGATAGATCAGCGCGTACCCCACGCTGCCGGTGGAGAGGTACATCGAGGTCGTGACGATCGGGACCAGGCCGCCCCCCCAGCCGTTGCCGATGTGGTAGGGCACCGACACCGAGGTGTAGCGGATGCGGCTCGGGAAGAACTCGGCCAGGAACGCCCCGATCGGGCCGTAGGTCATGCCCACGTAGTTGACCAGGATCACGACGATGAGAATCGACATCCCGTAGTTGACGTTCGCGGGATCCGCGTAGGTGCCCAGGGCGGAGTAGAGCGGATAGTACGTGAGCGACGCCAGGGCCATGCCGGCCAGGATGATCGGCTTGCGGCCGATCTTGTCCGAGAGCCAGCCCCAGAAGATCAGCGTGGGCGTGGCAATCAGCAGCGCGATGCCGACGATGGAGCTGGAAGTCAGCACGTCGAGCTTCTTCACCGTCTGCAGGAAGTAGAGCGCCCAGAACTGCCCGCTGTACCAAACGCAGCCCTGTCCCAGCACGACCACGCTGGCGATCGCGACGTACTTGAAGTTGTTGCTGAGAAACGCCTCGCGCCACGGGTTGGTCGTGGTGCGGCCCCGCGCCTTCATGTCCTGGAAGATGGGCGTCTCACCGAGCGAGAGTCGGATCCAGATCGCGATCGCGACCAGAAGGAGGGAGATGATGAACGGGAGCCGCCAGCCCCAGTCGTTGAACGCCTCGACACCTAGATAGGCCCGAATCCCGATGATGGTCGCGAGCGATACGACGATGCCAAGCGTGGGCGACGTCTGCAGCCAGCCCGTGTAGTACCCGCGATGCTCGTCCTCGATGTGCTCGGCGACGTACGTGATGGCGCCGCCGTACTCTCCGCCCAGGCAGAGGCCCTGGATCAGACGCAGGCCGAACAGGATGAAGGCCGCCGTGAGACCGATCGACTGGTAGGTCGGCACGAAGCCGATCAAGGCCGTCGCCAGGCCCATGCCGGTCAGCGTGACGATGAAGGTGTACTTCCGCCCGACCTTGTCACCGAGCCAGCCGAAGACGAACGCACCCAGCGGCCTGATCAGGAAGCCGACCGAGAAGATCGCCACCGTGCTGAGGAAGGCCGCCACCGGGTGACCCTTCTCGAAGAACTTGACCGCGAGGATCGAGGCCAGGCTCCCGAAGATGTAGAAGTCGTACCACTCGATGATATTGCCGACGGAGGCGGCGATGACGACGCGCCGGAGCTCGTTGAGTGGAACTTTAGACGCCCGCATAGGTCTCCTTTGTGTTCGGTCGGTTCGAGCCCCGTGGTCCCGGTTCCTTGCCGCGGTGCGCGATCGCCGCGCAAAGGCTCGGGGGACGACGGCTACGCTTCCTGCTCCTCGTACTTCGTCTTGAGCGACGCAACCACGGCCGGGTCGGCGAGCGTCGTGGTATCGCCCAGCGCCCGCCCCTCGGCGATGTCACGCAGGAGCCGGCGCATGATCTTGCCGCTCCGGGTCTTGGGCAGCTCGGCCGAGAAGATGATGTCGTCGGGTCGCGCCAGCGCGCCGATCTTCTTGGCCACGTGGCCCTTCAGCTCGTCCATGAGCTGGGGCGAGCCGTCGATGCCGCTCTTCACCGTCACGAACGCCGCGATGGCCTGGCCCTTGATGTCGTGCATCTTGCCGATCACCGCGGCCTCGGCGACCGACTTGTGGTCGACCAGCGCCGACTCGACTTCCATGGTGGAGACGCGGTGACCGGAAACGTTCATGACGTCGTCGACGCGGCCGAGGAGCCAGAAGTAGCCGTCCTCGTCGCGCTTGGCCCCGTCGCCGGTGAAGTAGATGTTGTCGTACTTCGACCAGTACTGCTTCACGAAGCGGTCGGGATCGCCCCAGATCCCGCGCAGCATCCCCGGCCAGGGCTTGCGGAGCACGAGGTAGCCGGACTTCGCCGGGCTCCCCTTCTCGTCCAGGACCTCGGCGTCGACGCCGGGGAACGGCAGCGTCGCGGAGCCGGGCTTGAGCGTGGTGAGGCCCGGCAGCGGCGTGATCAGGATGTGGCCCGTCTCGGTCTGCCACCACGTGTCCACCACCGGGCAGCGCCCGCCGCCGATGACCTTCCAGTACCAGACCCAGGCCTCCGGGTTGATCGGCTCGCCGACCGAGCCGAGGAGCCGCAGGCTCGAGAGATCGCAACGCTTCGGGTACTCCTCGCCCCACTTCATGAACGTGCGGATCGCCGTCGGCGCGGTGTAGCAGATGGTGACGCCGTACTTCTCGACGATGCGCCAGAACCGGTCCTTGTCCGGATAGTCGGGCGTGCCCTCGTACATCACGGTGGTCGCGCCGTTGGCCAGCGGCCCGTAGACGATGTACGAGTGGCCGGTCACCCAACCGATGTCGGCAGTGCACCAGTACACGTCGTCATCGTGGAGGTCGAAGATCCACTTGTGCGTCGCGGCGACGCCGGTCAGATAGCCCCCGGTCGTGTGGATGATGCCCTTGGGCTTGCCGGTCGATCCCGACGTGTAGAGGAGATAGAGGAGATCCTCGGAGTCCATCGGCTCGGCCGGGCAGCGCGCCGGCGCGTCCTTGACGAAGTCGTCCCACCAGATGTCGCGGCCGCTCTTCATCTCCACCGGCTGGCCCGTGCGCTTGAGCACGATGACGGTCTTGACACCGGGCGCGCCACGCAGCGCCTCGTCGGTGTTCTTCTTGAGCGGCACCGTGCCGCCGCGACGATAGCCGCCGTCGGCGGTGATGACCAGCGTCGATTCGGCGTCGTGGATCCGCTCGCGCACGGCCTCCGGCGAGAAGCCGCCGAAGATCACGCTGTGGGCCGCGCCGATCCGGGCGCAGGCCAGCATCGCGATCGGCAGCTCGGGGACCATCGGCATGTAGATCGTTATCCGATCGCCCTTCCGCACGCCGTGGCCCTTCAGGGCCGCCGCGAAGCGATTGACCTCACGGTAGAGGTCCCAGTACGTCAGGACCCGGGAGTCGCCGGGCTCGCCCTCCCAGATCAGCGCGGCCCGCGTCTTGCGCGGTCCCTCGACGTGGCGGTCGAGGCAGTTGTAGGAGACGTTCAGCTTGCCGCCCACGAACCACTTCGCGTAGGGTGGCTTCCACTCGAGCGCCTTCTTCCACGGCTTGAACCAGTGGAGCTCGCGGGCGCGCTGCTCCCAGAACTTGACGGGGTTCCGCTGCGCCTCGGCGTAGATCGCCTTGCGGTTCATCACGGCGCCCTTCACGAGCGCCTTGGACGGGGGAAACTTGCGCTTCTCCTTGAGGAGCGCCTCGATCGGCACGTCGGCCTTCACTTTCGCTTGAGCCATGTCTTCTCCCTCACTCGTTGCCGCTGCCGGAAGGTCTGCGCAGCCCGTCAGCTCCCCGGCCGTCACCGGGGCTAGCGCGTCGCGCCGCCGACGGTGACCCCGCGCCCCTTCCGCCGCGCCACGCCGGTACGGATGGCCGCCTCGGCGACGGCGCCGGCGACGGCGGGCACGACCCGCGCGTCGAACATCGAGGGCGTGATGTACTCCTCGCTCAGCTCCTCGCGCGTCACGATCGCCGCCAGCGCCTGGGCGGCGGCGAGCTTCATCTCGTCGTTCACGCGCTTGGCCCGGACGTCGAGCATGCCGCGGAAGAAGCCAGGGAAACAGCAGGAGTTGTTGATCTGGTTCGGGTAATCCGAGCGGCCGGTGGCCATGACCCGGACGTACGGCCCGGCCTCTTCCGGCAGAATCTCCGGGATCGGATTCGCCATCGCGAACACGATCGGATCGCGGTTCATGGCCTTGATGTCCTTGAGCGAGACGACGCCGGGGCCCGATAATCCAACGAACACGTCGGCGCCCTTCAGCGCGTCGGCGGCGGTGCCGCGGAGCCGCTTCTCGTTCGTGTGCTTGGCGAACCACTCCTTCATCGAGTTCATGTTGTCGGTCCGCCCGCGGTAGAGGGCGCCCGCGCGGTCGCAGGCGATGATGTGCTTGGCCCCGGCCCGCATCAGGAGCTTCGCCGTCGCGATGCCCGACGCGCCGGCGCCGATGAAGACGATCCGCGCGTCGGCGAGCCGCTTCTTCACGACCTTCAGCGCGTTCAGGAGCGCCGCCAGCACCACCACGGCCGTGCCGTGCTGGTCGTCGTGGAACACCGGGATGTCCAGATCCTTCTGCAGCCGCGTCTCGATGTCGAAGCAGCGCGGCGCCGCGATGTCCTCGAGGTTGATGCCGCCGAAGATCGGCGAGATCGCCTTGACGATCGACACGATCTCGTCGACGTCCTTGGTGGCCAGACAGACCGGGAACGCGTCCACCCCCGCGAACTCCTTGAAGATGAGCGCCTTGCCCTCCATCACCGGCGCGGCGGCGGCGGGGCCGATGTCGCCGAGCCCGAGCACCGCGGTGCCGTCAGTCACGACCGCTACGCAGTTCTGCTTGATCGTCAGCGTGTAGGCCTTCTGCGGATCGTGGTGGATCGCCATGCAGACGCGCGCCACGCCCGGCGTGTACGCCATGGACAGATCGTCCCGTGTCTTGACCGACATCTTGCCGCGCACCTCGATCTTCCCGCCCAGGTGCATCAGGAAGGTCCGGTCGGAGACGTTGACGACCTTCACGCCGTGGACGGCGCGGATCTTGTCGACGATCTGCTGCCCGTGCCGCTCGTCGCTGGTCTTGAACGTGAGGTCGCGCGTGATCGTCGACTTGCCGACCTGGACGAGGTCGATGGCGCCGATGTCACCGCCGGCCTTGCCGATGGCGGAGGTGACCCGCCCGAGCATCCCGGGGCGGTTCGTGATCTCGAGCCTGACGGTCAGGCTGTAGCTGGCACTGGGCGACTGCATGGGAGCCTCCTCTGCGCGACGAGTGAACCCGCCGAAGCGGGCGTATTCTACCTCTGTTGTAGCGGATTTCGCGAGGGAGTACGCGCTGCCGGCGGTCGCGGGGGCTGGGGCCCCGCCGGCCGAGGCGCGCCCACAAACTGTAGTACGCTGCACACCGGGAGGCGGTGCTCATGATCGACGTCAAGACGGCTGATCGGGAATTGCAGTTCTACATCCGGCCCCAGACGTTCCCGGTGGCGATCCGGATGCTCAGGCCCGGCGAGCCGATCCCCGACAAGGCCCGGCGGCCGGCCCGCGACTTCAAGAAGCTCAGCATGAACTGCCAGGTCATCGACATGGCGCGACGCTATGGCTGGATGATCGCGCTCACCCGCGAGGACCATCTGTGCTCGCTCGGCATCGCGGCCCTCGGGTTCGAGAAGCCCACCCATCTGCACAACTCGGGCACGCTGTGCGAGGGCATGTACACCGAGACGAAGGCGGCCGGCCAGCGCTCGGAAGCCGCGGTCGACAAGTTCGCGCCGGGTGAGTTCGCGACGCTGCTGGTGGCGCCGCTCGACCGCACGACCTTCGAGCCCCACCTGGTCTGCATCTACGCCAATCCCGCGCAGGTCATGCGCCTGACCCAGGCGGCCCTCTGGAAGCGCGGCGGCAAGCTCACCTCGTCGTTCGGCGGCCGTATCGACTGCTCGGAGATCATCGTGACCACGATGCGGACCGATCAGCCGCAGGTGATCCTCCCCTGCTCGGGCGACCGCATCTTCGGCCAGACCCAGGACCACGAGATGGCCTTCACGATCCCCTGGGGGCAGATGGAAGAGATGATCGAAGGGCTCAAGGGCACGCACGACGGCGGCATCCGCTATCCGATCACGCAGTTCATGGAGTACGAGGCCAAGCTGCCGCCGAAGTATCTGGAGGCCAACCGGATCTGGGAGGTCGAGCACGGCCGGTCGCAGTTCACGAACCGCGATCGGGTCGTCGCGGCCTACCGGCGCTCGTTCGCCGATCGCGTGCCGGCCTATCCAATCGTCGCGTCGTTCGCCGGCACCCTCGACGGGTTGTCCATCGAAGAATACTGCACGAACGTGCCCAGGGCGATCACCGCGATGATGAACTACTTCGAGCGGTATCAGCCCGACGTCGTCCTCGCGTACAACGACCTCGCGAAAGAGGCCGAGGCCTTCGGGTGCCGGGTGAAGTACTCGGACTACGTGGTGCCGTCGATCGACCAGCACGTGCTGCACGACGACAAGGCCAAGCTCGCGCGCCTGGCGATACCGGATCCGTACAAGACGGCGCGTCTCCCGGGCTTCCTCGAGCAATGCGAGGCGCTCGTGAAGGCGAAGCCGCCGACCGCCATCGGCGCGGTCGCGGTGGGTCCGTGGACGATCGCGATGCTCCTGCGGAATCCCGAGACGATGCTCCTGGACACGTTCGAGGATCCGCAGTTCATCCACGACCTGATGCGCGTCACGACCGACTTCTGCAAGCTGTGGGGCGACGCGATCGTCAAGACGGGCATCGGCCTCTCGTTCTCGGAGCCGACCGCGTCGATCAGCCTCATCTCACCCGACAACTACCGGGACTTCGTCGCGCCGTACCACAAGGCGCTCGTCGACTACTTCAAGGCCAAGAAGGTCGGCGTGACCACGCACATCTGCGGGACCACCTACCCGATCTACGAGGACCTGATCCAGTGCGGCTTCTCGACCGTTTCGTTCGACCTCGACCAGCAGGGCGACCCGAAGCTCTACGTGGATCAGCTCAAGCGGTTCATGGACGTGGCCAAGGGCCGAGTGGTGGCGATCGGCAACGTCGACGCCACCAAGTTCGAGAAGACGTCCAAAGAGGCGATGGTCGCGGACGTGCGGCGCTGCATCGACGCCGCGGCCCGTCAGTCGGCGTTCATCTTGTCGACCTCGTGCGAGATCCCGCCGCGCTCGGAGCCGGAGATCGTGAAGTGGTTCATGGACGCGGCGCGGGAGTACGGAAGGTACGACCGGCTCTTCGATGGCGCGGAGGGGGCGGTCGCGGCGCCGGATCGCTAGAACGACGATGGGGTCAGCCGACACCGGCTGACCCCATCGTGTAATTCTTTCCTTAGACGGATATCCTTAGACGGATATTAGACTCGCCTCGCGCCTCGACGGCGCTCGGCGCGTACTACCATTTCACCGGCTTGGAGGGTCGATGAGCGTAGCCGCTGTCGCGCCCACCGCCACCACCGGGGCCACGTCCACCACCACCACCGGGACGTCCGCCACCACCCGGCCGACCGCCCCCACCCGTGCGGGGCGCCTGCGGATTCGAGATCTCGACGGTGATCCGGCGGCCATCGAGCTCACGGCCGTTCAGCTGCGAGATCGCGTTCTGAGCCTCCTCCGCCGTGGCCATCTCGACGAACCCGAAGCCACGCGACTGGCCCGAGAATCGATCGGTGATCACGGTCGCGGACAAGACGTTGCCTGACTGTGTGAAGAACTCGCGCAACCCGTCGCTGGTCGTGGAGTACGCAAGACCGCCGATGTACAGTTTGGATGCCATAGTCGACCCCCTCGGACTCTCTTCCGCTCTCTTGCTCGCGCCGACCGCGGAAGGATCGTCTCCTCGGCGACGAGGTCCACCGTCAAAACGGGCGGACACTTGAGAGTGTACACGGGTGCCGCCTCGACGCAACTACACATAGGGAATTTCGTCTCAGGAAGTCGTGGCGCGCCGAGACGAGGCGCCGCTCGATCTACTTGCGCGCGGCGGGGGACGGCGCGGCCTGCGCGGCCGCGGCGGGCGTGAATCGCACGATCGTGTAGCCGAGCGGCGAGACGTCGCCGCTCCGAATCCGGCGCGTTCTCACGCGCCGACGGTCATCGGCCACCGGCGACCCATCGCGACGGCGGTCTCTCAGCCGGCGATCGAGGATCACCCTCACACCGCGGACGCCGGCGAACCTCCCCTGCAGATCCTCGAAGAGCGCGGTGTCGTTTGGGCTCACGATGACGAGCAATTCGACATCCGGAAACGACCGCGACGGAAGCAACTCGAGAAGCCGCTCGCGGTGATGGGGACAAATGCAGTGGGTCGGCGCGGGGTTGTCGAGCGGCTCGCGCTCGCCCAGGTCGTCAGGTCGTCCCTCGCTCTGGCACCACGCACACAGCACTTTCATCTCGGCGTGAAGACGATGCGAGGGCCGTGCCATCCGGAATTCCAGATACGCTGAAACTCGCCCTCACCGAAACTCCGCGGGCGTGATCGCATACGAGATGATCTTGCGATAGAGCGTCTTCGGATCGATCGCGAGCAGCGCCGCCGCCTTTCCGCGATGGCCGCCCACCTGACGCAGGGTCGTGACGATGTGGTGGCGCTCCATCGTCTCGAGGCTGCCGACCGATGAGGACGACGACGAAGGCGCTCGCGAAGGACCCGAGCGGAGGACCTCCGGCGGCAGATCGCCGGGCTGGAGCTCGTCGCCCTTGCTCAGGATCACCGCACGCTCGATGGCGTGGCGCAGCTCGCGGACGTTGCCCGGCCAGTCGTATGCTTCCAGCGCGCCGAGCGCGGCGGCGCCGAGCCGCTTGACACCGTAGCTCGCGTTCGCCTCCACGAAGTGGCCGGCGAGCAGCGCGATATCCTCGCGCCGCTCGCGCAGCGGGGGCAACGGGATGGCGATCGTGTTGATGCGATAGTAGAGGTCCTGGCGGAACTCGCCGATCTTCATCGCCTCGGCCAGGTCGCGGTTGGTGGCGGCCACCAGGCGCGCGTCGACACGACGCGGCCGCGTCCCGCCGACGCGGAAGAACGTCCCGGTCTCGAGCGCTCTCAAGAGTTTCACCTGGCTGTCCGGGTCCATCTCGCCGATCTCGTCGAGGAACAGCGTGCCGCCGTCGGCCAGCTCGACCAGGCCGGGCTTCGTGCCGACGGCGCCGGTGAAGGCGCCGCGCTCGTGGCCGAAGAGCTCCGACTCGAAGACCTCGCGCGGCAAGGCGCCGCAGTGGATGGGCACGAACGCCCGCTGCGCGCGCGCCGAGCGCTCGTGGACCGCGCGCGCGACCAGCTCCTTGCCGGTCCCGCTCTCGCCCAGGATCAGCACCGACGAATCGGTCGGGGCGACCCGCTCGACGATGTGCAGCACCTCCTGCATCCGCGCGCTCCGGGTCAGGAGGCCGGCGAAGGGCTCGGCGCCGGGCGCATGGGCGCGCAGGGCCACGTTGTCGCGGAGCAGCTGGCCCTTCTCGGCCGCCTTGCGCACGACGATGTCGAGCTCCTCGAACTTGGTGGGCTTGGTCAGGTAGTCGTAGGCTCCGAGCTTCATCGCCTCGACCGCGGCGGAGACCTCCTGGAAGCCGGTCATCACGATCACCTGCGGCGGCTCGGAGAACGCGGCCAGCTCGCGCAGGACGTCGATGCCTTCCTTCTCCGGCATCCGCATGTCGAGGACGACCACGTCGTACGCGGTCTCCCGGATCCGCTCGAGCGCGGCGACACCGTCGGCGACGCCGTCGACCTCGTAGCCGCGACGCCCGAGCTCGCGGACGACGAGCTCTCGCAGGTTCCGCTCGTCGTCGGCCACCAGCACGCGGATCGCGCGCGTCACCGCGGCAGCACCACGCGGAACACGCTGCCCTCGCCTGGCCTCGAGGCGACCTCGATCCGGCCTCCGTGATCGGTCACGATGCCCTGGGCGATGGCGAGCCCCAGGCCGGTTCCCTGCCCCGGCGGCTTGGTGGTGAAGAACGGATCGAAGATGCGCGACAGGTTCTCCTGGGGAATGCCGGGGCCCTCGTCCTCGAACTCGATTTCGACCTCGCCGCGGACCACCCGGGACCTGATGCTCAGCGTTCCTCGACCCTCCATCGCCTCGAGGGCGTTCGACGCGAGCCCGAGGCAGACTTGCTGGAGCTGACCTTCGTTCGCCGCGACGGGAGACAGCCCCGGCGCCAGTTCGGTGACGACGCGGCGGTCCGCGAACCGCGACTGATGGGACAGGAGCTCGACCGTCCTCATGACGACCGCGTTCACGTCGATCGAGCTGCGCCGGCTTCCGGGATCGCGGACGAACTGCAGCAGGCTCCCGGTAATCTCCTTGCAGCGATACGCCTCCTCCTCGATGAGCCGGAGGTAGCGTGCGAAATCGTCGAGCTCGCCGGCGCGCGCCGCCCCGGCTTCGGCCAGCCGCCCCTGGAGCGACTCGGCGCAGCCGGCGATCGTGGCCAGGGGGTTGTTCAGCTCGTGGGCGACGCCGGCCGCGAGCCGGCCGGCCGTCGTGAGCCGCTCCATCAGGAGCATCTGACGCTCGAGCTGCTTGGCGCCGGTGACGTCCTCGACCAGTAGGACCGCGTGCGTGCCGCCGTCGCCCATCGGCTCCACCGGCGCGGCCGCGAGCCGGAAGATCTTCACGTCACCGGCGACGACGATCTCCGCCTCGAGCGAGCCGATCCGGCGCGTCCCGAACGCCTCGCGCACGAACGCGAGCACCGCGGCCGCCGAGCCGTCCGGCAACAGCCGCCTCAGCGAGCCTCGAGTGTCCGGCTCGCAACCCAGGGCCCGGGCCCCGGCGCGGTTCACCCGCACGATGTTCAGCTCCGCGTCGAGCACGAACACGCCGAGTGGCAGCGTCTCCAGCACGACCTCGACGAACCGCCGCTGGGCGTCGAGCTCACGCGTCCGGTCGACCACCATGCCCTCGAGCTCGGCGTAGAGCCGGGCGTGCTCGAGCGCGATCGCCGCCTGGTCCGCGAGCGCCACCAGCAGCTCCTCCTCGTGCGCCGAGAAGTCGTGCACGTCCCGGCGGAAGACACTGATCGCACCGATCATCCGCTCGCCGCGGCGCAGCGGGACCGAGAGCATCGAGCGAAACCCGCTCTCGCGCTGGAGCTCGGGAAACCTCACCCGCGCGTCCGCCCAGGTGTCGCGGCTCTGCATCGGCCGGCCCGCCTGCACGGCGAGCCCGGCGATCCCCTCGCCGTGGTGGAGCCGGACCGTCGATGTCATCTCCGGCGCGATGTCGAGGCTCGCCACCAGGATCAGGTCGTTCGTGAGCGGATCGATGGTCGAGACGCTGCAGGAGTCGACACCGAGGACGGCGCGCGCCTCCTCCAGGATGACGCGGATCGTGCGGCCGACATCGAGGCTCGCGGTCACGGCGCGGCCCGCCTCCAGAAGCGCCTTCGTCTCGCGCGCCCGGCGCCGGCTCTCGTCGGAGAAGCGCCGGCGCTCGATCGACGCGGCCAGCGGGCGCGCGATCTCCGCGATCGCCTCGACGTCGGCGTCGTCGAACGCGGCGGGGCGCGCCGACGCGAGCGTGACCGCGCCGAACACGGCGCCGCCGGTCGCCAGCGGGACGAGCGCCACCGCGCGATAGCCGCTGGCGGCGAACGCGGCGCGACTGCCGGCCGCCCGTGGGTCGTGCCGGAGGTCGTCGACGCGCAGGGGCACGCCGTCGGTGACGACGCGAGCGAGCAGCGTGCCGTCCAGGGGCAGGCGCGCGTCGCGCCGCGGGATCGCCGGCGCGGCGCGACCCAGGACGTCGACGACCTCGAACGCCGCACGCTCGGCGTCGAGCAGCGAGACCCCGATGGAGTCGAAGGACACCAGCCTCGCGGCGCCGTCGACGAACGCCGCGAACACTTCATCGAGCGAGTGGCTCGCCGCCAGGCGCGCGATCAGCCCGCTCAGCACGGAGGCGCGGCGCGCGCTCCGCTCGAGGCGCCAGACCCGGTCGATGGCCTTCCCGAGCTCTCGCGACACGGGCCGCGACAACGCGACTGGTCGCGGCCGGCCCGGCCGACCGAGGAGCACCAGTTCACCGACCCGTCGCCCTGGCGCGCCGAGCGGCATCCGGAGCAGCGCCGCGGGCCGCCCGCGCGACCCACCCGGCGGCACGACGCGAACACCCCGCCTGCCGCGCGCCGGCGTGGCCGCGAGCGCCACCAGCCACCGCCGGAGCGCCGCGGGCGTGCGTCGGGCGCCACTGGCCACGACAATGGGCGGCTCGCGCCGCGGGCGGAAGGCCAGCGCGCCGGCCGCCGCGCCGCTCAGGCGCACCACGCGCCCGAGCGTCTCGGCGAGCCCCTCCTCCACGGACGCGGCGGCGGAGATCGGGGTCAAGAGGTCGGGAGCCATTCGCCCGAGCCTCATGCCGTCACGCCGGCGTCAGCAGCCGCCCGGGGAGGCTCCCCGTGTGGTCGCCGTCCTTGATGACGAGCCGACCGTTGACGAGCACATGCTCGATGCCCGACGGATACTGGTGCGGATTTTCGTACGTGGCCAGGTCGGCGACCCGCCGCGCGTCGAACACCACGAGATCGGCCTTCCGTCCCACCGCGATCACCCCGCGGTCTCGCAGCCCGAGGCGGCGCGCCGGGAGCCCCGTCATCTTGTGGACGGCCTGAGCCAGGGTCAGCACGCGCTGCTCACGGGCGTACTCGCCAAGGACGCGCGGAAAGGTCCCGTAGCTCCGCGGATGCGGCTTGCCGGCGGCCCCGGGGCCGCTGACCGACAGCGCGGAGCCGTCGGAGCCGATCATGACCGAGGGATGGGCGAGGGCGCGTCGCAGATCGTCCTCGTGGAGCTGGAACAGGATCATGGAGCCCTTGCCGCCCTCGTCGACGATCAGCTCGAGCGCGGCGTCGATTGCGTCCTTGCGACGCGCGGCCGCGAGCTCGGAGATCCGCTTGCCCTCGGCGTCCTTGCGCCGGACGCACGAGGACACCATGACGTTCTCCCAGCCGATGCGGTCGAGCAGGCTCTGGCCCGTCTCCGGCGCCTCGAGCTCGCGGCGCACGCGGGCGCGCTCGGTCGGATCGGCGAGGCGCTTGAGCATCGCGTCGATCCCACCCTCGAGGACCCAGTCGGGCAAGAGCGTCCGCAGCGTCGTGCTCGACGCGGTGTACGGGTACACGTCGGCCATCACGTCGAGGCCTTCGTCCCGCGCCGCGTCGATCAGCTCGAGCGCGTCGGCGACCTTGCCCCAGTTCGGCCGGCCGGCGGCCTTCACGTGGCTGATCTGCACCGGCAGGTCCGCCTCGCGCCCGACGTGGATCGCCTCCCGCACCGCGTCGAGCAGCGTGGCGCCTTCTCCGCGGATGTGGCTCGCGTAGAAGCCGCGGTGGCGCGCGGCCACCTTCGCCAGCGTCACGATCTCCTCGGTGGTGGCATAGGAGCCAGGTGCATAAATGAGCCCGGTCGAGAGGCCCCACGCCCCGTCCTCGATCGCATCGGCCAGGAGCTTCTGCATGCGCTTGAGCTCGGTGGCGGTGGGCTCGCGCCGCGCGAAGCCCATCACCGACAGGCGCAGGGTGCCGTGGCCGACGAGCTGGATCACGTTGAGCGCCGTGCCGCTCGCGTCGAACGCCTTGAGGTACTCGCCGACCGACCGCCAGCGGAAATCCATGCCGGCCGGGATGTGGAGCGCGAACCCACACAGGTCTTCCAGGAACTCGTCCGACACGGGCGCGGGCGAGAAGCCGCAGTTGCCGACGACCTCGGTCGTCACTCCTTGCCGCACCTTCGACTCCGCGCGGCGGTTCTCCCAGAGCCGCCAGTCGGAGTGGGAGTGCATGTCGATGAAGCCCGGCGCCAGGACCTTGCCCGACGCGTGCAGGTTGTTCCCGGCCCGCTCGCGGGACAGATCGCCGATCGCCACGATCTTGTCGTCCTGGATGCCCACGTCTGTCCGGGACCCCGAACGGCCGGTCCCGTCGATGACTTCGGCGCCTTCGATCTTGAGGTCGAACACAGGTCAGACGGCGGGAGCCTGCGAGAAACCGAGCACGCGCTCGCACCAGACGGCCGTCCCGAAGAGGCGCGCCGAGCCACCGGCCGCCTGAACGAGCTGGATCGCCAGCGGGAGCCCCGACGCGGCGAGCCCGCTCGGCAGCGAGATCGCCGGAACGCCGGCCGAGGTCCACGGCGCGCACAGCGAGCCGTCGCCGGTCGAGTCGAGCCCCGCCGGCGCCGGGCCCGGTGCGGTGGGCAGAAGGAGCGCGTCGTGCGCGGCGAGCACCGGCATCACGTCGTCCCGGAAGGCGAGGCGGGCGCGATTGGCCCGCACGTAGTCGGTCGACGGGCGGCGAAGCCCGGCTTGGACGAGGCTGCGAATCTCCGGACCGTAGTCGTCGGCATTCGTCTGGAACCAGGGCTCATGATACGCCGCGGCCTCGACTTCGAGCACGGCCAGTCCCGCGTCGTGGATCTCGCCGAAGGACGGCGGCAGCTCGACCTTCGACACGGTCGCGCCGGCACGCGAGAGGGCGTCGGCCACGCTTTCGATGTGTGCCGCGAGCTCCGGCGTGGCGCGCCGGAGCAGTGCCGGCGCCAGCGCCAGGCGCGGCGTGCTCACCGGTAGGGGCTCGACGCTGCGGCCGGCGAGGACGCTCATCGCGAGGGCGGCGTCGGTGACGGAGGGCGCCAGCACGCCGACGTGGTCGAGCGACCACGCGAGCGGGATCACGCCGGCGACCGGCACCAGCCCGTGCGTGCCCTTGAACCCGACCACGCCGCAGTAGGCGGCGGGCCGCAGCACCGAGCCGACCGTCTGGGAGCCGAGGGCCAGCGGGACCATGCGAGCCGCGATGGCCGCCGCCGAGCCCGCCGACGAGCCGCCCGGGGTGTGGGCCGTATTCCACGGGTTCCGCGTCGGCGCCGGATCGCGATACGCGAACTCGGTCGTGACCGTTTTGCCAACGATGATCGCGCCGGCCGCGCGCAGCCGCGCCACCGCCGTCGAATCCACCGCCGGCCGGGTGTGAGCGAAGGGCCGCGCGCCACCGGTGGTCGGCATGCCAGCGACGTCGAAGATGTCCTTCACGCCGATCGGCACGCCGTGCAGCGGCCCGCGAAGGCGGCCCGCGCGCGCCTCGCGCTGGCGCTCGCGCGCGGTGGCCCGCGCGCCGTCGGCGTCGACGAAGGACCACGCGGTCAGGCGATCGTCGAGGCCACGGATCCGCGCGAGGCATGCCTCGACCAGATCGATGGGGCTCACGCGGCCGGCCCGGACGCCCTCGGCCGCCTTGCGCGCGCCGAGCCGGGCGAGCTCAACGGAGGACATCGAGCACCTCGGCCACGACCTCGAAGCGCCCGAACGACGGCATCAGGTAGGCGCCCGCGTAGCGAGTCCGCACGTCGCGGACGAGCCGCTGCGCCATCTCGATGCCGGCGCGGAGTGCGCCGTCCCCCGACTCGCGAAGCCGCCGACGCACCAGGTCGGGAATCGCGATCCCGGGGACCTCGTTGTGCAGGAACTCCGCGTGGCGGGCGCTGTGCAGCGGGAGGATCCCGACGAACACCGGGACGGGCGAGCCGCCCGCGCGGGCCAGGAAGCGATCGAGCAGCTCGAGGTCGTAGATGGGCTGCGTCTGGATCCAGCGCGCCCCCGCCTGGAGCTTGCGGTGGAAGCGATCGACCTCGCGCTCGACGTCCGCCGCCGCCGGGTTCAACGCGGCGCCGACCCAGAACGACGTCGGCTCACCGATGCTGCTGCCGGTGGCGTCGAGCCCCTCGTTCATCCGTCGGAGGATCTCGATGAGCCCGACGCCGTCCACGTCGAAGACGGCCGTCGCGTTGGCGTAGTCGCCCGCGCGCGGCGGGTCGCCGGTCATCGCCAGGATGTTGCGGACGTCGAGGGCGTGAGCGCCCAGCAGGTCGGCCTGGATCCCCATGAGATTTCGGTCGCGACAGGTGAAGTGCATGTTGATGTCGAGCCCCGTCGCCTCGCGGACCAGGAGCGCGGTCGGCAGCACCGCCATGCGGACACGTCCGAGCGAGCCGTCGTTGATGTCGACGATGTCGACGCCCCGCTCCTTGAGGAGCTTCGCGCCCTGGACGAGCTTCTCGACCGTGTGACCCCGCGGCGGATCGAGCTCGACCGTGACGACGAACTCCCGCGCCGCCAGCTTGCGTCCAAGCAGCGTGGGGGGACGCGCCACGTGCAGGCCGGGCGACTCGCTGACCGCGGCGGGGCGGACGGTCACCGTCGGGCGCGCGCCGCCGCCGCGACCCGGCCGCTTCTGGTCGAGCATCGTCCGCATCGCGGCGATGTGCTGGGGCGTGGTGCCACAGCAGCCGCCCACCAGCCGAGCTCCCGCGTCGACCATCCGATCCGCGTACTCGGCCATGTAGGTCGGCGAGGACAGATAGATGAGGCGCTCGCCCATCCGGCTCGGCAGGCCGGCGTTGGGCTGGATGGCGAGCGGCAGGCCGCCGGCCTCCGGCTGCATTTGCTCGAGCACCTCGAAGAGCGTGCTGGAGCCGACCGAGCAGTTGGCGCCGAGGGCCTGGATCGGCAGCATCCTTAGAAATCGCCCGACCTCGGCGGCGGAGCGGCCGGTGAACGTGGCTCCGTCGTCGGTGAACGCGACCTGTGCCACGATCGGCAGGTCGGTGATCGAACGCACGGCGGTCACCGCCAGGGCGGCCTCGTCCAGATCGGACATCGTCTCGACCACGAACGCATCGACGCCACCCTCGAGGAGGGCCTCGGCCTGCTCGAGAAACGCCGCTTGCGCCTCCTCGGTGGTGACGGTGCCCAGCGGCGCCAGGTACTTGCCGAGCGGTCCGATCGACCCGAGCACGAGCACGTCGCGCCCGGAGCTCTCACGCACGTCGCGCGCCAGCGCCACCCCCCGGCGGTTGATCTCGCGCACCCGGCCGTCCATGCCGTGCACCGCCAGCTTGAACCGGTTCGCGCCGAACGTGTTGGTCTCGATGCAGTCGGCGCCGGCGGCGATGTAGTCGGCGTGGATCGACTGGACCACCCGCGGGTTGTTGAGGTTGAGCACGTCGAAGCACGCGTCCAGCGACACGCCGCGCGCGTAGAGCAGCGTGCCCATGGCGCCGTCGCACAGGAGCGGCGCCGCCTCGAGCCGGCGGCTAAACTCGTGTGGCATGCGCGCCTCGCAGCGCGGACAGGACTCGGGCGACGACCTGGTCGACGCCGAGCCCCGTGGTGTCGACGGTGACGTGGGCCTGCCCGTAGAACGGCCGGCGGGAACGGTAGAGCTCCTCGATCTCCGCCATCGAGCGGCCCTCCAGCATCGGCCGGTTGCCGACCCGGGTCGCGCGGGCGTGCAGCTCGCTCAGGTTGCCGTCGAGCCACACGACGGTGCCGAGGGCGCGCAGCTGATCCATCCGACCTTCGCGACACGGCGTCCCGCCGCCGGTCGCGATGACCTCGCCCGACTTCAGCGCGAGCGCGTCGAGCGTCTCGGCCTCGAGCTGGCGGAACCGCGGCTCACCCGGCTCGGCGAAGATCTCGGGGATCGAGCGACCCTCGCGGGCCGTGATCATGTCGTCGGTCTCGACGAAGCACCGCCCGAGCCGTCGGGCGAGCAGCCGACCACACACCGATTTTCCGGCACCCATGAATCCCACCAGCACGATGTTGTCCTTCGACATCTCCCTGGCATCGTATCAGATCGTGCTCGAAGGACAGCGCGACGGCGCGGCTATGAGTGGTCGTGCGCGCCGCAGGCCGTCGCGGGGCTGGGGCCCCGCCGGCCGAGGCGCGCCTATGAATGGCGGACCGTCCCACCGGCGGGGGTGCGCCGATACGCGCATCCGGCCATCCAGCAGCGCGCGCACTGGCTGAAGTAGTGGTCGACCCGCGCTCCGGCGCCGGCCGCGGCGAGTAGAGAAATCGATTTCACGGGCGTCATGAAGCACGCCTCGTTGAGGCGCACGCCGATCGCCTGGCCCCCACACAGGGCGAACAGCGCCCGCTGGTCCGACACGTCCCATCGCCCGTAGCCCGGGCTCACTCGGTTCGTGACCGGCAGGCCGAGCGCGATCGTCTCCTGGCACAAGAGGTCGTTGACGTGCTCGGCGAGGCTCTCGACGGCGCCGGACCCGACGCTGTCGAGCATCGCGGCCAGCGGCAGCTCGCGCGCCGTCCAGAGCTCGGCCACGCGGTTCTCGAGCCCATCGCCGATCGTGCACACGGCGGCGGCGATCCAGTCGACCGGCCCCCACAGGCGCCCCACGTCCGGAATCGTCAGTAGGACGCCGCCGGCCTCGATCGTGTCGGCGCCGCGCGCCGTGACCGGCAGCCAGCGGAGCACCGCGCGGGGGTCGATGAGGCGCCGTCCGAGGGCGAGCGCCTCGTCGAAGAGCGCGCGCACGTCCGGGCCCGGAGGCTCACCCGACTTCTTGTACCCCTGGAAGCGGAGCACCTCGTCGGGGTCGATCTCCAGCGGCAGGGACGTCAGGACGCGCGGATCGGCGGAGAGCTGCGCGCGCAAGCGCTTCACTTGCGCGGGCTTCGTCCTCGCACGACGTCGCGGATGCGCCGGATGTGCTCGGGGTTCGAGCCGCAGCACGCGCCGACGATGTCGCAGCCGGCGTCGAGGAGCGCCGGATACTCGCGCGCCATCTCCTCGGGCCCGAGCTCGTACGTGACGGTGTCGCCCGTCGTGACCGGGAGGCCGGCGTTCGGATAGGCGACCAGCGGCGCGTCGGTCACCTGTCGCATCTCCCGGATGATCACGATCGCGCGGTCGGGGCCCCGCCCGCAGTTCATGCCGACGACATCGGCGCCGGCGGCGATGAGGTTCTTCGCGACTTCCGCGGGGCTCTCGCCCCACATCGTGCGATCGCGGTCGTTGTTCTCCTCGTACTGGAAGAACATCGTGGCCATCACCGGCAGGTCGGCGACCGCCTTGCAGGCGCGCACCGCCGCGGTGCACTCCTGGGGAAACATCATGGTCTCGACCGCGAAGAGATCCACGCCGCCCTCGGCGAGGGCCTCGGCCTGCTCGCGGAACGTTTCCAGATACTCCTCGTCGGTGACGCCCGCATCGAGTGCGTAGTCGAGCGGTAGGCGGCTGGTCGGGCCGATCGATCCGGCGATGTACCCGCCGGCCGGCGCCGCGGCGCGGGCGAGCCGGGCGCCCTTCGCGTTCAGCTCGCGCGTGCGATCGCCGATCCGGTACTCGTCGAGCTTCAGGCGCGTGCCGCCAAAGGTGTTCGTCTCGACGATCTGGCTGCCGGCGTCGAAGTAGCCCTGGTGGATGGCCCGCACGACGTCGGCGTGGGTGTCGTTCCACAGCTCGGGGCAGGCGCCGTTCGCCAGGCCCGCCGCGAACAGCATCGTGCCGTAGCCGCCGTCGAACACGAGCCGCTCGCCGGCCCGCACCCGCTCGAGCACGTCCCAGCCGCGCGCCTTCACGAGGCGGCCGCCGCCGCGACCCCGACGAGGGCCTTGGCCTTCACCACCGCGAGCGTGGAATCCCGGGCGTAGCCGTCGGCGCCGATCTCGTCGGCGAACGCCTGGCTCACCGGCGCGCCGCCGATCATCACCTTCACCTGCGCGCGCAGGCCGGCCTTGATCAGCGCGTCGATCGTGCGCTTCATGGCCGGCATGGTGGTGGTCATCAGCGCCGAGATGCCGACGATGTTCGCGTTGTGCTCGCCGACCGCCTTCACGAACACCTCGGGCGCGACGTCGCGGCCGAGGTTCACGACCTTGAAGCCGGCGCCCTCGAGCATCATCGCGACGAGGTTCTTGCCGATGTCGTGCAGATCGCCCTGCGCGGTGCCGATCACGACGACCCCGAGGTAGTCGCCGGCCCGCGCCGACGCGGTGATGAGCGGCTTCAAGAGGTCGAGCCCGGCGTACATGGCGCGCGCGGAGAGCAGCACCTGGGGCACGTAGTACTCGTTCCGGCGGAACTTCTCGCCGACGACGTCCATGCCCGGAATCAGCCCTTTGAAGATGAGCGCCTTCGGATCGAGCGAGAGGTCGAGCCCTTCGCGGGTCTTGCGGGCCACCGTATCCTTGTCGCCCACGATCAGCGCGCGCGCCATCGTCGGATAGTCGAACGTCTCGTCGCTCATGCTCTTCGGGTCATCTTACAACGTATGCTAGTATCGCGAAGCGATGAAGATTCGGGTACTCGGCGCCTTCGGCGGCGAAGGACTCGGACATCGACCCTCGGCGTTCCTCGTCAACGACAAGATCCTCCTCGACGCCGGCAGCGTCACCGGCGCGTTGACCGTGCCCGAGCAGCTGGCGATCGAGCACGCGCTCGTGTCGCACTCGCACCTCGATCACCTCGCTGGCCTCGTGTATCTCACCGAGACGCTCGGATTCTGCGAAGAGGGCGCGGCGGTGACCATCTCGGGCATCGACGCGGTGGTGAACGCGGTCCGCCGCGGAGTCTTCAACGACGTGCTCTGGCCCGACTTCACCAAGATCCCCCGCGCCGACGTGCCCGTCGTCAAGTACCGCACGCTGTTCGCGGACGTCGAGCAGCGCGTGGGCGACGTGTGGGTGACGCCCGTCGCCGTCAACCACACCGTCCCCACCACCGGCTTCGTCGTGCACGACGGCTCCACCGGCCTCATCTATTCAGCCGACACCGGGCCGACCGAAGCGCTCTGGGACGCCGCGCGCGGCCTACCGGGAATTCGCGCAGTGATTCTCGAGTGCGCGTTTCCGAACCGGCTGGGTCCCCTGGCGGAGGTCGCCAAGCACATGACGCCCGCGCTGATCCGGCGCGAGCTGGACAAGCTGCCGCCGTCGATTCCGGTGTGGATCTTCCACGTCAAGCCGCAGTTCCACGAGGAAGTCGCCGACGAGCTGGCGGGGATCGAAGGCGGCCGCATCTCGATCCTCGAGCAAAACCACGTGTACTCGCTTTGATCATTCCATGGGGGCCGCTCCTCGACATCGCTTGGCGCCTCTCAGCTCGCGGGGACTAACACCACGGTGTCGCTGGAGACTTCGACGCGGACGCGGTCACCGAGGCGGAAGATCCGGCTCTCGCCCACCGACGGCAGCTCCACACGCACCGGCGCGCTGGCCCCGATCTCGATCTCGTACAGGTGGCGGCCGCCCTCGAAGATGCGCAAGGCGACGTGGCCCGGAATCCCCGGCCCCCGCGCCATCGCCGACTCGGTCAGCGACAACGTCTCCGGCCGCAGCACGAGGAGCCCGCGGTCGCCCACGCGATAGGCGCCGATGCCGGCGACCGGCACCCGATCCCCGCCCTCCGTCTCGACGACCACGCCGAGCTCGCGGACCTCCACGACGCGCACCGTGAGGAAGTTGGCGGGCCCGAGGGCCTCGGCGACGGCGCGGCTGTGGGGCCGATGGTAGAGCTCGGAGGGCTCACCGACCTGGAGCACGCGGCCTCCGTCCATCACCGCGAGTCGGTCGGAGAGCGCCAGCGCGTCCGCCGCGTTGCGCGTCGCGTGCAGCGTGGTCACGGCGAGATCTCGATGGAGCTTCGCCAGCTCGAGCCGCAGGCCCTTGCGCGCCGTCGGGTCGACGTTGGCGAGCGGCTCGTCCAGCAACAGGACGCGCGGCTCCACGGCGAGCGCGCGCGCGAGCGCGAGCCGGCGGCGCTGCTCGAGCGAAAGGTCGCCGGGCTTCGACGTCACGACGGTGTCCAGCTGGAGTCGGGCGAGGACGGTCGCGACCCGTCGCTCGATGTCAGGGGTGGCGACGCGCTGCTGGCGGAGGCCGAAGGCCACGTGCTCCCGCACGGAGAGATGTGGCCAGAGCGCGCCGTCCTGGAACACGTAGCCGACCCCCCGCGCATGCGGCGGGATCTTCGAGATGTCCTGGCCGTCGACGAGCACGCGGCCACGCGTCATCGCCAGGAAGCCCGCGACCGCGCGCAGGACGTCGGACTTGCCGGACTTCGGCGGCCCGAGGAGGGTGAAGAACTCTCCGTAGCGAACGTGGATCGCGACACCGCTGACGCCGGGCGCCACGCCGCCGCGCGTGTCGATGCCGTCGAGCCGGATGTCGACGAGGGGGCGCGCGCCGTCGCTCACGCCCGAGCTCCAGCCTCCCGCATCCGGACGAGAGGCACGCACGCGAGGCCGATCGCCGCCAGCAGGAGGTAGAGAGCGGCCGGCGAGGTCCACGTGAGCAGCGTCGTGGCCAGCACCGGCCCGATGAACCCGGCGGCGATTCGCGCCGAGTTGATGAACCCGATGGCGCCGCCGCCGGCGTGCTGGACGACGCGCGCGACGACCAGCGGGAACACCGGAGCGATCGACAGCACCTGGAGGAACCGGAGCGTCCCGTACAGCCAGACCGAGCCGGCGGCGGCGAAGGCGGCCAGCCACAGCGAGGAGGTCACGAGGAGCACGCCGATCAGCCGCGACTCGGCGAAGAGATCGGCCAGACGCGGCACCGCCATGGCGCCCAGCGCGGCCGCCACGCCCGACACGAAGATCAGCGTCCCGCCGATCTCGAGGGTCTCGGCCGACCCGATGCCGAAATCCGGCAGGACGCGCGGCAGGATCGAGGTGAAGAAGAACACCTGAATCGAGGCGCCGAGCACGATCAGCGCGACGATCCCGACTTCGCGCGGTTGCACCGGGCGTGCGTCGGGGCGCGGCGCGGCCGCCGCCTGCGGCGGCGGCTCCACCAGCCAGTGGACCATCGCGGCGCAGGCGAGCAGGATCGCGCCGCCCACCACGAACGACGCGCGGAAGCCGAAGCGCGCCGCCGCGATCGCGCCGATGAGGGGCCCGATCACCTGCCCCACCGTCATGCCCGACTGCAGGGTGGCGATCCTGCGCCGCACCTCGCTGCCCTGCCCCGTGCGCCCGACGATGATGTAGGCCACCGTCGATGCCGCGCCCATCCCGCCGAGGACGAATCGGGCGAGGAAGAGCTCGGGAAGCGTGCGCGCGAGCGCCATGCCGAAGAAGCCGACGCCCTGGAGCGCCTCGACCGCGACGTAGACGGTCTTGGGATCGCCACGCGCCGCGAACCTTCCCCAGAACGGCGCGGTGGCCACCGTGACCAGCGACGAGATGCCGAGGATCCAGCCCGTCCAGCGCAGCGTCGACACCGGATCGGTCGTGCTCAGACGCTGGATGTGGAAGGGCAGGCTCACGAACACGAATGACCACGCGAAGGATCCGAGGAACATCGCCAGCTGAAGGATCTGAGGCCCGGCCAGCCTCAACGCGAAATCACGCTGAAACCTTGCGCCTCATACGCGCTCGATGGTGTCAGATTCGCGCGCGGGAAGCAACTTGACCGGGGCTGTCCGAGTTTTGCTAGTTGCCTTTGGCGTGGCCCTTCCCGCGACCCTCGCCGCGATCCGCTCCGTGGCCCCTCCCGCGACCATCTCCGCGGTCATCGTCGTCGCGGCCCTTCCAGCCCCTCTTGTCCGCCCATTCGCCTCCCCACTCACGCTCCCATCGAGGCGCCGCCTGATGATTCCACTGCTTCCAGTGTCCAGGAGGCACGTGATAGTACCTCACTGGCACGAGGAGGAGTGGGCGAGGCACGAACTGAGGACCAACGACAATCCATGGACCGTCGTGGTGACGGCTCACGTGCCAACCGCCATTGACGAAGACCCAATATTGGCCACCGTACAAGAAGAAGTTGGCCGGCGCGGCTGGCGCGTAGTGCACCGCCGGGACGCCAGGAACAATCACAACTTGCGGAGGCGCAGGCAGGTGGATCCCGATGTCTACGTGCACCTGAGCGTCGGATGGCCCCGCAAGTAAGAGCACGAACAGCGCGACGATAGCGTAGGGTATGAGCACGAGCGAGCCTCCTCTGGTTTGGTCTAGCATCGATCCCCTCATCGCCTTGCGATGCAAACCGGCTGCCGGGTCCGCTCGCGCGACGTCCGCACTCACTGAAGCGATAGGCTGTCTATCGGCTTGGCTCGGGGAGTTCGCTATGAGAAGTATGGTCGCTCTCCGCGTTCTCACCATTGCTCTGTTTGCTCCGTACCTGCTGGTGCAGGCTCTCGCAGCACCAAACGATTTCCGCGTTATCTCTGGAAAGCTCCTCGAGCCGGCGAGACTCAACCCTGACACGGCCGTGGCGGTGGTCAAGAGCGACGAGGGGCCCGTCTACTACGCCGACCTCCGTACAGTGTCACGCATACCAACGGTGGAACGAGGGGCTGCCGTGACCTTGGTCGGATTCGAAGGGGCCCGTTCTGATCAGATCGCCGCCCAGGTGATCTACCCGCCCGAAGCTGTGTCTGAGCCGACGGATGTTCCGTTGGCGCGGTCCCAGCGCATCCACGGCCGCATTGAGTCGCTGGCCGGGGCCCTGCTAGTGGTCCGGGTCGCCGATGGCAAGGCGGTCACACTCGTGCTACGCGGGGTCAGCGCTAAGATCCGAGGGCTGTTGCAGCTCGGTGACGTGGTGACGGTGTTTGGCCGACCCGCTGAAACCGACTTTGTAGTGACTGGCATCATTCAGGGCCAAGACTTGACTCGTTAACTGCGCAATCGTCCGCGTAGCGTGGCGAGGGCGCCCGCATCGCTCGCCGGAACAACTGCGGCACACGTTCGCCAGCACGATGCTCTCGCGCAATGCTCCCCTGCTCTACGTCCAGCAGCAAGGGGGTTGGCGCTCCGCGTCCGTCCTGCTTCGGGACTACTTGAGCATGCAGAACCCCTGAGCCTCGATGCCGAGCGCGACGTTGAACTTCGAGCGGAAGTTCTCGAGGGCGGCGGCGGCGGTCAGCTCGACGATCTGCGCTTCGGAGAAATGGGTGCGGACGCGCGCGAACAGCGCGTCGTCCACCCGGC
>Ga0209376_1000611_pt1 | contig 38876 bp, 42 predicted proteins | sample GraSoiAngelo_134_FD_185891 | JGI IMG/M metagenome (GOLD analysis project Ga0209376, IMG submission 185891) | Grasslands soil microbial communities from the Angelo Coastal Reserve, California, USA - 14_0929_05_30cm (SPAdes) (version 2) | ecosystem: Environmental > Terrestrial > Soil > Grasslands ...
CCGCGCGACCTCGAGCAAAGTCAATACGTGCACGTTTCCGTCCGGCCGCCGCATACAAATCACTCTTGACCTGTGCCGGCCGCACCACATAACTCGGGCCGCTACGTTGCGTCGACGCGAGATCAGGAGGCGTGGTTAGCACAGCGCTCAGCCGTGTCTAACGCGGAGGTAGGTGGTTCGAGTCCACCGCGGCCCACCACATCTTGAACTCGAGTTTCCAAGTAGACCTGGTACGAAGCAATAGCACAGCGCTTGCATGCCGGCTCTTACCGCAACCAAAGCCCGACCGAAAGCGCCAAAACCGACAGTGACCGCGTGAGCCCGATGAGGCAAATCGTCGCTGCTACTTATCTCGGGTTGTGTGTTCTCTCTGTCACTGTCGCATTAAATCGGTGGGGCCTAGCGACGCGACCCGCGGGAGGTGTCGGCCAGGGATCTGAGGATTGGGGCTTGACTGCGGAAGCAATGAGATGGTATGCGGCTCAGCTGGCCCTGGTCGGGGCTGCAGTCGCAGGATTGGGCTTCGACATTCCCCCACTAGCGATCGCCGCGGCAGCGATCTTGCTGCCCGCGGTCTTTATCAGTTGGTGGGTCGGATTCATACGCCGTATTCGCCAGGGAAGGCTGTTTTCATTCCCCGGTCGGATTCCAGAAATAGTGAGCTGGTTGCTTGGTACTCGGGCTCCTGATTGGTGGCGCATCGCTAGCGGCGCCGCCCTAGGAAAGCGTTCGGAACTTTCGCCTCGCACGTGAAGCTGGCGCTAGGGACCGCCATCGTGCGGTGCCAGCGAGCGATTGTTTTGGCTGATGGACGGTGACCCCCGCGAGTCGACATGATCTCGAGAAGTCAGGCGAGGACTCCGAAAACAGCTCCAAGGAGGAGTAAGAACACTCCCAAGCCACCACACCAATATCTACGTACAGACCAAAGCCGGCTGTGGTTCAGGTCACCGCGACCAACAACCGCCCCGGGAGCGACTCCGGCTTCCACGCCGCAAACAGCAAGGTTCCGCCCCACAAGATGAAGATGACTCCTCCACCTCGCTGACCTTCCACGGCTCGAAGCATCGTAACCCGCGCTGAACCCGACGTCGGACTTATCAGCGTGCCTTTGGGGGCACCGGCGGCGAGACCCTAGGAGGAGGAGGCAGATGCAAGGCGTACCCGTTCGAGCGCAACCGGTCGAGATCGAGGGCTTCTAGGGCGGCGCGGTGGAAGCCGTGCGGTAAGAGCGGTGCTGCCGTTCGGCGGTTAATCCCCGCTTTCGTCGTCTCCACATCGAAGCAGCTGGAGCTCGGCCCATGCCAGTCGTCCGAAACATTCCGCCAGTCCTCCCACCCTGTTGGGCTTTAGTCCTGGACATAGGGCGGTATGCGGATTGCCGCTTCCTTCTTGACGGAGTACACCAACAACGGAGTCAGGCTGAATGTTCCAGCCAGTGAAGTCGTCGGGGATTTGTCGCGAACGGCTTCGGGTCGCGCGCCTCGAAGAGCGAAACCAGCTGACCATTGCAAGTGGCTCGCTGGAGTGCTCGACATCGAGAACGGGGTGACGAGCTTGCGTAGCAACATGCGACCGACTACAGGTCATTCCCACCCACAAACTTGGCGAGAGACGATGGACTGGGTTGAGTTGCTCAAGCATCTGATCTCTAGGCACGCGCAAGATCAAGCGGAACTTGAGGACTTGGACCAGTTCGCGGATGGCACCATCGGTCGGCGGAGGCATGCCGATGCCGTTCACTCGAAGCTTCATGCGATCAGCGGGATGAGTCAAGCGACAGCATTACCGATACAACTGAGCGATATGGCGCCTTCGCCTTCACCAGCGTCGTTCCGGCCAGACAGACGCACCGATATCTGATCCCAGCGCAGTCCTCGCGTCAGAACCTACATAACTCTTAGTTTTGCAACGTCGCCAGCAGGACGTGGGGCGCAACATGTCTTCGAGGCTCATTTACGACAGCTTCGACGGTGGGGGCCGAGTTTCCATCAGGCTCCTCGGCCCTCACCTTGGCGGTTCCAACCGGGGGCGAGAGTCGTTGGCCTCCATCCCTGCGCTCTCGCCTCACCTCTGGATTCGTAAAGGGGGGTTCAGAACGTCCACAAGACTGCCAAGGCAAAGCTCCCATTGACTTCGGGCCGCGCAAGCCTAGGGTTACAGATGGAAGAGGGCTTTGCTATGCCCGCGTTTTGAGAACTGGGGAGCGTCTTATGAAGAGACTGATTCCGACCTTCGCCGCGATAGGCGCTGTGCTGCTGATGTCGATCCCAGCTCAGGCCAGCGGAGTGGCCAACGGCCATAGCACGCTGACCTTGGACTGCGGCCAGTTCGGGACCGTGACCGTCAGTGTGAACAACGCCAATGGAGGAAACGGCCAGGGCGGTTTCGGTGCCGCGCAGGTGGTGGGCACCACCGGCACGCACGGGATGCCGACGGCCTTCACGTTCGGCCTCTTCGACGTGACCACGAGTAAGTCGATCTTCTCGGGCACTCAGGTCCAGGGCCGCGGCAACTCGCATCCCAACCAGGCGACGACACACTGCACCTCCACCCTGACGGGGACTGCCTCGGAGCTCGGCTTCACCGGGCCGCTGCCGCCGGGAGTTTCTGCGACGGACACCCTGCAAGAGACCATAGATGTGACGGTAATCATCCAGAACTGACGGCGAACCAACTTAGCTGGAGTGATTGATAGGGCCGCCTACCGGGTAGGCGGCCACTGTGCAGACTGGATAGATTCCGGCATCGGGGCCGGATCGGAGTGGTGATACGGGGCGGCTGGTCGCTTTGGTCAAGACCATCCCCCGCTGGGTCGGATCAGACACCATGCGGCGGCACCCGTCGCCACAGTTTCTCATCGAAGTTGGGACGATTTGCCGTGACTCCAATGGTTGCCGCTGCGGGGGTAAGCTGCGACACAGATAGTAAAGACACACCACCGGAACAAGGTGCAAGACCAACTCTTGAAGGGTCTGATCGGGCTTGGCTTACCAACCGGGAACCTGGTTCTGCTCATGGTGCCCGGACAAATCGGCATCCAGCACCGAGGTCGCTGCCCCTGCTGATCCCCGCACCACATAACTCGGCGCATGACGTTCGATCTATCCGAGATCAACACGGGTCATTAGCACAGCGCTCAGCCCGATCTAACGCGGAGGTAGGTGGTTCGAGTCCACCGCGGCCCACCATGACTTGAGTTCAGCAACGACTGATAACGCCGAAACTCGCTATGTAGATCGTCGCCGTGCCCTTGCAGGGCTAACCTTGCACCGTGTCTGCGGACGACCCGTCGGCCACATCGATTCGTGCCCAGGAGCGACGGGCTCGGTTGCTGGGCGGCCTCATACCGATGGTTGCGCTGATAGCGTCTGTTGTCCTAGCAATTTGGTTGCCAATTCCGCGCTGGTGGCCCGCTTGGGCCCCGCAAGGACAACAGGGGGAGGCGGTCGCCTTAACCCTTTTCCTCGTTCTGGTTTTCCCGGTGCTCTTGCTGGTGGGCATCGCGTGGGAGGTTCGTGCACGGCCTGCCCCTGCCGAGCTAGTTGCCGAGCTCTCGTCAAGTCCGATCGATCTCCACGACGATCAGGTTCGGCTCGATGACGACGTGCTCGGGTCATGCTCCGGAGGCTTTATCACCTCAACCTTTGCCCACTACGGAACAGTGCTGGTCGTCGAGGCTGCGCGCTCTGGGCTCAGAATGCGGCGAACCCGATGGCCCGCATTTCGCTCCGCCGACATAGAGGAGCTGTCGATTAGGTGGTCGGCGATTCGCTTCGTCCGCGAAGTGGCGATCGGACGACCGCGGCCAGCAGTCGCGTTCGTGTTAGAGGCGCGTGGTCGTCGCTTTGCTATCTGGGCCGCTCCCAAACAGTCCTACAAGATGGCAGGTCTCCTAGATCGACGACAGGATGGCGACTTCGAGACCTAGAGGCCTGATAACTCCCGTCGTTTCGCTGGCGTTTCGCTCTAGTTAGTAGATCGCTTGAGGCCGAGCACCGCGGAGGTAGGTGGTTCGAATCCACCGCGGCCCACCACAATAATCGTTTCGTGGGCCAGGACGAGGACTGGAGGCTGCAGGGACAGGAGGAGTACCTACTCGGCGCGACTCTGATGCGCAAGCAATACAAGGCATGGAGTGAAGACTGGGAACACGACCATTGCGAGTTCTGCCGGGCCAAGTTCATGGACCCGCACTTTTCGCCGGAACACGAACGCTTCATCTCTGAGAACTCGGACGTCCTCATCGAGGGCTACGCCGTTCAGGATCGGCGTCCTGACGAGTCTGGCGGGGCTGTTCTCGGACGCGCGTACAGAGCTGATGGTGTGATCGAGCGGAAGGAGTTGTCAGGTCAACGCAACGACTATTACTGGGTCTGCCCGACCTGCGTCGTCGACTTCGCTGCGCGCTTCAACTGGACCGTGCTTGAAGCGCCCGGCCAGAACGCTTGAGCCAGGCCTGATAACACCGCGCCATTTCCTCGGGCCTCCCACTCGCGAACCTACAGCGCTGAGGGCCAATTAGCGCGGAGGTAGGTGGTTCGATTCCACCGCGGCCCACCACGATGTCTGACCTCGTGCGAACCTGCCTCTGCTGGCACTCGCGGGTTTGGGAGTGGGCGCCGAATTTCCCGCATCTGCCGGCACTCGCGTGATGCCGGTTCGAGTCCACCGCGGCCCACCAGTGGGTCCCTGGCCCGGTACGACCGCGATGCCGATTGGAGTCCATACTCCATCCATGCTCCCTCGGAGCCTCTGAACTGAATGCTGGTTCGCGGCGCGGTAGCTTTATGCATCGGCGCGTCAACGATGCTCCTTGCGTGTGGTTCCCCGGGCGGAGCTTCCGTGTCGCCCTCGGCCATGCCCACGCCTTTCGCGACAGCAATCGCAAACTCGCCCCTGCATTCGGGCGGATTCATCGCGCTCGACGTCCAGGGAAACGTCTACCTCTCCTCGGGCGACGGGCCGAATCCACGTATATCAAAACTGTCGCCTTCCGGGCAGTTGCTCACCCAGTTCATCGGCTTCTCTGGCGATTCGGGCGTGCAAGGAGTGGCGGTCGATAGCCAGGGGAACGTCTACGGCGCAGACCAGGACGCTAACGACGTGGTCAAGTTCTCGGCCGCAGGCAAGGTGTTATCGACCATCGGAGCGTCCCAAATCGGCGAACCCGGCGGGCTGGCTGTGGATTCGCACGACGTGCTGTACGTCGCCGATGAGGCCGGCGCTGCAGTCGAAGTCTTCTCGCCGAGCGGGAAACTGACGCAAACCATCCGCGGGACATTCGGGAAGACACGCGGCCTTGCCGTCGGTACTCTCGGGCAGCTTTACGTCGTGGACCACGAAAGAGGCCGTGTTCTGACGCTAGATCCGAGCGGAAAGCAGCTGGCGTCCTGGGGGGAAGGCGTGAATGGCATAACCCTCAGCTACCCGATCGAGATCTCGCTGGACAACCTGGGCGACATATTTGTCACCGATCCGGGAGACAACGCACTCCAAAAGCTCTCTTCAGACGGAAAGCTGCTCGCCAAGTGGCCGGCTCGGGACAAGTACCATCCCATTTCAGTCGCGGCGTTACCGGATGGAAGGACTTTCACGACCGAGGACGCGGACGACGGAAAGTCCGCCAGAGTTGTGGAGCGATCTCCAGCCGGCAGCGAACTCGCTGTTTGGCGATAGAGAGATTGCAATTACGCCGTCACAAACACAGCTAGACGGCATTGGGGGCCGAGGTCGCGGTCCGGCAATTGGCTGCGAGGTTGCGCAGCCTGCGCGCACCACATAACTCGGCACATGACGTTCAGGTGATCCGAGATCGAAACGCGCGGTTAGCACACCGCTCAGGCGGATCTAACGCGGAGGTAGGTGGTTCGAGTCCACCGCGGCCCACCAAAGTTCCGAGCGAGAAACGAGCGACCGCCCCAGAGCGTGCGCTCAGTCCCGACCACAAGGCATCGGTCACTCTTCTGCGCGCGGTAGCGGCACTGAATGGAAGAGGACCACCTTCCATGCGCCGCTCTCTCGCCTGAAGCCACAGTCGTAGGCGCGGAGACATGTATTCGCTTTCCGTCCAATGTGTAGTCCTGCTCGATCCAGCACGTCAAAATCCCGATGTCTCCTTGCAGGGTTTCGTGGACATTGCTGATCGACGTGTGAACGTCCTCGACCATCTTCAACAAGTCTCGGATGTAAGTGCCAAGCTCATTGATGCCGCGCATCCATCGGCGAGAGATCTCGTCGACTGCTTGAATGTCTTCCGTTCCTGCTCCGATGATCGCCTCGGCGTCCTTTCGGTCGACGAAATCGAAATACTGTCGGGTAGCCGCCTCCAGTGCACCGCCCATGTCAAACCTCCTTTCCATCGTTTGGCCGTCTACCGGGACGACTAACCGGGAGCTGGCATATCGGACACGGTTACTCTGGTCGCTGCCGAGGACATCCACAAGTCCTGAGTCCAAACATTCGGCGGGACCCGTGGAGGAGCGTGGTGCGAGTCCACGGCGGCCCATCCTTCCATACACAACTCGAAACCTGCCGTACTGGTCGAAACCTAGACTTCATCCGTGAGCACAGGCGGCAGGATCCAGGCAACGGTATCTGCCGACGGTGTGCGCATCGCCTACCTTCGGGTCGGTCGGGGTCGCACGCTCGTAATCGTCGGCGGGGCGCTCTATGACCATCGGCGCTGGCTCAAGGTAGCGGACCTGCTTTCGGGACAGGCCACTGTCTGCGTCATGGATCGCCGTGGTCGCGGCGGCAGCGGTGATGCAAATGGCTACACCCCCGAGCGTGAAATCGACGACATAGCTGCAGTCATCGATGCCACAGGCGGGACTGCCGATCTGCTTGGCCACTCGTCAGGCGCCCTTCTGTCAATCCAGGCCGCTTTGACTGGACTCCCGATTCGCCGGTTGGTGCTGTACGAGCCACCTTACTTTCCCGGCGTCGAAGAGCCCCGCGCCTCTGACTTGCCGGATCGATTGTTTGAGCTCATTCGGGCGGCCAAACTTGACGACGCGGTGGCCACATTCTTACTCGAGGGTCCCAGACTGCCACCCACTGCCGTGGAAGCAAGGCGCGGCACGCCGATGTGGCAGGAGGCGCTTCAATGTGCCCGATCACTCCCTTACGACAGCATCATCCAGATCAGTTTCAAGCTCGATCCAGGGCGCCTGGCCGACGTTCGGATCCCGACGCTTCTTCTGCTTGGCGGTGCCAGTTCACCTGCCATGCGGGTAGGTACGGAGGTGATCGCCGGAGCTTTGCCGAACGCTCAGATCGTCGTCATGCCAAGGCAGGAGCACGTTGCGATGGTCAGCGCCCCAGACCTTCTTGCCGATGTAGTAAAGGCGTTCCTTGCGGTCAATTAGTAATCGGACGCGGCGAGCGCCTGCATATCGCCCCTCAAGCCGAGGTGAGCTCTCTGAACTTGCAGGATTCGAGTTGGGTATGTCTGGGGCCACCACCAGCCCTTCAGCGTTTGGCTTCGAGCGCAGCACATAACTCGACGGCTTTCGCTCGCGGCTCCACTCTCGTTAGCACAGCGCCCAGCCGTGTCTAACTCGGAGGCAGGTGGTTCGAGTCCACCGCGGCCCACCATTGTTTCTGATCTCAAACAGACCGCATAACGCCGAAACTCGTTATGTAGACAGTCGCCACGCCACCGGGGCCGAGCGTGTGCCCCTCTGGGAAGGTGGGGCCAGGGTCGCGAAGCAAGTCGATAGAGTCCACAAGGATGCCCGCAGACCCCGACATCACGCTGCGTCCCAGTCGGCCAGAGTGGCCGGAGCCACCGTGCTAGCCCTTGCCTTGGGCGGGATAGGATTCGTGATGTTTTATTTCGGAGGCATCCGATCCGGGGCCGTGGTACCGCTCGTCCTGGGACTTATGACGGTGCTGCTGGCCGCCTGGCTCGAGCCAGATGTTCGGCTTCGTCAGGCTCCGCGATGGCAACCTGTCGGCATTCTCGGTCGTCTTCGGACGTAAGGTCGTGCCGGTTTCTGAGATTGCGATGGCGCGATACTAGGCGCCTGAAGGAATACAGGCACACGATGGGGAAGCGGGTCGGGAACGGGCTGCTTGCTCGCCTTGTGCGTGGCGGGATGGGACCAAAGGCCATTCGGCTGGTGACGGTTCGCACCCGGACGACTGGTAGGGAATACTCGACGCCGATCTGGCTCGTGGAACGGTCGGGTGACCGCTACTGGGTCGCAGTGTTCGGCGAAACGAACACCGTCAGGAACGCGCGTGTGGCTGGTCGGGTGACCCTGAGCCGGGGTGCCGTGCGCGAGGATGTCCGCCTGAGGGAAGTTCCCGTCTCCGAACGCGTACCGTTCCTCCGAGCGAGGATCGTTCTCGGTGGCGGCCGGATGTTGCGGCCTTACTTTGGCGCCACGCCGCAATCGTCAGACGCCGAATTCGCCGCCATCGCACCACAGCACACTGTGTTCAAGCTCGAACCGGTCTGACCGCGGCAACTGCTTCGAACTGTTTGGCGCCCGTAGCAACCATCGTCCAGGCGAAGCCCGTACCTTCGAATAGTTCGGCGGGGTTCGTATTGTGGGAACGTGGGACACCACTCACCTCGCCTCGGCATGCTCATACTTGAATGGGCAACGACTTCAAGCCGCGAAAGACTGGGACGGATTTCCACTCGAGCAGGTCAGTCCCCAGTTCTAATCCGGGGCACCTCACCAGCAGAGAGTGGATTGTGATCTGCGATTCGGCGCGGGCAAGCGCAGCTCCCAGACAAAAGTGAATACCCTGGCCGAACTCAAGATGCCGGTTTGGCGATCGCTCTATGTCGAGACGGTCCGGCTCTGCGAATTGTTCGGCGTCCCGGTTGGCCGCGCCTACCACCATGTAGACCGTCTGGCCGGAGGCAATCTCCTTACCGCCCATCCTGAGCTCCTGGGCTGACCGCACGCCCCGGAGCTGAACGGCTCCGTCGTACCGCATCATCTCTTCGGTCGCGCTCACTATGAGCTGAGGGTGAGCCTGTAGCTTCTTGAGCTGGTCGGGGTTTTGCAGCAACGCGAGCACGCCGTTCCCGATGGTGTCGGTCGTTGTCTCGTGCCCATTCATCAGCAGCAGGATGGCGTTCGCAAGCAACTCCTCCTCATCTAGCTGGCTGCCATCGATCTGCCCCTCGACGAGCGCGCTCACGATCGTGTTGTCCGGCTGGCGGCGCAGCCGGCCGACCATTTCGTTGAAGTACGCCAACAAGGCCGTGACACTGGTGCGCGCCCGCTCTTCCATGTCAATCGCTCCGGCCGAGTAGGCGATGACATCATCCGACCAGCGCTTGAACAGGCTGATATCGACGCGGGGCAAGCTGAGCATCTCGCTGATGACGATTACTGGCAACGGGTAAGCCAGGTCAGCAATTACATCGACGTCGCGCCGCCCGCCGATTCGCTCGAACAGCTCATCGACAATCGCTTGGATTCGCACGCGCATGCCCTCGACTCGCCGCGGCGTGAATGCTCGATTGGCCAGCGATCGGAGCCTGGTGTGCCTTGGCGGCTCCGAGAACAGCATCATCCGCGACAGCACTCGCCGCAGTGGGTCGTCCGTTTTGATGGTCACCTCCCCTGAGCCGCGCACGAGTCCTGGGCTGACCAGTGCAGCCGCCACGTCTGTGTATCGGGTCAGCACCCAGAGTTGATGCTCTTCGTCCCAGTGCACCGGATCGTATCTGCGCAGCTCGCTGTAGACGGGATAGGGGTTTCGGTAGAAATCCGGCGTGAACAAGGGTGGGAGGCCTCGCTCAGCCATGGTCAGGTCCACCCTTCGATCGTGAGCGCGGCGACGTCGTCTGGCAAGGGCGTGGCAGTGACGGAACCAAATTCATAGGTTGCCTGTTGCTAGCCCCACCATCGTCGGTGGGTTCGCGTTACGGAAGGTACGGCCCACCACTGGGTAATCAACGAGCGGAGCGCAGCGGGCAAGTCACCTGAAGAGCTGGACTCGTTTGATCTTCTCGTTACTCACCTGGTAGACCTCGATCCACTGCATTTGCTGCCTGGAGCCGTCCTGCATCGCCCAGTTCGGCGCTATCGAATGAATCGCGACCCAGTTGCCGACGCTGAAAGCCGTTGGGACGTCTGCATGCAGCTCCGGGTTGTTGGTGAAGACGCGCTCGTACACCGCTCTGATCCCGTCGCGACCCTCCGCAATGACAGCTCCGAAGCCGTCCAGAATGACCGCATCGTCAGCGTAGTACCGCATGACGCCGTCGATGTCCCGCGTGTTGTAAGCATCGACTTGATCTTTAACGATGGTGACCACGTCGGATGCATCCATGAGCTCCTCCTCGCAATCACAAGTAGGACCGCATCCGAATGCTAACTCGGTCGTGACCCCGTTACCGTGCAGAGCTCGTAACGCACTGCCGTGCCGCGCCCTGACTAGAGGCTTCCTACCCTGAGACCAATCACGCCTGATAGCACCCCGATTCGACACTCAGAGTGGCGGATCTGAGTGACCGCCTTCTGCACACCGCTTAGACCTGGAATACCGCGGAGGTAGGTGGTTCGAGTCCACCGCGGCCCACTCTCTTGCTTGGCCTCAGTCCCCGCACTAGACTCACCCAGAAGCTGTGAGTGGTTCGCCAGCCATCACACCCGTCCTCCGGCTTGCCCGTGTGGATGAGGCAGACACAGTCGATGCTCTGATGAAGGCATCGACCCGCGACCTGTTCCCGCATTTCTACAACGCCACGCAGATCGCGTCGGCGGTTCGCTACGTCGCAAGTGTCGATCGAACGCTAATCGAGGACGGGACCTACTTCGTCCTCGAGATGGACGGCGAACTCGTTGCCTGCGGCGGCTGGAGCCGCCGCAACAAGTTGTACACGGGCTCAGGCGAGGCAGCGGAGGACACCCGCCTGCTCGAGCCGCTGGTGGAGCCGGCCCACGTTCGTGCGATGTTCACGCGGGCGGACTGGACGAGACGCGGTCTCGGCACGCGGATTCTGGAGGCATGCGAAGCCGCAGCGAAAGCCGAGGGATTCCAAACGCTAGCACTCTTGGCCACCCTACCGGGTGTGCCCCTGTATGAGCGTTACGGCTTCCGGGAGTTGGAGCGCCGGCCGGTCCGCATGCCGGACGGCGTCACGGTCGAGGCTGTGGCGATGGAGAAGCCCATCGGCTGAGGAGCGAGGACAGTAGCTCGTGTGAAAACCCATTCTGTTGATCCATGGTCGGTGCTGTGCTGCGTCACGACACCGGCTTGACGATTCCGCGTCCACAGGACGTGGAACGCTTTAGAAGCGCTCCACCCAGCGGGCCCGCCACTCAGGAGCTTCCAGGGCGGCCGCGAAGTAGGCGACGTGGTGGAGGATCTTTCCTGCACGGAAGTGGAAAATGTCGACCGCGTGCCATACGCTCCCATCCGGGTAGGTGGCGACTGACTCCGTCGTGTAGTCGTCACCCGTACCAGTGACCTTGAGAATCGTAAAGCTGGGCGTCGTGACCCACTTGTCCGGGCTCCCGGTGATCCTATGAGCTTAACGTTGGGCAGCCCCGGGTAGTTCTCAGTCGTCGTTCGGTTGTTTGCCAGCCCGCGAATGCGTTCGCCTGACTGCGGCATTTCCCACACGTATTCGGCATCAAGAAACCGTTCCATGCTTTCCCAGTCGTGAGCATTAAGCGCTTGGAAGAACTTCTCAACAATCTCGCGGTTGCCTGTCTCGACCATGTGTGAATTGTATGGGGATTCCGCGAAATCGCGGGAGCTATCGGGGCATTGCACGTAGCCCTTACGGTGACAGCTTAGCTATCCCCTTCCGAGAGTTTGGTGCGGACTAGCCTGAGGCAAGAGGTTGCAACGACGCGACGTCGCAAGCCGGTTCCCGACAAGTTGAGAATGCTGACCTCGTCAGCTCCTGCGGACAGTACCTGGGACTGAACTGGTGGTTGCGGCCGCGTCATCCGCCATCGTCATTTCAAACGCACCACATAACTCGCCGCCCTACGCTCGGCATCCCGCTTTCATAAGCACAGTGCTCAGCCGGTTCTACCGCGGAGGTAGGTGGTCGAGTCGACCGCGGCAGATGCTTCGCGGACAAAGTCGCGTGGGACTTACGCCCATAAGGGTGGGACTCATGTCCCATTCGCGTCTGCGTTCCGCTGGCTAGAGTCAAGTCGGCTGTAATGGCACGGCGCCTCATCGCTGTCCTGGTTTTGGTAGCCTCGCCCTGTGCCGGCGTGCTTATGCATGCTGGTCTTGCACAGGCAGACTCACCGCCGCCCCCGGCGGTGGTCGTCGCCCAGGGCCTGACCGGGACCACGGTCGAGTTGATCTGGACCGCGGCTGCAAGCGGGTCCTCGTACAACATTTATCGCGACGGAAGCCTGCTTACCAACACTGTGGCCACAAGCTACGACGACACCGGCCTGACGCCGCTCACTTCGTACGCATATCAGGTGGCCACGGTCGCAGCGGGCCTTGAAGGTGCGCTCTCCCAAGTTGCTGCCACGACGACACAGGCGGCTGCCGAAACTTCGCCACCGACTCAGCCTGGTGCGATCACCGTGTCCTCGATCACGTCTTCGTCGGCGAAGCTGAGTTGGAGCAAGTCGAGCGATAACACTAGGGTCGAAGGCTACAGGGTCCTCCGGGGCGTACCAGGCAATCCTGCGGCATCACTTCCGTACATCTGGACCGTAGATGGGTTCAAGAACTCGTACACCGCCACGGCTCTCCGCAGCGGCAAGACCTACCAGTTCGGCATACAGGCCCTCGATCCAGACAACAACCTGTCGCTGATTCGCACCGTCACTTTCACCACGGCCTTTTCCAGCGATACTGTGCCGCCCGCCCCACCCTCTTCTGGGTCGTTGTCGGTCAAAAAGTTCTCACCAACGCGAATCGACCTGACGTGGGGCCCATCTTCGTCCTCCGATGTTTCCGGATACCTCGTGCTGCGGAACGGCGTGGTCGTTGGTCAGGTGGACCTCCCAATGAGAACCACGTACTCCGACAATGGTTTGGCGCCGAGCACGACTTATTCGTACGCGATCGAGGCAGTGGACGGCGCCGGTAACGTCTCAACACCGACCGGCATCAAGAGCGGCACGACCCTGGCGGCGGGGCAGGTCAGGCTTGCACGCGGTCCTCTGGCCCAGTCGACCACGGCCAGCTCAGCGCGCATCACGTGGTGGACCGATCTGCCGACGCGAAGCGTCGTCGCCTTTGGGGTGGGAACTATCACCGCGACGCTGGTCGATCCGGTGTTGACCACTCGCCACGTCATGCTCATCGGACCACTGACGGCGGGAACAACCTATGTCTATCAGGTTGGAGACGGCACAGTCGTCAGCCAGCTTGCGACCGTGACCACAGCGGCCCCTCCAGGGACCACGTTCTCGTTCGCCGCGATAGGCGACTTCGGAGGAAACTCCACTGGCGAGTTGCAGAACGCCCAACACATCAACGCTGACACGACTCAATTCATACAGACAGTCGGCGACAACATATATCCAGACGGCCGCGACCCGAATTTCCTGACTTTTTACTCGGACTTCGATAACCGGCTATTCAAGCAATTTCAACCTGCTTTCATGCACGAGACCTTCACGACCGCCAACGGTGAGAAGGAATATTTCGGCGACGGTGCTTTTTGGCAAGATTTCTCGTTGCCGAACAACGAGCAGTGGTTCAGCTATGACTGGGGAAGCGCCCACATCCTGGTGCTGGACACGGAGCGACCCTACACACCAGGGTCACCGCAATACAACTTCGCCCAGTCGGACCTCAGCGCGCATCAGTCGAGCACGTGGAGGATAGTCGTGTTTCAGAATCCTCCTTACAGCTCAACAAGCGCGAACTCCAGCTCAGTTCCGGTCCAGCAAAACATTGTTCCTCTCCTTCAGCAGCAGAAGGTTCAACTCGTGCTGTCGGGAAATTCACACAACTACGAGCGCACCTACGGCTTGATCGACGGACAGCGCGCCCTGAACGGGATCACATACATCGTCACCGGCGCCGGCGGTAACGGTTTCAACACGTTCACCATCGCGCAACCGACGTGGAGCGCGTTTCGCGAAGACACGACCTACGAATACGTTCGCGTCACCGTGAGCGCCACGTCTTTGCTCGTACAGGCGATCAGTGCATCCGATGGGAGCGTCCTGGATGCCAGTTCGATATCAGGGTCATGACCTGGGAACATCGACCGCTGTAGTTGTCGGCGCGGTCCTCCGAAGCGGAAACGTAGTAGCTGGCGCTATGAACGTGATGGGGTCTCAGGATTGCGGCAACAGCAAGCCAGGCGGACAGGGACCGAACGGCGACACCCGTTCCCTCGACTAGGCCAACGACAGGACCCACGCGACGAGCGATGGTTGGCTCATATGGAACGAACCGGCATATGGACCGAGCCAACGGATTGCCCGTTGCGGAATGATCAACGCAACCTAGCTCCAGCGTAGGGCCGCTACGGCCAATAGCACGGAGGTAGGTGGTTCGAGTCCACCGCGGCCCACCACGAATCTGACTTCGGACAGGAGAGCCCGCCCGCGAGTCGTTAGGCGCAACGCTTCGGGCATATCAGACACGGCCACAACGTAAGCGAGAGCGGCTCCGGCGGTAAGACGGTCGCCTTGACGGCAAAGTGCTGTTCAGCAAACACAATCCAGGTCGTAACCGCGGCCGGTAGTGGCTTATGGGCCTGACAGGCAACGGCCCCCGATCCACTGAAACAGGAGTACAGCCTATGAAGCGCATTACCGCTATCGTCCTCGCGCTGGGGGCGATCACTTTGTTCTCGTTTCCGGTTTACGCCAATTCGACCGGCAACCAGGGGCAGCCCAACCAGAGTTGCCAGTCCTTCTTTGGCGACGCGGGCCCGTTCACCCCGAGCGGCTTCAACACAGTGGGCTTCAACCACGCGGAAACTGTGTATGCCGGCGCCCAACCACAGAACTCGAACAATCCCGCGGCGGTGTCCCAGTACGACGTAGCCTGCTTTCAGGCAGCCTCGCACTAGAACGTCAGAGGGGGCGGGCAGAGCCGCCCCCAACCCCCCGACTATCAATCCCGTCGCTTACTAAGCAAGTCAAAGTCATGCACTTGGTCAGCGGCTAAACCCGGCGGCAGCCCTCCTGGTTCCGACAGCCAGCGAGGATCAGGCCCAGCGTCAAAGGTTGCAGTTAAACCTGCATCGAAGCTAAAGGGATGCCGACTCCACGTCGATAGAACGGCTCGCGCCTGTGTTGGCAGTCCTGGAAGATGATGAGGTCGTGAACACGAATCGTACCGAGCAGGTCCGAGCCCATGATGGAGGCCGCTTCCTTGGCCATGTGGCGCTGCCCGATGGTGGATCGGGGCCGGGGCTGGTCGTGATCCAGGAGATATTCGGAGTCAATGGCTACATCAAGGGCGTCTGCGGGCGGCTTGCCAAGTTGGGTTACGTGGCAATGGCGCCCGACCTCTACTGGCGGCTCAGCCCCGGAGTCGCCCATCGAGGAGAAGGATTCCGACGGCCTGCAGCGGGCGTTCGGCTACGTGGGACAGCTCGATTTCGCCAAGGCTGCCGACGACGCGACAGCTGCGCTCGAACACCTTCGAGGCCTTCCGGAGGTGGCGGGCGGTAAGGCCGGCATCCTCGGCTTTTGCCTCGGCGGCGGTATCGCATACATGGTCGCCGCCTTATCCGACCCTGTGACGTGCATCTCCTACTACGGCTCCGCGGTTCCTGACGCCCTGGGCTTGGCCCGACAGGTCAGATGTCCAATCCTTTTTCACTTCGGAGACGCTGACGATTACATCCCGGCAAAAAAGCAGGAGGCGGTCCGGGAGGCTTTCGCGCATCACGCGGGAACTGAGTTCCATGTGCACGAAGGGGCTGGCCACGCTTTCGACAATCACAACGCGGCGGTGATGTACCAGGAACGTGCGGCGCGCAAGGCTTGGATCCAGACAATCGAATTTCTGAAGCGCACGCTGCCGTTGTAAGCGTGTGGACGCTTACCCCCATGAGCCAGATGAGATCGGCGCCCTCGACCTTCCGTAGCGCGGCTCAGTCACGTCGTCGTGCGTGGACCGACAGTCGATGGTTCGGCGGGGTCGGTCGCCTTCTGCCGGGAAGCAGCGCGCGCGTGTTGGTGGAGGCGATCCAGTCGCGGTAGCGCTCAGGGGACCATGCGCGCTGCAGGACGAGCAGGTTATAGACGGCCAACGAATTAACAGTCCAAAGGATGTCCCCAGCCTCCTCGACCGATAGCTCCTGCCTGATGCCACCGCCGTTCTTCAGCTGCTCGGCTATCCGCCTCATGCCTGTCAGTCGCTGGGCCTCCAGTTGGTTCCAGACATCCGCGACCTCGGGATCCGCCGCGGCTGCCTCCATCAGCACCCGATACAGGGGGCCGGCTCGCGCATGGATCCCAGGCTGCGTGGCGGCGTGCAGCTCGAGCACGCGGCGTGGATTTTGCTCCGCGATCATCGCTCGGACCACAGGACGCTCCTCGGGCGGGATGGCGGCGCGGGCGGCGCCTCCGGCGATCGCAGCCTCCATCACACCTTTGAACAAGGCCGCCTTGCTGCCAAATCCCCGGTAGATGGTCTCCACCGCCACTCCCGCCGCCGCCGCGACGTCGTTGATCGTGGTGCCGGCGTAGCCGCCTTCCAGGAACAGCTGCAACGCGGCTTTGAGGATGTCCTGGCGAGTCTGAGCCGCCTGCGCCCGGCGCCGGGTCGAGTCGTAGCGGCGTGGTGGCTTGACATGCGGACTATTCGGTGGAATACTCATAACTCCAATACAGTCTGGTTCTCTCGAATTCTACGCGAGGCGATGGGACGAAGGGAAGCGTCATGGCCGGGGAGGCCGAGGGGGATCTGATGTTCGCAGTGGTGGTTCAAGAGAGGGGAGAAGCTGAGCGGGTGCGGGGAAGCCGGGACCATGTCGAGGCAAACGTGGTGCCTCAGGTGAGGAACGCTCCCGGAATCGTTTCAGCAACCTTTACCACAGACCAGGGCGGAAGGACTCTGAACTTGTTCCTCTTCCAGACCGAGGATGCGGCACAAATGGCTGCGGAGTGGATACGCGGCGCGCCGCGACCCCCGTTCATGCGCCTGGAGACCGTCGAGCTGAGAGAAGTCCTGGCTCACTTCTAGCGGTTGGTTCGCGTTATGAAACCCCCGACCCACCATCTGAAGTCCAGCAGTGTCCGCGAGATGCAGCCCTAGCTCAGGTGGTGGACTTCCTGAAGCCCGTAGACCGGTGTCGGGATTCCCTCCATTCGCGCCTTAAGCTGAAGAGCCAGGTACAAGGAATAATGTCTCGACTGGTGCAAGTTGCCGCCATGAAACCAAAGCCCTTCCTGCTGGGTTGGTTTCCACATGTTGCGCAGCTCGCCTTCCCATGGTCCGGGGTCCTTGGTGGTTGCTGACCCGAGACCCCAACACTTGCCGACCTTCGCAGCAACTTCGGGCGAAATAAGATCGGCGGCCCATCCGTTCATCGAGCCGTAGCCGGTGGCATAGACAACCAGATCAGCGGGCAGCGTCTTGCCATTACTCAGCACGACCGCGTTCTCGGTCAGTCGCGCGACATCGACTCCAGCCTCGAGCTTGATGTCGCCGTTGGCCACCAGCTCGGAGGCGCCGACATCGATGTAGTAGCCCGAGCCACGGCGTAGGTACTTCATGAACAACCCAGAGTTGTCGTCGCCGAAGTCGAGCATGAAGCCGGCTTTCTCCAGCCGCGCGTAGAAGTCGGCGTCGCGTTCGCGGATCGCGTCGTAGACGGGGACCTGAAACACGTGCAGGAGTCGGTAAGGAATCGACGCGAACGTGAGGTCGGCCTTCTGCGTCGTCATGCCTGACTCAACGGCGCTCTCCGAGTACAGGCTGCCAAGGCCCAACTCCATGAGGGAGTCGGACCTTGCAACGTGCGTCGAGGACCGCTGAACCATGGTGACGTCTGCGCCGACCTCCCAGAGCGCGGCACAGATGTCGTGAGCCGAGTTATTGGAGCCGATAACGACCGCCTTCTTGCCACGGTAGGCATCAGGCCCGGGGTGCTCGGATGAGTGGTGCTGGTCGCCGGTGAAGACGTCCATGCCGTCGATCTCGGGCACGCTTGGTTTGCCCGACATGCCGGTGGCCAGTACGAGCTGCTTCGGTCGCAGAGCCATCTCAACACCGTCGCGCTCCAAGACAACAGTCCACTCCTTGGCCGCCTCGTCGTATGAGGCCCTCTTGCACTCGGTCGAATCCCAGTAGTTGAGCTCCATGACTCGCGTGTACATCTCGAGCCAGTCGGCGATCTTGTCCTTTGGTGAGAAGACCGGCCAGTTCGGCGGAAAGTCGATGTACGGAAGATGGTCATACCAGACCGGGTCGTGCAAGGTCAGCGACTTGTAGCGCTTGCGCCACGCGTCGCCGGGCCGGGGATTGCGATCGACGATGATCGTGGGCACGCTGAGCTGGCGCAACCTCGCGCCCAGAGCAATGCCGCCTTGCCCGCCACCAACGATGACTACGTACGGCTGGGTGACGTGGCCGAGCTCGTCGGATTCGAGCCGGCGCTGCTCGAGCCATGTCTGCCGATTCGGGACGGCGCCGTGCTCGATTCCTTTCGGTCGCCGGTCACGCTTCGGCTCCTCGTGGCCCTTAAGATCGTTCAGCGTCGTCAGCAGTGTCCAGGCTTTGTCGTCTCTGAGCCGCAGGTGACCCAGGCCCCCGCCGACCGAGGTCTCGAACCTTATCCAGCTCTCGGTTGGCGCGGCTGCCTCGCCTAACTCGTCAGTTACGCGGAAACCGCTGGGCCGGACCTGATCGAGCGTCTGAGCAAGCATCTTGCGTACGCCTTCGGGACCTTCGATCGTGATGATGTTCCAGGTGAACGCGACCAGGTCGCGCCAGTAGCAGTCTTCGACGAACAGATCGGCAGCGGCGTCGATATCGCGGGCGGTCAGTGCCCTCTCGAAGTCCGCCAGCCACCGGCTAATCGCGGTTTCCGTTGCGGAAGCGTCGGCCGTTCGAGCCGTGATGGTCTCGGTCATGGAGGCCCTCCAAATGGTGGGTGGTTGGAGGTTTGGCGTGCAGCCGGAATGCGGCCAGTATCTCACGGGTCAGACCCCCGCTCAGAAGCACATTACCTGGAGGCAAGCTGTTCCAATCCAGCGCCGGCCCAGGTCCACCGCGGCCCGCCACGTGTGCGCTTACCTTCATGTGTCGGGCTGTGCGGTGACCGCCGTGTTCTGCAATGCGATGATGCGCCAACTCCCAGAAGCTTTTTCGATCACGGAGGTGATGACGCCGAGGCCAGGTGGCAGTTGCTGACCTTGACGGTCGACGGCGCCGCTCAACTCAATGACGGCGTGGACAATCGCCAGGTCGGGCTTATGGAACCGAACCGCAACATCTTTCTCCGTGAAGCGGCTATTTCTGAAGACGGTGGCGTGGCGCTGAGCCAGCGCCTTCTCGATCGCCATCCTGTCCTTGAACCAGTTCCCAAATACATCGACGAAGTCCGCATCCTGCGTAAAAAGGGCCGCCAGTGTCCGCATGTCGTGACGATTCCAAGAATCAATGAACCTCTCAATAACGGCACGGACTGCCGCCTTGTCTTGAGTCGTCATCTCCCTCCTTGCAATCAGTGCGGTGTTTCATTCATTGCTGGTCGGCACAGTTTTCGCGTTCGTGCTAGCGTGCGCCCACGGTGCCGAGGCTTCTGACCGTACTCGCGCTCGCCAGCGCCCTATTCTTCGCCACCGCCGGTTTGGCTGTCGCACAGGTTGCGCCATATGCCGGCGCGGGTTACGACGCCTCGAGCTACCAATGCTCGAACGGCACGCCCGTCAAGGTCGACCCAAATTTCAGCTCGTTCGGCATTGTCCGCGTGACAGGCGGTCGACCATTCACGGTCGACTCCTGTCGCCAGGTGCTCTGGAGCCAGGCGGTCAGCGGAACGACCCAAGCGCCCTCGCTCTACATCAATGTTGCCTATTCGGGCGCCTACTCGCGCAAGGTCTCGGGCTATTGCTCGACGGCCACCTCGCCCGAGGGCTACGGCGGCAGGTACCTACAGGCCTACCAGATCGGCTGCGCCGAGAGCGACTATGCGTTCGGTCACATGTCGACCGGTAGCGTGACGCCTACTGCCTGGTGGGTAGATGTCGAGACCGCCAACAGCTGGTCGTCGTCGGACCGTCCCCTAAACCAAGCCGCAATCGATGGCGCGGCCGATCGCCTGCACTTTCTGAGCGCCGGGACGATTGGAGTCTATTCGTATGCCAGCGCGTGGAACACGATCACATCCGGCTCGAGCTTCGCGCCGGTGTCCACCTCGTGGACTTGGGTCGCGGGAGCAGCCAACTGCACGAGCAGCTTCTCGACGGGCTTGACGCAACGGCTACGTCAATCCGGTCAAACCTCGACCGGAGCCGACGCTGACTACGCCTGCTGAGGAACCAGATAGTCGTCGCACTGGCGGTCACGCCTGATAACAGTTACCCGAGACGCATCGGACGGGATTCGCTTTAGTCACGTCAGCCTTCGCTGTGAGTGCCCTTCGCAAGACAACACAACACCCCGCCATGCGTTCCGCCTCCGACTGTTGTAAGCGCGTCCGAGTCGGCCACTTGGGCGATCCTGCCGAGACCGTGCGCTCACCGTAACCGCCGCGCGGGAGCTCCGTTGATCTTGCAGTGGTGCGTTCGGTAGGGCGCCAAATTCTCAAAGGAGGTGTACTCGTGGGGAGCAGAAGTCGCCTGCTACAGGTCCTGATCATTCTTTCTGCGCTCGTAGGCGTGCTCGCTGTTCAGTCAACGCGGTCTCGTCAAGGCGTGCTGACCAACGCTAGCCGTCGGGCGGCGTAACGCAGGCATCGCGAAATCGAAAGCCCGTGCAGCCGGTGCGGCCGCACGGGCGTTGTCCCCAAATGTTGGCGATCCGCCTTTCCCCGCCAGAAAAGCGCGGGCGTTGCGTCGGCCATCACCGTCGTCCCTGTGACAAACGCCGCTCGAAACACGCGCAAGTAAGCGCGCAAACAAGGAATCTGATTCGGCACATGCAATGGCCAACTCTGCTCGTCGTGCTGATGATTAATGAGACGCGCTGCCTCATCTCCGGCTCCGACCCGATGACGGACGGTATTCACGATTTGTCCCACCGCTTCCCGCGCTCGATGTATGCGCTGGCCGTCGTGGTCGGACTCGTCCTGGGACACCTCTTCTGGATTTAGGGCATTAGAGGCGCGGGTTCGAATCTACCGCGGACATACCGCGGCCGACGACGAGTTCCGCCATTCGGGCACAGATGGTCGAGGTTGACGAATGGCTCAGCCCTAAAGCTCGACGGCAAGTCTAATGCCGTCGAGGAATTCCTTGGCGACCGGCACGACCAAGTCGGATCGGATGTAGGCTCCCAAATGGTCGAGACCTGCAAGGCGAACAGTCGCGCGTTGGGTGCGAGCTCGGCAGCCCGAGAGTTCCAATGTTCTGGATCCTCGAGCTCACCGACGAACATGAGGATCGGAATCGCCATCTGGGACAGTCGATCCCACGGATTCCAGTCGGCATATGCCTCAAACCAGAGGGCCAACATTTCCGGATTCGTCGCCTGCACCTGGCGCTGGAACCAGGCCGGCATCGAGCTCAATGCGGCGGGGTCCAAGAATCCGGCCCAACCCCCATGTCGGATGGCGCGGATTCCGTCCGTGTCCTCGGCTGAGTTGGCCCTGCGGTCCGGACTGCTGATGACCCCGGTGGAGATCAGGGCCACGATCCGACTTGGATGGAGAGCCGGCCAGCGCGAGTCCGATCTCGCCACCCTGCGAGTAGCCCCAGAACGCGGTGCGTTCGATGGCTAAGTCGTCGAGGACATCGACGACATCGGCTGCGTAGCGCTCCATCGTGTGCGCTTGAGCTAGCGGCGGCTGCTCGCTGCGGCCGTGTCCTCGATGATCAAGCAGCACGCATCGGCGGACGGAAGACAATGCATCGACGTATCCAGCATCACGCCACATGGAGCCGTCGCCCGCTCCCCACAGTCTGCAGAACAAGGGGTGGCCCGCTGCCGACGGTCTCGTAGTACAGCCTCACACCATCTGAGGCGACGACGTACGGCATTCAGCTCGGGCCTGGAGACGACCAACCGAACGAGGGCCTGGTCATTTTGTCTCCCGCCATCGCAGGTCGTTCATATCCCCAGAGTGCCCAACCCAGACCGGCCGACCAGAGGCAATAAGCCACCGCGGCTCCTGCCGCAATCGTCTTCGCCAGGTCCTCGGCTCCCGACCATGTCGCGATGCTGATGGCGAGCAGCCCAACGCCGGTCAACAACCCCAGGGCGTCCACCACGCGGCCGAAAGGGGATTCGCCGAAGCCGGAGCCTGAGGCGACCAGTATCCATACGCCGATGATGGCAAGGGGCCAGGCCACCCATCCGCTGTAAGCCGAGCCATGCAGAAACCCGATGACCGCAAGAGCCTGCAGCACGATCAACCAGATCACGGCCACTGTGCCCCAAAAACCGACGAAAAGCCCCCACGCCGGCCCCCTCATCGGATGGCTGAAAAGGGTGATCGAAACCGCGAGCAACAGCACTGTCCAGAGGAGCAGAAGCGAGTTACGTCCTTCGATCCAGTTGGCGTATTGGCTCACGAGCGAGCCCAGTAGCGCGCCCGCTGAAGCGAAAGCCAAAGCGCTTGACCACCGAAACGGGTGCCCCCAGCGGCTCGCCAGACCGACGACGACAGGAAAGGCAAGAACTATGGAGATGACGAGCAGCCAGCCCGTCCAGCCCAACCAACGGCTCAATAGAAGAATCGCCACCACCACCGCGGCGAGATAACCGAAGACGCCCGTCCACCGCATTCGCAGCCGAGGTTAAAGCATCGGAGCCTGGCTGGAGGATGTCGAATCGGGCGACGGCCATTCGTCGTATGGGTAACAGACCGAAATCAAAAGCAGGAGAAAAAGAACAATGGCCAGGTACATCTTCCTTCAGTACGTCGATGAGTCGAAAGCGCCGAAGTACGGTTCACCCGAGCTCAACGCGCAGATCGACGCTTTCGCCAAATACCTCGACGAGGTAAAGGCGGCCGGGGCGTTCAAGGACGGCGACCCCTGCCAGCCGTCGGCAGCAGGCTTCAGCGTGAGCGTCCGCGACGGTCGAACGAAAACCAGCGATGGGCCGATGCACGCTCAGTCGCCATGGCTCAACGGCTACTTCGTCCTGGACTGCAAGGACAGGGCCGAGGCGGAGGCCTGGGCGGCCAAGAATCCCGCGGCGCATGGCGGCACCGTCGAGGTTCACCCGATTCTGTCGCTGTAACCTGGCGCCGCGTGCGCGCGGCCTGGCCGTGCGCATCCGAAACTGCGGTCACCACAGCCTCATCTGGGCCTCGTCAGGGGCAACGCGGGCGCCGGCAGGCTCTACGAGCGCATGGGCCGACGATCGTCCTTGTGGAAACGGCGTGGTGGGCCTTCAGTGTCGACCACGTGATATATCGCCGGCCGGACCTTGCCGCTCTGACCCGCGCACCTTACAATCCCGCCGATGACGAGCGTCGGTGACAGCTTTGCGTGGCCGTTCCAGGATCCGGGCTGGTTCGGCAAGATGATCATCCAGGGCCTGATCGGAATCATCCCGATCGTCGGCTGGATCGCCATGGTCGGCTGGTTCTTGTTGATCCTCGACAACTACCGCGCCGGCCGGCGCGAATTGCCTCCTGCCGGTTTCCATCTCGAGCGCGGGATCGGGCTCTTCGTGGTGTTCTTGGTCTACGTGATCGTCTTTTCGCTCCCGGGCGCACTCCTCACCGGGATCGGCAACCGAAACGACAGCGCCGGGCTGGCCGTGCTTGGGCAGCTGATCGGGTTCGCTCTCAGCTTGCTTCTGGCCTTCTTGGCCCCGGCGATCATCCTGCACACCTACCGCACCGGCATCGCGGGCGGATTCGACGTCAACTCGGTCTGGCAGACGGCATCCACCCACACATCGACCACCGTGATCGCCGGGTTGCTGATCTACGTGGCCCGGCTCATCGGCGGATTGGGCGTGATCCTGTGCTGCGTCGGATTGCTGTTCACGATCCCCTACAGCGTGGCGATCACGGCGGGAATCGTGGCGTGGTACGAACGCGAAATCGCCGGCGGCCCGGCGCCATTAGGTCCCGCAGCCCCGACCACGACCTAGCCTCCACCTCACGTCTCCGGGGGCCAGCTACGGATCAACTCCTGGCTACCGCGCAGGAATTTAGACGTTTCGTCGTTTATTCATTTAGCGGTACCACCACCCTGGAGGCAACTTGGCAGCAATACATCGCAGAAACATCGTCGCAACGCTCATGAAATTGGTCTGGACAGGCAGACGCTCGGCGTCGCTGTCGCCCGGTCCGGGCTGCACGTGCGAAAGCTGCGTGCAGGCCTGGGACCGGCACCAGGTCGAAGACGCCTCGCGGCCAAGCGAAACTCGGCGGCTGCGCCCGGGCCTTTACTGATCCGCTGTTAGCCCACTATCGACCCCAGCACCGCGACGTTGCTGAGGGAGGTGAAGGCCAGGCAGATCGTGACCGCCTGCACGGCGACGAGCGAGACCTGGAAGGTGAGTCGCGAGAAACGGCGCGGGTCTGACCGCGCCTTGTGGGCCGCCGCGAGCAACGCGGCCGCCGCGGCCGCGACGATCATCACCTTGAATACCCAGAAAAGGGCGACACCGCCGACCTCTAGCATCTGTGCGCTGATCGGCATCGCCTCGACGGCTCCCCGGGCCCGATCGATCGCGGTGGTCAATGTGTCAGTCGCCTGGCTCCCCAACAGCAGACCGCTCCACAGCAAGGCCCGCCTGACTTCCACTTAGGTACAACGCGTTGAGCTGTTGGCCTGGCTTCAAACAATGCGTTGCGTTTCGTCGTCATATTTGTGCTGCCCAGGCGACGCATCGTCCGGGTCGATGTCCGGAGGTTGGCGTTCCTAATTTGGAGGTGCCGACTCAGATGGATACAGGAACCCTTATCACGATCCTCGTGGTTGCCCTCGTGGTCTTCGTCTTGCTCTTCCTGATGCGCGCCGCCGGCGTCGGCGGCCGCAGGCCGAAGCTGCGGCCGCTGCCCGCCGAATCGCGGGACCGTTACATCAGCGAGTGGGATGAGATCGAGACTAAGTTCGTCGACGCGCCTGAGCAGGCCGTTCGCGAAGCGGAGTCGCTCGTCATGTCGATGCTGCGCGAGCGCGGGCATCCGCTCACAGAGCGTGACCTTCCGGACGAAGTGCGGCGCGCGCACAAGCTCGGCTACTCGTCTCGGGACAAGACCGAGGGGATGCGCCAGGCGTTGCTCCACTACCGCGCGGTGATGGAGCGGATGATCGGCTCGGTTGCCCCGACGACCCGCGAAGAGCGCCGCCGGGAGATGGCCTAACTCCACTTACAGGGCGGGTGCGGTCACCTTTGGCCAGACGTCGCTGACCGACGAGAGGCGCGACGTGATCTCTGACGCGCCCGCGATGCTGTAGATGTAGGTGACTCCGGTCGGCGTCGGCTGGCCGCCGAAACACGTCGAGCATGCGCGCTCGCCGAAATACCAGACGAGGTCGTTGGTCAGGAACCTGGCACCAGATCGACCGGCCGGCAGCGTCCGCGACACGCTGTTGGCCTGCACGCTGTAGAAGCCGATCGCGCCCAGCCCGCCGGCGACTCTGTACACGTAAGCGATCCATCGTCCGTCGGGCGACTGATGCGGCCGGACCCAGTGCAGGGACGTCATTGACGTGGCCCCTGCACTCGCGTCCCAGCGGCGCACGTTGCCAGGCCCATCGCGGAAGAAGAGCCGGCTGGGCAGCGATGCCCAGACCGCCATCGTCACGCCGGAAGTCGAATAGACGAGCGAACCGTCGCTCGCGCGGCGGACCTGGTCCGGTGCCGTGGCACCGCTGCCCCCGGTGTGAAAGGTCTGGAAGTAGGCGATGTACTGCCCGTCGGGCGAAAAGCTGAGAAAGCTGTCGTCCTCGTCTGGGCTGATCCCGCGGCCAGGCGCTGCCGGCAGCGTGGCCAGCACGCGATTTCCTGACGGACCGACGAGACGCCAATTGTTGTTATCGAGATAGGTGAGCGATCGGCCGTCGGGGCTGAACGCGTACTGTCCCGCGTCGAACCCGCTCGTGTACGTCGCCAGGACCGTTGCCGTGCCGCCGCTCAGGTTGGCGGTGGCGATCTGGTTGTCTGACGTTTCGTAGGCGACGGTTGACGCGCTGACGAATTGCGGCGCGAGCGCCGCCGCGTCGAATGTGCAGAGGTTTCGCGCGTGCGCCGGGTCCTGGATATCGCGCACCACGACGGTGGCGTCGCCGGCCACGGTGCCGATCACCAGATTGTCGCCCGCGGGGACGGCCGCCGCGCAGTGGACCAAGGATGCCACGCCCGTGGTCGGGCTCGCGATCGGCGAGGTGTCAACCGATGGAGTTGCGGTGGTCGAGGATGGCGACGGCGTGTGAGAGCCGGTAGGCGTAGAGCCGCCGCACGCACTGACGAGAAGCGCGAAGACCAGGATCAAGCGCGACGCGCGCACGCGGTAACACTAGCGGTCGATCAGCTGAACGGCCCTGCGGGTTGGCAACTTTTCACGATCGTGTCGAGAGATTGTCGCCGCCCCTCAGATCAACTCGCATCGATCCGAGCGATCGCGATACGCCTGGCCGCGGCGTCGGTGCTGGTGCCGTCGCGTTCGGCTCTTTGCAAGATCCCGTAGACCGCATCGCCGACGGCGGCGAGCCTGGCGTCGAGGACCTCGCGTGTCCAGTGCTGTTCCTCGAGGCCGCCGCCGTGGAGCACACCGCCCGCGTTGATCACGAAATCGGGCGCGTAGACGATGCCACGCTCGCGTAGCCGATCCGCGTCCTCTGCGGTCTCGAGCTGGTTATTGGCTCCGCCGGCGATCACACGGCAGCGAAGCGTCGGGATGGACCGCCGGTTGATGATGCCGCCAACCGCGCATGGGGCCAGCACGTCGCATTCGGTCCCGAGCGCGGAATCCGGTGGGACGACCTGTATGCCCTTCTCGCGAAGAATGGCGAGGCGTTGCGCATCGACGTCGGTCGCGATCACGGTTGCATCAGCCTCCATGAGCAGGTCGATGAGGTGGCCGCCGACGCCGCCCGCGCCTTGCACGAGGATGCTGCGCCGGCTCAAGTCGTCGGAGTCGAAAACGTAGCGGCACGCCGCGCGAATCCCGTGCAAGACGCCGACGGCGGTGTCGGGTGCGGTATCACCGGATCCTCCCGCGGCCTCGGTGCGGCAGAAGACATATGGCGTGACCTCTGCGATCACGTCCATGTCCAGTGCGGAGGTGTTCATGTCGGGCGCGGCGCTGTACAGGCCACCGAGGGAGTTGATGAATGCGCCGTATTCGCGAAGCAAGCGGCGCCGGGCTTCGCCCTTGGGGATCTCCGGCGTCGGCAGGGCGATCACAGCCTTGCCGCCACCATGCGGGAACTCAACGCTCGCGAATTTCAAGCTCATCGCCTCGGCGAGACGCATGCCGTCGGCGAGCGCGTCCACGATGCGTGGGTAGTGCTTCATCCGCGTACCGCCCGCGGCGGACCCAAGCCGGGTTGAGTGAACGCATATGAACATCCACGTGTCGGTCTCGCGGTCGCGATGCATCGACACAGACTCGCCGTCCCACTTCGCGAGGAGGTCTTCCACGACCTCCAGTCTATTTAGGCCGCCTTTGGATGCTCGACCACGGCGAGGACCCTCGGCGCGACGAACCTTGCAGTGCGGACCACGCCACCGGTGCGGGTGAGCTCACGAACCTCCACTGTCGTGCGCGAGCTGCGGACCTCCACTGTGCGTCCGGCGCGAGTCGCTTCGACCACATACTCGCGCGATGAACCGCCGCCGGCGTCGACCAGGACCTCGACGAAATCTCCCTTTGCCATACGTCTTTGTTATGCCCAATTCGAACCGAATTCATGCGTTCTATCTACAGGGACATGCCCTATTCGGGGCCTAAGAAGTAGCCCATGCGGCGTGGCGTGCGCGCCAGCTGCGCGACCAGGAAGTTGGGTTGCCGCCCATGCTCCTCGGCGGTCTCCTTCTCGATCATCGCCCGCCTGACCACCGCCGCCCCCCACGACCGGAACGGCTCGGGCGGGAACGTCATTGCCTTGGCATTGACCATGGGCAGGCGCACGTTGTCACTGTCGGCGCCGGTGATCAGGTCCGCAAGGACCTGGCCCGCGAGATGCGTCGGTGCGACGCCATTGCCCGTGTAGCCGGCGGCATAGTAGACGCTCGAGTCGCCGACGCGGCCGAACGTCGGCAGGTGGGTCGGCGAAACATCGATGGGGCCGCCCCAGGCGTCCTCGATCGGGACGCCGGAGAAGCTCGGAAACATCAGGCGAAAGCCCTCTGCGGTCTCCGCGACCGCCCGCGCGTCGTGCGTGAACATATCGTCCACCGATCGTCGCGCCCGGCCTCCGCCGCCGCCGAACGCGACCCGGCCGTCGCGTGTGGTGCGGAAGTAGCGCAGCGACGTGCGGAAATCGGTGATCAGCTCGCCGCCGGTCCAGCCGATCTCCTCGAGCTTTTCCGGCGCGGGAGCGGTCATCACGATGTAGCTGCTCCACGCCACGAGCTTGCGACTCAGCTGCGGCCAGCCGATACCCCAGGCGTTGACCGCGAGCACGGCATGCGATGCGTCGACCCGTCCCCGCAGCGTCACCGCCGTGGTGCCGTCGAGCCGAGTCACACGCGTTCCTTCGTGGATGATGACGCCACGCTCGAGGACGACCCGCCGGAGTCCGCGCGCGAGCCGCGCCGGCTGCACGGAGGCGCCGTCTCGCATGAAGGCGCCCGCGCGAAATGCGGGCGAAGCGCACCGCGCCTGGACCTCAGCGGCGCTCAGCTCGTAGAGCTCCTCCGTCGCACCCACCTCGCGCGCGAGGGCGACCATCTCGTCGCGTGCACGCTGATTTGCTTCAACAGTGATCGCGTACATGTAGCCGCTGCGCCGGTACCAGGCGTCGATGCCGTTGCCCTCGCAGAACTTTCCGATCGAATCGATGCTGGTTGTGATCGCCCGGCATGCTTTGACCGCGCCTTCCACGCCGTAAAGCGTCACGAGGCCATGGAGCTCGTCCCACCACCGCTCGCGAATCCCCCGTTGCGTCCGCTCGGACCGCCGCCGCAGATGTCCTGCTCGAGGATGGCGATGCCGAGGTCGGGGTTGCGCTCGTGCAGGAAATACGCGGTCCACAGACCTGTGAATCCGCCGCCCACGATGACGACGTCTGCCTTGATGTCCTTGTTGAGAGGTGGGCACTCGGCCCCCGGGTCCTGCGCAAGCGCGTCGCGCAGCCACCAGCTCCGTTGGTTGCCCGGCGTGAGGGCGAGCCCGGTCAGGTGGAGGCGGTCGGTGCCCGTCCGCATGGCGCTAGTCTGGCGCCGTGAGGTTGGACGTGTACACCATCGTCCTGCTGCGCCGGCCGAAGGACGCGACCGAGATGAGCGAACGCGAGCTCGAGGCACTGCAACGGGATCACCTGGCTTTCAACGCCCGGATGCGCGAGGCTGGCCATGCCTTGGTCAGCGGGCCGTTCGCGGATCAGCCGGACGAATCGTGGCGTGGCATCAGCATCTTCCGAACGTCGGTCGAGCAAACGCGCGTCCTGGTGGCGAACGACCCCTCAGTTCGGGCGGGAAGGCTCGAGGTCGACGTTTTCACCTGGCTGATGCCGGCGGGTAGCCTGGGTGACCGCCCGGCGGCCACGATCGAGGAAGATTGAGACATGAATTTCAGCCTGAGCGTCATCCTCGTCATTCTTGCCCTGGTCGCCTTTGTCCTGGCCGCGATCGGCTGGACGTATCGCAAGACCGACCTTATCGCGGTCGGCCTGGCCCTGTGGTCGCTGTCCTTCCTCATTAGCCGGTTGTCGCACCTGAGCCTTGGCACGATCATCTTGCTGCTCGCGTTCCTAGCCTTCGTCGCCGCGGCGGTGGGCTGGCGCTACCGCAAGCTCAACCTGATCGCGATTGGGCTGGGGTTGTGGACTCTCTCAGCGGTGGTGGGCTAAGCGCTAGCGGGCGGCCGGGACTCTCGCGATGCCGCCCCCACCCGTAAGCCGGGCGGCGATCACCACCGGAATGACGGTGATCAGGATGACGAACGACACGACCACATTGACCTCCGGCAGCAGAACGCCATGGCGGATCTGGCCGTAGATCCAGATCGGCAGGGTGCTTTGCGAGCCCGCGGTGAACGTGGTCACGATGACCTCGTCGAACGAGAGCGCGAACGCCAGCATCCCGCCGGCGACGACAGCCGTTGAGATCAGCGGCAGCGTGATGTCGCGAAACGCCTGGAATCCGTTGGCCCCGAGGTCCATCGCCGCCTCCAGCAGCGAGCCCTGAGTGCGACGCAGACGCGCGAGGACGTTGTTGTAGACGACCACGATGCAGAAGGTCGTGTGGCCGACGACGATGGTCAAGAGCGAAAGAGAGATTCCGTTGAAGCTGAAAAACGCGTTCAGCGCGATCCCCGTGATGATGCCTGGTAGGGCGAGCGGCAGCACGAACAGCAGGCTGATGACCTCGCGGCCGAAGAACGCGGTGCGGTGAATGGCGAACGCCGCGCACGAACCCAGCACGAGCGCGATCACGGTGGCTGTGAGGCCCGCCTGGAGAGAGACGACGAGCGCCGCGCGAACGTTCTCGTCAGCCCATGTGGCGCCGAACCACTTGGCGGTCAGGCCTGGGATCGGCCAGCTCTGGATGTTGGACGTGTTGAACGCGTAGAAGAAGATGAGGAGGATCGGGATGAACAGGAAGAGCAGGATCAGGACCACCCAGACCCGCAGCACCATCCGCGTCCAGAAACCTTCCACGTCCTAGAGAGCCTCGAACGCGCCCAGGCGGTACGCGATGAAAAGGTAGACGGCCATGATCCCAAGCGGAACCATCGAAAGGGCCGCGGCAAATGGGATGTTGTTGGCGATCCCGACATTTGCGTAGACGACGTTGCCGATGAACGTCGAGCTGGCTCCGCCGACCAGGATCGGGGTGATGTAGTCGCCGAGCGTGAGTGAGAACGTGAAGATCGACCCCGCGACGACACCGGGGGCGGCCAGGGGTAGGACCACGTCGCGCAGTGTCTGCCATCTTCGCGCGCCCAGGTCCGCCGACGCCTCCATCAGCGACTCCGGAACGCGCTCCAGGGCCGCGTAAACCGGGATGATCATGAATGGCAGCCAGATGTAGGAGAACACCAGCCACATGGCCGTGTTGGTGTAGCCGATGTTGGCGGGGGGCAGGCCGATCGACTGCAGGCTCCAGTTCAGGACCCCGCTGTGGTTGAGGATGAGGATCCACGCATACACGCGCGCGAGGTAGCTCGCCCACAGCGGCAATAGGACCGCGGCGAAGAGCAGCGTCTGCACGCGACGCGTGGCGACGCGAGCCATGAAGTACGCGAACGGGAAAGCGAGCACTGCGTCCGTCGCCGTGACCAGGGTCGCGATCCCGACGGTCCGGCCGATGATCGACCAGTACGTCGAGTCGGTGATGATGATCCGGAAGTTGTCGAGGTTCCACGACTGCACGATCTGCGTCGTGAAGGGGTCGATGGTCCAGAACGCGGTGATCAGGAGCGTGACCAACGCCGCGAGGTAGATGACCACGAACCAGCCGACCGGAGGCGTGAGCAGGACCAGTGGCCGCAGCCATGGCACACGCCAGAAAAGGGATTGAGCGCCGGCGGCCCCGCCCCCTTTGGGACGAGGCCGCCTGACAGTCTCTACGGACGACAACCTAACCCTTGATCGAGGTCCAGGCTGTCACCCACGTGGCGTACGGGATACACGTCTTGCTGCCGTTGCCACAGTCGGCGAGCGGGGTCTTCCAGAACTTGATGGTGTCGAAGTAGGCGGCGCCGGTTTCGTCGGCGTGGTACTGGTGGCAGCTGCCGGCCTGCTGGGCCTCCATCTCGGCACAAGCCTTCGAGTTCACCGGCGTCTCACCGAACGAGAGAGCCTGCATCGCCTGCACCTTGGGGGTGCTGACCCACTTGGCCCACATGTACGCGCAGTTGGGATGGGTCGCCTTGGTGGCGAGCATCCACGTGTCGGCCCAGCCGGTGGCGCCTTCGCTGGGGATGGTGTCGTCAACCGGGGCTCCCGCGGCCTTCAGCTGGATGGTCTGGTATGGCCAGGCCGCGCCGACCTGAACATCGCCGTTCTGGAAGAGGCTGATCTCGTCGGTGGCGAGGCCCCAGTACTTCTTGATCAGCGGCCGCTGCTGCTTGAGGAGGGCGACCGTCGCGTCGAACTGCTTCTGCGTCAGCTCGTAGGGGTCCTTGATCCCCAAGCTGGGCTGGGTCTTGCTTAGGTAGAGAGCCGCGTCCGCGATCTGGATGGGGTTGTCGGGAACGGTGATCAGGCCACTGTTGGCCGAGTCGTAGATGACCTGCCAGCTCGTCGGCTTGTTCGGAAACTTCTTCTTGTTGTAGAGGAGCGTGTTCGGACCCCATTGCAGGGAGATGCCGTAGTGGATGCCGTTGATCGTGTTGTACGGAGGGCCCTTGAAGTAGTTGTCGAAGTTCTGCCAGTCCGGGATCAAGTCCCTGTTCATCGGCTTGACGTCGCCGCCGTAGATCAGCCGCAGGTCGGCGTCGCCGGAGGCCGAGACCATGTCCCACTGGCCGCCGCCGCCGTCCTTCATCAGGCTGACCATCTCGTCTGACGATCCGGCCGGGTGCAGGTTGAGCTTGCAGCCGGTCGCCGCCGTGAACGGGTTGGCCCATGACTTGTCGGCGTAGCCGTCCCACAGGACGAGGTTGAGCTGGCCTTCGCCGGCGCCGATAGACGTCTGGGGTTTCATCGTTGCGGTCGGCGGCTGCTCCTGCGTGCTGCCGGGCGTGGTCCCGGTCGAACCGCACGCGGTCAGGACCACCGCGGCGGCCGCTGCAAATGCACCGAACTTCATCGCGCTTCCTTTACCTCCCGTTGTCCGAGAACGTATGTCTGATCGGGCGTCCAGGCCAGCCGTACAGGCCGGCCTTCGAACTTCTGGGCGTCGCCCAAAGCGTCCATATTCTGACGTACCGCCACGAGTTGCTCCCCACGGTCGAGGCGCACCAGGTAGCGCGTGCTCACGCCGATGTAGATGACCTCTTCGACCTGGCCTCGCTCGACGGTCATGCCTGGTTCGGCCTGCTCTCCCGCGGCCAGCATCCGGATCTTCTCCGGGCGGATGACGAACCGCACGCCGTCCCTCAGGAGCACGTTCGAGATGCCGATGAACCCGGCCACGAACTCGGTCGCCGGCTGTTCGTACACCTCGACGGGCGGGCCGATCTGCTCGATCTGGCCGTTCGACATCACGGCCATGCGATCGCTCATGGTCAGCGCCTCTTCCTGGTCGTGGGTCACGTATACGAAGGTGATCCCAACCTCCTTCTGGATCTGCTTGAGCTCAATCTGCATCTCCTGCCGGAGCTTGAGATCGAGGGCGCCAAGCGGCTCGTCAAGCAAGAGGACCTCGGGTTCATTGATCACCGCTCGGGCGAGGGCGACCCGCTGGCGCTGCCCGCCTGAGAGCTGGTTCGGGCGCCGGTGGCCAAGCCCGCTGAGCCGGACCATCTCGAGTGCCCGCTGCACCCTCCTCTCGCGCACTTGTCGCGGCGCGCCTTTGATGCGCAGTCCGTAGCCGATGTTCTGGGCCACGGACATGTGCGGAAACAACGCGTAATCCTGGAACACCGTGTTGGTATCACGTGCGTACGGCGGAAGGTTGGTCACATCGCGGCCGCCGAGCTCGATGCGGCCCACGTCGGGGCGCTCGAAACCGGCGATCAGCCGCAGGAGCGTCGTCTTGCCCGAGCCCGAAGGTCCGAGCAGCGTGAAGAACTCGCCCTCGTCGACGACGAGGTCGACGCCCGCCACGGCGACGACCTGGCCGTAGCTCTTGCGGACGCCCCGGATTCTTAGTGCGGGTTTCTTTTGTTTTGGAGGCTCAGCCTCAGTCAAGCGACGCCATCACATGCTTGATCTGCGTGTATTCCTCGAGCGAGTACACGGACATGTCCTTGCCGTATCCACTCTGCTTGTACCCGCCGTGAGGCATCTCGTTGACCAAGGGGATGTGCGTGTTGATCCACACGGTGCCGAACTGAAGCTTGCGCGCCATGCGCAGGGCGCGGCCGAGGTCGCGCGTCCACACCGAGGCGGCCAGGCCGTACTCGACGCCGTTTGCCCACTGCAGCGCCTGCTCTTCGTCGCTGAACCGCTGCACGGTGACGACCGGCCCGAACACTTCTTTGTTCACGATCTCGGCGTCGGGGCCGGGCGGAACCACCACGGTCGGCTCGTACCAGGAGCCCGCCTTCTTGATCCGCGCGCCACCGGTCAGCACCTGTGCGCCGGCCTTACGAGCGCGGTCGACGAAACCGGAGACTCGGGTCAGCTGCTCCTCCGTGACGAGCGGGCCCATCTCGGTATCGTCGGCCAGCGGGTCGCCGACCTTGATGTGGCTGACCACCGGCACGAGGTCGCCGAGCAGCTTCTCGTGGATGTGGGGGCCCGCGATGACACGCGTGGCCGCAGTGCAATCCTGGCCCGCGTTGAAATAGCCGCCGATCTTGATCCACTCCACGACCTTCTCCAGATCCGCGTCGTCGAATACGACGACCGGCGCCTTGCCACCGAGCTCCAGGTGGACGCGTTTCAAGGTCGAGGCTGCGTTGCGCGCGATCTCTTTGCCCGTGGCGACGTCCCCGGTCAGCGACACCATCCCAACCCCAGGGTGGCGCACGATGCCGGCGCCGACAGGCTCGCCGTCGCCGGTGATCACGTTGAGGACGCCCGGCGGAAAGATGTCCGCCGCCAGCTCTGCAAGCTTGAGCGCGGTCAGCGGTGTCCACTCCGACGGCTTGAGGACGACGGTGTTGCCGGCCGCCAGGGCGGGACCGAGCTTCCACGTCGCCATCATCAGCGGGTAGTTCCACGGCGCGATCGATCCGACAACGCCGATCGCTTCCCGGCGCAGCATGCTGGTGAAGCCCTGCATGTACTCGCCGGTCGCGCGGCCCTCGAGCGTGCGCGCGGCGCCCGCGAAGAAGCGGAAGCAGTCCACCGTGGGCGGTATCTCCTCCGACTTCATCACCGCGAGCGGCTTGCCCACGTTCTCCGACTCGATTTGCGCAAGCTCGTCGGCGTTCGCCTCGATGGCATCGGCGAGCTTGAGCATCCGCTCGCTGCGTTCGCGAGGCGTGGTGTCAGACCACCCACCATCGAAGGCTTTGCGCGCAGCGGCCACCGCGCGGTTTACGTCCTCGTCGGTGCCCTTGGGCACGTGGGCGATCACCTTCCCTGTGGCGGGGTTGACGATCTCCTGGGTCTCGCTGCCGGTTCCCGGCGTCCATTTGCCGCCGATCAACATCTCCTGGCGTCGCAAAGTCGTGCTCATAGCCCCCTCCTTGGGTTCAGCGGCCGGCGGCGACTTCTCCGACCGCCGCGCCGAGTATGTCCAGGCCTTCCTCCAGCTGCTCGTCCGGGATCGTCAGCGGCATCAGTGTGCGGACGACGTTGTGGTGCATGCCGCAGCGCAGGATGATCAGCCCTTTGTCACGCGCCGCGGCCAGGATCTTCGCGGTCTCCTTGTCCGCCGGCTCTTTGGTCTGCCGGTTGCGCACCAGCTCCATGCCCGCCATCGCGCCGACGATGCGCACGTCGCCGACGAGGTCCTGCTCGGCCGCCCAGCTCTGCATGCGCTCTTCCACCACGGATCCGATCCGTGCGGCGCGCTGCGGAAGTTTCTCATCGCGCATGACGTCCATCACCGCGAGTCCGGCGGCGCAGGCGACGGGATTGCCGCCGTATGTGCCACCGAGGCCGCCCGGGTCGGGCGCATCCATCACCTCGGCGCGGCCGACGACCGCGGACAGCGGAAAGCCGGCGGCCAGGCTCTTGGCAACGGTGATGAGGTCAGGCTCGACGCCTGAGTGCTCGATGGCGAAGAACTTACCGGTGCGGCCGAAGCCGGTCTGGATCTCGTCGGCGATGAGCATCATGCCGTGCTGCTTGGTCAGCTCACGCAGCCGGCGCATGAAGTCGAGTGGCGCCGGAACGAAGCCGCCTTCACCCAGCACCGGCTCGATGAGGATCGCGGCGACACGCTTGGGCGAGATCTCAGCCTCGAGCAGGTTGTCGAGGTCAGCCAGCGCAGCTTCTGTGTTCCAGCCGCGGTACTCATAAGGAAAGTGCGTCTGATAGATCTCGGCCGCGTAGGGACCAAAGTCCTGCTTGTAGGGCTGGACGCTGCCGGTGAGGCTGAGCGCGAGCAGCGTGCGGCCGTGGAACCCGCCACGGAAGCTGATCACGCCGGGGCGGCTCGTCGCCGAGCGCGCGATCTTGACAGCGTTCTCGATCGCCTCGGCGCCGGTCGAGAAGAAGACCGCCTTCTTCGCGCCGCCAATCGGCGCCACCTCGCACAGCCGCTCGGCGAGCCGGAGGTATGACTCGTAGTGGACGACCTGGAAGGAGGTGTGGGTCGCGCGCTCGAGCTGCTCCTGCACCGCCCGCATCACACGGGGATGAGCATGGCCGACGTTCATCACGCCGATGCCGCCGGCGAAGTCGATGTACCGCTTGCCGCTGACGTCCCACAGCTCCGAGCCCTTTGCCCTGTCGGCGGTGATGGGGTGGGCGCTGGTGATCCCGCGCGGGATGTACTTTGAGCGCAGCTCGGCGAGCTCGGCTTCAGTGGAGTGCGAGACCGTCACGCGGCCATTCAAGCAGATACGATCCGGGCCTGGTGGAAGGGGCTCGCGCGGCCGTCGAGCGGCTGTGGCCGGGACGTTCGGCGACTGTGTCGGAACTCGGCGGCGGGATCACCAACCGCAACTTCAAAGTGGACGTGGACGGCGAGGTTTTCGTCCTCCGGATGGGCGGAGCAAAGACCGAGCTGCTGGGCATCGATCGAGCCGTGGAGTACGCGGCCGGCAGGCGCGCGTTCGAGGTCGGGGTGGGGCCGGAGGTCGTTCATTTCGAACCTGCGGAAGGCTGGCTTGTGTCGCGGTTCATCGACGGACGGCCGATCTCGCTCGAGGAGATGCGCAGACCCTCAACTCTGACAAGAGTTGCATTCGCGATGCGGGCGTTTCACGACGCGCCACACATACCTGGACGCTTCAACGCATTGGCGATTGTGGACAGCTATCGTGCAACCGCCGAAGCGCACGGCGTTGCGATCCCCGCGGAATTCGCGCCAGCGCGGGCGATCGCAGAAAGGATCCGCGGAGCACGGGGCGCACAGCCAAAGGTTCCATGTCACAACGACCTTCTGAACGGCAACTTCCTCGATGATGGGTCGGTCCGGATCGTGGATTGGGAGTACGCCGGGATGGGCGACCGATTCTTTGACCTGGCGAACTTCTCGGTGAACCACGAGTTCTCGGTCGAGGACGACCGGCGGTTTCTCGCGGCGTATTTCGGCGCCGAGCGCGAGAGCGACGTTGTTGCCGTGCGTTTGATGCGGTACATGTCCGATTTCCGGGAGGCGATGTGGGGTGTGCTGCAGAGCGGGATCTCGGACCTCGATTTCGACTTCAACGGCTACGCCGCCAAACACTTCGCCCGGATGGAAGCCAGCGCTGGGGAGCTGCAACTAAACACGTAGCCGCCGCATCTAATCGGCATGAACGCAACAGACACTCCAGCAACGTTTCGGCATGGACCCCTCTATTTCGCAGGTGTGGCGGCGCTGCTGCTCGGGGCGCTTGCCCTCGGAGCTCTCTTCCTCGTTCATCCCAACCCAGCGCTGACGCCAGTAGCCCAGGCTCCCGCGGCGTCACCAACCCCAAGCCAGGCCGAGGAGCCGGCCGCCGCGCCGGTCGCCAGCGTGACTCCATTCCAGTGCAGCGCTTCGACGCTGTCGGCAACCGGCGCACCCGCCGTGGCGGCGATTGACGCCGTCCGCACCGGCAGCCACCCCGGATACGACCGCCTGGTCGTGCAGTTCTCGGGCCGGCAGCCGGGCAGCATCGAGCTGCGGCCGCAGCCGACGTCCAACTTCCTCGGCTCGCCACGCGGAGACACGATCACGCTGGCCGGCGGCCACGGTCTGGTCGCGCTTGTCCGCGGCGCCGACATGCACACCGCGTACAGCGGCGCGCGCGCTTTCAAAACCGGCTATCCGGGCCTTCGCGAGACGCGAGTGATCGAAGACTTTGAAGGCCAGGTGATGCTTGGCCTCGGGGTCGCGGGCAGCAACTGCTACCGCGCGTTCATCCTCGGCAACCCGGTCCGCCTGGTGGTCGACATCCAGACGAGCTAGCACTAGCCCGGCGGGTGATCAAAGGCGGCGAAGTCACTTGACCTCGCCGCCTCTACGTTTGAAGATGCTCGCCATGGCTCAGCAACCGCCGCCGTCGAGCGTGGGTCAGGTCTCGGGCGATGGCAGATGGCGGTGGGACGGCCACCAGTGGGTGCCCAACACCCCGGTGCTCGCGGGCGGCGGATACATGGTGCCCGCGCAGCCCGGCGCGCTGGTCGTCGCGCCCAAGAACCCGGCGGTCAGCCTGATCGTGTCGTTCTTTTTGCCTGGCGTGGGGTCGATGATCAACGGCGACACCAACCGCGGAATCCTGATCCTCGCCCTGTACCTCGTCAGCGCGCTTGCAATCATTGTCTTGATCGGGATCCCGTTTGCGATCGGGATCTGGATCTGGGGCATGATCGATGCCTACCAGGGCGCGCAGGCCTGGAATCGCGCGCACGGGATCCTCAGCTAGGCCTCCCTCTCCCGGATAGATGCTCCTATGTCAAGCCGCTGCCGTAGTGGGTACAGCGAGCCGCTCCAAACGATCCAGCCGGAGGCGTCTGTAGACCTCATCTGAGAGCTGGCGCCGGAGTGAGCGGATGGCTTCAGTC
>Ga0209376_1000615_pt1 | contig 38774 bp, 37 predicted proteins | sample GraSoiAngelo_134_FD_185891 | JGI IMG/M metagenome (GOLD analysis project Ga0209376, IMG submission 185891) | Grasslands soil microbial communities from the Angelo Coastal Reserve, California, USA - 14_0929_05_30cm (SPAdes) (version 2) | ecosystem: Environmental > Terrestrial > Soil > Grasslands ...
CGAGACCGCCCGTGGCGGTCAGGACGCAGGCGCGCATCGCGCCCGGCCTACGGCAGCGGCAGGAACGTCGGTGTGATCATCTGCTCGGGGCCCAGCGTGGGGATCGGCACCGCGGCACCCGACCCGACCGGTTGCACGTACACGCGATACGAGGGGTTGCGGCGGTTCTCCGGTTCGGCGTTGACGACCAGCGCGAGCAGGTCCCCCGCCGGCGCGACCGCGAACGAGAACAGGGCCAGGTCCGTCCCCGAGAGCGCGGTGACCTGGCCGGTGGGCAGGTCCGCCTTCATCACCTGCTGGACGGTACGGCCGCCTTCCTGGCGCTCGACGAGGTAGGCCAGGGTGCCGTCCTTGAGGAACCGCGGCTCGCTCTCCCGCCACTGCGGGCTGCGCGTAAACTGCCGCTGGTTCGAGCCGTCGCGGTTCATGAGCCAGATGTCGTAATTCTTGTTGCGCAGGGAGACGTAGGCGATCGTGCGGCCATCGGGCGAAATGGCCGGCGCCAAGCTGACCGAATCCTGGGTGAGCTGCTTCACTCCCGTCCCGTCGGCGTTCATCGAGAAGACCTGCAGCTTCCCGCCGGCGCGCTGCGACTGGAACAAGATCGCCTGGCCGTCCGGCGCGAAGACGGGGTGGCCGTCCAGCTGCGGGTCGCTGGTGAGCCGCGTGACGTTGGTGCCGTCCGCGTCCATCGCGTAGATCTCGGCGTTGCCGTCGCGGTTGGAGACGAAGGCGATGCGCGAGCCGTCCGGCGAGAACGCCGGATCGATCTGTTGGCCGGTGTCGGCCGAGACGGGCCGCAACTGCGACAGGTTGGATCGCTCGATCGAGTAGAGGCGGAACTTCCCGCCCCGCGAGCTCGCCACCACGATCTCTCCCAGCACGTACACCGTGGCCGCGGCGGTCTTGCCGCCCGGCGCGGTGCCGGTGATGCGCGCGTGGCCGTAGCCCTGCCCGGTGATGGTGCCGTCCTCGGCCACCGAGGCGATCTGCGTGTTGTCCGAGCCCCAAGTCAGGCCCGAGGCGGGGCCCAGCACCGCGCCCGAATCGTCGGTGAAGCTGGCGCGCAGCGTATAGCGCTCGCCCGGGGCCAGCGCCAGCCGCGTCGCCGCGAGCTTCAAGGAGCCCGCGATCACGTTGACGGTCCATGAGACTTGCAGCCCCTGCCCCGGCCCGCGCGCCACGAGCTGCGTGCGGCCGAGCTTGCGGGCGGTGAGCGTCCCCGTGGCCGGATCGAACCCCGCCACCGACGTGTCGCTGAGGCTCCACGTCACCCGCGCCTCTGGCACGGGACTGTTGTCGCCCGCGAGCGGGGTCGCCTGGAACCGGGCCGTCGCCGTGACCGGCACCGCGACTTCGGCGCTCGCCCGCGGCAGCACGGCGAACGCCTCCACCGCGCGGTGCACGCGGATCTCCAGGGTCTTGGTCTGGAGCAGGCCTCCGACGGTGAGCGTCGCGACGCCCGGGCCCACGGCCCGCACCGCGCCGACCAGGTTGACCTGAAAAACCGCCGGGTTGCTCGTCTGCCAGGACAGCGCCAGGGGGCTCACGAGGCGGCCGTTCTGCGTCGGCACGACGACGTGCAGCGTGTCCTGCTCCCCGGGCGCGAGGATCAGCGGTCCCCGTTCCGCGATCGCGACCTCCGCCGCCTGCACCACGACCGGCGCGGTGGCGGTCAGCGTCCCGCTCGACATCTGGATCGTGCCCTGCCCCGAGGCGAGCGCGACGATGTTGCCGTTCTGGTCCACGCTCGCGATGTCCTCGCGCAAGGACTTCCAGACCACGCGCACCGGCGCGGCGGGCGAGCCGTCGTCCCGCAGGGCGCGCGGCGAGGCGTGGGTATTCTCCGACGGCAACAGGTAAATGACGGCCGGGTCGATCTTGAGGGCCGCCGCCGGGCCTGAGCCGGCGGGCTGGCCGGAGAAAACATCCGTCCCCGCGTCCGTCGGTGGGGATACCGGAGGGGTTACCGGCGGCGGGGCGCCGCCCGACCCCGTCACCTGCACGACGGCCTGGCCGCGCCGCGTGCCCACGCGGGCCTCGACGATCGCCGCCCCCGAGGCGACCCCCGTTACCGTGCCGTTGTTGTCGACCTTGGCCACGTTCACGTTGTTGGAGGTCCAGATCGGACGGACGGTGGGAATGACGTTGCCGACGCGATCGAACGCCGTGGCCAGGAGGCCGAGGCGTTCGCCCACCTTGATGGTGACGGAGGGGGGGGCGACCTGGACTTCGGCGACGTTCTGGGCCAGCGCGGCGCCCGGCAGGACCACCAGCAGGGCCGCGGGGGCCGCGCGCAGGAATCGCGCGCTCATGGCAGGGCGAACGTAAGCCCCGCTAAGTGACGTTGTCAAGCGAAGTTGTCACCTTCACACCGTGATGGGCGTCGTGTGTTCCCATCCTTCAAGGACGGGCTCGGCAGACAGAACGCTAAAGCGAGCTCATGTTCGTTCGCTTCAGCGTGGTGCCGTGCCGAGCCCACGCTTCAGCGTGGGAGAACGCGCACCGAGAGCGCCACATAGCCGTCGACCGAATCGCCTCCCGGTGGAAACTCGATAGTCACTCCCTTCATACCCGTTGGCATCCGCACTGGCACCACGTAAGTCGTCCCCGCCACGCCCTCCACGTCCAGCACGAGCGTGTCGCCGGCGAGCCGCTGGCCGCGGAGTTTGAGCGCCCGCGAGCGCTCGCCCCGCCGCGGACGCGGCGCCTCGAGGAGGACCTCCCATCCCGCGGTGTGGCGCACCACGATCTCCGTGCGTTCGCCGAGCGGGACGGTGCAGTCCACGTGGACGTCCGGTCCGGGAGTTCGCACGCCACAGGCCGCCGGTTGCCCGTTGACGGTGACGGCGCGAAGCGTCACCCCGAGCGGGAGCGAGGGGGAGAACTCCACGGTGTCCACCCCGCGACCGCTCGTTCGCTCGATCGCCGCCCGGAACGTGTCCCGCGTGCGCACGAGGCGCGCCGTGTAGCGCCCCGAGCCGGCGGGCAACCGCTCGACCGTTACCGAGTCCCACGTGGGCGGCAGGTGCGGCGCGAGCCGCACGCGGTCTGCCGGCACATCAGCCTCCCAGCCCAGGAGCCCGCGCACCAGCGGCGTCAGCAGCATCGAGGTCGCGAAGAACTGTTGTGGTACGGCAGTCTCGAGCGGCTCGTACACGCTGCCCGAGAGCACCTCGGGGTTGTCCCCCAGACCCCACAGAAACGCGGTGCGCGCGACCGCGGACGTCGCCGCCCACCCCATCGCCGCGTTGTGGTAGCGGAACAGCCCCAGCGCGTCGAACCCGGTGGCGAACGGCCACACGGTTCCGTTGTTGTAGTGCAGCGGATCGAACAGTGGCGACGACGGCGCGAGGGTGCGCGCACCCCAGTCGGTCGTGATTCCCGCGCCCGCGAGCGCCGCTGCCGTCGCCTGACCGCGGCGCTCGTCGAACAGGCCGAACGCCAGGCCGGTCGCCGGCCACACCGTCAGCTCGCCCGACAGCTTGTCGCCATCGAGGAGCGCGAACGCGTAGCGACGCTCGGCGGAAAGCCACAGCTTGTCGCGTAGCGTGGCGAGCGCGCGCTCGTGCAGGCGACGCGCCTCGTCGGCCACCTGGGGTTCGCGCATCGCCAGCGCCATCCGGGGAAACACTTCGAGGGCCTTCACCCACACCGCCGCCATGTACACGTCGGACTTGAGCCCCTGCTGAAGGTCCCCGACCTCGATCGCCCCCGCTCCGGCCCGCGCATTGTCCATCAAGCCGTCGCCGTCGGCGTCCGTCGCCTTCGCCCAGTCGTAGGCGCGGCGCAGGTTCGGCCACAGGCGGCGGATCGTCGCCGTGTCGCCGGAGGCCTGCCAGTACTCGGCGAGCGCGAGGATCCAGAAGGGCGTCGTATCGCCGTGATAGAAGGCGTAGGGGTACTCCTCGAACCAGCGGATGCGCGCGGCCCCCTGTGAGATCTCGTGCGGGATCTTGCCGAGGTTCGGCGCGTTCTTGCCCTGATAGGTCGCGAAGAACGCCAGCCCGTCCCGCGCCACGCTCCACAACCCCGTCGAGCTCATGGCGAACGAGTTGATCGCGGCATCCCCGCCGAAGTACCACCCGAACCCCGGCCGGGTGCTCGTCGGGCCCGAGGGCCCGAACCCCGCGACCAGGCCACACCCGAGGTCGGGGTTGCAGGCGAGCGCCGCGTCGAGGTTCAGCTCGGCCCAACGCACGGCCAGATCGAGCTCCGCGTCCGGCGAGTGCAGCACCAGCGTGGAGTCCAACACCGCCTGCGCGTGAGTCGCCCGCGCGGCGTAGAGCCGCTCGGCGTCCCGGAGGACGCGGCGGTAGATCGCCCGAACCGTGTCGCGCGGAGCCGCTGCCCCAACGATCACGATCGGGATGCCCGCCGCCCGCACCACCGTGAGGCGCCCGGCGGGCTCGCCGGGGCGCGGCATCGCCACGGCACCCTGGTCGCCGACGGCGATGTGCAGCTCGCTGGGGGCGTCGGCGAGCATGTGGGACGGGTTGTTCGTGGCCCACGTGGCGGACGGCGACCCAACGAAGGCGTTCACTTGGCGGCGGCTCTCCGACAGCACGAACGCCTTCTCGGCGTCGTCCCAGGCGACGTATTGCCCCCCCATCCCCGCGGGCCAGGCGTACTGGAGGTCGGGCCGGAACTGAGCGATGATCTCGAGGGGCCGTACCGCCTCCACTTCGAGCACGGCGACGACGGCTGGCTCGTCCTCCGGGGCGAACAACCGCTCCCGTACGGTGAACGCAGGGTGCACGTACACGATGGTCACGCCGGCAGGCGTGACCTCGACCCGCCGCGCGATGTCGCGTCCAGGGACGGGTTGGTCGTACAGTGGCGTTTTGAACCTGAGCTCGAAGCCGTGCAGCAGCTTGAGCGGCCACGCCCACGCCTCGAATGTCCCGGTTTCCGTACCGATGAGGGCGCTGCGGCGTCCCACCACGCTTGTGTACCCGGCGGGCCGCGCCGGGCCCGTCAGGTCCTCGGCGAACTGTCGCCACGGCAACGAGATGGGGCGCGGCGCGCCCTGCGCCGCGAGCGCCGTCGGCGCCAGCAGCAAGGCCCAAAAACGGGTGCGTATCGTCACTTGCGGAGGGAAGTGAGCGGGATAAGCTATAGGCCACGCCCGAACACTACCAGCGGAGGAGAGATCCGATGCTTGAGCATGTGGAGGTGACGGAAAGCGGCTGGTCCGGTCCGGGGATGTCGGAGCCCATGTTCCCGCCGATGCCGCCCGCGCCGCCGACACCGGCCCCGATGAGGCCGATGGGCGAGCCGATGGCCGCCCCGAAGCCGAAGCCCGCAGCCCGCAAGAAGGCGAAGAAGAAGGCCAAGAAGAGGAAGGCCGCGCGCCCGAAAGCCAAGAAAAAGGCGAAGCGCGCCAAGGGTCGGAAGAAGGCGTCGCGCCGCAGGCGCCGCTAGAACACCTCGACGACGACACGCGGGAGCGTTTGCCGGATGACCACGGTCATCTCGGGCAGGCGCTCCCGCGGCACGTTCGGGGTTGCGGCAGCCATGTTGGACGGTACGTTGGGGCGACTCGCGAACTGCAGAGGCGCGGCATGCGCGGTGCGTGGTGCGTAGTGGCGATCGGTGTGGCCGCGTGCGCGGCGCCCAAACGTCCACCCGGCGACCCCGAGGCCGAAGTCGGGGTGATGCTGCGCCGCTCGGCGGCGGATTGGAACCGCGGCGACCTCGAGGGCTTCATGAGCGACTACGCCCGCGACTCGCTCACCAGCTACCTGCGCCGCGGGCACGTGCAGTACGGGTGGCAGGCGCTCCACGACCACTACCAGGCGGACTATTTCGCGGCCGGCAAGCACCGCGACTCGCTCACCTTCGAGGAGCTGCACGTGCGGGCCGTGGCGCCGGACCTCGCGCTCGCCACCGCGCGCTTCGCGCTGCGGCGCGGTGACTCGGTGACGGCGAGCGGGCCGTTCACGCTGCTCCTGCAGAAACGCGGCGACCGCTGGCAGATCCTCCACGACCACACGTCGTCGGATCCCAAGTGACGGCTCCCCGCTTCCCGCTGCTCTTGGGTCTCGTGGCGCTCGTGGTGGCGGCGTGCACGTCGTCCGGGAAGGGCATGATCGCGCTGCAAGGCGCGACGCTCATCGACGGCTCGGGCGGGCCCCCCGTGACCGACGCCCTGCTGCTCATCAAGGATGGGCGTCTCACCGCGGTGGCGCGCGTCAACGAGATCAAGGTTCCGCGCGGCGCCGTGGTGATCGACCTCGCCGGCAAGACGATCATCCCCGGCCTGATCGACGCGCACGCGCACGTGGAGCGCTGGGCGCTGCCGCGCTACGTCGCGTGGGGGGTCACGTCGGTGCGCGACCTGGGCGCGCTGTCGAACGACTCCGCCTTCGCGCTCAAGGCGGATCTGGGCGCCGGCGCCGTCTTCGGCCCGCGGATGTACACCTCGGGCGCGATGATCGACGGCGTGCCGGCGACGTACCCCAACGCGACGGCCGTCGCCACGGGACCCGAGGCGCGGCGCGCGGTGGATCAGCGGGCCGCACCCGGCGCGGCGGGCGCGGACTATCTCAAGATCTACACGAAGATCACGCCCGCGTTGCTGCGGCCGCTGATGGACGAGGCGACAACCCTGCGCCTTCGCGTGGCGGCGCACCTGGGCAAGACCGACGCCCTCACCGCGGCGCGGGCCGGCGTCACATCGCTCGAGCACATGTCGGGAGTCGTCGAGGCGGCGGTCCGCAACCCGGCCCCGTACTTCCGCGCCCACGACCTGTTCCTCGCCGGCTGGACGCGCGAGGAGACCGGCTGGACCGCGCTCGACTCGGCGACCATATCGCGGACCGCGCGCGCGCTCGCCCAAACCCACGTGGCAATCGTCCCGACGTTGGTGGTCCACGAGACGCTCGCTCACCTCGCGGACACGAGCCTACGCTCGCGGGCCGAGATGGCCGACGTGCCGGCGGACACCGGCAACGTCGTGCGACAGGTCACGAGCCTGCTCAGGCGCACCAACTGGCGCGCCGCGGACTTCGCCGCGTTCCAGCGGGCACGGCCACGACAGGATCTGTTCGTGCGCGAGTTTAAGCGCGCCGGCGGGCTGGTGGCCGCGGGGACCGACGCCGCCAACCAGCTGCTCGTCCCCGGTGCGTCGCTCCACGAAGAGCTGCTGTTGCTGACGGAGGCCGGCCTCTCCCCCCTCGAGGCGATCACGGCCGCGACGCGGCACGGCGCCCAGCTGCTGGACGCCGACTCGGTGGGCTCTCTGGTCCCGGGGAAGGTGGCGGATCTCGTCGTGCTCAACGCGAGCCCCGCCCAGAACATCAACAACACCCGCGACATCGCGTGGGTGATGATCCGCGGCCGCATCGTGCGGCCCGATTCGTTGAGGACGGCATGGAAAAACTGAGATTCGTCGCCGCGTTGTTGGTCATCGCCGTGGCCGGCTGCGACCACGGCCCCTACGACGTCCTGCTCACCGGCGGTTGGATCGTGGACGGGAGCGGCAACCCCCGTTGGCAGGGAGACGTGGGGATCCGGGGCGATCGCATCGTCGCCGTCGGGTACCTGCCCGGCGCCCGGGCCCGGGACACGGTGGACGCGCGCGGGCTGGTCGTGGCGCCCGGGTTCATCGACATGCTGGGGCAGTCCGAGACCAACGCCCTCGCCGACAGCCGGGTCCTCAGCAAGGTCACCCAGGGGATCACCACGGAAGTGACCGGGGAGGGCGGTTCGGTCGCGCCGCTCACCGACCAGCTCGTCGTCGACGATTCCGACGTGATGAAGAAGTACGGCTACCGCGAGGACTGGCGCGACCTCGACGGCTACTTCGCCGTCCTGGCGGGCAGCGGCTCGACGGTGAACATCGCCACCTTCGTCGGTGCGACGCAGGTGCGCCTCGCCGTGGTGGGGAAGGAAGACCGGCGCGCCACGCCGGCCGAGCTCGCCCACATGACGGCGCTGGTGGACACGATGATGCGGCAGGGCGCGCTGGGGGTGTCCACCGCCCTCGAGTACGCCCCCGCGTTCTACGCGCCCACCGAAGAGCTCGTGGCCCTGGCGCGGGCGGCCCGCCGCCACGGCGGGATCTACGCGACGCACATGCGCAACGAAGGCGGGGCCATCGATTCGGCCCTCGACGAGGTGTTCCGCATCGCCGCCGAGGCGAAGATCCCCGCCGAGATCTGGCACCTCAAGATCGCGGGGCGCTTGAACTGGGGGCGGATGCCGCACGTGATCGCCCGCATCGATTCGGCGCGGGCCGCGGGGCTCGACGTGACGGCGGATCTCTACCCCTACCTCGCCGGCGCGACCTCGCTCGACGCCTCGATCCCGGCGTGGGCCCACTCGGGCGGCGTGGATTCGATGCTGCAGCGGCTCGCCGACCCCGCGACGCGCGCCCGCATCCGCGCCGAGCTCGTGGCCTCGCCCCGGTCGACCGACCGTTTCATCCGGGCGGCGGGCGGCCCCGGCGGCGTGATCGTGTTGCCGTTCGCGGACTCACTCAAGCAGTACACGGGCAAGCGGCTCAGCGAGGTCGCCGCGCTGCGCCACGAGGATCCGTATGAGACGTTGTTCAAGCTGGTGACCGCCGAGCGAGCGCGCACCGGGGCGATCTACTTCCTGATGAGCGAGCCCGACGTGCGCGTGGCGCTGCAGACGTGGTGGACCGGGTTCGACACCGACTTCGGCGGCGTCGCCCCGGACGGGCCGTTCGGCCGCGACGGCGCGCACCCCCGCGCCTACGGTTCGTTCGCGCGGATCATGGGACTCTACGTCCGCGACGAGAAGCTGATGCCGCTCGAGTTCGCGGTCCGCAAGGCGACCTCGCTCCCGGCCCAGCGCGTGGGGCTCACGGGGCGCGGGCTCCTCAAGCCTGGCTTTTTCGCCGATATCACCGTCTTCGACCCGGCGACGATCATCGACCGCGCGACCTTCGAGAATCCGCACCAGCCGTCGGCCGGGATCGCCTACGTGTTCGTGAACGGCCAGAAGGTGCTCGATCACGGGAAGCTGACGCGCGCCCGGCCGGGCCGCGGGCTGCGTGGGCCGGGCTACGTGCCCCGGACGCGCCGCGGCGAGTGACGCTCGGCCGGCTCGTCCTCGCCTGGATCCCGGTCGCGGTAGTCTTCATTGTCGTCGGTGGCATCGCGATCCCCTTCCGGAACGCCGACCCGACACCGCTCGGCAAGACTTGGATGTTCACCAAGAGTGACGTGGCCTGGCGGGCGTTCGAGGCGCTGGTCGCCACGCTTTTCGGCTCGTTGTGGTTCGACTCGCTGGGCAGCGGGGAGTGGTGGCTGGTGTTCCTGCTCGTCGGCCTGATGGTATCGTCCGCCCGGGTGCAGGGCCCGGCCCCGCCGCCGCGGCGGGAGACGCTCGTCCGCACGGCCCGCGATGTGCTCCGCTATGTCCTGGCCGGCGCGGTCCTGGCGTGGCGACTCGGCTGATCCGCATCCCGTATCACGCATCCCCCATCCCCGTCATATTTCCGAGCATGACCATTCGCCTCACCGCGTTCTCGCACGGCGCGGGCTGAGCCTGCAAGCTCGGCCCCGCCGAGCTGGCGCAGGTCCTGCGTCACGTGCCGGTCGCGAGCGATCCGCGGATCCTCGTCGACGCCGCCACCCGCGACGACGCCGCCGTCTTCCAGATGACGGCCGATCGCGCGATCGTGGCGACGGTGGACTTCTTCACGCCCATCGTCGACGACGCGTACGACTTCGGCCGCATCGCGGCGGCGAACGCGTTCTCCGACGTCTACGCGATGGGCGCCACGCCGCTCATCGCCCTGAACCTCGTCGGCTGGCCGCGCGACACGGTGCCGCTCGAGCTGCTCGGTGACGTACTGCGCGGCGGCCAGGACATCGCGCGCGAGGCCGGCGCGTTCGTCCTGGGCGGGCACTCGGTGGACGACCCCGAGCCCAAGTACGGGATGGTGGCGATCGGCGAGGTGCACCCGGCGCGCATCGTGACCAACGCCGGCGCGCGGCCCGGCGACGCTCTCGTGCTCACCAAGCCGATCGGCACCGGCATCCTCACCACGGCGCTGAAGCGCGACCTGCTCAGCGCCGCGGACCTGGCGCCGGCAGTCACGGTGATGACGACGCTGAACGCGGGCGCGGCCCGCGCGCTGCGCGCGGTGGACGTCCACGCCGCCACCGACGTGACCGGCTTTGGGCTCCTGGGGCATCTGTGCTCCCTGCTCACCGCCAGCGGCGCGGCGGCTGAAATCCAGGCCGCAGCCGTGCCGCTGCTCACCCGCGCACGCGAGCTGGCCGAGCGCGGCGCCATTCCCGGCGGCACGCGCCGCAACCTCGAGAGCCTCGCCGGCGCCATCGAGTTTGCCGCCGGCGTGGACGAGACCACCCGTCTCCTGCTCGCCGACGCCCAGACGTCGGGGGGACTGCTGATCGCCCTGCCGGAGCCCCAAGTCCCCGCGCTCCGCGCCGCGCTGGAGCGCGAGCGGGCTCCCGCAGCCGCGCAGGTCGGGCGCGTGGTCGCCGGGCCGCCGGGGCGCGTCGCTGTCGCGTGATGCCGACCCCCGCCATCCCCGAGTACCACGCGCGCACCCCGGAGGCGATCGACGCGCTGGAACGGGCCGTCCGGGAGCACCACCGGGTGGCGCTGATGCGCCGTGGGACCGAATATGTGGTCGTGGCCGAGCGACTCGAAGCCCGGGGCGTGGGGGGCGGCACCGAGGTCCTGCATGGGCGCCTGCCGATGACGGGGGAGGTGCTCGAGTTCGCGCTGGGCGACCTGGAGTGGTTCGCGGTGCTCCCATGAGGACGGCGACGTGTTCACCAGACTCCTGATCGGGCTGGACGGCAGCCCCCAGGCCGATGCGGCGCTCGAGCAGGCCGTGGTGCTCGGCCAGCGCTTCGACGCCGCGCTGCTCGTCGTGCACGTCCACGAGGCGGGCGGCGGTGTGGACGGCGCGATGCTGGGGCGGGCCCGCGAGCGCGTCGCCGCGGCGCGGCTCAAGGTCGAGGTCGTCGAGCGCGAGGGCGACGCGGCGCTCGTGCTCGCCGAATTGGCGAAGGACGTGGACGCGGCGCTCGTGGGGCGCCGCGGCGCGACTCGCAGCGCCGAGAGCCTCGGCGCCACGGTGGCGGCGCTGATCCGCGTGTCAGAGCGGTGCGTCATCGTGTGCGGGGGAACACCGTCGCCGATGCGCGTGTGCGCTGCAGCATTCGACGGCCGCGAGACCAGTCGCCGCGCGCTCGACTTGTGCGGGCGGTTCGCCAGCATCGTCGGCAGCACGGTCCACGTGATTCACGCCGCCGCCGACCAGGAGGCCGGGCGCGCGGTGGTCGGCGAGGCGGAGGCGGCGCTGTCGTTGCTCGGCGTCTCGTTCGTGACGCACGTCGAACCGGGGAAGCCCGGCGAAGTCGTCGCGGCGGTGGTGCGCCGCACGCGTTGCGACGCCCTGTTCGCCGGCGCCCACGTGCCGCACGGTGGCGAGCGGCCCAGCATCGTCGTCTCGCACGCGGAAGAGATCCTGCGCCACACCGACATCCCCGTCGTGATCCAGCCGTGACGGCGGAGCGCCGGATCACGGTGCTGGTGCACGCGGACGAGAGTTGTCTCGGGAACGATTCCACGAAACCCAGCCCCGGCGGCAACGGCGCGCTGCTGGAGGCGCCGGCGGGTGACAGCGTCGCGCGCTGGGACTTCTACGAGTGCTCGCCGCAGACGACGAACAACAAGATGGCCATCGCCGGGGCGATCGCGACGCTCGAGTGGATCCGCCGCCAATGGCAGCACGCGCGGGTGCGCTACGTCTCGGATTCGGAGTACCTGGTGAAGGGTGTCACGGAGTGGATGCCGGCGTGGAAGCGCCAGGGGTGGCGCCGCAAGGGCGGTGCCCTCGAAAACCTCGAGCTGTGGCAGAAGTTGGATCAGGTGCTGGCGGCCCACGAGGTGGAATGGGGGTGGGTCCGGGGCCACAACGACAACCCCAAGAACGACTACGCCGACCACCTCGCCACGACCGCCGCCGAGCGGCAGGAGCGCTCCAACGGCCTCGTCCCTTCCGGCTTCGACACCTGGCTCGCGCAGCAGCGCGCCCGCGGCCGCTACGCTGATTACGATCCTGATCGGGAGATCCCGTGAGCGGCTTCAAGGACGGGGTGAAGCAAAACACTCACCCTTTGAACCTGTCATCCACTGCGCCGTCTGAGGCGTCTCCCTCCCGTATTCCTCTGTACGAGGTTTACATGCGGATGGCGGAGGAGCTGGCCAAGCGCTCGACGTGCGGCCGGCTGCAGGTCGGCACGGTCATCACCGACCAGGCTCTGGAGAACGTCCTGGCGATCGGGTACAACGGCAACGCCCGCGGCCTCCCCAACAAGTGCGATTCCTCGGTGCCGGGCAACTGCGGGTGCATCCACTCAGAGATGAACGCCCTCGTCAAGGCGCCGGGGAACGTGCGCGACAAGGTGGTGTTCGTGAGCGCCTCGCCGTGCGTGATGTGCGCCAAGCTCATCATCAACTCGGGCGTCACCCACTTGTTCTACCGCAAGGCCTATCGCGACCCGACGGGCGTCGAGGTGCTGCAGCAAGGCGGGGTCGTGCCCGTGCTCTACGATCGGTGGCAGAACGAGTGGCGGTGAAACGAATGCGGAGTGCGGAATGCGGAATGCGGAATTGAACTGCCCTGAGGGAGGGCTTCACATGCACACACGCGTCGTCCGTGCCTTGGGAGTGCTGATCTTCGCCGTCGCACCGGTGAGCGCACAGTCCCTGATGTACCGGCCGCCCAACCTCGGCGGCACCTGGGTGCCCGACGGCGGCGTCGTCCAATTCAACTTCGTGCACCGCTTCTCCGTCAGCCCCGGGCCGGTCCATGAAGTGATCAACTATCCCACCTTCACGGTCGCCGCCGGCCTGGGCCGCGCCCTCGCCGTGGGCTGGCACTTCGGCACGAACTCCTTGGTCGGGCCGGGGCAACCGGACAACAACGAGAGCGAGTGGTCCGTGCGCTGGCGGGCGCTGGGCGCCGAAGGAGCCCCGGGGCTCGCCGTCGCGGTAACCCCCGCCTACAACGCGCTCGCCCAGAGCGGCGACGCCGAGGTGGGCGTCGACTACACGCGCGGGCCGGTGACGCTCTCCGGCGCGGCGCGCGCCATGAGCCATCCGTACCGGGCCACGAAGGCGCGCGCGGCGCTCGCCGGCGGCGTGGTCGCGCGGCTCAGCGATTACATCGCCGTGAGCGCGGACGTGGGATCGCTGGTGGGACCCACCACACGCGCCGCGTGGAGCGCGGCGCTGGACTTCGTGATCCCCGGCTCGCCTCACACCTTCTCGCTCCAGGTCAGCAACGCCACGACCAGCACGATCGAGGGCAATTCGCGAGGGTTCGCGAAGAAACTCTACGGCTTCGAATTCACGATCCCGCTCCACCTCTCCCGCTTCAGCCCGTGGTTCCATCGCCCAACAGCCCCTGCGCTCGCCGCGGGGGGCCCGGCGGCGGCGGCGGTCGAGATCCACGGGTTCCGTTTCCGCACCGACACGGTGACGGTCGCGGTCGGCGAAGCCGTGCGCTGGACCAACGCCGATCCCCTGGAACACTCCGTCACCTTCGACGACGGCCCGGATTCGGGTCGGCTCGCGCAGCGGGCGACGTTCGTGCGGCGCTTCGACCGGGCGGGGACGTACACGTACCACTGCACGCCACATCCGTACATGAAGGGCGTGGTGGTGGTGCGGTGATGCGGAATGCGGAGTGCGGAATGCGGAATTTCCCGGTGGGCGTCGTGGCGCACGACCTCGCCTTAGCATTCCGCATTCCCCATTCCGCATTCCGCATTGGAGTTCCCAATGCCCGATGAACTCGATCGCTTGTTTGAGCTGCTGGTGACGGGGCTCTCGAAGGACAACCGCCTCGCGGTGCCGTTCCCCGCCGCGGAGGTCTACGAGCGGCTCGTGCCGTATCGGTCGAACCGCTCGCACTTGAACGTGGCGACGCACCAGGACTACGAGATGACGGTGCTGCGGCTGCTCGCCGGGGAGCGCGGGTACCTGCGCTTGGAGCCCGATGACGTGCGCGAGGCGATGCAGCGCGAAGTCACCGCCACCAGCCCCGACACGGCGTATTTCCGCAACTTCCCCGACTGCCGCGTGATGATCAACCGCCTCGCGGCCGAGCGGTTCCTGCGCGGCGACACCCGCTACGGGCCGCCCCAGCCGGAAGAAGAGGAAGAAGCCGAGGAGGAGGAACCGGTGAGCTGGACGGGAGAGAACCCCATTTCGCCGGCGCCGGGCGAACCGCGACCGGATGCCGAGGAGCCGACGTTCGAGCTGGCTGACGAAGGCGAGCCGGCCGCAGCGCGCCGCTGCCCCTACTGCGGTGGTGGGCTCCCGGCCGGCCGCAAGGTCAACTTCTGTCCGCATTGCGGGCAGCCGCCGCTCGGCGAGCTCAAGTGCCCGGCGTGCGGCGCGGAGGTGGACGTGGGCTGGGCGTACTGCGCGGGCTGCGGCCGCGCGACGGGGTTTGAATGAGTCGGACGGTCGGACGGTCGGACCGTCGGACTGAGAAGGCAACCCACCGCGTGGCCGTGATCGCCGGCGACGGCATCGGCCCTGAGGTGATCGAGGCCGCGATCCCGATCATCGAGCGCGCCGCCGGGAAGCACGGCGTCGCGCTCGCGTGGGAGCGGCTCCCCTACGGCGCCGACCACTACCTGAAGACGGGTGAAACGTTACCGGAGAAGGCGTTTCGGAAACTGCGGGACGATGTCGACGCCATCTTCCTCGGCGCCATCGGCGACCCACGCGTCCCCGGCAACGAGCACGCCCGCGACATCCTGCTCGGGCTGCGCTTCAAGCTCGATCTCTACATCAACTTTCGGCCGGTTCGCCTTCTCCACCCCGACCTCACCCCCCTCCGGTCGGACGGTCGGACGGTCGGACAGTCGGACCGCAACATCGATTTCGTAATTTTTCGGGAGAACACCGAAGGTGTCTACCTGGGGCGGGGTCGCGTCGAAGGGCAGACGTACATCGCTGAGGAGATCAACACCGCCAGGGGCGTCGAGCGCATCATCCGGGCGGCGTTCGAGTGGGCGAGAACGCACGGCAAGACCCGCGTCACGATGAGCGACAAGTCGAACGCGGTCCCCGCGCACCGGGTGTGGCAGGAACAGTTCAAGGCGGTGGCGGCCGCGCACGCCGGGATCGAGGCCGAGCACCGCTACGTGGACGCGCTGGCGATGGACCTGGTGCGCAAGCCCGAGCGCTTCCAGGTGATCGTGACGAACAATCTCTACGGTGACATCTTGTCGGACCTGGGCGCGGGACTGGTCGGCGGGCTGGGCTTCGCGGCGAGCGCCAACCTGCACCCCGGCCGCGCGGGGCTTTTCGAGCCGGTGCACGGCTCCGCGCCGCCGCTCGCGGGCAAGGGCGTCGCGAACCCGGTCGCCGCCGTGCTCACCGGAGCATTGATGCTGGAGCAGCTCGGCCACGCCGAGCCCGCGCGCGCTCTCGAGCGAGCAGTCAAGGAGACCCTGGCCGCCGGTGTCCGCAGCCCCGACGCGGGCGGCACCGCGACGACCCGCGACGTGGCGGCCGCCATCATCGATCGGATATGAAGACTCTTCTTCTCTTGTGCTTTGTAGCCCAAACCCCCCGCCCCTCGACCATGGCCCATCGCTCCACCGTCTACGCCCCCCACGGGATGGCCGCGACCAGCCAACCACTCGCCACCGCCGCCGCCTTGGGGGTGCTCGAGCGCGGCGGCAACGCGATCGACGCGGTGGTCACGGCGGCGGCCGTGCTCAACGTCGTCGAACCGCAGATGACCGGCATCGGCGGCGACATGTTCGCGATCGTGTGGTCGGCGAAGGACCACCGGCTCTACGGCCTGAACGCCAGCGGCCGCGCGGGCAGCCTGATGACGCGCGCCGCGCTGCTCGCCCGCGGGCACCAGACGATGCCGGAGGAGACCGTGGAAGACGTCACCGTTCCCGGCGCGCTGTCGGGGTGGGACGCGCTGCTCAAGCGCTTCGGCACGATCACCCTCGCGCAGGCCCTCGCGCCCGCGATCCGCTACGCCGACGAGGGCTTTCCCGTCACGCCGATCATCGCGCGCGAGTGGGCCGACGAGACCGAGAAGTTGAAGAGGGACGACGGCGCACGGGCCACGTTCCTGGTGGACGGCGCCCGCGCGCCGCATGCCGGCGAATGGTTTCGGAATCCGGACCTCGCCCGCACGCTGCGGCTCATCGCCGATCAGGGTCCCGGCGCGCTGTACGGCGGCGAGCTGGGCCGGCGCGTCGTGGACCGCGTGCGTGCGCTGGGCGGCTACCTGACCCTCGACGACCTCACCGCGCACCGGCCCGAGTGGGTCGAGCCGATCTCCGCGCCGTTCCGGGGCTACCGCGTCTGGGAGCTGCCGCCCAACGGCCAGGGTGTCGCGGCGCTCGAGATGCTGCGCATCCTCGAGCCGTACGACTTGAAAAGCCTGGGGCACAACACCGCGGCCTACCTCCATCTTTTGATCGAGACCAAGAAGGTCGCGTACGCCGACATCGCGCGGTACGTCGGCGAGCCGGCCGAGATGACGACGCCGGTCGCGGCGCTGCTCGGCGACGCGTTCGTCGCGCAGCGGCGCGCGCAGATCGATCCCGCGCGCGCCGCCGACCGCCCCGCGCCGGGCAAAGCGGCGACGGCGAGCGAAACCATCTACCTCACGGTCGCCGACTCCGCGGGCAACATGGTCTCGTTCATCAACAGCCTCTACGACCTGTTCGGCTCGGGGGTCGTGGTGCCGGGCACGGGATTCGCCCTGCACGACCGCGGCGCGGGGTTCACGCTCGAGCCCGGCTTGCCCAACACCGCCGCCCCCGGGAAGCGGCCGTTCCACACCATCATCCCCGCGTTCGTCACCAGGCCCGACAGCGCCGGGGTCGATCAGCCGTGGATGAGCTTCGGGGTGATGGGCGGCTCGATGCAGCCGCAGGGCCACGTGCAGGTGCTGCTCAATCTCCTGGTGTTCGGGATGGATCTGCAGGAGGCGATCGACGCGCCGCGGTTTCGGCATCTGGACCACCGCCGCGTGGCGCTGGAGCCGGCGATCGGTGACGACGTGCGGCGCGCGCTCCAAGCGCTGGGCCACGAGATCGCCGACGAGCGCGGCGTGGCGTTCGGCGGCGCGCAGGCGATCATCCGGCTGCCGCGCGGCTACGCCGGCGGCTCCGATCCCCGCAAGGACGGCATGGCGGCGGGCCACTGATGCCGCGCGAACTGGCGCGGGTTCTCGGTCTTCGGGACCTGATTCTCATCGTGGTGGGGACGGTGATCGGGTCCGGCATTTTCCTCGTCCCCAGCGACGTACTCGCCCACGCCCAGCAGGACGTTGGGTGGGCGCTGCTGGTGTGGGCGGGGGGAGGCGTGCTCTCGCTCCTCGGGGCGCTCACCTACGGGGAGTTGGGCGCGATGGAACCCGACGCCGGCGGGATCTACGTGTACATGCGCAAGGCGTTCGGGCCGCTGGTCGCCTTTCTGTACGGGTGGGCGATGTTCTTCGTCATCGCGAGCGGCTCGATCGCGACGCTCGCGGTCGCGTTCGGCACGCGCTACCTGCCGCAGCTGGTCAAGATCGGCCCTCTGGAGAGCAAGCTCGCCGCCCTGCTCGTCATCGCGGCTGTGACCTGGGTGAACATCCGCGGCACCCGGCGCGGGGCCACGGTCCAGAACGTGGCCACCGCCATCAAGGTGGGAGCGCTCCTCCTCCTCTCCGTCGGCCTGCTCGCGGTGGGGCGCGGCCTGGGCGGCAGCGATGTGAAGCTCTTCGCGGCCCCGATGACGACGACGCTGCTCTCGAGTGCAGGGATCGGCTTGATCGGCGTGTTGTGGGCCTACGAGGGGTGGCAATACGTGACGTTCTCGGCCGGCGAGACGGTGGACCCGCAGCGCACGTTTCCGCGCGGCATCGTCGTCGGGACGGCCTTGCTCATCGGGATCTACTTGCTCGCCAACGTCGGCTACATCGCCGCTCTGGGACCTGGTGGCGTCGTGGCTTCCAAGCGCGTCGCCGCCGACGCGGCGGGCTCCCTCTTCGGCGTTGGCTTGGGCACGATCGTGACGCTGCCGATCTTGGTGTCCATTTTCGGCGCCGCGAACGGGCTGGTCCTCACCACGCCCCGGTTGTTCTACGCAATGGCCCGCGACGGCCTGTTCTTCCGGCGGTTGGCGGAGGTCCACCCGCGGTTCGGCACGCCAGCGGTCGCGGTGGGGGTGAGCGCCGCGTGGGCTGCGGTGCTCGCCGCGTCCGGCACCTTTGAACAGTTGTACCGGTTCGTCGTGTTTACGAGCTGGATCTTTTTCGCGCTCGGCGCGGCGGCCGTGTTCGTGTACCGGCGCCGTTTCCCGGATGCGCCGCGACCGTTCCGCACGCCGGGCTATCCGGTGACGCCGGCGCTGTTCATCCTCGCCGCGGCAGCCATCGTGGCGAACACACTTGCCGCCCAACCCAGGCAGGCGCTGGTCGGGCTCGGCATCGTCGCGACAGGGGTACCGGCATTCGCGGTGTGGAAGCGCTTCTCCGGACGCGTCGCGGCGTAGCGCCGCCCTACCGCCCCCCCGCCCGACCGCCGATATTCACCGGTCTGACCAGGGGAGCTGTGTTTCCATGAAAACCCAGGGCGCCGGTGGCGACGTCGTGTTCCTCTCCGGCGTGCGCACCGGCTTCGGCACCTTCGGCGGATCGCTGAAGGATCTCTCAGCCACCCAGCTCGGCGTGGTCGCCGCGCGGCACGCGCTCGAACGTTCCCACGTCGCGGCCGAGAAGATCGGCCACACGGTGTTCGGCAACGCGCTGCAGACGTCGAACGATGCCATCTACTGCGCCCGCCACGTCTCTCTCAAAGCCGGTCTGCCGATCGAGGTGCCCGCCGTCACGGTCAACCGCCTGTGCGGCTCAGGGTTCGAGGCCATCACCCAAGGCGCTCAGCTCATCCTGCTCGGCGAGGCCGAGGCCGTGCTGTGCGGCGGGGCGGAATCGATGAGCCAGGCACCCCACGTCGTGCACGGCGCCCGCTGGGGCCTGCGACTGGGGCCCCCGGCACCGCTCGAAGACCTGCTGTGGGAAGCGCTCAAGGACCCGCAGTGCGGCCTCTCGATGGCGGAAACCGCCGAAAAGCTCGCGGAGAAGTACAAACTCACGCGGCGCGAGGTGGATGAAGTCGCCCTCGGCTCCCAGCAACGCGCCAAGAAGGCCTGGGACGATTGCGTCTTCCAGGACGAGGTCGTGGCGGTTCCCGTCAAAGTGAAGGGCAAGGACGTCGAGTTCCGCGCCGACGAGCACATGCGGCCCGAGACCTCGCTCGAGGGGCTCGGTGGCTTGAAGCCGTACTTCAAGAAGGACGGTCTGGTGACCGCCGGGAACGCCTCGGGGATCTGCGACGGCGCGGCGGCGACGGTGATCGCGAGCGAAGCGTTCGCCACAGCGCAGGGATTGAAGCCATTGGGGCGGCTGGTGTCGTGGGCGGTGGTCGGCGTCGAGCCGCAGTACATGGGCATCGGCCCGGCGCCCGCGGCCCGTAAGGCGCTCGCGAAGGCCGGGATGAAACTGGAGCAGATGGACCTCGTCGAAGTGAACGAGGCGTTTGCCCCGCAGTACCTCGCCGTGGAGCGGGAGCTGGGACTGGACCGGGCCAGGACCAACGTGCACGGCGGCGCCATCGCCATCGGCCACCCCCTCGCCGCGAGCGGCACGCGCATTACGATCCACCTGCTCCACGCCCTGCGCCAGCGCAAGCGCCGGTTCGGGTTGGGGTCCGCGTGCATCGGGGGCGGTCAGGGCGCGGCGGTCGTCGTCGAAGCCTTCCCCACCTAGCAGGAAGGAGCGGCCATGGGCGACGCACTGGTTCCCATCCTCGCGATCGTCGGATTGTATCTCTTCTCGGGGCTGCGCGTGCTCCGGGAGTACGAGCGCGCGGTGTACTTTTTCCTGGGCCGCTCGTGGGGCTCCAAGGGGCCGGGGCTGATCTACCTCCCGCCCCTGTTCGCACGGATGCAGAAGGTGTCGCTGCGCGTCGTCGCGCTCGACATCCCCCCGCAGGACGTCATCACCCGCGACAACATCTCGATCAAGGTCAACGCCGTGCTGTACATGCGGGTCATCGACCCGGTGAAGGCGGTGATCGGCGTGGAGAACTACCTCTACGCGACCAGCCAGCTCGCGCAGACCACGCTGCGGTCGGTGCTCGGCGAGACCGAGATGGACGAGCTGCTGATGAACCGCGAGAAGATCAACGCCATCCTGAAGAACATCATCGACTCGCGCACCGAGTCCTGGGGCATCGAGGTGTCGGCGGTGGAGGTGAAGGACGTCGACCTGCCGCCGGAGATGAAGCGCGCCATGGCGCGCCAGGCGGAGGCCGAGCGCGAGCGCCGCGCCAAGGTCATCAACGCCGAAGGGGAGCTGCAGGCGTCCGAGAAGCTGGCCATGGCGGCGCGCATCATCGGCGCCGAGCCCGCGGCCATCCAGCTCCGCTACCTGCAGACGGTCACCGAGATCGCTTCCGAGAAGAACTCGACGACGATCTTCCCGATCCCGATCGACCTGTTCAAGGGGCTGCTCGAGGCCATTCGGGGAGGGGGCGGCGCCCCCGCGCTCCCCGCCCGGACGGGCGAGTCCGTGCCGGCGGCGCCGGAGCGCGACCGGGCCAAGGTCTAGGATGGGCCAGGAGCTGATCAGTCGCGAGGCGCTGGAGCGCATCATTCAGCGGGCGGCGGAGCTCCAGGCTTCCGAGCGCGACATCGGCGAGGGGCTCACCGAGAATGAGCTGGTCGCCCTCGGCAAGGATGTCGGGATCCCGGCGGCGTACCTGCGGCAGGCGCTGCTCGAGGAGCGCACGCGCGCCGTCGTCGAAGTCCCGCGCGGCCTCGGCGCCTGGCTGGTCGGACCGGACCGGCTGGCGGCGGCGCGCGTCGTCCCCGGCGACCGGGCGAACGTCGAGCGCGCCCTCTCCCGTTGGATGGAGGAAGAGGAATCGCTCCAGGTCAAGCGCCGCTACCCGGACCGCACCTCCTGGGAAGCCAAGCGCGGCGCGTTCGCCTCCATCCAGCGGGCGTTGGGCGCGGGCGGGAAGCACTACGCCCTGGCACGGACCAACGAAGTTCTGGGCCAGGCCACGCAGCTCGAGCCCGGCTTCTGCCACGTGCAGCTCACCGCCGACGTGCGGCGCGAGCGCGCCGTCCGCATCCAGGGCGCCCTGGTGATCGCGGGACTGGGCATCGCCGCCACCGTGGCCGCGATCCCGCTCGGGGTGCTGCTGCCGTGGGCGTACCTGCCCGCGCCGATCCTGGCGCTGCTCGGCCTCGTGGTCACGCGCCGGCACCGCGCCGAGAACGAGAAGATCCAGGTGGGACTGGAGCAGGTGCTGGACCGCCTCGAGCGCGGCGAGGTCCGCGCGGAGCGCGCGCTGCCCGGCCCCGGCGGCAGCCCGATCGTCCGGATAGCCGAAGAAATCCGTCGTGCGCTGAAGTGACCGACAACCGGTAACCGTGAACCGATAACGATCAAACATGGCCGACATTGAGCGTGTAGGCGTGTTGGGCTGCGGCCTGATGGGCAGCGGCATCGCCCAGGTCGCGGCAACCGCCGGCTACGAGACGATCGCCCGCGACGTCTCCAAAGAGATCGGCGAGCGGGCGCGCGCCGGCATCGAGAAGTCCCTGGCGAAATTCGTCGAGAAGGCCAAACTCGCCGCCCCCGATCGCGACGCGGTGCTGAAGCGCCTGAGCTTTACGACAGCGGTGGCGGACCTGAAGAGCTGCGACATCATCATCGAAGCGGTGACCGAGGACCTGGACCTGAAGAACCAGATGTGGAAGGAGCTGGACGGCCTCTGCCCGCCGTCCACAATCTTCGCCTCCAACACTTCCAGCCTCAAGATTGCCGCGATGGCCGCGGCCACCAAGCGCGCCGACCGTTTCGTGGGGCTGCACTTCTTCAACCCCGTGCCCCTGATGCCGCTCGTCGAGGTCGTGCGCACGGTGACGACGTCGGACGAGGCGTTCCGGCGCGCCTTCGCGTTCGCCAAGTCGCTCGGCAAGGAGGCGGTGGCGGCGAAGGACAACTCGGGGTTCATCGTCAACCTGCTGCTGGTACCGTACCTGCTCGACGCGATCCGCGCCGTCGAGCACGGCGTCGCCACCATCCCCGACATCGACAAGGCGATGCAGCTGGGCTGCGGCTATCCGATGGGGCCCCTCACGCTGCTCGATTTCGTCGGGCTCGACACCACCTACAAGATCGCCGAGATCATGTTCGCCGAGTATAAGCAGCAGCACTACGCCCCGCCGCCGCTGCTCAAGCGCATGGTGCTCGCAGGGATGTACGGGAAGAAGAGCGGGAAGGGGTTCTACGACTACTCGGCGACCCCACCCGCCGTCGCGAATCTGGGCCTCTAGACCGCCACCCCTCTCGGGAGAACCGGCACCATGATCCTGGGCTACGACTGGCCGCGGCTCCACGCCGCCTTGAACGACCTACCGGCCGCCCTGCTCACTGTGGGCGTGCTGTTCGACCTGGCCGCCTGGGCGTTCAAGCGCGAGTCGCTCAGGTGGGCGGCGATCTGGACCCTGTGGGCGGGGGTGCTGGGGGGCTGGCTCGCCGTGATCGCCGGCGAGCAGGCCAGCGACGTGATCGAGCACGGCGACGCCATCCACGAGCTGATGGAGAAGCACGAGACGCTCGGCCTTATCACGATGAGCCTGTTCACCGCGCTGCTCGTGTGGCGGCTGTGGCGACGGTTCCGCACCACCGCGGCCGAAGAATGGGTGCTGCGCGTCCTGGCCGTCGCCGGTCTCGTGTTGGTGACGTGGACCGGAGTCGTCGGCGGCCAGATGGTGTTCGAGCACGCCGCGGGGGTCCCGATGCGCACGATGGAGCGGGAGATGCTGGACCGGCGCGCGGGGCATAACCACGAGGCCGGTGAAGATGCGGACTCGATGGAGCACGAGCACGGGAGCGCGGCCCGAGATACGTCGCATGTGCATGCTCCTGGGACGCCTCCGCATACGCACTGAGATGCGACAGAGTCGGGCAGGGTCGGGCAGAGTCGGGCACGAGCGTCCGACACGGCCCGTCCCCGCCCGTCTCCGCCCGACCCTGCTCGTGTTGTTTCTTCTCGCCTGCACTCCCACGACCACCCGCCCCGACTTCATGCCGTTGCCGGAGGCGCCGAGCGTCGTGCTCTACGCCCGGCCGCCGCGCGTCGCCGCCGAGGTCCAGGCCTGGCTGACCGCCCAGGGCCTGCAGGTGGAGCTCGCGAATGCGCAGGATGCGTACGTGGAAACGGCGTGGTTCGAACCGCGGAGCAAACGCTCGATCCGCGGCGATCGCGATCCCGGCGACCTCGCCGGCACGTTCAAGATCCGCTGCTGGGCGGACCCGGACGCCCCGGGAAAGTCGCGGCTGACCGTTGAAGCGGTGTACCGGCCGGTGCTCGACCCCTCGCGCCCCGAGCGCGACCTCGAGGTGCTCGTGCCGCCGGGGCACGAGGGAGCGAAGCTGGTGGAGCGGATGATCGACGAGCTGAAGAAGAAGCTGGGAACCTGACCCCTACGCCCCCACCAACCCCCGCACCCAGACATCCATCCGGTCCAGGTCCAGCTCGGCGTCCCGGCACGGGCCGTTGGGGAGGCGCATCGTGAGGCCCAAGACGGGGAGCTTGCCCGCCACGTCGCGCAGGCCGGTCATCATGTCGCGCTCGCACGCGACCGCCACGACGGCGCGCGGCCGCCGCTCGCGGATCACGCGGCGCGCCAGCTGCCCGCGCGTCGCGACGAACACCGGCACGTCGTAGCGCCCCGCGATCGCCAGCACGCCGTCCAGCGCCCCCTTCGAAAGACACCGCGGGATCAGCACCAGCAGCTCGCCCTTGCCCACGCGGCGGCGGCGCCGCTCGGCGAGCGTATTGTAGATGTCGATCGCCGCGTGCTCCACCCAATCGCGCCGGCCGAACGCCCGTGAGACGAACGACGTGACGTTCATCAGCCACAGGAACGGTCCGCGCTCCAGCAGCCGCTCGGGCAAGAGGCTCGCGCCCGTATAGAAGGAAACGGCCAGCACGGCCAGCCACGCCCAGGCGACGACGCCCGCGCCGCCGAGCGTCAGCCACAACACGCGGGGGACGAGCGGGTGGAACGTGGCCAGGCGCGGCTGGAGCAGGAACAACACCGCTGCGAAGGCCCCGAGGGCGACGGCGAGCGTGAGCGCCGCGTAGCCGAAGAACAGGCGGGCGGGCGCGCTGAAATCGCCGCGGTTGGGGAGTGGCTTCCCATCCCACTCGTCCCATTCGTGGCCGAGGCGGCGGTCGGTCTCGATATGGATGAGCTGCGCGCGCGGCGGCGCCGGCGGAGCGGGTGCGGCGGTCGGAGTCATGGGGAAGGGTGTAGCTTCACGCGCTGTCCTGGGAATGTCAAGTTTACACATCGTGACCGCGACACCAGCGCTCCTTGCCGACGACCGGAGCCGCGCCGCCTACTCGGAGGGCGCGGGCATCTACCGCATCCTGCCGCGGGCCGTCGCCGTTCCCGGGAGCGTCGCGGAGCTGACGGCGCTGGTGCGTTGGGCCGCGGACACCCGCACGCCGCTCGTGCCACGCGGCGCGGGTAGTGGCATGGCCGGCGGCAACGTGGGGCGCGGCGTGATCGTCGACTTGAGCCAGGGATTCCACGCGTTGACTGTGGACCCCGCGCGACGCCTCGCGCGGGCCGGGGCGTCGGTCACCTGGACGGAAATCAACGCAGCGGCGCGGGGCCTCGGTCTGCGCCTGCCGCCCGATCCCTCCTCTGGCGCGTTCGCGACGTCCGGCGGGATGGTGTCCACCAACGCGGCGGGCCCGCGCTCCCTTCGTTACGGCAGCGTGCGTCAATGGATCGAGAGCCTTGAAACAGTCGACGCGAGCGGTGAACCCCGCACAGTGCACCGGGGGGGCGGCGCGGGGCCCTGGCACCCGGCACCTGACACCCGACACCTCGTGGACGGGCACTTCCCCAGAACCCGGAAGAATTCCAGCGGCTACGCGCTGGACGCGTTCGCCGAGTCCGGCGACGAGCTCGACCTGCTGATCGGCTCCGAGGGCACGCTCGCCTTCATCACCCAGATCGAGTGGCGGCTCGAGCCCATTCTCCCGGACGTGGCCGGCGTCGCCCTCGGCTTCGGCGAGCTGGAGGCGCTGAGCGACGCCGTCCCCTACCTGCTCGCCTTGAACCCCTCCGCCGTGGAGCTCCTGGACCGCACCATCCTTTCCTTTGTAGAGGAAGCCCTCCCGGCGGGGCTCGCCTGCCTCCTCCTGGTCGAGTTCGAGCGCGAGACGGCGATGGCGGCCCGGGGGGTGGTGGGCGACGCCGTGCGGGGTTTGAAGCACCTCACCGCGCACGTGGAGACGGCCGTGGACCGCCCGGGGCTGGAGCGGCTGTGGAAGGTCCGCACACTCGCCAGTCCCGCCCTGGCCCGCCTCTCCGAGACGCGGCGCTCGCTGCAGGTGATCGAGGACGGCTGCGTGCCGATCGAGCGGCTCGGCGAGTACGTGGCGGGCGTGCGCGGGGCGGCCGATCGCTGCGGCGTCCAGGTAGTGCTCTTCGGGCATGCGGGCGACGGACACGTGCACGTCAACACGCTGCCGGACGTGACCCGTCCCGGGTGGGAGGACGGTGTGAGCGCGTTGTTCGACGCGGTCACCGCGCTGCAGGTGCGGCTGGGCGGCACGCCCAGTGGCGAGCACGGCGACGGTCGGCTGCGCGCGGGGCTCCTGGAGCGCGTGTTCGGCGCCCAGGTCATGGCCCTGTTCCGGCAGGTCAAGCGGGCGTACGATCCGGGCGAAGTCCTCAACCCGGGTGTTATACTTCCCGCCGCCGATTGGGCGCCGCTGGTGGACCTCAAGGTGGGCGCCGCCGCCACCCCGATTGCAGACGACATCGCGGCCCGGCTGCGCCAGCTGGAGCGGACCGCCTCCTGGGCGACGCCGAAAACGTCTCTCGCGGATTCCCCCGGCACCTGACACCCGACACCCGGCACCCGATGGAGATCTTCCGCGAACCCCGCGTCACGCTCATCGCCCGGCCCGAGTTCCTCGAGCCCGAGCATTTGAAGGTGCGCTGGCTCGGGGAGTCAACGCCCGGCGAGCGCCTGGCTGAGTACGCGGGGCGGCTCTGCTACATGAGCCAGCACAACCCGGTCAACCGCACCACCGCCGACTACCTCGAGAACATCAAGAAACAGGGGCACGGCTCCGTCCTCGAGCACTCGGTCTACGTCCTGCTCATCGAGGGCATCTCGCGCTCCTGCTCGCACGAGCTGGTGCGGCATCGCGCCGGGTTCGGGTACTCGCAGATCTCGCAGCGCTACGTGGACGAGTCGCATGCCGCGTTCGTCGTCCCACCCGCGGTGCTCGGCGACCCCAAGCTGGAAGCCGAATGGACCAAGCAGGTCGCGGAAGCGCAGGCGGCGTACGTCCGCGCGGTCGAAGGGCTGATGGAGCGCTACACGTGGATCGCCGACAAGGTGCACCGCCGCAAGATGGCCCGCGAGGCCGCGCGCAGCGTGCTCCCCAATGCGACCGAGGTGAAGATCGTCGTCTCCGGCAACGCGCGCGCGTGGCGCACCACGCTCGAGCTGCGCTGCGGCGAGGGCGCCGAGCTCGAGATCCGGCGGATGGCGGTCGCGTGTCTGGGCATCCTCCAGCGCGAAGCGCCGGCGCTGTTCTCCGACTTCGAGATCTACGTCGCCGACGACAAACAGGAAGCAGCGCGGGTCACCTACCACAAGGTTTGATTACCGACAACCGTAAACCGACAACCGAGAACGATGGTTCTCGGTTTTCGGTCGTCGGTTCTCCGAATTTTTTTTCGGCTTACCTATTGCGCATCTCGCCTTTCTTTCTTATCGTGGTATCCAACAACGGGTTGTCATCGTTCACGACCGCATTGGGACGCGGCCTTTTTTGTAGGAGGTCACCCGAGACCACATGCGCATCGGTCTCGCGTACAACGAGAAACCCGACCCCGACGGCAGTCTCGACGACCCATCGAGTACTCGCAGCGACGCATTCGTCGAGTGGGACGATCGCTCCACCATTGAGGCGGTGGAGCAGGCTCTGAGTCTCTTCGGCGACGTCGTCCGGCTCGAAGCCGACGTTCTCTTCCCGCAAAAACTCGCCCTCGCCCGCCCGCACCTCGTCTTCAACATCGCCGAAGGCCTCCACGGCCCGAACCGCGAGGCCCACGTCCCGGCGATCTGCGAGTTCCTGAACGTCCCCTGCACCGCGAGCGACTCCCTGACGCTCGCCCTCGCGCTGCACAAGACGCGCACCAAGCAGATCCTCGCGCAGTGCGGCGTGGCGACGGCGCCGTTCACCGAAGTTGCGCGCCTCGAAGAGCTGGGAGGCGTCGAGCTGCCGTTCCCGCTGTTCGTGAAGCCCGTCCACGAGGGGTCCGGCAAGGGGGTATTCGTCAACAACTTATGCCACTCGTCGGCGGATCTGCGGGAGCGCGTGGCGTGGCTGCTGGAGCGCTACCGCCAACCCGTGCTCGTCGAGGCGTACCTGCCGGGCGCGGAGTTCACGGTCGCGATCCTCGGCAACGGCGCCGCAGCGGCGTGCCTCCCTATCGTCGGCATCGACTTCGCGGCGCTGCCCGCGGGCGCCACCCCCGTGTACGGCTACGAGGCGAAGTGGGTCTGGGACACCCCCGAGCGTCCTCTCGACCTGTTCCAGTGCCCGGCGCCGGTGCCGGCGTCCCTGGCGCGGGACATCGAGGGGGTCGCCCTCGCCGCCTACCACGCCCTCGGGTGTCGCGACTGGTGCCGGGTGGACGTGCGACTCGACGCCGCCGGCGCGCCGAATGTGGTCGAGCTCAACCCGCTCCCCGGCGTCATCCCCGACCCGAACATGAATTCCTGCTTCCCCAAGGCCGCGCGCGTCGCCGGGCTGAGCTACGACGAGCTGATCCAGGAAGTCGTGCGGATCGCCTGGAAACGGATCACGGGGCGGTCGCTCGCGGGGACGCCGGCGCAGGAAGCGACCGCGTGAGGGTCGCCGTCCTTTACGACCCCGGGGCCGACGACTGGACGGCCGACGACATCGCCGGCGTGATGAAGGCGGTGGACGAGATCGTGGCCATCTTCACCGGGCTGGGCCATCAGGTCCAGAAGCTCCCCGTCCGCCACGACTGCCGCTGGTTCGCCGCCTGCCGGCGGGCCGACCTGGTCTTCAATCTGTGCGAGGGCGTCCATGGCGTCGCGGTGTGGGAGGATCACGTCGCGGCGCTGCTCGAGTTCGCGGGCATCCCGTTCACCGGCTGCGGCTCGTGGACGATGGCGGTGTGCCGCCGCAAGGCGATCGCCAATACGCTGCTCGCCCGCGAGGGGCTGCCGGTCCCGCGCTGGACGCTGGCGCGCGGCACGATCGCGGACGACTTCCCGCTGCCGGCGATCGTGAAACCCGCTGCCGAAGACGCGAGCGCGGGACTCGATCGCGGGTCCGTCGTCGCCGACCGCAAGACGCTGCGCGCGCGCGTCGCCGCGATGACCGAGCGGTTCGACGAGGTGCTGGTCCAGGAATACGTCACCGGCCGCGAGTTCAACGTCGGCTTCGTCGGCACCCGCGCGCTCCCCGTCGCCGAGATCGACTACACCGGCATGCCCGAGGGGCACTGGCCGATCCTCACCTACGCCGCCAAGTGGGACGTGGGCTCCGCCGAGGACCTGGGGAGCGTGCCCGTCGTCCCGGCCCTCGTCGCCCAGCGACTCGCCGAACGGCTCGTGCGCGTGGCGACGCGCGCGTGGGAGGTGGTGCAGGGACCGGAGGGGGTGGGCGGGGGCTACGGACGCGTCGACCTGCGCGTGGACGAGCAGGGGCGGCCGTGGGTGCTCGACGTCAACCCCAACCCCGACCTGACCGACGACGCCGGCCTGTCGCGGATGGCGCAGGCCGCCGGGTGGGAATACCCCGAGCTGGTGCGGCGCATCGCCGAGGCGGCGCTGCGCGAGGCCCAGGGGGCGAAGGCCGCGCGTGAGCTGCTCGCTGCGCCCCGTCGAGCGCGCGCACCGCGGGACGGTTGAGGCGCTCCTCCGGGCGACCGGCATGTTCCGGCCGTCCGAGGTCGAGACCGCCGTCCAAGTGCTGGACGAGTCGCTCGCCGGCGAGGACGATTACCGCTGGCTGGGCGCATTCGACGGCGAATCGCTGGTCGGCTGCATCTGCTGGGGGCCGACGCCGGGAACGGAGGGGACCTACGACCTGTACTGGCTCGTCGTCGATCCCGCACGGCGGGGACAGGGCCTCGGCACCGAGCTCTTGACGGCGGTGGAGCGGCGGCTGCGGGCGGCGCAGGGCCGCCTGTTGGTCACGGAAACCAGCTCGCGCGGCGATTACGCGCCGACGCGGGCCTTCTACGAGCACCGCGGCTACACCAGGGCCGCGACGATCCCGGGGTACTACGCCCCCGGTGACGACCTGGTGATCTACAGCAAGGACTTGACGGATGGAGACTTGGCAGGAACGACTGCGTAAGCGGAGTATCGCGTCCCTGGAAGCGCTCGCCCAGCGGTTCGGGGCCGAGCACGTGGGGGAGATCGAGCGCCTGAAGCAGGCGGTCGAGAACTTCGAGTTCCGGATCTCCCCGGCGATGGTCGACCTGATCGAGGCGCCCGACGATCCGATCTGGCGGCAGTACGTGCCGACGGTGCAGGAGCTCGAGGTCCGCGACGGCCTGGTCGACTCGCTCGACGAGGACGCCAACTCCCCGGTGCCGAACATCACGCACCGCTATCCGGACCGGGCGCTGTTCCTCATCTCTCCGGTCTGCGCCTCGTACTGCCGCTTCTGCACGCGGCGCCGCAAGGTGGGCGACCCCGAGAAGATTCCCATGGCGCAGCTGGAGTCGGCGTTCCGCTACCTCGGGGAGCACACGGAGATCCGCGACGTCATCATGTCGGGCGGCGATCCGCTGCTGCTCTCCGACCGTCGCATCGACGAGATCTGCCAGCGGCTGCGCGGCATCCCGCACCTCGAGATCCTGCGCATCGGCAGCCGGGTGCCGTGCCACCTCCCCGAGCGGATCACGCCGGAGCTGTGCGACATCCTGCGGCGGTACCACCCGCTGTACATCAACACGCACTTCAACCACCCGCGCGAGCTGACGCCCGCCGCCGTCGAGGCGCTGGGCCGCCTCGCCGACGCCGGGATCCCGCTGGGATGCCAGACGGTGCTGCTCAAAGGCGTCAACGACGACGTCGACGTCATGAAGGAGCTGATGCAGCGGCTGCTGGCGGCGCGGGTGCGGCCCTACTACATCTACATGTGCGACCAGGTGGCCGGCGCCGAGCACTTCCGCACGACGGTCGAAAAAGGCCTGGAGATCATTCAGGGGCTGCGCGGCTGGACCAGCGGGCTCGCGGTGCCGCACTTCGTGATCGACGCCCCGGGCGGCGGCGGCAAGATCCCGCTGCTCCCCGAGTACGTCGTGAAGCTGACCGACAAGGAGGTCGTGCTCCGCAACTACGCCGGGAAGCTGTACCGATACAAACAGGGGAAGGACCCGACGAAGACGGCGATCAGGAAAAAGGCGCCGGTCCTGGAACCGGTCCTCGTCGGATGACACGAGCCCGCTCCCCCGGAGCGGGCTCTTCGTTTGCGCCCTGCCCCCCAGGCGGCACCGTTCTTGCGCTTCACACCAGCAAGCCACGTACCCGGAGTCGCACATGAAACTCATCACGACGATCGTCCGCCCCGAGCGCCTACCGGAGGTCAAGGCGGCGCTGTTTCGCGCCGGGATCACCGGCATCACCTTGAGCCGCGTGAGCGGCCACGGGGGCGAGCACCAGCAGATCGAGCACTACCGCGGCACCGCGGTGGTGATGGAGTTCCGCGAGAAGGTGAAGATCGAAATGGTCTGCTCGGAGCCCTTCGTGCAGCCGTGCATCGACGCGATCCTCTCGGCCGCGCGGACCGGCGAGGTGGGCGACGGGAAGATCTTCGTGCAGCCGATCGAGCGCGTGATCCGCATCCGCACGGGTGAGGCGGATAACGCCGCGCTGACGGCCGTCAACGCCGAGGAGGTGCAGCGCGCCGCGATCGAGGCGGCGACCCCATGAACGCCGGGCTCTCCGCCGGCGATACGGCCTGGGTGCTCCTCTGCAGTGCCCTCGTGCTCCTGATGACCGTCGGGCTGGCGCTCTTCTACGGCGGGCTGGTGCGTCCCAAGAACGCCCTCAACACCATGATGATGAGCGTCATCGCCCTCGGGCTCGTGGGCGTGCAGTGGGTGGTGGCGGGGTACTCGCTCGCCTTCCACACCGGCGGCGGGTGGCTCGGCGGGTTCGGCTGGGTCGGCCTGCACGGCGTCGGTCTCACACCCGACCCCACCTACGCAGCCACGATCCCCCATCAGGCGCACGCGGCGTTCCAGGGGATGTTCGCGATCATCACCCCTGCGCTCATTTCCGGGGCGATCGTCGAGCGCATGCGGTTCCGGTCGTATGCCGTCTTTCTCGTCCTCTGGGCGACCCTGGTCTACGACCCGCTGGCGCACTGGGTGTGGGGCGCCGACGGGTGGCTCTTCAAGCGCGGGGCGCTCGACTTCGCCGGCGGCACGGTGGTGCACATCAGCGCGGGCGTGTCGGCGCTGGTGGCGGCCTGGATGCTGGGGCCGCGCAAGGACTTTCGCCGCGTCCCGCTCGCTCCCCACAACGTGCCGATCGTCCTGCTCGGTGCCGGGCTGCTGTGGTTCGGCTGGTTCGGCTTCAACGCCGGGTCGGCGCTGGCGGCCAACGGACTCGCGACGCTCGCCTTCGTGAATACCAACACCGCCGCCGCCACCGCGTTGGTCACGTGGGCGCTGCTCGACCTGTCCCGCGGCGGCAGGATCACGGCGGTCGGTGCGGCGACCGGGCTCGTCGTCGGGCTCGTGGGCATCACGCCGGCCGCCGGCTACGTGACGCCGCTCGCGGCGCTCGTCATCGGCGCCGTCGCCGCCGGGATCAGCTATACCGCGATCCAGATCCGCTCGGCCAGCCGGCTCGACGATGCGCTCGACGTGTTCTCGTGTCACGGCCTCGCCGGCGCGACGGGCGCCCTGCTCACCGGCGTCTTCGCCACCAAGCTCGTGAACCCCGCCGGGGCCAATGGCCTGCTGGCCGGCAACGCGGCGCAGCTCGGCGTGCAGCTGCTCGCGGTCGTCGCGGCCGCGGCCTTCGCCGCCGCCGGCACCGCCGTGATCCTGAAGCTCCTGCAGGTGACCATCGGCGCGCGGGCGGGCGTTTCCGAGGAGCTCGCCGGGTTGGACCTGAGCGAGCACGGCGAAGAAGCCTACTTCGGGACGGACCTGGGGAGCCTCGCGGGCTCCGGCTCTGCGCTCGGCGGCAGCGTCATCGTGCACGCTCGCGAGCCCGCCACCGTGACGTAGTTTCTCGCGCCGGGGGGATGGGACCCTTCCCCCATCCCCCTTCCCCCTTCCCCGGTCTTTCTTACGTTCCCCGCATGAAGATTGGGCTCGTCCAGATGGCGATGGCGGCCGACCCCGACGCCAACCTCGCGAACGGCGTCGCCAAAGTCCGCGAAGCCGCGCGGGCCGGAGCGCAGATCGTCTGCCTCCCGGAGCTGTTCCGCTCGCGCTACTTCGCGCAGCGTGAGGACCCCGCGCAGTTCGGGCTCGCCGAGCCGGTCCCCGGCCCCAGCACGCAGGCTCTGGCCGCGGTCGCGCGGGAGACGGAAAGCGTCGTCATCGTGCCGATCTTCGAGCGCCGCGCCGCGGGGTTGTATCACAACTCCGCCGTGGTGGTCGACGCGGACGGTCGCACCGCCGGCCTGTACCGCAAGATGCACATCCCGGACGACCCGGCCTACTACGAGAAGTTCTACTTCGCTCCCGGCGACCTCGGGTTCAAGGCGGTCGACACGCGGGCCGGCCGCGTGGGAACGCTGATCTGCTGGGACCAGTGGTATCCCGAGGCCGCCCGGCTCACCGCCCTCCAGGGTGCGAGCGTGCTCTTCTATCCGACGGCGATCGGCTGGCACCCGAATGAGAAAGCGAAGTTCGGCGCCGAGCAGCGGGACGCGTGGCGCACGGTGCAGCGGGGGCACGCCATCGCGAACGGCGTGTACGTCGCCGCCGTGAACCGCGTCGGCCTCGAGCGCCCGGCGGAGGGCGGTGGCGGTGACGGCATCGAATTCTGGGGCACGTCGTTCGTCGCCGATCCGCTCGGCGTGGTGATCGCTGAGGCGCCCGTCGATCGAGAGACGATCCTCTACGCCGAGGTGGACCCGGGCCGTCTCGAGGAGGTGCGGCACGGGTGGCCGTTCCTGCGGGATCGCCGCATCGACGCTTACGGCGGCATCACCGCCCGTTTCTTAGACGACCCCTCGTAAGTGCCGCCTGCCGCGCAGTCGCCCACGCCCGGCGCGCTCGGCTTCCGCATGCCGGCCGAGTGGGAGCCGCACGCGGCGACGTGGATCGGGTGGCCCCACAACGCCGCCGATTGGCCGGGCAAGTTCCCCCCCATCCCCTGGGTGTATGCGGAGATCGTGCGCCGGCTGGCGCCCGGCGAGCGCGTCCGCGTCCTCGTCGACTCCCCCGCGCGTCAGGCCGCGGCCCGGCGCGTGCTCGAGAAGGTCGGGGTGGGGGGAGAGCGCATCGACTTCTTCCGATTCCCCACCAACCGCGGCTGGACTCGCGACTTCGGCCCGATCTTCGTCAAACGACCGGGGCCGCGCCCTGAGACGGCGATCGCACGCTTCCACTTCAACGGCTGGGCCAAGTATCGCGACTGGAAGAAGGATGATCGCATCCCCGATCTCGTCGCGAAGCAGCTCCGGCTGCGGCGCATCGAGCCCACACGTCCCGTGATCCTCGAAGGGGGCAGCATCGACGTGAACGGCGTCGGCACCCTGTTGACGACTGAAGAATGTCTGCTGGATACGAAGACCCAGGTCCGGAATCCCGGGCTCGCGCGGGCCGACCTCGAGGGCGTGCTGCGCGATTACCTCGGCGCGACGAACGTCCTCTGGCTCGGCCGCGGCATCGCGGGCGACGACACCCACGGCCACGTGGATGACCTGTGCCGCTTCGTGAGCCGCAGGACAATCGTCCTGTGCCGAGAGACCGATCCCAAAGACGCGAACTATCGGGCCCTCGAGGAAAACCGCGAGCGGCTGGAAGGCATGCGCCTCGAGGATGGCTCGAAGCCGGAGGTCGCCTTCCTCCCGATGCCCGAGCCGCTGTGCTTCGAGGGCCGGCGGCTCCCGGCGAGCTATGCCAACTTCTACATCGCGAACGCGGGCGTCCTGGTCCCGACCTTCAACGACCCCCACGACCGCGCCGCCCTGGGGCTGCTCGCCGAGCTGTTCCGGGACCGACCGGTGATCGGTATCCACGCCGTGGACCTGGTCTGGGGGTTGGGGACGATCCACTGCCTGACGCAGCAGGAGCCAGAATGAATGCGGAATTCGGAATGCGGAATCGAAGGGTGGGTTCCAGCACGAAGCGCACCCTTCTATTCCGCATTCCGCATTCCCCATTCCGCATTGTGGATAGCCCATGCAGGTGATGCTACTCGAAGCTCCCCGCCGGCCCTTGCGCCTCGTGGAGGTCCCCGACCCCGCGCCCGGCCCCGGCCAGATCCTCATCGCGGTCACGGCCTGCGGCGTGTGTCGCACCGACCTCCACGTCGCTAACGGGGACCTGCCCGATCCGAAGCTGCCGTTGGTGCTCGGCCACGAGATCGTCGGCACGGTCGCGGCCTTGGGGACCGGCGTGTCCCGGTTCCGGGTCGGCGACCGCGTCGGCGTCCCGTGGCTCGGCTGGACCTGCGGGGAGTGCGGCTACTGCCGCGCCAGCCGCGAGAACCTCTGCGATCGCGCGGCGTTCACCGGCTACACCCTCGACGGCGGCTACGCCGAGCGCGCCGTCGCCAACGCGGCGTTCGCCTTCGCGATGCCTGAGGGGTTCACCGACGCCGAGGCCGCGCCGCTCTTGTGCGCCGGGCTGATCGGCTACCGCACGTTGGTGGCGAGCGGGCCGGCCGAACGGCTCGGCATCTACGGATTCGGCGCGGCGGGGCACCTCGTGGCGCAGGTGGCGCGTCACCAGGGGCGGCGCGTGTTCGCGTTCACGCGCCCCGGCGACGCCGCCGCGAAACAGTTCGCGCTGGACCTGGGGGCGGTCTGGGCAGGCGACGCGGATCACGCCCCGCCCGAACCACTCGATGCCGCGATCATCTTCGCGCCGGTGGGGCTGCTCGTCGCGGCCGCGCTCAAGGTGGTGGTGAAAGGCGGGACCGTCGTGTGCGGCGGGATCCACATGACCGACATCCCCGCGATGCCTTACCAACTCCTGTGGGGTGAGCGCGTGGTGCGGTCGGTAGCGAACCTCACCAGGCGCGATGGCGAAGAGTTCCTGGCGCTGGCGCCGCAGATCCCCGTGCGCACGCAAGTGCAGCCCTTCCCGCTGGCCGACGCCAACGAAGCACTGCGGCGGCTGCGCGAGGGGGAGCTGCGAGGCGCGGCGGTGTTGACTACGGCAGCTGCCACACCTCCACGCGGTTGGCCGTAAGCACGGGGATCAGCAGCCGGCTGCGCTTGGCATCGTAGCCGATGTCGGCCGGACTCGGCACCGCGGTGATGATTTTCACCTCCTGGCCGGTCTCGTAGCTCGCGACGCTCGAGTCGCTCCAGCTCGACACGAGGATCTTGCCGCCGGCGATCACGACGCCGTCGAATCCTCCGGGGCCCCTGGCGATCACGGTGGGCGCCTTGTCGCCCGGCTTCCAGGCGAGCACCGCTTTGCCGCCGTACTCCACGATGATGAACCGCTTGCCGACGGGGTCCAGGATGATCCCGTTGGGCCGCCCCAGCGTATCCCCGCGCACCGCGACGGTCACCTGCCGGTCCGGTCCGACGCGGAACACACGATCCGGCCCGGGATGCAGGACCGCGCCGACGTCGTCGAAGCGGATACCGGTGTCGGTGATGTACAGCGCGCCGGTCGCGGTAGTGGCGATGTCGTTCAGGAACACGGCCCCCAGCGTGGCGAGGCTCACGCTGTCGAGCGGGGCGCCGGTCTTCGCGTTGAAGGCGCGCACGGCGTCGATGTCGGCGACCCACAGCGTGTCGCCGAGCAGCGCCAGGCCTTTGGGGGCGTTGAGCGTCACGCCGTTCTTGCCGCCTTCGATGAACTTGAGGTTCTCGACCGCGCCGTCAGGCCGCAGACGGCTGATGAAGCCGTTGTTGTCCTTGGCCGTCGGGCTGCCGTTGATGTTCGAGACGAAGTAGATGTCCTGCGCCGAATCATGGAACACCGACTCCGGCGTCAGGAACCCTTCGACGGACAGCACCTTGGTGGCCACGACGCCGACCGGCCCGGCAAGCGTGGTCGGAGCCGCAGGCGGCTCGGAGCCGGGGGGCGTCTTGTCGACCGGCTTGCAGGCCGCCCAAACGGCGAGGGCCGCACACAGGATCGTCGCTCTCATCGGGACTCCTTCTCGGCCAGCGTTTTGATGTGCCGCAGCACGCGCTCGTGGATCGAGCGCACGATCACGTCGGCGTAGATCGTCCAGTACGCCTGCGGGGCCATCCGCACCTCGTACCACGTGCGCCCTTCGAGCCGCGTGCGGCCATCCGGCAACGGCGTGAGCCGGAACTCCCCGTGGGTCGCACGGAAGTACCCGTCGAGGTGCGGGGGGTTCACGTTGCGATAGGGGCTCCACTCGCGCATGGGGGGCGCCTGGCCGGTAATCGCGAAGCCGAGCACGCGGTTCTCCTCCCAGCGGGTGATCGGCTCGACGAAGCTGCCGGTGGTGAAATCGCAGTAGCGGACGGCGCCCACCCCACGCCCCGCGATCCGGGCGCGCAACGGTGCCGCGACCCCCAGGCGGAACATCCCTTCGGTCGGCGGCGGCAGCTCGGGGAACGTCACGACACTGCGCCACACGACCTCCGGCGGCGCCGCGATCTCGACTACCGTCACCACCTCGCGCGGCGGCGCGGTGGCGCGCGGCTCAACGGCGACGACCAGCAGCGCCAGAATCGCCGCGAGCCCCGAGTGCGAGGGCGGCTCCTCCCCTCGCACCGCGATGGCGCGGCCCAGGACACCGCCCAGCAGGGCCACTGGCGCCGCGAGCGGCAACGCCATAAGGAGGCACACGCCTCCCTCGGCGGCGAAGAGCAAGAGGCTCAACGCCGCCAAGGTGAGGGCAAACAGGACAACGACCGCGGTGTCGCCTTTGGAACGGGGTTGCGCGCTGTTGTAGATGTTCGCGGTGATCGCGCCGATGGTGAACGGTGTCCCCAGGAACAGCCCGACGGAGTATTCCTTCTTGAAGTAGACGCTGAACAGCACGGTCGGGATGGTCAAGCCGAGGGACACGGCGACACCGAAGAGGGCGCTCCGCCATCCCGAGCCGAGCACCGGCGCCCGCTCCGTCCCCCACCGCAGGTGACGGGGGGCGGTCGGTAAGAGGCTCAGCGCGAGCATGAGCAGGTAATTGACGTAGGGGACGAAGAATAGGAGGGCGAGCCACGCCGAGCGTCCGGCGTCCACTGCGCGGCGGACCGACATCCCGATGCCAACCCAGAGGAACGGGAGAGTCCAGACGGCCAGCGCCAGCACCACGGCCGATGGCACCCCTTGGAGGGCATGTTCGCGCACCGACCACACCGGGTTGGCGTAGTCGAGCGGCGACCACACGCGCCCGGTGTACGCCCACACCACCGCGGAGTCGCTCAGGTATTTGAGGGCCATAAAGCCGAGACCGGTCGCGAAGTACGCGCGCCGGTCCACGCGGTCGGAGAGGCCGAACCAGAGGCGGAGACGGGAGGCGAGCATCGCGACCGCTCAGACCTTGCTCAGCAGGGTCTTGAACCGTGCGTCGCTGCGCAGGGAATCGAGGTCCGAGTCGTTTTCGAGCCACTCGCGGTGCCCGAAGCCGTTGCTGACCGATTTCTCGAGGCAAGCGATCGCCTCGTCGCTCTGCCCCAGAATGGCATACACGCAGGCCACGTTGTAGAGGACTCCGGAATCCTCCGGGTCCATCGCGCGCGCGCGTCTGGCCCACTCGATGCCCCGCTCCCGCTCACCCAGCTGCACCAACGCACCTGCGCCCAGGTACAGGGCGCGCGCGTCGTCGGGGTTGAGCTCGAGGTGTTTCTCGGCCACCTGCAACCCGCGGCGGACGGCCTCCAGGGCTTCGGCCTTGCGGCCCAGCCCGTGCAGGGGTGTCTGCATCAGCAGCAGCGCCTGATAGTCTTCCGGCCGCACGCGGGACGCGTCCTCGTAGTGCCGCACCGCTTCCTCCAGCTTGCCTTCCTGGAAGCAGGCCCGCGCGTACAGGTAGTGGGCCTCATACAGTTTCGGGTTGAGGCGGATCGCCGTCTCGAACTCCCGGCGCGCCTCCGCGTACTGCCGGCTGAGGGAGAAGGCGAATCCGCGCGACGCGTGCGCCTCGGCGAGCTCCGCATCCAGCGCCAGCGCCTTGCGGCTCGCCGAGTCCGCGCTCTCGAGGTTGGACTTGCTGCCGTCCCAGTACATGTAGAGAAACGAGCAGCAGTCGGCGACGCCGGCGTAGGCCAGGGCGTAGTTCGGGTCGATCTCGATCGCCCGCTCGAACATCCGGCGGGCGAACTGAATCCCCGTTCTCCGGAACTGGTGGAAGAACTGGCGCCCCCGCAGGTAGTAGTCGTACGCCTGCACGTTGTCGGTCGGCGCCTTCTCGATGGCCCGCTTCTCCGCATCGCTCAGCACCACGCGCAGCGCGCGCACGATGTTCCCGGCGATCTCGTCCTGGATCG